>Ga0208638_1001831_pt1 | contig 11067 bp, 9 predicted proteins | sample ETNtaG_34_FD_185753 | JGI IMG/M metagenome (GOLD analysis project Ga0208638, IMG submission 185753) | Marine microbial and viral communities from oxygen minimum zone, Eastern Pacific Ocean - ETNP201306SV51 (SPAdes) (version 2) | ecosystem: Environmental > Aquatic > Marine > Oceanic ...
TCTTTTTGTAATAGTACTCTTTCGGGGATAGTGCAAAGACCTAACCATTAGTGACTCTCTCAAAAATCATTGGATCCAACCCGCCCTGGCTGTCAAGCGAGAGGAGTTCCATACAGCCACCGATATATTCCCCATTGATGAAGATCTGAGGCACTGTCCGGCCTCCATTCGAACGTGACAGCATCTCCTGACGCTTCTTCGATTCCTGATTGATATTGTATTCGGTAAAGGTCACCCCTTTGCTGTCAAGAGCCCGTTTGGCCATTACACAATATCCGCAAAAGGGTCGGGTGTAGATTTCGATTTCAGCCATCTACTCTTGTCATAGGGGTTTTTAAAAGAGCACAGTGACCATGAAATAACGAACACACACCATTAGCCAACAATAAGAGCATAATGAGAGATGGTGAAGATCGACCTATCTTGATGCTGACCAGGAGCCAGTGAATGCGTAGGCTGAACACCCTGTGATAGGGCCAGATTCTCCATCTAGCTTCGCTGTTGCTGTTGCGCCAGAACCACCCCCACCTTCTAACTTTGCTGTTGCTCTTGCCCCAGAGCCTACGTCACCGGTAATTATAATAACTGGGGCAACATAGTATCCGCTTCCATAATTGGTAATCAGAATACTTCCAATTTCTCCGTTATCCGTGACCTCTGCTACTGCTGTTGCCTGTGTCCCTCCTGCCAGGTCAGGCGCAGTGATGGAGACTGTGGTTGTTGCTTGAGTATACCCCGATCCGGGATTGGTAACTGTTATCGATTCGAGCTCGTCGTTTATACTGTAAATTGTAATTGTTGGGGCAACAAAGTATCCGCTTCCATGATTTGTAATCAGAATTTTTCCAATTTTTCCGTTATCCGTGACCTCTGCTACTGCTGCTGCCTGTGCCCCTCCCGCCTGGTCTGGCGCAGTGATGGAGACAAAGGTCGTTGATTGAGTATACCCCGACCCGGAACTGGTAACTGATATCGATTTGAGCGGTTTACCAGTATTTATAGGAACGCTGGTTCCTACAGTTGCCCAGTTGCTGTAAGAACCGGAGATGGTGCTACCGCTGACCGTTCCATCCATATCCAGTTGTAACCCCGAATGAAGGTTCATTGAAACCCTGACGGTAGCTGGGCTCGTAGCAGTCTGCGCTGTATAACTTGCTGAACCTGAGTGAGTGTAGCTCTCGTCATCACTATCAACATCCCCATCTCCATCACTATCGTACGCCATAGAGAGCTCAATATTGGTATCACCAAAATCAAGGCAGTTATCATTGCTAGAGGCGTTTGAATCAAAATCAAATTGCATGGCCGCCGTCAGGGTGGCTTCTTCACCACTTCCTGTTTGCTTGAAAGTCAATGCAAAATCAAGAGACTCGTCCCCGGGATAGTTGCTCGAGGGGGTGTTTGGTGCAATGGCAAGACGTCCCCTCCATTGCCCTGTAATGTTTAGATCACTATCCCCCGGATAGTTAATCATTGGCTCGGTTCCATCACCCATTATGCTGCTGCCGCTGTCGCAGCCGGCCAGCAGAAGGAGGGAAGTCATGGCCCCGGTTTTTATGAGCTTCCCCAGGTTTGAATTGATAAAATTTAAAGTCATCCTGATCTCCTTACCAGCATGATCCCGTATTACAAGCTACCCCATGCCGATTTGAGAAGGTTCTGTTATTCTGATCTAACCGGTACCAGTCCGATCCAGCCGCTGCTTTTGCTTCAGCCTGGAATGAGGTTGCGTTCGCGGCGGTGATACAGTACTGCCAGTTGTCTCCCTTGAGTTCTGATTTGCCTTCAAAAAGATCCGTATTCAATGCATTGAGTGAATTCGCACTACAGGCTACCGGCCCATAGTAGGTGTTGTTGTTGCTTTTCCAGTTCTCCTGCATCAGTCGTATGGAACGCAGATTGTTCTGTGCCTCACCCGCCCGGGCTTGATCCAGATACCCGACATACATGGGTACACCGATCGCAGCAAGAATCCCCACAATCGCCACCGCGATAAGCAACTCGATGAGCGTCATTCCTGACTCGCTCCCGCTGGCGATGGGCGTAGTGGACAACAACAATCCTCAAATCCTCAAATCCTCATAAAATTCCATTCTCCGGCAGCAATCGGTTCAACCCCTCAGTGCCGGCTGCTCTTTGTTCAATAAAACACCCCACCCTCTGTCAACAGATCGTGGGTGAGGAGTTTCCCCTGTCAGCGTTCGTCGACGACCGTATAGGTCGCCTTGTCAGCTGCCGCACAGGTTCCAGCCGAATTACCCGGCTGGCCTGTGATTGTAATGGTGCCACTAGCTTGGCTGATGCCGATCGCACCACATGTGGTGCCCGCATCACCCGCGATGACCGCGACATCGCTTGTGGCGTAGGTATTCATGAAAGCGTCTCCGGCGAAGTGGGCGATAAGTGCGGTAACGAAAGCACCGGTGTTGGTCGTACTTGTTGCGCAGGTCATCGGCGCGGCACTACCGTCCGCTTTTTTCAGCGCGACGGTTGGCGCGCCGGACGCGCAGTAGGTAATGGTGGAAGAGGTGAAGTCCCTTGCCCGTATTGTCATCTCGGTTGTTCCACTGATCTTGGCGTTAAGGACATACCCCTGATACATGGGGACGCCCACTGCGGCAAGGATACCGATGATGGCCACTACGATGAGTAGTTCGATCAGGGTAAATCCTTTCTGATTCTTGTGTTGTTCGTTACCCGATGTTGCCGAAGTTCTGTTTGCAGCGTTGATGCTCATCTTCCTTCTCCCGTTGGTTAATACTGCCTTTCCTGTCAGATCCTGCCCTTAGTTGTTACTATAACTACGGTAGAATATCAGTTAGATAGATTAAGTATACCTTAATAGGCTTAATCCGTTTTGTATGTGACGGCGATCACATCCTGCAGCAGGCAATTCTGCTACAACCGGTGTCTGATCTAATGCAATGTCTGCCCCATCTGGAAGATAGGCATATACATCGAGACCAGTATACCCCCGATGGTAATGCCCATAAATACAATCATTATCGGCTCCAGCATGGCGGTTAAATTCTCAACCGCGGCATCAAATTCCTGTTCATAATAACCGCTGATGGAGCCAAACATCTCCTCCATACCCCCGGTCTCCTCCCCGACGGCAATCAGTTCGGTAAACGTCATCGGGAAGAGCTTTTGGTATTTCCGATAGAGGACGGAGAGGGGCTCTCCGGAATAGACTCCCTTCTTGACCTCAATCAGCGCCTCCTTGATGATCAGATTGTCCGTCGCCTCAGCAGAGATATCAAGGGAGTCGAGAACCGCCACCCCGGCAGCAGCCAGATTTCCCTGAATCATGGCTATTTTTGCCAATGCACTCTTTAGCACCATATCTCCCAGGGCCGGGGCTTTCAACTGCACCGAATGGAGGAATTTTCGAAAACCATAAAATCGTGCGGCGAGTACTTTTATGATCACAAACAGACCGACAATGGTGCCGCCCAACATGCCGCCCCGGGTCGGATCACGGAAAAAATCGCTGATCGCCATCACAACCTGGGTTGGCTTGGGCAGAGTCCCGCCCTTGAACATATCGGCAAACACAGGGACCACAAAAACCATCATTATGATAATCACCAGGATCGCTGTCACCAGCAGGATGGATGGGTACATCATCGCTTTTTTTACACTTGCCTTGATCTTCTCGGTTTTTTCCAGACTGATGACAAGACGTTCAAGGAACTCATCCAGACGGCCGCTCATCTCTCCGGCCTTGACCATGTTGACATAGATGTTGTCAAACACTTTTTTGTGCTTGCCAAAAGCTTCCGACATCGGAACGCCCGATTCCACATCCCGATAGATCTCGTCAACCATCTTTTTGAAGGTCTTGTTCTCGGTCTGATCTACCAGCATCTGCAGTGTATTCAGGATCGGCAGCCCAGACTTCACCATGGTGGCAAACTTCTTGGAAAAGACCATCACCTCTTTGGTCGGCACCTTTCCTCTCCCCCGAACCGAGAGCAGCCCGCTTTTGCCCCTCGACTTATCCTGCAGTTCGAGGACGGTAATAATGATCTTGTCCTTCTTTAACCGGGAGACCGCATCATCCCGGCTGGCTGCGATGATGGAGCCATTGACCTTTTCACCCTGTTTCAACCCGGCATATGTGTAGTTCGGCATCAGACGATTACCTCAGCACTAATACCCGTTGATGCTCTTCAAGCGTCGCCTGCGATCCCGGATCAACTGTAATCCCCGCAGACCCTTGCGGTTTCATCAGATCACTCGGGGGGAGATAAACACCAGAAGTTCAGTTCGATTATCCTTGACTCGGGCTTTACGGAAGAGTTGGCCGATAAACGGGAGATCTCCCAGTCCCGGCACCTTGTCTTCGGCATCTGCGGTCTCCTGTTTCTTGATCCCGCCGATCACTACTACCGCCTTATTGGGAACCAGGAGTTCAGTCTCAATGACCCGCTGAGTGATATAGGGGTTCCCCTGCACGGCCTTGCTGTCATCGGGCACATCCCAATTGAGTTTGATCTCGAGGACGATGTTGCCGTCTCCGACAATACTGGGCGTCACTTCGAGGAGCAGGTTGGCCTCTTCATAACTTACAGAAGCCGGTTCTGATCCGCTGGCCGGCGTTACCTTGGGCACCTTGTCACCCTGTTTGATCAGGGCCTTCTTGTTGTTGAGCGTAAAGACCTTGGGGTTGGCAACCGTCTTCGAGAGCCCCTCTTTCTCCAGGGCGGAGAGTTCTAATTTCAGAGCCTGGGTGCCGCTGGAGAGGAGCAGTCCGATCCCTCCTGTGGCTGTCTCTGAAAGGGCCAGCAGATCACTGATTGAGCTCGTATTATCCCCTATCCAGGAGGCGGTATCTCCAAAACCCACCGCGGGAGGAATACTCCCTGAAGCGGCACCGGAGGCCAATCCTGCAGCACGTCCCACACCCCCGAATATGGTTCCAGTCTTGTCGAGCCCCAGCCTGGCCCCCAACTCCTCAAGAAAGTTATCCGTGGCGTTGACCACAATGGCCTCAATCAACACCTGAACATTGCGCACATCAACCCGCTTGATGATTTCGTGGATCTGGTCCAGTTCACCGGACCGTGCTTTGACTACCAGGGAACGAGTGCGCTCATCAATAACCACCTGGGCGGTACCCGCTGCCACTTTGGTCGCCCCTTCTCCTCCTTCCGCCTTGCCGAGAATACTTTCAATCTCGGTTTTCACATCTTCCGGGTCAGCATAATAGAGCCTGAAGATCTCCGTTCGCAAGGGTTCCAGAGCGCGCTGGGCATCGATGTTTTTCTGGGCATCTTCCGCCCGCTTGCGATCGAACTCCTCCTGGGCCACCAGTGCCTCCTGGGAGTGAATGCGGATAATTCCCGATTCATTATCCACATGCTTGGCCAGTTTCTTGATCTTCAGAATATTATCGAGCACCTTGTCCCAGGGAATATCCTGTAGGCGGATACTCACCGTACCGCTGACCTCATCTCCAACAATAATGTTCATCCCGGCCATTTCCGAGATCATGTTAAAGACTGTGGTGATCTCCACATTCTCCACATTGATGGAGATGGGAAACAAGCTCTCACCCGGATTTTGATTGTCCTGGATAGTGGTGTAATCGGTTACCGGATCCTGGTGGATAAACTGGCGGCGTTTAAGATTCTGCTTGTCATCGGTAACAAGCTGAGGGCCATGGCGAATAGTATCTTCGGCCTGGATGTTGGTAGAGTTGACATAACTTTCAATATCGATAATCGAGGAGCCCGCAGGGAACTTAGCTTCAGACTCATACACTCGCTGGCGATCGACAACACAAGCAGAGGCCAGGAGGCCGGCAATGATGATGACAAGGAGTTTAGGAGCTTTCATTACTGGTCACGATCCGGTTTTGAACCCGCATGATGGTTCTGGATCCGCCCTCATTAACAGTGATGCCGGTGATCTCGATGGCTTCAACCACCCCCTCCTGGTTACCCAGCTTGTCTGAAAGATGGAGATAAAAGTCTTTCCGCTCAGGGGTGCGTATGAGCGCAACGCTCTCCTTCGGGCCTTTCAAGACTCCAATAAGACGGTAATCGGAGAGTGGATAACGCTCAAGCGGCGGTTTTTGGGGAACCACCTCCTTATCCCCCTCTTCTGGATTTCCGGGTATGACTATCTCCGGCTCCTCAATCACATAAGGGGCGAAAGGGTCACGACCACTCTGTGCCGAAGCCTGGAGGGCAAACCCCAACCCTATGCAAACCAACCCGGCGGCCAGCCATTGACTGATAGCTCCTATATTGCTCAAGTGATACATCCCTCCATTCAGTTCATTCATACAATGTATACGAAGTGTAGTGATCGATACAAATCATCCGGCAATCCGATAAGTAGAGAGCCCAAGTGCAATCTTGATCCAGCCCTGATCCCTCTCTGCTTCTTCCTTTCCGGTCTCGATAACCTCTGAGTCGATATTGATGATCTTGCCTTCACTGGCCAGATCCCGCCGAAATGCCTCATAGGCGGGATACCGTCCTATAATCTGAAAAGAGACCTTGATCCGGTAATAGAGCGGCGGGTCTTTTCTGATCGGGTTGCCCTGTTGATCAAGCTCGGGTTCCTCCCCGGCAGGTTTGGCCTCTACAGACTCCTCGTAAATTGGGATTTCCATCCCTTTTGTCACCTTGCTGATCATCAGGCCATGCTGCTGGGCAAGGGTACTCAACCGTCGATAGAGGTCTTCAAGCTCCTGGTCAGTATGGAATAGACGGGTTACTGACTCATAGGTTGTTCTGGCATCTGCCAGCTGCTGACCGGAAATAACAATATCCCGGTCGAGCTGTTCCCGCCGCATCCTCAAACTGTCGATCTCGGCAGCCTGGGTTCTGAAGGTTGTCAGTTGTGCACTCTTTGGCAGCCAGTAGAGGCCAATGTAACTACCTGCGAGGATGGCAATTATCAGAATAGTAACAATCTGGCCGATAAAAGGATTGGAACCGCCCCTCCCGCCAGAGTTTTTTCTCTTAAAGAGGTCGCCAATATCCATATTCAGGTTCACTGGCCACCTCCCGGTTGACTCGGTGTCAGGCCTTGGGAGAGCAACTCTTCATGGATGCCCGTAAGCCGGCATCTCAATTTAAAATTCTTGGCTGTCACCCCGCGGCGACCGGCTTCGATGGTTTGTTCTTCTCGGGGAAGGGTCATGCTCAGCAGGGATGCCTGAGAGACATGGCTCTTGCCGGCAAGATTACCGATAAATTCGACAATATTCTCGTCATTGACGGATTTTCCCTCAATCAGCAGTTCATCGGCATTATCGCCTTCATTCCCGGCACCATAACTGATCCGGGTCAACCATACCCCCTCGGGAACAGACTGATTAACTTCAATCAGCATCTCATACATCACTGTTTTGTTGGTGTAGATGTCCCTGCTGGCGTCCAGCTTGGACTGCAGCGCCGCTTTCTTCGTGATGATTTGATCAAGTTGCTGCTGGAGCTCGCTGGTCTCGAACTGAAGCTCGGCATATTTCCCCACAGACTGTTGCAGCAGACGACCCTGCTTCTGGGTCTCAAGGTAGGTCCAGCCACAACCGGCAAGGACAACCAGTGCCAGCAAGCCGATCCCAAACCGGGTAAAAAACTTGAGTTTCTCGGTCTTGCGCACACTCTCTCGTTCCGGCAACAGGTTGATGGCACTCAATGCACTGCTCGACAGGTAGTAGCCAAAAATATCCAGCTTGCGGGTCGCCAGCCCGATGACTGCAGAATAGCCGCTGAGGTTGCGTGAGGATCGTCGCTCCTCTTCCGCCCCGGCCCGCTTCAGATTGACGAAGGGATCCGGCACTTCAACCTGATACCCTTCAAGATCACTCCTGAGAAAATTGGCTGCACTGCCAAACTCGGGTAACGCCGACACCAGGAACACCTTGTCGAGCGTGGTCTTGTGGGTATCTTCAAAGGCGGAGAGGCACTGTCTGATCTGCATTGCAAAGCGCTGCATAATGCCGTCCGCATTCTCGGATGTGAGATCGATCTCTGCCAGCTTGTGCTTGTCATGATCGGAGACATAGAGATCTGTAATTTCCGGTACGCCATTGAGATAGATCGCCACATAGTTTTCAACCGGCCCAACCTCAAGTACTGCGATGGCTTGTTCGTCAAAATCAACATCCGGCCGCATCGCCAGCGAATCCCTGATCGCCATGCATCTTGAATCGACCACCACAGGGTTGAGTCCTGCTGCCCGGGCGATGCCAACATAGATATTAATCTCTTCCAGTTTGGCCGCCACAAAGAGGAGGCTCATGGTGTTTTCATTGGGCTGTCGGCTGATGACATGCCAGAAGACCGAATATTTGCCAAACTCTTCAGTCATCTCAACCATGTTCTCCCAAAGTGATTCTGTCTTCACTGCCTCTTGCAGTTCCTGATCACTCATCAACGGCATATTGATGGTGCGAATAATCGATCCGGTGACCGGGATAGCCAGTGCCACATTGGTGTTTTTGATCTTCTTTTGGGCGAACACCCGTTTGATGGTTTCGACATGATCTTCCGCAACCTCATTGAGATCGGTGTCACCGGAACCGTTGTTATTGAAGCCCTGGCCACTATTCCTGACAGCCCACTTGTGTCTCTTCTGTTCGAGCTCGACAATCCGCACTCCGGAGGCGGTCATATCGATACCGACGACTCCATCCCGGTCACCGACAAAGTGAGAGAAGAACCCCCCCTTTGCAGGAGCCGGTTTCTTTTTCTTGTTCCTGACCGATTTTTTTTCAGGGGGCGTCTGCAGGGACCCCGACCGCGAGACAGTGCCGACCTTTTTGTTCTTTTTATTTCCCAGTCCGAATACCATTTCAGGGCTTCACTTTAAACTTTTTATTATTGTTAAGGTTAATAATGCAGGGTACTAAGTTGATTGTACATAATAAAATACATACAGGTAATTCGATGCCCGTTCTCATCGGACCACCTCTCGCCAGTGTTCGATCTTGACCCCTTCATCAACCCGCTTCGAGGCCGGGACCACGGAGAGCAGTTGTGGCGCTTCCTCGGTCACCGCCTTCCCCTGTCCAGGGCCAGGGCCGCCACCGCCACCGCTGCCGCCAATACCTATGTAAATTTTCTCCCTGCCAATGGCTACACCGGTAGCCACCCCTTCACCGAGATCAATCTCCTGCTTTTGGGTACCGCAGGTAAAGTCCAGCTCGGTGAAGAAGGAGGTGCCGGCTGAACAACTGCTGCCACTGCCGGGAGGTCGGTAACGGGTAAACATGACCGCATTCAGCCCTACCGCCACCTTTCCGGTTACTTTTGAGTTGGCATCGGGAAGCGGCCACTTCCAACTGCCGGCATTCTGACACTTAGAGGCATTAAGAAGATTTACATCCTGAAGGGGAGAGTCGTCCTTAGTCCACACCGGGAAATCCTGATCCTGGATAGCATAGACCCGGTTCTTGGCCGGCGAAGTAGTCACGGCGTTGACCTCAAGCTGATCACCCGTTCCATAGAAGAGACGGAACACGCCATCCTTGCCAAAGGCCGGGGTCACGGCTTCAAAGGCGAAGCGACCGTTAAAGGCACGCCCTTGACAGCCCGCCACTACCAGACAGCTCTCAGGATCAAAAAGCTCGGTGAGCTTGAACTGATCGGTTCCTCCGGTGAGGTTGAACTTGAACAGCCGTCCGTCAGTCGTCGGGAAGTAGGCGATCGAACCGGTATAGGTCGCTCTCTTGGTGACATCAAAGTTGATCACAGAGAGTGGTGCACTGACCCCGCTGTTCCAGCCGGTCTTTGAATCTCGCGGGATCGTCACCTTCTTCAGCAGTTTGCCGCCATCAGCCCCGCTGTCGATCTTGGCAACATAGAGATAGCCGGTAGCGAGAGGATCCATGCTGTATCCGGAGCCGAGCACCACCGCTGGAATCTGGGCCGAACCCTGGTTGAGGGTCACGATCCTGGGGGTCGACCAGGTCTGGGCCAGCCCGGTGTAGTCAAATTCTGAAACCACTGAGGCGTGATCATAAGAGGTGTAGTCCCGGTCGCCCTGCCAGATATGAACCTTGTCATCTACGGTATCGTTATCGATGGTAAAGAGGTGTTTGGGGTTGGCCGGGTTGGTGATGTCGAGGGCGAAGAAGCTGTTTCCCCCTCTGCCGAGCCCGGCGACCAGCACTGTGCGCCAGCCGCCGTTCGGCAGGTAGACATCCTTGACCTGGGGTGAACCATCCACCCCCCAGATACTGCTGCTGACCTTGTTCTGCCCGGTCTTGTACATCTCCGGCAGACGACGGAGCATACTGGGCGGGATAAACGCCCAGCGCTCCCTGCCGGCGTTGTTGCCTTCGGCATAGAAGGCGTGGAGCTTACCGTCATTGCCCCCCACATAGATCATCTCATCACGCCTGGCACAGCTCTTGCCGCACTTGCTGGAGTTGATCAGGCGACCCGAGTAATTGTGCCTGAAGCGGTAATAGGCCTCGCTACGATAACTTTTGTGAGCATCTTCATTGCTGACCTGGGCGCTCGGCGGGCCGACCAGGATCGGGGTGGAGCCAACAATATCACCCAGCTTCCAGCGGTCTTCGGCAGTGTTGCCGTCACTGTCCTGATCGGCAAGATCAGAACCGCGGATGAAGTTGATGAGATCTGTGTAATCCTTTACCTGGTTTTGAGCGCAAGGCGGAGGATTGATAACTCGATTGCCGTTAGTATCGTAGTGATTCTTTCCGAATGTCCAAATATCAGTCGCAAAGCAATATACCCCGTCCCCACGGTTTGCAATTTGAGAGGCAATGTTCCAAACACGCGAAGGAAGATACACGTATTTCAAGCGGGTTGAATCTAAATACCATCTTTGACCAACCCATTTGTAGTAATGACCACCTGGTCCGCAATAGCTAAAAAGACAACCGCGGTAACAGCCAGTATTTTTCAGATTGCATTTACTTATGCCATTAGCATCGACCGGAATCCATATATAATAAACATTTTTTTTCAAGCTCGCTGGGGGGGTGTAGGAAGCAAATGTACCAACGCCACCACCCCCGATATTAAATACCACCTTGCCATGCCCCATGGTGTACTCATTGTTCTTATCCAGATA
>Ga0208638_1001835_pt1 | contig 11052 bp, 8 predicted proteins | sample ETNtaG_34_FD_185753 | JGI IMG/M metagenome (GOLD analysis project Ga0208638, IMG submission 185753) | Marine microbial and viral communities from oxygen minimum zone, Eastern Pacific Ocean - ETNP201306SV51 (SPAdes) (version 2) | ecosystem: Environmental > Aquatic > Marine > Oceanic ...
GGGACCTAGGTACAATTGCTGCTAATCCTTCAGCAGCAGCAATGTCATTGCAGGTGCATCGTACGATGTCCGCTCCCGCCATAGCTAGGTCATAAATCTGTTGAAGAGTCGATTCAACATCAGATGTTCGCGTAACCGTCATGGACTGAACGCTCACCGGTGCGAAACCACCTACTGGCACGTCTCCAACCAGTATCTGACGTGTTGGGCGTCTAGGAAATGAGGACTGTGTATCCACTATTAAAAAGGCTATCGCAACTTTTTAATCTTGGAGTTGCTGCCAATGATCACCCGAAATTTGGCAAGTCGACAATGTCTCTATATAAAGCAATCAGTGCAATTCCTACTAATACTGTTACCACTACCCAAGTCACAGGAATTAGCTTGTTGATATCCGCAACGTATCTCTTTCCTTTACGCGATCTGAGTCGCTCATACGTGGCGATAGCTGCATGACCACCATCTAGTGGCAGTAAAGGGACCAAATTGAAAATTCCCACAAACACATTTATCAAAACTAAGAACCATAGGTAATTATGTGTCCCTTCGTCCAACATGGCACTGCCTAACCGCGCTGCTCCGTAAATTGAGAGAAGACGATCATCCTCACTTGCAGATTCTGATCCGACTTGTTCAAGCGGTTGTTCATCTTCGCTGTTAAAAGTTCCTTTTACGAAATCTGTTAGACCTTCTGGAGAAAAGAAATCTGTAAGACCTTCCACGGAAGCGGCTGAAATTTCTGCAAACCTGTCAAAAGTGGCGGGTATCGAATCAACCAAACTTAGTGATTCGAAACTACGTTGAGGTCCTACACCAAAGAAACCTCTAACTGCTGTTTTCGAGCTAGGAAGGTTAGTCGCTTTCACTTCAACAGTTTCGATTCCTATTCCTGGTTTACTTACTTCGATTCTGTGAAAATTTTCATCAGATAAAATGGAAGAAAAATCCTCCCAGTTCGAATAAGGGAGTCCATCTACGGAGATCATTTGATCTCCTGCTTCAATTCCATTAAGAAAAGAAGCTCCTTCAAAGGTTACTCTTTCACCAATAGTTGCAAATTTGTTTAATTCTTGACCTTCTCTTTCAAATTGAATCTCTAAAAATTTTCCTGGATTTTGCTCTACTACTGTCCCGAAAGAATCGAAACTGTCTATCTCTTGATCTCCTACTGAAAGTATTCGATCACCTGCAACAACTCCGACTTTCTCAGCAGTGGAATTAGAAACGACCTGTCCCACATCCCATTTGGTTGGATGGGGCTGTCCTATGGTCATGAAAATTACTATTAGCAATAAAAGCGCTAGAAGAAAGTGGGTTGCTGAACCTGCAAGTGTAAGCGCAAGTCTCTTTGGGTAGGTTTGGGCTCTGTAAGTACGGTTTTCAATTGCAGGATCTACTTCCTCAAGGTTATTCATGCCTGTAACGCGCACATATGCTCCTGCTGGAATTGCTTTTACACCGTACTCAGTTTCACCCCGTTGAAAAGAGAAAATTCGTGGTCCAAAACCTATAAAAAACTCTGTTACCTGCATTCCACTCATCCGTGCTACCAGATAGTGACCTAGCTCATGAAAAAAGAAAATAAGAACTATTGAAAGAACTACAACAACGGCAGAAAATCCTCCTAAAAAAGCTAAAGATAAAAAAGCACCAGAAAGTAACAGTAGTTTAAAATTTTGATCTCTATCCATGGGTTCTAATTCCGAGATTTTATTAACTTAGAAGCAATTGAACGGGCATCTGAGTCTGCTTTTAAAACAGACTCGATGCTGTCGACATTTTCCCCCGACCACTGTTGGAGAGTTGAAGAAATTACTTCTGAAATTTCCCCCCATGACAATCGGCCTGAAAGAAATGCCGATACTGCTTCTTCATTCGCAGCATTCAACCATGCGGGAGCTGTTCCTTTTTGTTTTCCAGCCTCATAAGCAATACCCAAACAAGGAAAAGCTTGTTTATCTGGTGGTTCGAAATTTAACTCAATGATTTGTGACCAGTTGATCTCACCAAAAGGGTCATTAATCCTGTCAGGGTAAGTAAGTGCATACGATATACAGAGTCTCATATCCGGATTCGACATCTGAGCCAAAGTTGCCCCATCAGAGAATGTGACCATCGAATGGACAATTGATTGAGGATGAATAACGACGTCTATATCTTCGTATGAAATTCCAAATAATTCATGTGCTTCGATGACTTCCAGACCTTTATTCATAAGAGTTGAGGAGTCAACAGTAACTTTGGGACCCATATCCCAAGTCGGGTGAGATAAAGCATCTTCAATTGAAACGCTTGAAAGCTGATCGGCAGAGAAACCTCGAAATGGTCCACCTGAAGCGGTTAGAACTATGCGTTTAACATCCTCTTGTTTTGGATTCAAGCCAAGGCACTGATGTATAGCGCAATGCTCACTGTCGACGGGAATTAACTCTGCACCTTCTGTTGAACGAAAATTTTGAATTAGAGGACCGGCAGCAATCAACGATTCCTTATTTGCTAATCCAAGCCTCTTTCCTGCCTTTAATGCAGCAATCGTAATAGGAAGCCCAGCAAAGCCAACTACTCCATTTATCACGACATCACTCATAGACGAAGCGTTCGCCAGTGCTTCAGGACCTGAAATTACATCAATTTGCGAGGGAAGTTTTTGTCGAAGTTCTTTTTCTAATGACGAATCAGAAATCGCGACTATCTGAGGTTTGTGTTTTTTTGCTTGTTCGACCAAAAGTTCGACAGATTTAGCAGCTCCTAAAGCAACCACTTCAAATTCATCTGGATGGTCTTGGATGATCTCAAGTGTTTGAGTCCCAATAGATCCCGTCGATCCCATTACGGCGACAGTTGTCGCTAACATCTAATAATTTTACCTGTTAAATCATTTATCGCTATATGAAATCAAATAGTGAAAAGATTTAGCAAACGAGCAGCGAAGTAAGTCGCTGGTAGAACAAACAATAAGGCATCAAAACGATCAAGAAAGCCTCCGTGTCCTGGCAATACGGAACCCATATCCTTGATTCCTAAGTCTCTTTTGAGCATAGATTCGCACAAATCGCCGAGTGGCGCTGCCAATGCACCTACCAAACCAAGAACGAAAGCTGTTCCAAGATCACCAGGGTCTTGACCAAAGGGGGTTATCTGACCTACAACAATCACACCCGTAAGAAATGAAATAGCCATACCACCTAATAGGCCTTCCATAGTTTTATTAGGGCTAACGGAAGACAAGGGGGTTCTACCAATCAGTCTTCCTACCAATAGTCCCCCTGTGTCATAACCCACAGTTATCAAAACAGCTGCTAGAAGCATTCCTACACCGTTTTTATCATTGAGCATCAAACCGATGAAACAGCCCAATAAACCTATGTACCCGACACCGAATAAAGTAATCGACGTGTTCGCTATAGGCATATTGCGATCTACTCCTGTTAGGTACCAGAGAAGTGTAAAGGTGACCGTTAAAGCCAGTATGAGAGGAATAGCTGATTCAAATCTCCAATATGCTCCAAGATTCAATGCAGCAATGGCAGTCATTCCTAACAAAGTTGCAGGCTGATAGCCAGCACGTCTCGCTGCTAAGAAAAATTCTGAACCTGCGAAAACAAGTAGAACTGTACTGAATACAAGAGTGGCTACAGCGCCTATCGCACATACAGCTAAAAAGATCGCTCCGAGAGCTACTCCTGTAGCAAGTGCTTTTGGCATATTTCTGCTTTGTGAATTTTGAGCTTTTATAGATGGTTGAGTTGGTGGTTGAAAAATCGGAGAGGTTTCTTCGGTCTTCGTTTCTTCAGGAGGGATTACAGGCGGATTGAATTCTCCACTAAAAGGATCACTCTCTGGTAACTCTTCATCAAAAAAGATCGCTGCTGTAGCTTCATCTAAATCGCCTACAGGCTGCTGTGATTCATGATCAATTAACACTTCATCAGACCATTTTGGTTTTTGATCAATTTCAGACCAAAGGTCATCATTTTGACTTTTTTCAACAGGTTCCTCAGTCCAGTGCGGTAATTCTTCAGAAGAGTCACTTTCGCCACCAAATACAGAACGTCCCGGCTCTACAACATCCTCTGGGGTCTCAAGTCCAAGAATTCGGATCTCTTCAAATTCACCTGATCCTCTGTCATTTGCCACGAGTCACCTCACTATCCATTTGAAACTAAACATCTAATAACTCTTCTTCTTTCGAAGATCTTGATTTCTCTATCTCACTTTCATTTACATGAGTCAAATCATCAAGTTGTGAAGACAGCCATTTAATGTTGTCTTCAGAAACGCCTCCATTGCCAGCTAAGTCGTCTAAATCCTTTCGAGAATTTCTTCTAATTCCACGCAAACGGTTCTTTCCTTCTTCAGCCATACCATTAACCATTCGTACCAGATCTTGACGCCTTTCTTGTGTCAGTTCTGGGAAAACCAGTCGGATTGTTCGCCCATCAGTGCTCGGAGTTAACCCGAGGTCAGCCTGATTTAAACACCTTTCAACCGCTTCAACATTTCCTTGGTCATGCGGGGTTATCAGTAGCTGTCGTGCCTCAGGAACGGAAAAAGAAGCCAGTTCCTGCATGGGCATTTCCACACCGTAAGCCTCAACTGTTAAACGTTCTACAATCGAAGAAGAAGCTCTACCTGTTCGGACTGTTCCAAACTCGCGTCGAGCATGCGTTACTGATTCAAGCATCTTTTCTTTTGCTTCATCCAAAATCATCTGGAGGAGTTCTTCACTCACCGCTACCTCTTTCTCTTAAGAGACTAGTGTACCTACGGTGTCTCCTGCGAGTATGGACCTAACATTACCTGCTTGCATTAGGTCGAACATGACGATTGGAAGGTCGTTATCCATGCAAAGAGTTATCGCTGTTGCATCCATAGCTTGCAATCCTTTTTGAATGACTTCTAAATGTGAAACCTCTTCTAGTAAAGTTGCAGAGGGGTCGATTTTAGGATCTGCTGTGTATATTCCACCGGTTCCCGAATGGGTTCCTTTCAACACGACGCCAGCTTCTATTTCTACAGCGCGTAGTGCCGCAGTTGTATCAGTAGTGAAAAACGGATTTCCTGTTCCGCCTGCAAAAATAACTACTCTCCCTTTCTCTAAATGTCGAGTAGCTCTTCGTCTGATATATGGTTCAGCGATCTGAGCCATGTGCACAGCTGTTTGGACACGAGTTGGTTGACCTAATTGTTCAAGAGTGTCCTGTAAAGCAAGTGCATTAATTACAGTGGCTAACATTCCCATATAGTCAGCTTGAGCTCTGTCCATACCAGCTCCGGCTCCAGCCATTCCGCGCCATATGTTTCCACCGCCGACTACCACCGCTATGTCAACTTCGTATTCAGATCTAACTTGAAAAATTTCTTCAGCGATCTCACCAACGATGTCACCATCAATTCCAAATCCTGCTTTGCCTGCAAAAGCCTCTCCGGAAACCTTTAAAACGATTCGATCCCACTTGGCTTTTTTACTTTTCGAAGAGTTGTCGGATTCAGAAGGTGTCATATCTAATCACCGATAAAGGCTTGCTCGAATCTGACTATCTGACCTTCTCCAATTGTTTCTTGAACAGTTGTTTTGTCGCCGTGAAGTCCTTGCTCCAATAGAACTGACTCCTTGTACCAAGCAGTCAGTCTGCCTTCAACAATCTTTTCCCATGCTTGCTCTGGTTTGCCTTCTGCTTTGGTTATCTCTAGTAGAGATGCCCGCTCTTGTTCAACTGAATCTTCTGGAACTTCTTCTCTACTAAGAGCAGTTGGCTTAGCGAAGGCTATATGAAGTGCCACCTGGTGAAGTGTCTCCTGGTCAACTCCTGACCCTTGCACTAAAACTCCATTAACTCCCCGTCCATCTTGGACATGCAAATATGTGTCCACTAAATGGTCATCACTTCCTTCAACTAGTGCTACTTTTCCAACTGAAACGTTCTCTTTTATTGATAGTCGAACATCGTCAATGACTTCAGCTCTAGCTTCGATCGCTTGCTCGCCTTCTTCTAAAACCGCTTCAGCGAGACTATTAACTAGTTCTACAAAACCATCAGATTTCGCTGAGAAATCAGTTTCACAACGCAAATGAACCATTGCCACTTTGTTTCCGTCTGTCGCTATAGCAACAGACCCTTCGCTATTATCTCTATCTGACCGAGAAGCAGCTTTAGCTAAGCCTTTCTCCCTCAGAGCTTGAGCCGCCGCTTCTGCATCTCCATCACTGTCAACTAAAGCTTTTTTTGCATCCATCATCCCAGCGCCAGTTAGATCACGGAGTTCTTTTACATCTTTTGCAGTTATTTCAGCCATTCTGAGACCCTTCATCATCTACCACTGGTTCTTCTACCACTGGTTCTTCTACCACTGGTTCTTCTACCACTGGTTCCGCTGGATCATTATTCTGGTCGTCGTCCGAGTTTTCTTGAGAGATTCTCTCATCTCTTTCAGCTTCAGCAGTTGCTGCCTCGTCACGGGCTTTAGCTTGTTCGGCTGCTTTTTCTTCTGCGTCTAATGAAGGATTCTCAGGTTTTTTTGAACGCGAGTTGTGTATGTGTCTACCTTCTTCAACAGCTTCTGAAATCATGTGGCACATTAGTTGACTAGCCCGAATAGCATCATCATTTCCTGGTATCGCATGTTGGATGACATCTGGGTTGCAATCGGTGTCGACAATAGCAATAACAGGTATACCTAGTTTGTTTGCTTCAGTCACAGCTATGTGTTCCCTTATCGTGTCTATGACGAAAACAGCATCCGGAAGCCGTGTCATGTCTTTTATACCGGTTAAGTTGCGCTCAAGTTTTTCAAGCTCACGGTTCAACATCAAAGCTTCTTTCTTGATCATTGCATCAAATTCACCTGATTCACGCATGCGTTGGTATTCCTGCATTTTGCCGACTCTCTTAGAAATTGTTTGAAAGTTAGTTAGCATTCCTCCCAACCAGCGTTGGTTCACATAAGGCATACCGCATTTGTTCGCGTACGATTCAACTGCCCCTTGAGCTTGTCTTTTTGTGCCGACGAGTAACACTGTTCCTCCATTGGCAACTAGCTCGCGTGTAAAGGTGTAAGCCTGTTCGACACGTTCGAGGGTTTGGTTTAGATCTATTACGTAAATGCCGGATCTTTCACCATGGATAAAACGCTGCATTCTCGGATCCCAGCGTTGTGTCTGATGCCCGAAATGCACACCTGCTTCGAGCAACTGTTTCATTGTTACGACTGCCATGTCGCTATTCCTTTCCCAACGGTTTAGCTGACCTCTACCAAGCGCTTAAGCGACCGTGGGCAGGTAGAGATGAAAATTTTTGCCTATTAAAACAGGCGTTCAAACTCTACCCCGTGTTCTAATCGAACACTATGGGCATCTGTTATTTTGTGTATTTCAAATACTTATGAAATCACGCAATCATCATTGCGGAGTGTTCCGTCAACATAAATGCTGCCGCACCAGAAAGAGCGTCGTTCTACCATTTGGTCAGCAAGAGCTCCACTCATGTTCACTGACTTGAGGTCTGCTTCCATAAGGACCGCTGCTGTCAAATCTGCTCTCATTAATTGTGCATGAGAAAGATTAGTTCTAAAGAAAAGTGCTCCTGGTGCTTTTGCGTCATTGAGACTTGCGCCAGCAAGGTTTGTATTTGAAAGAGCTGCTCCGGAAAGGTTAGCCCCGTCAAAGTTTGCCCCTGCAAGCATCGTTCCATTTAGGAGTGCACCTTCAAGATTCGCACCTGAAAAGTTAATTCCAGGAAGGATCATTCCAGCGAGATTTTCCCCTGCCATATCTACATCTGAACAATCAGCATTTGGAGCAACATAGCAAGTCTTCTTCACCTCAGCTGCAGTTGCTTCTTCAGCCGCTTCTGCTTCTGCCTCTGCTGCTGCTTCTGCTTCTGCTGCTGCTTCTGCTTCTGCTTCTGCTTCAGCTGCTTCTTCAGCTTCTGCAACTTCAGTTGCATCTGCTTTGTCTGCAGCCTGTGGTGTTTCATCATCCCCACCGCCTCCGCATGCGCCGACGACAAGTGCAAGGATCAGTACCCCTAAAGCAAGCGCCTTTCCTTGTCGTCGACCCATTTGGATTTTCATTGTTTCTCCTGTTGTAGTTTCTGTATCAATTTTTTCCATGTCAGTCACCACCCTTAACCTTCAAATATCAGTGTTAGAGCTACCAGATCATCTACTGTGTAAGGTTGCCCATCAGCTTTGGTAGCTACTGTGCCATCCTCGTTGTAGTAAATCGGTATTGGATCATCTTCTGAAGTTTTTCTAGCGATTATTGTTTCTCCACCAGTCGTGGTTGCTCTTTGGAGAGCACCCACAGCTAGGTTGTCCATCGCTATCTCAATTGGTTCTTGATCCATGGTGATTGTTACACCAACATCCGTTGTGATTGACGTGGCTGTAAATCCGGAAGCATCTTTAATCTGCATCTGTGTTCCATCAGCTGAAACTGTGACCGTTGCAGCTTGTGCAGCTTTCTCAGCTTCTGCTGCAGCTACTGCTTGAAGGAACTCTGCCACATCAGCAGCTGCTGCATCAGCTGCTACTTGCGCTTCTTCAGCTGCGGCAATCGTTGCTTCGTCAGCGTCTGGTGATGCTGCAGCTAGCTGAGCCATTTGAGCTTCAACTGCTGCTGCTCGAGCTACTTCTTCAGCTTCTTCAGCTTCTACTGTAGCTTCAGCGGCTGCTGCGTCTGCTGCTGCATATGCTTCTGCATCCATTGGTACCTGGATTGCCATTCCACCTGTATCTGTGAATGTTGACTCAATCAAGAGTGCTCCACCTTCTGTCACAACTCCACCTTCAGCAGGATTGAAGACAACTACACGTGCTGAATCGGCAGCCGGTGGCGCACCTTCAGCTGCTGCTGCTGCTGATGCAGCTGCTACTGCAGCTGCTTCAGCTGCTGCTATCGCTGCTTCAGCTTGATCTTCTAATGCTGCCATATAAGCGTCTTCGTCAAGATACTGTTCTGCTGCACTGTCAGCTGCAGCTGCTGTTACTTCAGCATCTGCAAGAGCTGTTGTTGCTGCAAGCAAAGCTTCCGTGTCAGTTGGGTCAACTTCGCCGAGAACTGCTTGGGCTTCTACCAAAGCAGTAGCTGCGGCTTCTGCTGCGCCAATTGCTGCGTCTGGTCTAGCCAAAGCTGCCTGAGCTGCTACGGCCAATCGTGCTGCTTCTGTTGAACCAGCTACTGCTTCTGTCTGAGCTGCATTTGCATCAGCTAACGCTGCCTGTGCATCTGCAACTGCCGATGCTGCTGAAACAGCATCGAAGTCAGGATCCGCAAAGGCTGTGGCTACAGCTGTTGCTGCATCTTCAATTGCTTCTGATGCATCGACACCAACTTGAGCCGCACTAACCAGTGCTGATGCTTCTTGGACTGCGAGCATAGCTGCTTGAGCTGCTTCTAAATCTTCCGGTGAGGCATCTTCGTCTGAAGCTGCTTCTACAAGTGCTTCTGCTTCAAGAAGTGCTGCAGCGGATGCGGCTTCTGCTTCTGTTAAGGCCTCTTCAGCGGCTTTACGAGAGTCTGAAGCCTCACTCAAGGCCGCCGATGCAGCTTGTCCATCCATTGTCGGATCATTAAATGCGCTTGATACAGCAACCGCAAGTGTTAGGTCTTCTCCCACTGCTGCAACTAGTTCTGCTGCTTCTCCAGCTTCGGTTGCTGCTGCTTCAGCTGCTGAAAGTACGCCTTCAGCGCTTCCTGATGCTACTGCTTCTGCGACTACCTGGGTGGTAGCTGCCGCTAGTTCTGCAGCAGTCAAATCAGCTGCAGCGGTAGCTGCATCAAATAATGCTGGATCTGCGGCTGCAGTTGACTGCAACGTGATGACACCGTCATCACTAAGTGAGTAACCGACTGTGTTTCCACTTGAAAGTGTTATAGAAGTCGAGCCGTCTTCTGGATTCTGTTGAATATTCTTCGGTGCTACACCCTCAACAGGAATATCAGGAGTTTCTTCTGCTGTAGCTACTGCTTCTGCTGCAACTTCTGCTGCTGCTTCCGCCGCTTCAGATGCTGCTGCTGCCTGTTCACCCAGAGTTTCTGCATAAGCGTCAGTGTCTGCTAGTTGAGCTGCCATATCAGCTCTTACTTCTACTGTTTGTTGCGCGAATTCAAGTGACTCATTTGCTCTTAAAAGTATGGCTTCATTAGCTGGATCGTCAGCGTCTATTGAAGCAATTGCGGCTTCAATGTTCTCAAGCTGTGTTGCAGCATTCTCTGCTGCTGCTTCCGCCGCCGCTGGCGCTGCCAAGGCTTCTTCAACAGCATTCTGAGTTGAAATTGCTTGTGTCGCTGTTTCCAGAGCATTGTCAACTACCTTGTCAGCTGCTGCAAATATTTCCTGTGTAGCTTCAACTGCTGCTGCAGCAGTTTCTACTGTGACAGTTGGATCTTCAATTGCTTCAACTACAGCTGCTGTCTGAGTCGCCTCTGTAGTCCACAAGTCTAGCAAAGCGGTGCTTTCAGCCTGAGCAGTTTCTGCTACAGAAACTGCAGCTATGGCTGCTTGAGCTGCCGCTATTGCAGCGCTTGCTGCTGATTGAGTATCACCAAGAAGTGCTGCTAGTGGATTGTCTGCCTGATAAGTAGTTCGACCGTTCTCAACATGCTCGGAATTTGAAGCACGTCTCATGTCAACTCTCTTATTCTGAGTCTGCTCAGCTTCCGCCCCAGCAAGACCAGCAATAAAGGCATCAATCTCTGCCTGCGTGAATCCTTGTGCAAGAGCTGCTTCAATTGCTTCTTGAGCTGCCGATGACGTTTCCTCGATAGCGCCAACAGCTTCAACGAGATCATTAGTGGCCTCAGCTACCTCGGCTTCATTAACTTCAAGTGCATTAGTTGCAGATGCTAATTCTTCAATCGCTGTTTCAGCTGCTTCAGTAGCTGCTTCAATCACAGCTTCTTCTACTTCTTCTGCATCAGCAACAGCTCCTGCAGCGGCTTCAAGTTGTGCTTCAGCTGCTGCAATTTCCTCAGCACTTCCAGCTTCTTCAAGAGCTGTTTGAGCGGCATCAAGAGCCTGGGAAGCAGCATCAGCTATTTCAGCAGCT
>Ga0208638_1001842_pt1 | contig 11015 bp, 9 predicted proteins | sample ETNtaG_34_FD_185753 | JGI IMG/M metagenome (GOLD analysis project Ga0208638, IMG submission 185753) | Marine microbial and viral communities from oxygen minimum zone, Eastern Pacific Ocean - ETNP201306SV51 (SPAdes) (version 2) | ecosystem: Environmental > Aquatic > Marine > Oceanic ...
AATTGCATATGTGTGAAATTGATCAAAAGGGTTTTCAATAATTTTTTCAGCTCTAACAAAATTTTCTTGACCTGTAGCCATAAAAATTGTATTTGGGATGTTTGCATATTGAGATTTATGATCAAGTGGTCCATAATGAACTGCTGATGAAATTAAGCCAGGATCATCTACAGTAGAATCTTTTACATAATCTCCATGTTCTAAAATGTCTAATTCTCCACAGTAGGGCCAACCAATTACATCATAATTAGCTCCAAGTAACCAAAATGCAGGCCACATACCCTCCCAATTAGGAAGTTTAGCTCTAAGTTCTACCCTACCATAAGTAAATTCATATTTATCTTGAGTATTAATTCTTGCTGAAGTGTAATTCTTACCATTAAAGCTTTCATACTTAGCTGTAATCTTTAAAAGACCATCTTCTATTTTTATATTATTTTCTTTGTCGGTATAATACTGAAGCTCGCCATTCCACCAGCTTCCATTATTAGGGGCAACTGTTTCTATACTCCATTTATCAAGAGATATTGACCCGTCCACATCAAATTCATCAGACCATTTAAGCTCATTATTAAACACATAAGTATCTACTGGTGTATTTATATTATTACTGTTGTTGTTCGTAATTGAGCTATTATTATCTGTAGTATCTTTTGATTTGTTACAAGAGACAGCTAAAAACAGAAATAGTAATGAGAGGAAATGATTCTTTTTCATAAATTTCTTTTGAAGATAATTTTTTCCAAATCTAATAATATTTATCATTAGTACATAAAGATTTTTAATCAATGATAATTATTTTTATTCTTTTAATTTTTCTATATTTCAAAAGAATAAAAAAGATAAAGCATGCCCTCTGAATCATATGAAATTGTTCCATCATTGATTAATGGTGAATGGTTGTCAATTAATAAAGACAAGTATACCAACGTTTATAATCCTGCAAAAGGAGAAATAATATCAAAAACTCCAATGTGCGGTAATAAAGAGTTAGATAAAGCTGTTGAAGCTGCAGAAAAAGCCTTTGTTTCATGGTCTAGTTTGCCTTCCAATAATAGAGCTCAAATTCTTTTTAATTACAGGTCTTTACTAAAAGATAATTTAGAAGAAATTGCAAAAATAATTTCAACAGAAAATGGTAAAACTCTAGCTGAGGCCAAAGGTGATATTCAAAGAGGATTTGAAGTTGTTGAATTTGCATGTGGCATTTCTCAACTCTCAAAAGGTGAAAGTCTAGCAGAGGTTGCACCTAATATTGATGCCACAACAATTAGAGAACCTCTTGGAATTTGTGCTGGGATAAGCCCTTTTAATTTCCCTGCAATGGTTCCAATGTGGATGTTCCCTTTAGCAATAGCGTGTGGAAATACATTTATTTTAAAACCTAGCGAAAAGGTTCCTTTAACTGCCGTCAAACTAGTAAAGCTTTTTGAAAAAGCTGGATTGCCTAAAGGAGTTTTAAACCTAATCCATGGTGGTAAAGAAATTGTTGATGGATTGTGTACACATCCAAAAATCAGTGCTATAAGTTTTGTCGGATCATCTATTGTTGGACATCATGTTTATTCTCTTGCATCACTCAATGGTAAAAGAGTTCAAGCTGGAGGTGCTGCAAAAAATGCTCTTCTAGTAATGGGAGATGCAGAACCTGATTCAACATTAAGAGCAATTATGAGTTCTTCTTTTGGCTGTGCTGGACAAAGATGTATGGCTGGTTCTTTATTAGTTGGTGTTGGTGACGTTAAAGAGTCATTAAAAGAAAAGGTTAGTGGAGCTATTGATAAACTTATTGTTGGAGACCCAATAAAAAATGAAAAAACTGAAATGGGACCAGTTATTGATAGCAACTCACAAGAGAGAATTTCAAAAATAATTGAAAAAGTAGAAAAAAACGGGGCATCACTGATAAACGATGGAAGAAAACTTATCGATAATGATGGGTACTTTATAGGACCAACTTTATTTGATAATGTTAACCCTGACATGACAGTATTCAGTGAAGAAATTTTTGGGCCTATATTGTCTATTTTAAATCCAAAAAATTTAACAGAAGCTATCCAATGGTTGAACAAATTAAATTATGGTAATGGGGCAACTATTTTCACAACTAGTGGCGCTTCAGCAAAAGAATTTAGAGCATCCATTAAATGCGGTATGGTAGGAATTAACGTTGGTGTTCCTGCTCCTATGGCAATGTTTCCATTTTCAGGTTGGAATGAATCTTTTTATGGAGACTTACATATGCAAGGATCAGAAGGAGTTATGTTTTATACTCGTCAGAAAGTTATTCTTTCTAGATGGGATGACTCATACAAAGACAAACAAGGATGGTAAAAAATAAACTATAGCTATGGCGTTAATACCACATGATGGCATTTCACTAATTTCAATTACAAGAGGATTCCTTGGAATATCAACAATATTGGTTATAGCTTACTTACTAAGTAATAATAAAAAAAATATTGATTGGAAAACAATAGGTATTGGTGTTTTAAGTCAATTTATTATTGCTATTGGTGTTATAAAAGTTGATGCAGTTACAATCTTTTTTGAAAAAATAGGGGAAGTGTTTTTAGCAATTGTAGTGTTTACTAATGAGGGATCTAAAATTCTTTTTGGAGAATTAGCTAACTCTGAAAAGTATGGAGCAATTTTTGCGTTTCAGATTCTCCCAGTTATTATATTCTTTTCTGCTTTAACATCTGTCTTATATTATTATGGGATAATTCAAAAAGTAGTTCAAGGAATGGCTTGGCTTCTTACCAAATTATTAAATATCTCCGGACAAGAAAGTCTTGCAGTAGTAGGAAATATTTTTCTTGGCCAAACAGAAGCGCCGCTTCTTGTTAAAGGATATTTAAACAAAATGAATAGATCAGAATACTTTCTTTTAATGACTGGTGGAATGGCAACTGTTGCAGGAAGTGTTCTTGCTGCATATATTGGTTTTTTAGGTGGCGATGATCCTGTTCAAAGAGTAGAAGTTGCAAAAAATTTAATAATAGCATCTGTTATGGCTGCCCCTGGAGCAATAGTAATTTCAAAGTTAATGTATCCTCAAACCGAAAAAATAAATAAAGACTTTAAAGTGAATGAAGAAATTACTGGGGAGAATTTATTAACTGCTATAACAAATGGAACAAGAGATGGAATAAAAATGGCTGTTAACGTGGGGGCTATGTTACTAGTATTTCTTGCACTTATCGCTTTAATAAATGGAATACTATTTCAAGGTGCAGATTTATTTGGCATAAACGATTGGATAAAAAACAATACTGTTTATGAATCTCTTTCTTTAGAATTAATGTTAGGTTATATTTTCGCACCTCTAATGTGGTTAATTGGAATCGCTAAAGAAGATATGACATTAATGGGTCAACTTTTAGGGGTTAAAATTGCTGCAAGTGAATTTGTTGCTTATATCGAGTTAGCAAGTCTAAAAGATCTAACTAGCGTAATCCATTTAACATATGAGAAATCTGTTATAATGGCAACTATAATGTTGTGTGGTTTTGCAAATTTTGCTTCAATAGGGATTCAAGTTGCAGGGATTGGAATACTTGCTCCTAAAAAATATAAGCTTCTAACTGAATTAGGTTTTAAAGCAATGATTGCCGGAACTCTTGTTTCACTTTTATCGGCAACTATGGTTGGAATGATTTTAGGCTAAATTACCTTGTAGTTGACATTTTTTTCCAAAACTTCATAAGTAAATAAACAGATAGAATCGAAATACCTAGAAAGGTAAAGCCTAGATTAATTTGTCCATATAGTATATACCCAATCCCAAATAAAATACTATAAACAGATGAGCTTCCAAAGACCATACATAAAATACCATTAGGGACATCCCATTTTTCTTTTGTTCCACTTATATTAATGCCATTCTCTTCTGAAACCTGAACTACTTTTTTCCATCCTGGGCCACCTGGTTGTATTTTCTTATAAAAGTTTTGTAAAGTTTCCATCGAAGACGATGGAGTCATAAAAGTTACAATAATCCATGAAATTGTAGTTAAGGTTACGCCTAATATTAACTTTTGTTCAACTGAAAAATCATTTGGGAAAAACTCAAAACATAAAGCGATTAAAAAAGAAACAATCATTGCCGTTAATTCGCTATATACATTTATCCTATACCAAAACCATCTAAGAATAAATATAAGCCCTGTTCCAGCGCCTATTTGTAAAATTATCCCAAATGCTTGAAGCGAATTATTAAGATACAGGGCAAAAAAAGCAGATACAGCCATAAGCAAAACAGTAAAGACTCTTCCAATAAAAACATAATGTTTTTCTGATTTATTTTTCACATAAAACCTTCTATAAAAATCATGAACTAAGTAAGAAGATCCCCAATTTAAATGAGTAGATATTGTTGACATAAATGCTGCAATTAACGATGTGACTAAAAGGCCTAGTAGTCCTGAGGGTAGAAAAGATATCATAGCAGGATAAGCTAAATCATGTCCAACAATTGTGTTTGGAAAAGCTTCTTGAAGAGAATTCAGATCAGGAAAAACGATAATTGATGCAAGGGCAATCAATATCCATGGCCAAGGCCTAACAGCATAATGCATGAAATTAAAAAGTAATGTTGCCCATATAGCATTTTTTTCATCCTTTGCTGATAGCATCCTTTGTGCAATATAGCCTCCGCCACCAGGCTCTGCTCCTGGATACCAAACTGACCACCACTGCACAGCTATTGGAATTATAAAGACTGCAATAAAAAGATCTCGATTCGCAAAATCAGGTATTAAACTAAGCTTAGGTATAACATCAGGGTGAGATAAAAGATTAGATAAGCCTTGAATTTGAGGTAAATTAACTATCTCATATGCAGCCCAAAAAGTTGCTCCCATTGCAAGAATAAACTGAAAAAAGTCAGTTATTAGAATTCCTCTTAAGCCACCTATAGAGCTATATGTAACAGTTATAATACATGAAATTAGAAGGGTTTGAACCGGATCTAATCCCAATAAAGCTCCACCTATTTTTATACCTGCCAAGCACACACTCGCCATAATTAAAACATTAAAAACAGCTCCTAAATAAAATGCTCTAAACCCTCTAAGAAATGCAGCACCTCTTCCGCTATATCTTAATTCATAAAATTCAAGGTCTGTTAAAACTTTTGACCTTCTCCACAGCTTCGCATATATAAAAACAGTTAACATTCCAGTTAATAGAAATGCCCACCAAACCCAATTTCCTGCAACTCCATTTGTACGAACAATATCTGTAACCAAATTTGGAGTGTCTGCAGAAAAGGTAGTTGCGACCATTGAAATTCCTAATAACCACCAAGGCATTTTTCTTCCTGACAAGAAAAACTCTGTAATGTTTTTACCAGACTTTCTTGAAACAATTATTCCTATAAGAAGAGAGATAACAAAAAATGAGACTATTATAAGCCAATCAATATTATTTAATTGCATTGTAAAACTATTATCTTAGTATAATAAAAACGGTTTATTATGCATTATAGTAAATATATAATTTATTTGGTATTTACAATATCATTTTTTCAATTAGTGTCTGCGCAGGATAATTCTAATAGCTCCTCAAAAGGTATAAAATTATCTTCCGAACCAAAAAAGAAAAAATCATTATTAAACCCTAGTAACTTTAGTAACCCCTTTTTAAAAAAACTGAAAAACAAAGATGTAAAAGATTTTTTTCCAGATAGTGATATGAATAAAAATTCATCAGAAGACTTTATTGATAATACTAAATACTATCTGACTAGATTAAATGCTCAAGCAAATGAATCTAAAAAAAACATAAATAAGTTTAAGGTTGATATGTTTTTAGGGGAAATAAGTACTGATGGAGAACTTATTACTATTGTCTTAAGAGATCATGAATATCCAGATGGAGATATAATAGAGGTTTTAGTTAATGATAAGATTGTGTTGCCGGCTATCCTTCTTTCTGAAAAAGCAGTTGGGTTTAAACTAGATTTAAAAGCTGGATTTAATGTAATAGATTTTGTTGCATTAAACCAAGGAAGTTCTGGGCCTAATACGGCTGAAGTAAGAGTGTATGACGATATCGGAAATCTTGTAGGAAATAACCGTTGGAATCTTGCTACCGGAGTTAAAGCAACATATATAGTTTATAAAAACTAGCTATAAACTTCTAACATTCCATTGATAAATTTATCAACTTCTTCACTTGTTCCAGTGCTTATTCTACACCAATCATAAAATGGGGGAAAAGGTCTACCTATTATTACTCCCTTGTCAAGCATTTGAGCACCTAGTTCATCAATATGTTTTTTAGATTCGAAGAAAATAAAGTTGGTACTTGATTTAACATACTTTAAATTAAGGTAATCAAGAAGTTTATAAATTTTTGATTGTACTTCTTTTGCTTTTTTTAATGAAAAGTTATAAAATTCCTCATCTTTAAGAGCTTCAGTGGCTGCTGCTACAGCAAGGACATTTGTTTGAGCAACAATTTTTTCTCTTCCATATGGAGTATATTTACCAAACAACCTATCTGCAAGCTCAGGCCTTATAACTAGGTAACCTATTCGTAGTCCCGCTAATCCATATACCTTAGAGAAGGTCTTGGAAACTATAACATCTTGATTTTTTCTAACCAGATAATCCATTGATGGGTATTCTGTGTCTTCTATATAGTCATAATATGCCTCATCACTAAAAATTACCGTTTTCTTACTAACCTTTTGACAAAATTCAACTAGGTCGTTTTTGTCTAATAATGTTCCTGTTGGATTGTTTGGATTACACAGAAAAATCATTTTTGTCTTATTAGAAATATTTTGTTCAATTGATTTAAGATCATAACCCATATTTGAATCAACTGGAATCCACTTAACTGTTGCCCCCCAAGATTTTGCATAATCAGCTAGTGCAAGAAAAGTTGGTTGGCCTGCAATTACCTCACCACTTTGATTGGCTACTGCAAGACCTGATAACTTTAATGCTTCTGTTGAGCCACCTGTTATAATAATGCTTTCTGGTTCAACACCATGTTTTTTTGCAAGTTTTTTCTGTAGCTCAGACATATATTCATATGGATATCTACAAGCATTTTCAAATGATTCTGTAATAGCTTTTAGAACTTTCTGAGATGGTCCATAAGGGTTCTCGTTAGAACTTAGTTTTATTTTTTTCGCTAATGATCTTGGATTAAATTTTATTATTTCTTCAGCAGTTAATATAGATGGTGTTAGAAGAAATCCTCCAATTCCCAATGATGATCTTAGCCACGCTCTTCTTGATTGCATAATTTTTTATTTAATTCATAAAGTATAAAAGAATCTATTCTTTTCAAAATTTAATCATTAATTTTCGGTATGGTTGAAATATTTAGTTCTATAGAAAGCTACTTAAATTCTATTTTATACCCTCTTAATTGGGTTATGTTTATTTTGATAATTGGAGGTGGGCTTTATCTAGCTATTCAATCAAAAGCTAAACCGTTATTAAAAATAAATAAAGCTTTCAGGCTTCTTTTATCCAAGGATCAGTCCCAGAAAGGTATTTCTAGGTTTCAAGCGTTGTCTGCGGTATTAGCTGCAACAGTTGGACTTGGGAACATTGCTGGAGTGTCAATAGCTATTCATCAAGGTGGTCCTGGAGTTCTTGTCTGGATGTGGATAACTGCGCTTGTTGGATCAATCATCAAATTTTATTCTTGTTCTCTCTCTATAAAAATGAGAGACAATGCAAGCTACAAAGAACCATTAGCTGGACCGATGTATTATATGAAAGCTGGGATAAAAAAATATGGAAAAACTCTTGCAATCTGGTTTTCTGTTGCTGGACTTTTTGGAGTACTGCCTGCATTTACTGCTAATCAACTTACACAATCATATATTGATGTTCTTAACCCCAGTCAATTGATTGATCTGGGAGATTTTTGGTGGAAATTAATTATAGGAATCTCTCTAACAATTTTAACTTCACTAGTTATTTTTGGTGGATTAAAATCAATTGTAAAAGTAACATCTGGTCTAGTTCCATTTATGGTTGTTGTTTATTTTTTAATTGGTCTTTTTATTTTAATTTCTAATTATTCAATAGTTCCGTCAACATTTAAATTAATTTTTGTAAATGCCTTTGACTTTAACTCTGCAGTAGTCGGTGGTTTTTGGGGCCTTATATTAATAGGTATAAAACGAGCAGTTTTTTCTAGTGAAAGTGGTGTTGGGCTGGCTCCAATTTATCATGGACAATCAACTACTGCAAGAAGTACTGATGAAGGATTAGTTGCTATGTTGGGGCCAATATTAGACACAATTCTTATTTGTACAATAACAGGTTTAATTATAATTATCAGTGGTGCTTATGAAGTTCAAGAACTAAATGGAATTGTATTAACTCTTGAAGCGTTTAGACGATTATTTTTTGGATTTGGCGACTATTTGCTAATTTTCATGATCTCCGTTTTTGGAATTTCAACCCTATTAACATATTCATATTATGGTGTAAAATGCTATGGGTTTTTAACAAAGCCTGAAAAAGGAAAATATTATAATATTATATATATAATAGCAATAATATTTTCAGCATTAGCAACAGTTGAGATTGTAATTGGAATTATTGATATTGCTTTTGCTCTAATGGCAATTCCTAATATGATCGCTATACTTTATCTCGGAAAGCATATTACAAAGGAAATGAAAGAAAGATCTTGGATTTAATCAACATAATCTATCGGGGGTGGGCCTGGATCTAAATATGGGTCATACTCATATTCGCCAATTCTATCATCAAATTCTTTCTTTATTTCCTCTCTCAATTTTTTATCCTTAAATATATCAATCATTGTCATTCCGAGAGCTTTTGCTGCATGAAGCATTCCTTTGTGTCCTATAGACATCCCTGAGCTTGCAACTACTGACCAAGAATGCCATGGAACACCTTTAGGTGCTGTTGTCGCTCCTAAACTAACTACTGGAACATTATAACTCACATCTCCAACATCGGTAGAACCTCCTCCAGGACTTTCAAGTGTTTCTCTTAATGGTCTAATTTTTCCATCAATACCTAATGTAGGTTTTCCATTAGCTTTTTGCATTTCAATGGCAAAATCAATTTCTTCCTGTGAGTAGTGAATATCACCAAGAGCTTCAAGATTTTTTTGCATAACCGCTCCACCTGTTCGATTTGGCAGAAGATCATGAATTCCTGAAATTAAAGAGACTTTATGATCAACATTTGCCATTATCGCAGCACCCCCAGCCATTTTTCTAACCTGATCATAAACAGGCGCTAAACCTTCTTTTGTTATATCTCTTACTCTAACCCAAATTCTTGAATAATCTGGGACAACATTAACAACTTGTCCTGCATCTTGAATATGATAGTGCATTCTTACTGAAGGTTTAACATGTTCTCTATATGCATTAATTCCATGAGTATATAATTCTAAAGCATCCGAAGCACTCCTTGCATTCCATGGGTCAGCAGAGGCATGAGCAGATTGCCCAGTGAATTCAACCATAAAATCAACTAGAGCTAATGATGGCTGAACATTTGCTTCAGTATTATCTCCTGGATGCCAGTCCATAATAATATCTGAATCATCAAATATACCTTCTCTTATCATCCAAAGTTTTCCAAAAAATTTCTCCTCAGCTGGGGTCCCAAAAAATTTAACAGTACCTGTTAAGGCTCCTTTTTCTATTAACTCCTTTATAGCAATAGCAGCACCTAAACTGGCAGTTCCAAAAAGGTTATGTCCACATCCATGACCAGCACCACCTGCAACCAATTCATTTCTATATGGAACTGATGTCTGAGACAGACCAGGTAAAGCATCAAATTCTCCAATAATTCCAATTACAGGTTTTCCCTCTCCATATGTTGCCGTAAAAGCAGTTGGCATACCAGCTAAACCTTTCTCAACTTTTAATCCATTCTCCTCTGCATACTGTATTAAATATTCTGCTGATTTCTCCTCTCTAAATGCAACTTCTGCTGCCTCCCATATTTTATCGCTAACAGATATTAAAACAGATGATTTTTGTTCAAGAGAATTCAATAATTCTTTTTTTAATTTATTTACACTTTGAGAGTGAAGCGTAAAGGCTGAAAGAGTCAATAATAAAATTGGAAGAAATTTTTTCATTAGTTGATAGTTTAATTGTTTGTTAAAGGTGTAATTTACAAATAATATTTATTTTAGAGCATGAGATTATTTAAGGATATTAAAGGGAACAATATTGATCCTGTTAGTCATACTTTATCTATTATCAAAGATTTTCCCTCTGTTAAAATTCATGTGGGATCAGACTCCCAAAACATTGGTAAACAAACAAATTATGCAAGTGTAATTGCATACAGACTTGGAACTCGAGGAGTTCATTATATTTTAAGTAAGTCATCTGTTACAATCATTGATGATATGTGGAAACGTCTTTGGCTAGAAGCTGAACATAGTATAATAGTCGCGGAGTGGCTAACAAAGCAAATAAGCGTCAAGGTTGAGATAGACATGGACTACAATTCAGACAAAGCATATAGATCAAATAAATTAATTTCTGCTACAAAGGGTTGGGCCAATTCTTTAGGCTATAAGGTTAATGTGAAACCAAGTACTCAAATTGCTACTAGAGCCGCTGATTATCATTGTAAATAACTTTTTTATGAACCCTTTCAAAATAAATAAAGAATACAAAAAACAGGATATTTATAAAATAGTAAATGTTCCGAAAAATCGTCAGGGAGGTTCTTGGCGAAAGGGTCATCATAATTATAAAGTAAAAGATAAAGAGGATTTACACTTTATATTTGCAAATATAGATATGCCTGGACATGGATTGGATGACTAAGAGTTTGATTATAAAAATAAAATTACTGATTCTGGAGAATTCGAATGGGTAACTCAAGCTGATAGATCTCAAAATAATCCGATTATGATTAGTTTACTTGAAAACAAAACTCACATTTTTATTCGCACTAGTAAAACACAAAAAGATTACTGGCAATATTTTGGTGAAGGAAAGATTATTTCAGTTGAAGGAAATGAGCCAG
>Ga0208638_1001850_pt1 | contig 10990 bp, 6 predicted proteins | sample ETNtaG_34_FD_185753 | JGI IMG/M metagenome (GOLD analysis project Ga0208638, IMG submission 185753) | Marine microbial and viral communities from oxygen minimum zone, Eastern Pacific Ocean - ETNP201306SV51 (SPAdes) (version 2) | ecosystem: Environmental > Aquatic > Marine > Oceanic ...
GGATGATAATAATCCGGAAAAGACTCTGAAGGAGCGACCAATTATTGGCTTACAGATATTTAGTGAGTACCAGTATGATGGTTCGAAATGGCGGGGCAAGATCTATGATCCTGAATCCGGTAATACCTATCAGAGCAGGATGAAGATCAACCGTGATGGTCGCCTGGAGATTCGGGGCTATATCGGTGTCCCGTTATTTGGACGAACGGCGCAGTTTGACCCGGTCAGTTCTTGCCTCGAACACATCGTGAAAATGTTAGCGATGACGGAACGATCAGATATCTGTCCAGGTAAGCTATAAACATACAACTGCCCAGCTTATAATTCTGAAATACAAAGTTTCTGGAGCCTTCTCTTGCGCTGGTTTGTTTTAATCCTGCTTTTCCAGGCGAATGTTTCTTACTCAGAGTTGGATCAGTCACAGCTTATCAATGCAGATTCCGATAAAGCCAATTGGTTAACCCACGGAAGAACCTACGCTGAAGAACGGCAGTCTCCACTTACCCAGATCAATCTCGATAACGTCAATCAGCTTGGACTAGCCTGGTACTTTGATACGGGGACGAGAAGGGGACTGGAAGCATCCCCGATCGTTGTCAATGGTGTCATCTACACAACAGGTTCCTGGAGCAAGGTGTTTGCCAACAACGCCGTGACGGGTGAATTACTCTGGTCGTTTGATCCCAAGGTACCCGGCGAATGGGGAGCAAACGCCTGCTGTGATGTGGTCAATCGAGGTGCTGCTGTTCTGGGGGACAGGCTTTTTTTTGGTACCATCGATGGACGATTGCTGGCTCTGAACCGCCACACGGGCGAAGTGATTTGGGAATCGTTGACGGTTGATCCAAACAAGCCGTACACGATCACAGGTGCCCCTCGTGTTGTTCACGACACAGTGGTGATTGGCAATGGCGGCGCAGAATATGGTGTTCGAGGATATGTTTCAGCCTACGATGTCGCCACAGGTGAAATGCGCTGGCGGTTTTACACGGTACCGGGCAATCCGTCTCTGCCAGCGGAATCCGAAGCTATGGAGATGGCGGCAAAAACCTGGACTGGCGATGTCTGGTGGCAGGTAGGTGGTGGTGGCACAGCCTGGGACTCTTTTGCTTATGATCCTGCGTTAGATCTTCTCTATATTGGGGTTGGAAACGGTTCACCCTGGAATCGACATATCAGGAGCCCTGGCGGCGGCGACAATCTATTTCTTTCATCAGTCGTTGCAGTTAATGCGTCAACGGGTAAGTACGTCTGGCACTATCAAACGACCCCTGCGGACACATGGGATTACACAGCGACTCAACATATCCTGCTAGCAGATCTTAAAATCCTTGGTGAAACACGTAAGGTTCTGATGCAGGCACCGAAGAACGGCTTCTTTTACGTACTGGATCGAATCAGTGGGGAATTGATCTCGGCAGAAAAATACGTACCGGTAACCTGGGCAAGTCATGTTGATATCGAAACAGGGCGACCCGTTGAAACCGAGAATGCTGATCACAGGTTTGAAATGCAGATAACCAGACCAGCTCCCTTTGGTGCACACAGTTGGCATCCCATGGCGTATAACGACACAACCGGATTGGTGTATATACCAGCTATGGACAATGTTGCACCCTTTAGCACCGACCCGGATTTTGAATATGTTGAGGGGAACCATTTTAATTTGGGACAAGATACTGCTGCCGATTCAGATAACCCGCTGGCATCATTGGACCCCGCACTTATTTTGCCCGTAACGAGGCATCTCCTGCGAGGGATGTTGCTTGCCTGGGATCCGGTAAAACAAGAGGAAGTCTGGCGCGTTGATCACGCTTCAATGTGGAATGGCGGTGTTCTGACGACAAAATCAAACCTGTTGTTCCAGGGGAATGGAGAAGGCAAATTCGTGGCATACAGAGCCGATACGGGTGAAAAACTATGGCAGTCAGAGGTGGGAAACGGAATTATTGCCCCACCTGTCAGCTATGAAGTAGAGGGTGAGCAGTATATCGCTGTGATGGCGGGGTGGGGTGGTGCCGTTGGACTGATGCTGGCTCAACCGGATGCCATTGGTGGTGGCCCAGGAAGGCTGCTGGTCTACAAGCTGGGAGGTGATCAGACACTACCGGCAAGAAGTGTTGCTGTGGAATATCCTGAGCCACCCGCAAGATCAGGTGACGACGTTTCAATCGGCCATGGCATGGTTTTATATGGTCAACATTGCATGCGGTGTCATGGTACGAGTGTCACCGCCAGTGGTGCGATTCGCGATCTGAGATATATGACGGATGCGAGTCATAAGCTGTTCGACGATATCGTACGCAAGGGCCTGTTTAGTTCTCTGGGTATGGTGAGTTTTGCAGATGTTCTTACTGAAAAGGATGCCAGTGATATTCATAACTATATAATCAGTGTTGCTAACGACAAATGGGATGATGATCATTCCTCGACCTGGTGGATTGAAACTAGGCTCTGGTTCTACGATACGCTCGGCGTGCTTGCTGCCTGGTTAATATAGCCCGTAAGATCAGAGGCCTCGATGATCAAATCTTCAACTTAAGGAGATGGCATGAACTTACCCAAGAAGAGTTTTTCAATGGTGTTGACGGCAAATCAAACGTTACAGCCAATGGATATAACGCTCCCTGATATTGACGATGAGTCAGCGCTTCTCCGGATCGAAACCTGCGGCATATGCGGTAGTGACTATGAGCAGTTTGAAGGGCAATTGCGAACTCCCCTGCCGGTTATTCCTGGTCATGAACCTCTAGGGGTTGTTGCCAAGATCGGTGACAAGGCTGCACTTCGCTGGGGCGTCGATGTTGGTGATCGTGTGGCCGTCGAAACCATGCTTGCCTGTAAACACTGTCAGCCTTGTTTGACTGGTAATTACCATCTATGTGACCAGCGAAGAATATACTCCTATATTCCTTTGTCCGAGAAACCAGGTTTGTGGGGTGCTTACTCTCAGTACATGTTCCTGCATGCCAACAGCATTGTTCATCCGGTTGATTCCAATCTGCCGCCTGAGATCGCCGTGATGTTTAATCCCCTTGGTGCAGGATTCAGGTGGGCTGTTGAAATGCCTGGCGCTCAACCGGGGGACACAGTTGTAGTCTTAGGTCCTGGTCAGAGAGGTCTGGCCAGTGTCATTGCGTTACGATCCGTTGGCGTGAAATCTATCATAGTGACCGGACTTGCTGCAGATTCGGAAAAACTGAAACTGGCCAGGTTCTATGGAGCAACTCATACAGTTGACGTTGAAAACGAGGATGTGGTGGAACGTGTCAGTGAAATCACCCAGGGTATGGGAGCTGATATAGTCGTTGATGTCTCATCTTACGCAACCAAACCGGTTGCAGATGCCCTGAAACTAGTGAAGATGGGTGGCCGCATCGTTTTGGCCGGGGTCAAAGGCTTCAAGTCAGTTGATCAGTTTGTCTCTGATCTTATCGTCATGAAGGAAATCACCATCCAAGGTGCCATCGGCGTGACATCTTCCGGTTACAAAAAGGCGATCGAGTTGCTAGAGTTCAGCGAGATTGAATTCAGCAGGATGCACACTCATGATTTTGCTCTGTCAGATGCTGAACTTGCCATCAGAACATTGGCAAGAGAGATTGAAGGGAGCGAGTCTATTCATTCGTGCCTGATCCCACCTGACTAGTCATTTGACCGGTTGGGCAGGCATTCGCTGATGAACAGCCTATTCTGTATTGTCATAGTCTTGTGCCTGGTCGTGGCTTGTACGCCGACGAGCGAAACATGATCTGGTGTAGAGATAGATCAGATCGTTGCACAGCATAATAAAACCGCAGATGATGCGGACAAGATGGTTTGTTGATATGAAACCAGCGCCAGTTCGCGAGTAGCCCGAAAAGTGTGCATAACCAAAGCGCAGATTAAGGCCGAGAGGGAAGCAGTGGTAGAAACGTTGCGTAACCAGGGTCCAGGCTCTGAAACCTTAGCTGGTGGAAACTAAACGCTTTCTATAGAGAACAGAGATATGGTGTTGGCGAACCTGAAGAAGACCAGGATTTACTTTGTTCAGGGGTTGACCGGATTTTTTTGACTATCTTTTGTTCGGCGTTCAATTCCAAGGTTGATTTCTCTATATATCCAGATCCAGCTCACAATGCCCAGCAGGGAAGTTGTTACCACGCCTGCAATGAATATGCCGCGGTATCCAAAGAGGTAATCGCCCAACAACGCCAACGGGATGTAAATCACAATCATCTGCAGAATTGAGATGATCAATGGCGGTATGGGTTTGCCCAGGGCATTAAAGCTGGATGTGGAATTTGACATCACACCCATCAATCCAATCGAGAGAGGGACAATCAGGAGATAGTGAACAGCCGCTTGAACAACGGAAGGATCATCGTTTATTAAGCCAACCAGGTACTCTGCGCTTAGAAATAGAAAAATGTAGGCAATGACTCCCCAGATCAGTGAAAATCCATTCGAAAGTTTGAGGGAGAGTTTAACCCTGTCGAAGGACGCGGCTCCCCAGTTCTGACCGACAAAGGGCGCAATACTCATGGACAAAGCAAAGATAATCATCACAATCATTGATTCAATTCGAGATGCAACGCCGTATCCTGCCACAACTACGGTGCCGTGACCGGCGAGAAGGCGGGTGATCACACTCATTGATATTGGCGCTATCAGATTGCTAGCCACCGCAGGCAAGCCCACGTGTAGAATATCGCGACAGGAGCTGAAGAATCCTTTGATACTGAAGTACAACAGTTTGTCCCTGATCCCGATAACATAACTGTACATCAGAAAGCTGACGGTCCTGGCAAGAACGAAGCCAACTGCGGCACCTGTCAATCCAAGCTTTGGCGCACCGAGTAGACCAAAGATAAAAATCGGTGCGATGATAATGTGTAAAACAGAGCCAATGGTCATGAGATAGCCTGGTGTCACTGCATCACCTGCCGCTCGCATCAGAGTTGAACCTACCATTGCTATCGTGAAGAAAGGCAAGCCGAACAACCAGATTTGTATGTAATCGACGCTCAGGGGGAGTATTTCGGGGCCTGCACCCAACAGATTAAAAAAGGAGTCTGCATGGAAGTACGCAAACGCTGAAAAAACAAGGGTAAGCACAATTACCAGTATGAAGCAGTGAGTGATCAACAGCTTCACCTTCTGTTGATCACCCGAACCAATAGTTCTTGCGACTACTGATGATGCACCAACGCCAAGTCCCATGGCGATGCCCTGGAAGACCATGACCAGGGGGAAAGTGAAGCTGAGAGCTGCCAATTCATTGGTCCCGACATTCCCGATATAGACCGTTTCAATGAGACTGGCACTCATGATGGAAACAAAACCCAACAGCATGTAACCGGTCAGTCTGATCAGATGGGTGTGTACAGGTCCCTGTGTGAAGTCCCTGGGATTAACTTGACCATCAGAATTTGTTGAGCTGCTATCATTCAAAATTGTTGAACCTGTTCAGAAGTCACAAGTTTGGCTTCCGTACTCACGTGCTTTTACTCAGGCGATCGTTGGTGCGGCTAAAAAAATTATAAGGAAGTTCTCTGTTTAGCGCGAGAAAACAAACTTGATGAAAAGACATGCCAGTCCTCGGTGGATTCAAGACCAAATAAATATTTCATTTCATCATTTGATGACAATAGCTCATCCAGAGATCCAATAGTTTCGAGACTGCCATTTTTTAGTACAATAATCTGATCCGCACTTTGTAGCATGGATTTGCGATCGGAGACAACGAGGCAAGTTGAATTCTCGACCTGATCGAGTTGGCGCCGCAAGGTTCTTTCCGTGTTGACATCGAATGCACTCGACAGATAATCGAACACCATTAATTCGGATGGAACCACGATTAACGTCGTACAGGCAGAATATCAAACGGGCCAGCGTTGTTTTGCCGCTACCTGTTGGCCCATCATCCCGAGTACATGGCCCGGTCGAGCAAGAATATTCATATAGTGAATATTCAGAAAGGTTGTCCCAATGCCTATTAGAGGGTTGGTATGAAGAAGGAAACCGAAGACAAAGGTCAGCGTGTAAGCCACTGTTGTTACGGATCGGGTGAAACGGATTTGATAGGGATTTATAGATTCCTGCGACCGACAGATCTGCTGTTTTGCGCTAGATAATGCCTGCTTGTCTGAATTCTGAAATGGACGCCTCGGAATAGCCCAGGGAACCCAGTATTTCATTTGTATGCTCGCCCAGCTTTGGGGGATTTAGGTGAACCGTCGGTCCGTCTTTTGACATCACATACCCGGCTTTGACCAGAGTGACGGATTCATCGCTCTTCAAGGGTGAAACAATTGATTCAAATACCTCACGGGATTCAAATTGCGGATCTTCGATCACTTCCGGGAGTTCTCTCACTTCTGCGACAGGAATACCGGCTTTACTCAGATTTGTCATCCAATAGCTGGTTGTATTTCGTTTTAGTGCTTCGCTGAGAAATTTCTTGACCGCATCCGAGTTCTTTACACGCGCTTCTGAAGTTTTGAATATAGGTTGTTCCAGTTCTTCGAGTTTTCCGAGCGCGTCAAAGAGTTTCTCGATCTGTGACTGGGACAGGGCGGTAACCTGAATAAAGCCATCTTTAGTCGGGAACAGATTTGCAGTGGGTTGTTTTGTTGGTGAGGCATTTCCAAGCAAACCAACAAGGTTGCCCTGGTTAAGATAATTGTCATATTGTGCGGCTTGCATGACAACAGCGGTATCCATCATAGCGACATCAATATATTGCCCCTTTCCTGTTTGAGCTTTCCTGTACAGAGATGTCGAAATGGCAAATGCCGTATTGAGCGCGGTCGACATATCGACAGGCATAAAGCCGGTTCGTGTTGGACCAGTCGTCGGATGGCCGGTCTGGGACATCATGCCTGAGGAAGCTTGAATTGCTCCATCATAGGCTGCTTCACCTGCCTTGGGGCCGTCCTGGCCGTATCCAGTAACCGAACAGTAAATGAGGTCGGGTTTTACCACCAACAGTTCTTCATAGCTCAATCCCATTCGTTGCATCGTCCCTGCTTTGAAGTTCTCAACCAGGACATCTGCCTCAAGTACAAGTTTTTTGACTATCTCCTTTGCCTCGGCTGAATTCAGATTGAGCGTGATGCTCTTCTTGTTGAGATTCATACCCATAAAGGATGGCGACATACCCTGATTCCTGGTGTTACTCATCAACCCTCTGGTTTGATCACCAGTCTCCGGTTGTTCGACCTTGATCACCTCAGCACCCAGAAGTGCCAGTTGCATCACCGCGAAGGGACCGGCGAGTACTTGTGTAAAGTCAATAATTCTAATGCCTTCAAATGCTTGTGGCATTGAGCCTCCTAAGCTATTGCAACCGTGTGAGTCAGAGCTTGTAACTTAATGAAGAGTACCTTTTTTTTAAGGCACTGACACCAAAACATACTAGCTGGAGAATCTAGTTAGTCAAAACTTATGGTGCATCATAGTGCAGGTGATTACTTTCGTTTTAACCTCGTTATCTTGTTAACTTGCCCGACTGTAGTTCAACGAATTTCCTGTATGGACTTACTGGATTTTTCATCATGGTTTCATGATTACCTGAATCCAGAATCTCACCGTCTTCGAGAAAGACAATCATATTCGCCTGGCGAATGGTCGACAGTCGGTGCGCAATAACGATGACCAGCTTGTTCTCAGCTGCCACCAGAAGTGCTTTGATCAATGCATTTTCCGTTTGAGGATCAAGGGCAGCGGTTGGTTCGTCTAGAATCAGAATCGGTGTATCGCGGATCAGGCCTTGTGCAATGCAGAGTTGCTGCTGTTGACCGACTGACAACGTATCACCTGTGCGACCAAGAACAGTATCCAGCCCGTTGGGTAAATCCTCAATAAATTTCATCGCACTGGCAGTGACACAGGCGACCCGTATTTCTTCTTCGGTCGCATCCGGCCTGGCAATAAGCAGATTGTTACGAATCGATTCAGAAAACAGGAGGTGTTCCTGAAATACGTATGAAACCTGATCTCTCACCGAGTCGACCGTGGCTTCTGATATATCGTTACCGTCAAATGTTACTGAACCTGCCGTAGGTACAATGAAACTCGGGATAAGACTGGCCAGGCTCGTTTTGCCGGCACCGGTTGGTCCGACAATAGCGATCAGTTCACCTTTTTGCAGAGTGAGATTGATGTTGCGCAGTGCTGAGCGACCATCGGGATAGTCAAAGGTGACATGTTCAAAGGCAATCGTCTTCTGTAGAGGAGACAGAGCTGGTTTACTGTCCCTTGCATCTTCAGCTTCAAGATCGATGAAGAAGAAAACTCTTCTAACTGCAGCCACATTAATCTGTAATTGAATCCAGATCATGCCGATACCAAGTGCTACTGCTCCAAGGTCAAGATAAAGACCAAACAGTGTCCAGAAGTCGCCTGGTGACATCACACCGCTGATAATGTCGTCGCTGACCAGTCTTACGACATAAAGTCCTGCGAAGATCGTGATAGCCCAGCCAAGAATATACAGCACCATCGCAAATGCGAAGGTGAGTCGATATCGCCTAAAAGATTCAATGCTGCCTTCTGCAAACTTGTCTCTCTGGTTGACCATTGCACCGAGGCTTTGAACTGCTGTAATGTTGGCCATGCTTTCTTCAATGATATTTGTTGTGGCGGCTCCGGACGCTCGGCTTTGTTGATTAACATTTCTGATTATTCTTGACATTGGAAAAGTAACGATTAAACCGAGGGGCAAGAGAGCCCATGCTAGCAACACGAGTTCTGGCGCAACCTCGCCATAGCTGTATTCAATCAGCCCAAGTGTAATTGATGCATTGATCAACAGAATGACAGGTAGAATAGTCAGGTAGAAACAGATTCTTGGTACTTGTGGCGCGTCATACATGACCCGATAGACGGAATCACCGATTCGCTGGTCTGCCAGGGTTGTCATCGAGAATCTTGTCATTTTTTGAAACAGGCGGGTGCGCAGTGTGTTGGCGATTCGCTGCGTCAATCTGATATCGATCATCATTTCAATCAAGCCCCAGATGCCGCCAGCACTGCTGCCACCATTGCTCAGGGCTTTTTCTGACTGGGTTGCTGAGTCCTGACCCTGGGTTATCTCTTCAGCCCTGGTTTCAGCTCCTCTGATGCCGAACAACAGCAGGAGTACGCTGTAGGTAAGCACGATGGCAAGCATAATCTGCATGGGGGGCATGCCGGAGGTCATGGTAATAAAGGGTTCAATAAAGGGAGGGAATCGAATATCTGTTTCGCCATAGGGGCGCTGCAGAAGGACCTGATCGACAACGATTTTTCCGAACCAGGGCACAAGTAGCGCTGGAAAAAGAGCGATAAATGCTAAAAAGAACTTTAGGCAGAATAGCTTCTTAACGTCTTTCAGCAACGCGAAAGATCTCGCCAGCAGCACCATTGCCTCGGCTGATGAGATATTGGTATTGAGATCCGTGCGATCATCAAATTGATACTCGGGCTTAGGGGGCGCAGACGTGGATGTTGACTCACTCATGTGATGTCCCAATCGTCTCGTCTTCGACAAACCGTCTGTACTCACCATCATGTTTACTCATCAGGGATTCGTGATCACCTGCTTCAACGATTTCACCATTCTTTAGAAGGGCAATTTGATCAGCGTTGCGGATGGTGGATAGACGATGGGTGATAATGAATACAATGCGATCCTTGCCCCAGGAGTTTAGATTCTGAAGTAAGCGCTGTTCAGTAGCCGCATCAAGGGATGAGGTAGGTTCGTCCAGAATCAGTATTGGTGTGTCCCGAATTATTGCCCGGGCAATGGAGAGCCTTTGTCTCTGTCCTGTTGACAGCTTACCACCTCGTTCGCCCAGTTCAGTTTCATAGCCAAGCTTCATTTCCTCGATAAATTCGTCAGCACAGGCTACCTTGGCGGCGGATCTGATTGCGTCATTGCTCACATCCAACGCGAAAGCGATATTCTCTGCCACTGTTGCTGCGAACAACACATTCTGCTGAAGTGCGATTGTAACGTTGGTGCGAAGTTCACGGATCGCAATTTCTTTGACGTTGGTATCATTGATGTAAATGTCGCCGTCATTTGGATCATAGAGTCGGAGCAGCATTGACATCAATGTCGACTTGCCTGAGCCGGTAGCACCGACGATGGCGGTAACGGTCCCTTTTTTTGCAGTCAGACTGAGGTGCTTAAGGACGGGCTGACTGGTGTCATATGAGAAACTCACCTCTCGCCAGCTGACTGAATCAACCTGCAGCGGAAATGCCTTCGGACTATCGGTATCGGTGATTTCAGGTTCGAGGTCCAGCAGGTAGAATGCGCGATCCAATCCGATAAGCAGATCCTGAGCAGCCCCCCAGTTTCTGATAAAGCCGCCAGCCTGCAAGGTCATATCATTAGTTCGGCCAATGGCGGATTGATAGGCTCCCAGGTTCCAGATCGCAAAGCCTACCATTGCTATGACGCCACCGAGATACGTTGTTTTTTCTCCTATGGTCCAATTCGCCATCAGATACTCCATCACGAGTACTGCACCCAGCATCAGCATAGCTGTCGCCAGATGCAATATCATGATTTCGACTCTGAGGAGAAATGCCATATCCAACGCCTGCCTGGAATCAGCATTGAATCGTTGCAATACTGTTGATTCAGCGCGGTTTGCCTTTACGATATTGATCATTGAGAAGACTTCCTGGATTCGGGACGTCAGGTTGCTGTTGCTGCTCCGTGCCAAACGAGAGCGTTCCTGTATTCTAGGTGTGAACCAGACCAGCAGCCAGATGACGGGTATCGCCGTGGCGAGGCACAGTAAGCCCAGCCAGGGACTGAAGAACGACAGGATGAGAACTGTAAAAACGAATACACTCAAAGACTGAGCTGGAATCACGATGAGGGTCTGAATTACATTGGTAATTGTGGCGCTATCCTGATAGATCCTGTAGATGAGATCACCGGAGCGTGCATGGCTGTGATACTTGAGAGACAAGTGCTCGATCCGCTCAAGCATTCTGACCCGGAGATCCT
>Ga0208638_1001861_pt1 | contig 10933 bp, 8 predicted proteins | sample ETNtaG_34_FD_185753 | JGI IMG/M metagenome (GOLD analysis project Ga0208638, IMG submission 185753) | Marine microbial and viral communities from oxygen minimum zone, Eastern Pacific Ocean - ETNP201306SV51 (SPAdes) (version 2) | ecosystem: Environmental > Aquatic > Marine > Oceanic ...
CTTCCTGCCTCCATATCCTTTCCACCCGCTTATGGTTAGCTCTCCAACCTTCTCGCCTTAGCATTGCCGTTATCCGGCGATACCCATAACGACCATAATCTTTCGCTAATTCGATGATTCTTTCCGTCAACCAATAGTCATCATCCGCTCTATGGCGAACATATCTCTGAGTTGATCTTGGCTGCGCTAACAATTTACAGGCCCGACGCTGCGAAACAGCAGGAAATTTTATTAAAATATGCTCTACTATTCCTCTTCGCTTCGACGGGCTTAGAAGTTTTTTGAGGCCACCTCTTTCAATATCATCTTATCCAAGGATAAATCTGCTACCAGCTTCTTCAACCTCGTATTCTCAGCCTCCAACTCTTTGAGACGCTTGGCCTGATCTACCTTCATACCACCATATTCCTTTCGCCAACGGTAGTAAGTCTGTTCCGTTATCCCCAACTTCCTACTCACTTGACCTGTTGTCTGACCTTTGGAAAGCTCCACCTCTGCCTCTCGAAGCTTGTTTATTATTTGCTCTGGTTTGTACCGTCTCTGTGACATTAAAATGCCCTCCCTAAAAAGGTTTTTGGCCCTATATACTAACATTAGCATTGGACCGATTTAAGGGGGCAAGGTCATAGCGTTGTGGATAAAGTATTTCTATATTAGAAAAAAATAAAAGACGACAAGCAAGTCCTCTGCCCTGCCACAAGAATTATAGTCCTCATTGTTATTCTCCAAAAATATGCCGAATCATTTTTATATCCACCTCGGGGTAAGGATGCTCACGCTCAGGATGCCACATTATTCCATAAATGGGCAGTTCTTTATGCATCAAGGCTTCTATTGATCCATCTTCAGCCCATGCAATAGGTTTAAGTGATGAATTTAAGGCTAATTTTTCAATGCCGAATTGATGATAACTATTAACATTCATTGATTCCGGCCAACCTTTGAATATTGACACATCAAGTGCCACTTTATGACGAGAAGTCAAATGACCATCAATAGAATTAACCTTACATCCATAATGAACTGTTAAAAGCTGTACTCCTCTACAAACACCTAAAACAGGCAACTTAAGCGAACTGCAGAAATTAATGAGAAAGTGCTCAAATCGATCTCGCTCAGATGCTTTATTTTTTCCTTCTTCCATATCAATAAGATCGTTGCCGCCTGTTAAAATTACTCCATCCAAACTCAATTCTTTCAAATAGTTTTCCATATCTTCGATCTTATTCAAAAGCGGCAACGGCAGGACATCCAAGCCAAGCAATAATTGAGCCCAGTTTTGATCTAGGCAATCTCTTCTCTCGTTTCGCTCAGTTAATATTTCAACTCTTTGAGTTAAACCGATTCTTTTCATTGAACCACTTTAATTAAATGGGATGAGCAATCAAGCTCTATAATCTTTGCGTCTACAAGTTGATTGTACAAACTTTCTCCGGCTCCGATTACCGCCGGTACGCCAAATTCAGCGGCTCTAATGCTCATGTGAGAGTTTGCACCTCCATACATGGTTACGAGACCTCCTATTTCATGTCCGAATAACCAGTCGAATCCAGGATCAGCGTTAGGTATTAAGATAATCTTGCCATGCAAATCATTTTTAATTATATTTGTAACAGGCGAACCGTCTTTTGATAAAATTATTATTTTACTTACAACCTTTTTTTTAGTTATATAATTAGGTTGGCTGCAGGGACGGTCAAAAGCAGTTAAATTTTCCTCATGCATTATCAAAGCCGGCATCTCTATAGCCTGTGCTACTAAATGATTCTCTTTTTCTTCCTTTGCTTTAGCAGCCAACCAATTACCAATATTGCCTAAAGGTCTGCCTTTTCTTATGTCCAGAAGGTTGTTATGTGATAAATGAGAAAGATGATCTCGGCTAATACCATGCAGTTTACCGAACCGAATAAAAGAATCTAATGCAGTGCTAAGATTTCGACTGAAGACAAACTTTGCGTATTCTCGACCTTCTATCGCGCGCCGGAGAAAATTCTCAAACTCATCAACGTCATCAGCAAATCTAAACTCTTTCAGCTTACTGGCAATTAAAAGTTTAGTTTTATTATCCCAAACCGGTTTATTTTGATTAGAGTGCGACAGGGCTTGATATTTGTGAACAATCGGCTTTAAGTAATATTCGGGATCCTCAAAATAGGCAGTAGATGTTATTTCGTAAGTCCCCGGACGCAAATGACCATAAATGGATACAAATTTTCCCCATTTCAGTGTTCCGTTGGCTACTTCATCTCCATCACGTTGAAGCATACCGGCAACAGTACGCAAGGAATAAAGGAAAGAGGATTTATGTTCGGGTAAGGTAATCTTCATCTCTTCCAGAGAATTTAAAAGAGAAACAGCAATAAAACCGGTACGCGCAAGATGAGCAAAAGCGAGAGTTCCATACTGCTTGCAATCTTCAAGAAGAAAATAAGCTTTATCCAGCGGATCGAGATTTTTCTCTTGTAATAGTTCAAATCTTTTTTTAAGTATTTCAATACTATTCAAATCTCCTGTGCATCGTTTCATTGCACTTTTGGTTATTTCTCTTAGCGCTTCTCGTAATATATCAATATCTTTCTTTTTAAATCCACCTTGAATCAGTCGCTGTGCCTGTTTCTCAAAATCGAATGATAAGCAGCTGAATACAATATCAAACTCAATTTTGTCATGTAAATAAGGTCTTTCTTCAAGTAAGTCTAAATAATGTTCGACTAATTGTTCGGCAAGCGGCTCTGGAATTGAGGCAGGAATAAATGAGTTAAAACTTGCTCTAACATCTATAAAGGGATGCCCACCAAAAGTTATTAATAGCGGATGAGGACGAACGTCACGATATCCGTATTCAGCCCTTTGTTTTGCCCAAATCTCATCAGTAAAAAGATACTGGTATAGTGTCAGCGCTAAAAGACGTGGTTTCGTACCAATTATTTCAGCCGGGTTCCAGTCCGGCATAACGCCAAAAAATGTTCGTCTGCCAACAACAAACGGTCCAGGCTCCTGTCTCTGACAAAACATTTTTTTAGCTGTTTGAAGTGTCCGCTCTATATTGGAATCTAAAACATAATTTCCCTCGTTAATAAATAGAGGACGTATTTGCATAATGTGAACCATTCCATCAGCGGTCATTGCAAATTCAATATCTAAAGAATCATACCCTATTAACTCTTCCAATTCCTTAATGCCTTTGATTACATGAGAAAGGCGAGAATCAATTTCCTTGGGAAACTGATCTAAGTTGCGATGGCTCACTACTGTTATCAGGTTTTTCCCGGTTCCAGCTGTCACAGTTTGAGTGTCAGAGGTAGTGTCATCGTAATTTATAGTATAATATGGAGCACTATGATTAAGCGTTCTGGTAAAAACCACACCACTTATCTCTATATTAGATAGCATTGACTGAATTAAGACCTGGTGCGACGGATCATCATCATCATAGGAACGAATTACCTCCTCGATTGCTTTAACTATTCGAGTAGAATCAGTGCCAGGGATATTGAGTAAACTGGTGTAAACGCCTGCTTGAGAAGCCATCCAATTATCCTCAGACAAAGCGCTACTACGTATCACAAGAAGATTGCTTCCAAACCTATTTTTAAGCATGTGAAGAACTTTATTCCGTGATGTACCCCATTCTCCGACGGTGAAGCTAACCTGGTTATCAATTACGCTATGCTTAACAAGAGGCTGCAAACGTTTTAGCGTTTCCGCTTTTGTTCCAAGAACAAATCTGGCAAGATCTTGAGGAGCATTCAACTCAGCCCAATCACCTTCTATTTCCAGAGCCCGGATATTCAGCCCAGATTTTTGTAATATATTAATGAGGCGAGGGATGTTTCCCTCCACCAAGTCTTCGTATCCATTTTCCTGTAGGTAGATAATTTTTTTTATGGCTTTGGGTGCCAATTTCATTAACCCGACAAACTCCCCGCTAGCCTCTTCCACCTTAATATCAGTACCAATAGAACGTACTTCGTTACTCACAATACATACCTTCTCAGCAGCCTCCAAATCTTGACGTGATCTTGATTCATAGCGGTGTCGCCATGCTTGATCAACAACAATAACAACATCGTCGTCTTCTTTATGAAGAAGCCTCACAATTTTTTTTCTAAACACCACATCAGAATAACAAACATAAGTAGTTTGATCTGGAACTAGTGGAACTACCAGTAATGAACCCAAGCTTCCCGATGTCTTCCAGTTTGGATTAAGTGAAAAGAATAAGTTAGAGTAGTTCTTAACCACTTCATCAAAACAATAGCCTCCAACAAAATGGAACTCTGCTTTTTTTAAGACACCATTAAATGCCTCCATTATCCAATCAAGCACACGATGATTACTATCTGTCCTAATTAGTGAAGATGGATATTTACCTCGAAAGGGTCGACCAGCGCCTAAAATAATTACACTATGTTTGCTCATAAATTAACAGGTTTCATAAAATATTTGCAGGGAATAAAGATTTAAGAGTAAATAATTAGAAAGCAGACGTGTTTTTTTTGGAATAACCTTTTAGGTGAAGCAAATGAAAAAAAATAAGTCCCCAAAACCCTGCCCAAGCCGTTGCAATTATTCGATCAAGAGTGGTCGCAAAGACTCCATAATCAAAGCTATAATCCATATAATAAGCAGACATTCCTACGATTGTTTCTCTAATCCCAATATTCCCTGGAATTATGCTTACAAGTCCTGTTACTGAGACAACCACCGAAAAAATTACACATTCAGCGATACTAACCGGATTGTTCAATATATTGAATGCAATGTAGTAGCGAATGCCTAATATGGGTATGGCTATCATTTCCAATAAAATTATTTTAAACATAACTGGCTTATTTTGCTTATATTCATTAGACGCTTCAATAATTTTATAAATTTTATTTAAAATGTGTGATTTCCATTTTTTTATATGTATGGGAGGGTAAAAAAAGAAGCAAAGAAGTGCCGCGAGCATAAGACAGAAAACTAAAACGACATAGAAGTCAATCTCAAAGAAACTAAAAATAAACAAACTAATCATGAATCCAAAAAATATGGCGACAAAAAAATCGAGAATTTTTTGTACGGACATGGCAGCAATAAACCTTGAATAAGAAACTTCATGATGCTTTTTTAGGAAATATGCATTTGTAACTGTTCCGCTCTTAAAAAAAAGGAGGTTTAAAAAAGCTGTCACCTGTGGTAGCCCAAACCATTCTCTTGGCGTAAGTTTAATTTTAAGGACGCTAAAAAGAGTTTTGTACTTTCTTCCGGTAATTAACTGAGTAAGAAAGACAGCAACTGAAGCAGCGCCTATTTGCGTTAAGGTCAAATTCTTGAGCTGACTCAATTCAGCGCTTTTTTCATAAAAATATTGAACCCCAAAAATTATAATTAGAACATACCCTGCATACCTAATTTTTAACATATCAAATATGTTTATTTTTACTTTCGCAATAAAAAATATAATATGATAATTTCAATCGCATCGAAACTTGTTTTTTTTAGCTTATGGTCCCTATGAAAAACAAGCAATTTTTAATTAATGCTATTTAAACCTTATAAAATGCTCTACAATTTAATATCACTTCAACTTGTTAATCCTCTGTTTTAGGAGCCTTTCACGAGCCAACTCAGTTTTTTATCGATAGCCCAAAACAAGAAAAATAAAATAATTTCTTCTGTCCGAGCTAAATTAGAACATCCTTTTCAAATTATAAAATTCCAGTGGAAGTATACTAAAACCCGGTACAGGGAAATCATTAAGAACCTTTCTCATCTTTATTTGTTATTCGGATTGAGTAATCTTTTTAAAATAAGAAAGATACTTTTAGCAGCATAGGAAAACGTTAAGATAAACCTTAAGCTTACAATAATTCATAAAAAAAGGACTTAGTATAGCTATTTTATTAGCTTCGAAAACAAAAAAATATTTGAAATTTAGATCATTATAAAAATTTTAAGCCTAAATTTTTATTTAAATAACAAATCTCTCGTCTTTCAGAGGTTCCTTAGATAAGAATTCTCTTCCGATTAATCTTTTTTTTAACACATCAATGATCCAAGTCTCTAATTTTAAGCTGTTCAATATGTGCAAAATACTCTTAAATTCGTTCACAGTCCCTGAATATTCGAATGAGAGGTTTAACCCAAGTATATATTCCCGCAATGCTAAAAAAGCAGAGCGTCCAAAAAACTTGATTAAATAAACAACCTACGGTCAAATATACATGAATAAAGGAACATAGACCAAAATAACTTTCTCCTAATGAAATTTCTTTCTCGCTTTCACTCCCATTAATTGTCTTTCTTTTTAATTTAACGGATGTATCTATGATATAAATAGCCAGCGAAATATGAAATAAACACAAAATTCCAAATATGAGAATAACCGCATTGCCTGTCCGATAATAATTTCCAATTGCGAGCGATAGGAAATAAAAGTCAAACAAGATGATATGCCCCAGAGAATCCAACCAGCCCCCAAAAATTGAAGTCAGATTTCTCAACCTAGCTACCTGCCCATCAACTTTATCCAAAATTAAAGATAAGTTAAGAAAAAAAACTCCTATTAACAGGTATATATAATTTCCTCCAAAAAATGATAACGTAGCAACCATTCCCGCCATAATTGACAAGATAGTTATTTGCAGAGGAGACCATGGCATTTTCAAGAAAATGTTCAGGACAGGCAAACTGATGTGACGATAAAAATATTTAAAGAAAAATTCATCAGCAAACTCATTTTCAATCTCAATCAATGAAACAGATTTATTTTCTTTAGAATATTTTTTCAAAGCAACAGCTTAGTTAGTTAATTATTTTAACCTGAGTTAAAAAAACAATACCATTTCCAAATTTAAACTGATTTTTTCTTTTGTTATTAAAATTCTGAAGAATTTTGTCTATCTTTTTTACTAAACGGGGAAATAAATTATAATATTTTTCACTTGCAAAACCTGCTGCAGCATAACTGAGAATTTGAAAGTTTCCTTCCTCTAGTATTTTTTTTAAGCGGCTGTAAGAAAAGGCATGCTTTTTTATATATCCTACTTTTTTATGAATTAATATCCTTTTTTTCAAATCTTTCATTCTGGTTGAGATCGGCGATAAGATTGTACAAATAATCCATCCTATTTTAAGTAAAAAGGTATCTCTATATCTAAATTCATACTTTCTATCGGTAAACAGATATAAAATAACTTTTATTAATTCAGGTATATTATCTATACTTGATATTCCATACATGTTTCTTTGCGTAGAAATAAAAAAACCGCCCGGTTTTAAAACTCTATTTATTTCTATTAAACACTTTTCAGGAGATTCTAAATAGTGCAGAAATCCTAACCCTATAACGCAATCAAAACTATTATCAGCAAAGTTTATTTTCCCAGCGTCTCCCGCAATAAAGTAAAACTTTGAACCGGAATCAATGCTTTGACAAGTTTTATTAGCCAATTTACATAGTTTTCTTGAAAGATCAATACCATAGAGACAGTATCCTCTCTCTATTATTTTAGCGGAAGTTATTCCTCCCCCGAATCCCAGCTCTAATATTTTTGCTTCCGGCTTCAAAGGCAAGTCGTCCAGAAAATGTAATACCTTTTTCTCTCTAGCTCTAAGACGGCTTGCCGCGTAGTTGTCCTCATAGTAGTCTCTTCTCCATTTTTCCCAAGAACAGTTATCATCCTGTTCCCATTGTTTTTTTGATCTCTCTATTTGTTTATACATTTTCTTCAAAGAAAGAACTGTTAAGTTGTATACCCAAAAACTTTCACAAGGTTTTTTTTTAGATAATCATTGACAAACTCAATATCTTCAGCACTAATTTCCCCTTTATGACTTCCTACTTTTCCTTTTCGAGTCCTATAAGAATTCACATCATTTACATTTCCCGGCCACATTCTCCTGTCATTAATTTTACCTGATAATTCAATATTTCTCATATTTTCAAACGAACCATACTTAATTGCAGCATGAATATATTTATCTTCAACATCCATATTAAGATGATTTAGCAAACCTTTCAACTCACGAAAAGTATCTTTATGCATATCCTCGTATTTCATTAAATAAAAGTCGTCTCTTCTCCTCTTCATCTCTTTAGCCCATAAATTCAAAAAATAAACAATCTTTTTAAGCCCCCATGTTTCATCACGTATAAACTCGGAAATATTATCGCCGTCATATAATAAATTCCTTTTTGTATGATCGTGGAACAAGGACACAACATCGTCTCTTGGGTCGCGAACAAGAAGGATAATTTTTTTCCTTTCGAGTAAATTTATAAAATCATCCATATGTTTATGGTTTGCCGTACAGCAACCCGCATGGGAATAAACGATGTTTGGAAGCTGAGAAAACAAAGTCATATATTCTGAATCAAAATCAATTTTTTTCATTTTATATTTCGTTGTAAAAATATTAATCAGCATCATCCTGAGCCAGCTTCTCCCGCTTTTTTGAAAAGAGACCAGATGGTAATCGCTTACCAGCAGAGAAAAACCATTAACAAAGGATCTTTTTAATCCGTAATTCTTAAGGGCATATATCACTTTTTTTGGTGTTATATATTTAAGCATTTCCCCCTGCTATGTTGATCAATAAAGTATAAAACCATAGTAACTTAGTAGTTTATCATTCGTTTTTAAAGTTAACAGGTCTTATCACAATGAACTACTTTTATTACCAAGTCCGGAAACTCTTCAAAAATTCTTTCAAAAACACCGGGATTGCAGGAGGTTAAGTCCTCAGCATGATTTCCTCTCAAAACAAAATGGCTGCATCCGAAGTTTTGTCTGCAAATAGCGCCAAACACTATATCTCTGGCACCCCAATACCTATAATAGTTAGCGAATACGGAAAAAATTGCATTCTTTTTGGGGAAGAAATTATTAACCACGTCTATGTAGTTTTTTATTTTTTTTTTGTAATCCAGATCACCTTCTTTTTTTTCAAATATAAGCGGGTGGACAAAAAAACCATCACAAATTTCCTCAAGTGCTTTTAGATGTTCATACTTAAAATCTTTCTGAATAATATTGTTGCTGTTAACACATGCAACGTTATACCACCCCATTTCATCAAATAATGCTCGAATCTGCAAAGGAGTTAACATATATTCATTAAATGGAGAAAATCTTCTTTTCAAGAGATCAATTTTACCTCCCAATAAAACAGAATTTAATTTTTTGATCATTTTAATGCCTGGATAATTTTTTCTGTCAAATTCGTAAAGTGCTGAAGTTACTTTGTCTTTATCTATTGAAAAGATATCTGACACATGCATTAAAGCCAGCATATTTTGATAATCATCCATCAAACCGATTGTTGAAGGACATGACACATTTCTCGCAACTTCTTCCGAAACATCTAATATAATTGGAATAGGGAAAATAGTATTATCAGGTAACCTCATACTTTTCAGCACAGAGTAAAAGTCATTTTCAGTCATGAAGCCTTCTAAAGGGCTATATGCTCCTGTTCCAATTTGTTCAACATCTATCTGCTTTTCATTACTGATTGTAATTTTATGAAGGCTTTCAATATATTTTTTATCAAGGTTAACATTGAACGCCCTATTAATTAATTTACCCCCATTTGGAGGAGTAAGGGATTCAAATAGGTCAATTTCTTCAAAATAATCTTCGCTTTGTAAAAAAGTTGATATTTTATTCTTCCCTTTTAAATAACTATCTCTCTTGAAAACTGACTGCGTGTATTGAACTACTTTATTTAGTGTGTTAATACACTCCATTGGATATTTCCCTATGGCTGTTTCAGCAGACAAGGTTAATCCTTCGGCTCCATCTAATATAGTATTGATGATATCATTTATTTCTGCTCTCGTAGGTTTAATTTTGTCTACCATTGTTTCCAAGAGATTCGTTGCCACAAAAACTCCTTTTCCTTTTTCTTTTGCTTTTTCAATAATAATCTTTTGTGCAAATGGAACTCTCTCTATGGGTATATCTTTGCTAAGGTCTCCCCTATCTATTAAAATATAGTCGGTTTTTTCAACTATCTTATCAATGTTTTTCAACCCTTGGCTGCATTCAACTTTTGAAATAACTTTCATTTTCCCTCGTGTGGCGCATCTGACTTGCTCCACATCACTCCCGCTTCTTATGAAAGAGGCAGCTATGTATTTCACATTTTCTTTAAGCCCGATATTTATTGATTCATGGTCTTTTTCAGATAAAAGTGGAATAGAAAACGATCTTCTCATTCCGGACCGAATTACAACGGCTTTATTTTTTGCAAGTTCTCCCCCAATAATGACATTTCCAGTTATATACCCTGCATTGATAGTCGTCGTGTTTGTGATCTTCAATATTAAGGTGTCAGGTCCAATATGCATCAAATCTCCTGCCTCAAGCTGGGTTATAATTGAGCCTGGTTTAATGCTCACGATATTTTTAACATCCCCATCAATTTTTGAAACAATTTTTACATTTTCTCCAACTTCTATCACAGCGCCGTCATGGACTAAATCTCCTGTCCTGATTTGCGGGCCTTCCGTGTCTAAAACAAATTTAAGGTTGATTTGTTTCGCATGATAAATAAAATACTTTAAATCCTCAATGTTCGAATGAGACATATTTATTCTGACAAAGTCTACACCTTTGGCTTTTATCTTTTTTAAAGCCTCCACGTTTTTCGTTGATGGACCTAAAGAAATAATAGTCTTAATATTCTTTTCGTTCATTTCAAGTAATCAAGTAATCTAGTAATATTTAATATTGTACGTGTTCCTTTACATTTCCAATTTTAAAATATGCCAATTTTCATCATCATATAATACGGTGCTTTTTATTGACGAGATGTTGTGACCTACCCTAAATCTTAGTACCACCCTTAGAGTGATGATTTTCTATACCGTCAGTTGTAGCGTAGCGGAAACTGAGGGCATAGGTTCAAACGTTTCTGGAGCTGGCGGTCGATATCCCAGTGA
>Ga0208638_1001872_pt1 | contig 10902 bp, 10 predicted proteins | sample ETNtaG_34_FD_185753 | JGI IMG/M metagenome (GOLD analysis project Ga0208638, IMG submission 185753) | Marine microbial and viral communities from oxygen minimum zone, Eastern Pacific Ocean - ETNP201306SV51 (SPAdes) (version 2) | ecosystem: Environmental > Aquatic > Marine > Oceanic ...
TCATGTAAATGATCTTCCGGATCAAGGAAGTTTCATTACTTTCGATCTTCTTGGAGAAAGGGCCCTGATTATATATGAAGGATCTGGTAAAAAAGTTTTCCTGAGTGTCAGGACCTATCTTGAGGGGGTCAAATAAAATATCGTTTTGGACTCACTTTTTAGCGTGGTTTCTTATTCTTTCCATAAGCCTTCCTCTCGAAGTTCCTCAGATGCTCGGAGAATTCCTTGCTCCAAAATGTCAAACATTTGATCGATCTGTTCCATTGTGATAATCAACGGCGGAGAAAAAACACACATATTGAGTAGGGGACGAACAATCAGTCCCAGTGCCTGGCAATGTTTGTCGATACGCGCACCCAGTTCGTAGTCCAGAGCAAGGTCTTCAGGGCGTGAGGAATCCATTATCCGGCCCTCGACACATCCGATCAAACCGATGCCACGTGTCTCCCCAATAATAGGCAATTTTCTTAGTTGATGAAGTCGCTTTTGAAAGTGAGGAGATACAATGCGGACATGTTCCAACAAATTCTCTTTTTCAATGATTTCGATATTTTTGATTGCCGCGGCAGAACTGACAGGATGCCCTGAATAAGTGAAACCGTTTGAAAACATAGCGTCTTCGGAACGAACTCCAGAGATGCTTCCAAAGATTTTTTCAGAAACAATAAAGGCTCCCATAGGCACATAACCCGAAGTGAGCCCTTTCGCACAGGTAATGATGTCGGGTTGAATCCCAAAGACTTCTTTGGAAGCGAACCAATAGCCTAAGCGTCCAAAAGCAGTTACTACTTCATCAGAAATGTAGAGAACATCATATTTGTGGCAGATTTCCAGACAGCGTTGATGGTAGCCTTTAGGTGGTATGATCACTCCACCAGATGCAAGCACTGGTTCAGCAATAAATGCTGCTGTTCGTTCAGCCCCAAGGTTCTTTATTGAGGATTCAAGTTCGCTGATTTTTTCTTCCAGGAATGAATCCATAGTCATTCCCCGAGGTCTTTGAGAGGGATTAACGTTCGGAAGAAAGTGAACCAGATCAGATGCTGTGTCCAGCCAGTCTCTGTCGCGGGATTTTCCACTCATAGTAGCACTGAGATAAGTGCTTCCGTGGTAAGCTTTTTCTCTTGAAATGATCGTCTTTTTTTGGGGTCGTCCAAGGATGTTGTTGTAAAAATGAACGAAGCGGATTGCACTGTCCACAGCAGTAGAACCACAGGTTGTGAAAAAAACATGATCCAGGTCTCCTGGGGCCATTTCTGCAATCATGTTGGCAAGAACGGCACTCGGCGAAGAACTCATATTCCATGGAGAATAATATGGTACTTTAAGAACCTGATCTGAAATCGCTTTGGCCATTTCTGGACGTTCATAACCGATCTGGACACACCACATGCCTCCTGGGCCGTCAATCAGCTTTTTGCCATTTTCGTCGTAGATGTAGATTCCCCGAGCCTTTTCCGCAAAGGTTCTGTGGTTGTCTCCAACAGTCTTCATACTTTCCCAAGGATGTACGAAATTCTTATTGTCAAAACCAAGGATTTGTTTGTGATTTTCAAGGGTCATGATTTAGTTTTCTGCTCCAAGGGGTTGTTGAAGGGCCGATGATTTATAGCATTTCAATGGTTATTGGTTTTCATTGAATCGTGGTGAAAAAATATTGGGTAGCGTTCAAGGATCCAGGAATCGAGGTCATGATCAAATTGATTGAAAGAATGTCATGACAGGATTTCCAGAACTATTTCATGAGTATGACCAAGAGTTTCCTTCGATCCTTCATCTTTCGAAACACAGTGTGAGGAATGATTTGTAATTTTTTAATAATGTTTATGTTTTAAATTTTCTCCAACGTTATGAACCCTATCACTTCGGGAATAGCTTCAACCTCTCCAATGGTTTCCAAAAACTCCAGTGGGGAATGATGAATTTTTTCAAGATCATGCTCTTTCAAGGACATGAAGTTCTCTCACTTCATTATTCAAAGTGGTTTTCGATAGCGGGTTTTTCCCAAGAAACTTTGATGTCTCACCCTGCAGACATTACAGTTTTTCGAATCATTTATAACACTGGGGCGCCATATATCAGGTGGAATGAATCCATCCCGCCAGACACCTTTCCGGTTTTTCTTGGCAAAGCTTTCCTGGTTGGATAAAAAGGCTTCCGGATCTCTATGGGTAAGTGCCCATCCTTGACGAACCAGCCATGCGTTGAGGCTTTCTGTTTTCAGCAGGCAATTTGCTCGTTCAGCACTCCCTTCTCGCTGAGATAGGTTAATAATCAAAATACAATGAACCGAATCTAATGCTAATTTTTTTCCAAATGCCTGCCATGCAATTTCTCCACACGGCCAATGTCCTTTATTATCTTTGCAGATAGCATCGTGGGAAATGACTTGAATCCCCTGGAGTGAAAGCACTTGTCCCTTTACCCTTATTAAGCCCCTCTCTGGTATGGTTTCGGCTTTCCCTGATAGATCAGCAGAAGCATTTTGAGTCGCAATAACAAGAAAGGTGCCCAATACAGTCAGGTATCTTTTTAGGTAAGGTCCAATGCCCACAGTTAAACATCTTTACAGGGGGTCATGGTCAGATTCAGTTAATCCCGTGGTAAAACCACCACTGCCTCAATTGACCACTTTAACCACACTCTCTGGTTTGGTTTTCGGAGGAGATCGTTGGAACGATCTAAATTCTGCAGGGCTACAAGAACAGGCTCCTCACGTTTTGCTAGATGAACATAAAAATGACTACGGTCACCAAGATAAGCTGAAGGACCCATTTGTCCCTCCATGACGTGAGATAAATCATCTGGTTCAGAGAAAACCGGTTGAAGCTTTTCTGGTCGAATGGCAATCCATACTGGGTATTTCACGTTATACTTAGTATCTGATTCAGGTACTACAATGTCTCCTATGGTATCTGAAGTAATCCTTAGATGCTTTTTGTTTGAATCGACCACTTCTCCTTTAAAGAAATTCATACTGCCGATAAAGTCTGCGACAAAACGCGACCCAGGATTTTCGTAAAGTTGAGCTGGAGATGCGATCTCCTTAACATGTCCCTCTGACATGACCGCGATGCGATCAGAAAGTGTAAGGGCCTCCTCCTGATCATGGGTAACGAAAAGAAAAGTGATGCCCAACTGCTGCTGTAACAGGCGTAGTTCGATTTGCATCTGTTCTCTTAGTTTCTTATCTAACGCCCCCAGAGGTTCATCCAGCAGTAAAACCTTAGGTTGTTTGATTAGTGCCCTGGCAAGAGCAACTCGTTGGCGCTGACCGCCGGAGAGTTCATCTGCTCCGCGTTTACCAAAGCCTTGAAGCTTAATAAGTTCGAGGATCTCGTCAATACGCCGGTTCAATTCTACTTTTGATAGGCCCGACTTGCGCATTCCAAAGGAAATGTTCCCACGTACATCCATATGTGGAAAAATGGCATAATTTTGAAACACCATGTTCACTGGCCTCTGATTGGGCGGAATCGCAGACATGGGTTGACCATCAATAAAAACCTCACCGGAATCTGGCATTTCAAAACCTGCCACCATTCGAAGCAGAGTTGTCTTCCCACATCCTGATGGTCCAAGGAGTGAGAAAAATTCACCCCGATTAATTTCAAAATTAACTCCATCTACTGCCTTTACCTTGCCAAAAGACTTGCTGACGTCCTGAAATGAAATGATAGCGTCTCGACTCATGTCATATTCCTGAAGTTGATTCAAGTTTGACTCCCCGTCGACGCACCCATTCGGCAAAAGTAACCACAAAAAACGATATCACAAAAATGCTGGCGCCCAGTGCCAGTATCGCTGGGATCTTTGTTGGAAAGCGCAAAGAACTCCAGATATAGATCGGCAGTGTGGCATCGGTGCTTGAAAGAAAGAAGGCAAGCACGAATTCATCAAAAGAGATTGTAAAGGTGAGTAGTAGGCTGGCGACAATACCCGGTAAAACAATGGGGAAGGTAACTCTCCAAAAGGTCATCCAGGGATTTTCTCCAAGATCCAATGCTGCTTCTTCAAGGCTTTTGTCAAATCCTTCCATTCGGGATATCAAAATCAGCATCGAAAAAGGGATACACAACAAAAGATGTGAGAAACCAATGGTCCATAGTGATAGTGGTATATTCGCTTGACTGATAAGGATCAAAAGCGATATTGCAAGGATGATTTCAGGTATAACTAGGGGGATCATAATAAAACTGACGAGTGGGCCTCTGCCTTTAAAACGATAGCGGGTTACAGACTTGGCTGCCAGCAAACCCAGGATGGTGCTGAAGATGGCCACGAGCAAGCCCACCTTTATGCTATTAAAAAGAGCTTCTAGCAAACCTGGGCTGTTGATCATTTTTGCATACCATTTCAAAGTAAAATCCTTGAGTGGAAATGTAATATAAGTGGAGTTGTTGAATGAAAAAAGTGGAAGAAACAAGACAGGCAGGTAGATAAAAACCAGGTATAGGATCGCGTAGATCAATAACCCGTCTGGCTTCCACCAGGGGTGGTTGCTCTTCATGCAATTCGCCTACGGAAGTTATGGGTACCCCAAAGGAATAGTGATACCATCAGTGTCACCGTGAGCATGGACATAACCGATATTGCAGCTCCCAAAGGCCAATTCTGAGCTTTTCCGAACATCGACTGAATGATGTTTCCTATCATAATGCCACTCGGTCCTCCAACCAGGGAAGGTGTAACGTAATCACCAACGGTAGGGATGAACACCAGCAGGCTTGCAGCGATCACTCCAGGTAGTGAAAGAGGGAGGGTGACCCTCACGAACGTCATGAAAGGGTTCTCACCAAGATCACGTGCAGCTTCAAGGAGTGATCGGTCAATTTTCTCCAGTGATACATAAATTGGCAATATCGCAAAAGCTGCCCAGGCATGAGCCAGGGTGATGACCACGGAAGTTGGGTTATATAGAAGAAACTCAAGGGGTTCACTTAAAAGCCCCAAAGATTTCAGACCTGAGTTGATAACCCCGTTGTAGCCCAACATGATTTTCCAAGCAAAGACTCGTAGCAGGTAACTGGTCCAGAAGGGCACAGTGATTAAAATCAGCCAGACCAGTTTGTTGCGCTTGACGCGGAAGGCAATGTAATACGCCATTGGGTATGCCAATAAAACAGTGACGACTGTCACTAGGCTTGACATACGGATCGACTTAAAAAGAATTTTGATGTAAATCGGTTTCTGAAAAAAATCAAGATAGTTCTTGATCGAGAAAGTTCGAATGAAGTCAAGGTATTCCTGGATCCAGAAACTCAAAGTGAACAATACTAGCATCGGCATTGCTAGTCCCAAAAGCATTGCCAGTAATGTCGGAGAAAGCAGCGAGTATCCACGCAGGGACTCACTTTTCAAAAGCAATCGGCGGAGTTTGAAGTGGATGCTGAAAGCAAAAGAAGAAATGGGGTTGGTGCTTGTCAAATGCCTTTTTGTTCAAAATGAGGATTGTTGCAAATTTTGACTTGGTTAAAATGACCAACTTTTTGATTTCACGGCAGGAATATCAGAAGGATACGAGGACCCTCACAGGCCCTCGAATTTAATGTTGGTATCAGAGCCCTGCTTTTACCTCTTCGAACATGGTTTGTAATGCGGGTTCATTTGCCATAGGTTCTTGGAAGATGCCCGATGACAACATTTCTTCAGCATTGGTTGAAAATCCGAGTTCCTTAAGTTTCTCAGGGCTGACCTGATCAAAGGCTTTTGCGTTTCCATGGCCATATCCGTATTCGACAATTTCGTAAACACCACTTTCTACACTCATGTAGGCATCTAAATAGTCATAGATCCTATCAAGTTTGGCGGGGTTGTGGTCGGTCATCAGGCAGAAGCCACAAACCCACGTCATGGCACCTTCTTTTGGATTCATGTACTTGACATTGATTCCTTCACTCTTCAATTTAGCATACCCGTCATTCCACGCAGTAGCTGCCACAAGTTCACCTGAAGCCAGGGCTTGTTCAATCTCTGATGAACTCCCCCAGTAGAAGCGCATTAGTGGCAGTTGTTCTTTAAGTGCCGCACGAGTCTTTGCCATTTCGGCATCGGTCATATTGAAAGGGTTTTTGGCCCCGACATAAATCGCTGCCACCATAACACCGTCAATGAGACTGTCTGCCATTGATAGGCGACCTTTGTATTTTGGATCCCAGAGGATGCCCCAGGTCTCATTGTTGACATATTCCGGAGCAAGATCAGGCCGATAAAGGACTGAAGTCTGTCCCCAGTCAGTGGGAATGAAATACTGTTTTCCGTCGATGACGGTTCCAGGAATATTTTTGAGCGAAGGAATAATATCTGGCCAGTTGCTGAGGCGGTTAGTATCAATTGGTAAAATGATCCCAGCATCATACCAAATCGGAACCTTATAGGTGCAAGGTTGAGTTAGATCTACCCTAAAGCCTGCACGCATTTTGGCAAAAGCCTCTTCTTCGTCGGCAAAAATTGAAATATTTGGGGAGGAACCATATTTTTTCACATAGGCAGCATGCAATTCAGGAACTTCCCATCCCTCCCAAGTAAAAACGGTGGGGTGATCTTCGCTCGCAGCTTGAGTCATACGTGAACCCATAGGCATCATTACCATTGTTGCTCCCAAGGCCATTAAATTTTTGTTGAATTGTCTCCGACTCATCCGTCCCGTTGCCAACTGTTCAATGATCTCTTCTTTTTTCATTATTGTCTCCTTTTGTTGTTTCAAATCTTAAATTATGCCTAATGTTTAATTTTTTTGGATAATTAGTCACCTCTGGTTTGTTGTCAATATTTTTTTCACCTACTATTAATTCATTTGCTTCATATATGGAGATTGATTTCAGCTACAATATTCCCATTCGTGTCAGTTCATTCATGGTTTCCCGAATACTCTCATGAAGTACTTCAACCATGGTGTCGATTTGGTCACGATTTAAGATGAGTGGTGGTGACAACACGTTAAGGTGTGCCAGAGGCCTGACAATAACACCTCGTTTTTGACAGTGTGCGGAAATTCTGTTGCCAATTTCTGCTTCATCCGGTAGCAGTTCCTTAGTTTCACGATCAGCTACGTTCTCAATGCACATCATAAAATGGCTCCCTCGAACATCACCGACGATAGGATATTCTCGCAAGGTCTCTAATTGTTCCTCGAAATACGGCCCCATTGCACGGACATGACCACAGATGTCATCACGTTCCATAATCTCTATGTTCTTCAGTCCTGCTGCACAGGCGACAGGATGTCCGGAATAAGTGAATCCATGAGTGAAGAGTGCTCCTTCGGCCTGAGGGATGCTGATGACATCGTAGATCTCTTTAGAAAATATGGTTGCAGATAGAGGCAAATAACCCGAAGAAATACCTTTGGCACAGGTAATGATATCTGGCTCAAAGTCGAAAACTGCCTCAGAAGCAAAGAAATGCCCCAGCCTGCCGAATCCAGTCACCACCTCATCAGAGATATAGATAACTTCGTACTTGTTACAAATTTCACGGGTTAGTTGGTGGTAACCTTTTGGGGGTACAATGACACCACCAGCCCCCATGATCGGTTCTGCGATAAAGCAGGCCACATTTTCTGGACCAAGTTCGAGGATTTTGTTTTCGAGGTCTGCGGCTTTTGCCCTGCAAAACTCATCTTCACTCATTCCTTTGGGTCTACGGTAAGTATTGGGTGAGGGGATGTGGTGAACAAGACCTGGAGCCAGATCGAAACCCTGGTGATCGAATTTTACCCCAGTCATGGACATGGCAAGGTAAGTACTTCCATGATAACCATCAACACGTGAAATGATTTTTTTCTTATTTTTCTTACCCAGACGGTTGAAATAGAAATGGATGATTCGAATCGCCGTGTCGTTGGACATTGATCCCCCAGTGCCGTAAAAGACATGGTTAAGGTTGCCAGGGGTTAGTTCTGCAAGTTTGGCGGCAAGCTCTGATGATGGTGGTGTAGTCAGGTGGGTAAATGTCGAGTAATAGGGAATCCGTCGAACCTGTTCGGCAATTGCGTCAGCCATTTCTGCATTGCCATACCCGATGTTGACACACCACAGGCCGCCAATGCCATCAAGATATCGGTTGCCATTAGAATCATAAACATAAGCTCCTTCTGATTCAGCCATGACAAGTGATCCCTCTTCCTTGAAGGTAGAAAAATCTGTCCATGGGTGGATATAATGATCCCGATCCTGTTTCCAGATTGTCTCTGTATCATATTGTTCAGATGTCCCAGACATTGCTTCTTCTCCTAATATTTTTTTGTGGTGGTAGATAAGAAATGTTTCTGACCCTAGGTTTCATATTTAACGTAATCCATGGATATGGATTTAAATAATGCCAGTAAATTGTGCTGTTTCGTCAAGACATTTCCAGGCAAGTTCGAACATTTCATTAATTTGTTTTTTGGTTTTGGTCTTTGGAAGCAAGATGATCATGGTGTCTTATACGGACGCATCACGAGGCCATTGCAGAAATAGAAATCCCTAGAGAGATAACCTTTTCACAAGGATCAGCAAAAGGAGCGTAGATTTCTTGGTCTGGGGAAAGTTCGCTTGCTTAAAAGTTTCTATTTTTATTTTTCATATCAGAAATAAAGCATGGTTTTGAAGATGCGTAACTTCCTTGAGACTAAAAAAATAATCATATTCTGAAAGTTAACATATGTGTAAATATTTAAAATAATGAAATAAATTAATTAGAATTGAGAATTGGATTCCTAATTTTTCCGATTTTTCCAGTCACTTTAATGTGGATTTTGAAAAACAATAGAGGAAAATCTTAAGAAAACAAAGAATTACCGAAAAGATTTCTTTAATCAGAAAAGGAGATCTAATCAATCCGATTCCAGCTCAATCCTGGACTCCTTTTCGCCAAGAAGATGACACCATCGACCTGATCGAACTGTTTCATAAACTCTGGAATTGGAAGTTTTTGATACTGGCCATCACTGTTGTTGCTAATGTAGGAAGTCTGATCACAACCCAGAACCTACCGAAAACTTGAACCACCTCCGTCCTTTTTGAATATGGAGGTTGGAAGAACTTATCAAAAGCAGCAAAAAATCCTGTGATACTCAATGGCATTGTTCGAAGGAATCAATAGACTGGATCCATCCTTCCGGATGTTGAGGTGTTTTAGATTCCTTCCACCTGGAAAAGGGAATTGACCGAGTCGATTCTTATGGCCTGGGTCGGAACAAGTGATCAAGAAAACTGGCTACTCCTTCCAGCTTCGTTAAGCTGGAATCATGACGATCAATCATCCTGGAAGGCATTGGCAAAGTCTCGAAGATGGGAGACTGCGCTGCGACATCTGCCCCCGGCAGTGCAAACTGCGTGAGGGACAGCGTGGATTGTGTTTCGTGCGTCAGGGGGGAAGCGGGCAAATCGAGCTCACCACCTACGGGCGTTCGAGCGGATTCTGCATCGATCCGGTGGAGAAGAAACCGCTGAATCATTTCCTGCCCGGGACCCCGATCCTTTCCTTCGGCACCGCAGGTTGCAACCTGACCTGTCGTTTCTGTCAGAACTGGGACATCAGCAAATCCCGGGAATTCGATCGACTCACCGATTCCGCCTCCCCCCGGGCGATTGCCGAGGCGGCCCAGGCCCATGGCTGCAGCAGTGTCGCCTACACCTACAACGACCCGGTGATTTTCCTGGAATATGCCGTGGACATCGCTGAGGAATGCCGGAAACAGGGGATCCGTTCCGTAGCCGTCACTGCGGGTTACCTGATGCAGGAGGCACGGCGTGAATTCTTCCACTGGATGGATGCCGCAAACATCGATCTCAAGGGATTCACCGAAGCGTTCTACCGTGAAACCTGCGGGGGATCCCTGGCTCCGGTGCTGGAAACCCTGGAATACCTCAAACATGAAACCGAGGTCTGGTTCGAACTGACCACCCTGCTCATTCCGGGATACAACGATTCCAGCAGTGAACTGGAAAAGCTGAGCCGTTGGGTGGTGGAAAGGCTGGGTCCTGATATTCCGCTGCATTTCAGTGCGTTTCATCCGGACTGGAAAATGACCGGTGTGGAACGTACCTCCCACTCGACCCTCAAATGTGCCAGGGAGATTGCCCAGGCCAACGGAATCCACCATGTCTATCTGGGCAACGTCCATGACCGGGAGGGATCGAGCACCTACTGTCATGCCTGCGGACAAATCCTGATCGGACGGGACTGGTATGTCTTGAGTGACTGGAACCTGGATCCACAGGGGCGCTGCAGCAACTGCCTCGAACCCTGCCCCGGACACTTTGATCCAACTCCAGGAAACTGGGGCTCCCGAAGACAACCGATTCGTATTTGAAACCTGGATTCGTTTGGGTTACCAGAAAAGTGAAATCTTGAAAGACTGGAAAACCGGATCTCTACTCACGAGGCGTAGTTTTTCGAGCTGGGACTGACTTGCTAGCATCCGGTCAAACGGGTCCTTGTGTTCCCAGTCGAAACTTCCCGCACGCAGGCAGTGAAGGTGGGTGATGGGGAGGTGTAAAAAAATTGTCCGCAACGATCAGTTCGTTGTACTTTTTGAGCAGATGAGGAATTCCCTTCAATTTGCCTATCCGGGTTTTGATGGCAATTCCCCAGGCGGAAGCCGCACTGACAAAGACTTCATTCGATTCGTTTCCGAGCCTGCATGAACTTCATCCAACAACCGCGATAAATGCGTTTTTGCTTCATGAACATTGACCATTTCTGCCAACTTTCCACCGGAAAAAAAAGTTAAATGTTGGTTCGATCCTATCGTAGAAAAAAATGTCATTCAAGACTAAGTTAATAAACTAACCCGAATATTTCATAAAAATGGATGATAATCGTTTAACTTATTGATATAATAAAGCTTTATCAAAAAGATTATCGGACGAATGAAAACGAGAAACATCATAACTCAGCCCATCCCGGAACAAC
>Ga0208638_1001873_pt1 | contig 10901 bp, 8 predicted proteins | sample ETNtaG_34_FD_185753 | JGI IMG/M metagenome (GOLD analysis project Ga0208638, IMG submission 185753) | Marine microbial and viral communities from oxygen minimum zone, Eastern Pacific Ocean - ETNP201306SV51 (SPAdes) (version 2) | ecosystem: Environmental > Aquatic > Marine > Oceanic ...
AACGAAATCCCGATATTGTTAAAAGGAGATCTTGATGGCAACCAAGAAAAAAGCTAAGAAAAAAGCTACAAAGAAAAAAGCTACAAAGAAAAAAGCTACAAAGAAAAAAGCTACAAAGAAAAAAGCTACAAAGAAAAAAGCTAAGAAAAAAGTAACAAAGAAAAAAGCTACAAAGAAAAAAGCAAAAAAGAAAGTAAAGAAAAAAGCAAAAAAGAAAGTAAAGAAAAAAGCAAAGAAAAAGGCTACAAAGAAAAAAGCAAAAAAGAAAGCAAAGAAAAAAGCAAAAAGAAGATAACTTATCAGCAACCAATTTTTCAGATTATCGACTCGTTTCAGCGCCCCCAATCATTGTTAAAAATTTCGGCAATCCTCCTTTCTCGACCGAGCCTCAGTCAGCACGCGACAGCCGCCTGAGAACCACAGTAAAATCAATCGGTTACCTGATTATCCGGCAAAACACCCCCTTAAGATATTCTCCTTGACTGAAGCTCACGGGATGGTCCTTCGCGTGCCCTGTACGACTTATTTCTTCATACTCGCGCCCGGCAAACTTGATTCCTGAAAACACCGCCTGATAAAAATCCTGCGCTTTGACATGAACCGAACAGGATGCGGCAAACACAATACCATCCTTCGCCGTAACCCTTGCTCCAGCCTCAGCCAACTTCGTGTAAGCGCTTGAAGCGGTCTTTGTTTGTTTATTTCTTCTCGCGAAAGCCGGCGGATCTAAAATAACCAGATCAAACTTCTGGTGGGTCGATTCCAGATTAGACAATGTGTCGAATCCATCTGCCTTCACCTGTCTGAATTGTTCCACCGAAAATTTTCGTTTTGGAAAATTCAGCAGGAGGTTTTTTTTTGACACAGCCAAAGCAAAGGAATTAGTGTCCACCTCAAGAACTGAACGAGCTCCCCCTGAAAATGCGTAAACTGAAAATCCCCCGGTATAACTGAACACATTTAAAACTGATTTTCCTTCCGACAATGCTCGAATACGTTGGCGATTGTCTCGCTGATCCAAAAAGAAACCTGTCTTTTGCCCAGAAAGCACATCGGCCTCAAAACTTATCTCGTTTTCTTTGAAATGGACCGGCGCTTCTACCGGGTCGCCAAACAGAACACAACCTTCGTTCCACTTGTCAGATATTGCTCTTGATTCGAGCGCATTACGGCTCCACCGCAAGACGCACCGCTCCAGCGAAAGCTGATTTTTGAACAACTGCAGTAATATCTCCAGAAAGGGAATCCATGCCGCCGTATACAGCTTCAGCACTGCCGTGCTTTCGTAACGATCAAGCACCAGTCCGGGAAAGCCATCATTCTCGCCATTGATAACACGGTAACCTGTCGTCCCCTCGCCCTCCAGTGCTTCACGAAGCTGAAGGGCTTGTCTTAACCTTTCCGCAAAAAAATCGCTATCTATTTTGACGGGATTCTGAATTTGTAAAACGCGTAAACGAATGTCTGATTCAGGATCGAATAAACCGATCGCCAGAAAACGGTTTTTGCTGTCATATACCACTGCCAGATCGCCGGATTTTCCTTCGATATCTTCGTTTTGCATCTGGTAATAAAATATCCAAGGGTATCCCTGACGAATTTTCGCCTCGTGAGCTTTTGAAATCTTGATTTTTATCATCGCGCTTACTTGCTATCTGGCATGTTTTCAACCTGCCTCTGCAACCTTAGTAACGGATAGGAACTCGAACCTTATGCATCGCCCTGAGAATCCTTGACTGCCGGTCATGAACATGGGGCTGGGGATTCATCACTGACCAGCGTCTCGGACTGGGCAAAATGGAAGTCATCAAAGCCGCCTCCACCGGAGAAAGACTGGTTGATGAATGCTTGAAATATTGCCGAGAAGCCGATTCACAGCCAAACAATCCATCACCCCATTCGATCACATTCAAATAAACCTCCAGAATGCGCTCTTTAGTCCACAAATACTCGATCAGTATGGTAAACCAAGCTTCCAGAGATTTGCGAAGCCAATTACGCTTTTGCCACAGAAATACGTTGCGGGCGGTTTGCATGGAAATGGTACTGGCACCCACCGTCCTATCTGTAGAAAGATTGGTTTTGATCGCCGCCTCAATAGCCTGCCAGTCGAATCCGTTATGATAGAAAAATTTCTGGTCCTCAGCCGCTATGACCGCACGAACAAGGCTGGGGGATATTTTTTTCAGGGATTTCCAATGCTGTAGAAATACAGGGCGCGATTCCTCATACCCCGATTCAGCCCACCGAGTCCACAGCAACGACGTGGTAGGAGGATCAATCACTCGATAAATTAACACGGGAACAACCGTGAAGGCGAGAAACACTAACAGAAAGTCAAATACGACTTTAACAAGACGAATCTTGATCGATTTTCGTTTTTTCTTTTTGCGGGATTTTTTTCTAGCACGAAACACGAGCGTACTCTCCCCTCCAATACCGAATATTTAGGGAGGACTTAACCAGCTTGGATTTTTACGCCAACCCCGTTGTCCTGAAGAAGGGCGTCATAAGCACTGACCGCTGCCTGAAACTCTTTAACTTCGTGACTGGGAATATTGCGGTGATAGCTCTTATGATATTTGAAGTCGAAAGGATTATAAACGGTTTTCTTTTTATCGCGACTACGGACTTCGTAGTGCAGGTGGGGGGCAAAGGTACGGCCCGTGTTTCCAGATTCTGCAATAACCTCACCTTGCTTGACGTACTGTCCACGCTTGACCAGAACTCGGCTCAAATGAAGATAACGCGTTATGACACCCTCTCTGGGGTGATCTAACTCAATACAGTATCCATTGGCTCGAACGTTCCAACTGGTGCGACGGACACGTCCTTCGAAACTGGCGTGGATGGGCGTCCCAACTTCCGCCTTGAAATCGGTTCCGGAGTGACCTCGACGTCCTTTGCGAAAATCTCCGGGGAGAGAAGTTATTTCTATATATTCAGCGATCGGTGTTTGCTTTTCCGCAATTCGCTTGGCGATCTCTTTGCCATTGCGGTCAAAATATCCGCCATACTTCATTCCATCTCCCTTATAAAAATTGGCATCCAGAGTCTTCTTCAGATAACCACTTTTATAAGTCAGTTGAAGTACTTTAAACTGGTCTTCATTATCTAGGCGTTCGTATACAACGTTCAGGACATCCCCATTACGCATGTTCCTGTTAACGTCCATAAACCAGGCCAGCAATCTAGCCAGATGAGCGGCAAACGAACCGCATTCACTTTTCGCCATTTCCTGGCAAACCGCGTAGTTGAGCGAGTTTCTAACCTTCAGTTGCAACGCTTGAATGTTGCGTCCTGCGGGTTTAGCCGATGGATCAAACGAAACCTTCTTTACTTCGTGGACAGGTGCTTCATTAGTCGGCTTAGAGGTTAAAACAGGTTCTTTCTCATGCACAGGGATCGCCATTTCCGAATCTACAGGTTTCGTGTTCAATGATGCCATCTGCACCTCAACGCTCTTATCCTCTTCCACTCCTGTAGCATAAACAATATCTACTGAACTCGCTCCACCCTGAACAACCAAAAAATATACATTAAGCCCCAACGAAATAACAAAAAACAGATTGAACAAAGTCCGTAAAGAAAACGACTTCTTCAAGGGCATTTCCTGATTCTTCAAAAAAAGTGATGGTTCCATAAACGTTGGCCTCAGAGTTGGAAAGTTCGTAGAAAATTAATTTCAGATTTCATTAGAGAAAATCCCCCTCGGCAGATTAAAATTGAAGCAAATCGTGAGGAAGGCTATACAGGCTTGCGTTTGCGACGAGTTCGGGTTATTGATGAGTAAGAGAGTCCATACTTTTAACAGGCCCTGCTGATTCATCAACAGAGAACATCAGCATATTGCACCATAATTCCTAAAAGATCAACTATTTACATGAGTTTTGCGCCTGACATTCCTATTCAGGAAATCACATTTTCTCCCGAAACCATCTTCATAGATGAATCGGTCGCCGACCACCCGCTGACTCGGGAGGTCCTCCGTCAGTTCCCGGATACCCCCGTTCATCATCAGATCTCATACGAGGAAGCCGTTGAATTGATCCGAAAATCAACTGGCGATGTCTTTGGCGTGGGCAAAAGGACGTTGGCTCTCACGCGGTTCAAAGGATCATTTCTCAAAAAATGCCCTGGGATCAGTCCGGGAATGGTCTGCTGTAATTACTATGTGGTCAACCTGCTCAAAAACTGTATATATGATTGTTCGTACTGTTTTTTGCAGGACTTTCTACAGAACAACCCGCTCCTAGTTGCCCATATCAATGTGGAAGATTTACTGGAAGAGCTGGATCAGGTTTTCACCGCCCACCCCGATCGAATATTTCGCGTGGGCACGGGGGAACTGACCGACAGCCTTGCCCTAGACACAGTCATCCCCTACTCCCAGCACCTGATTCCCTTCTTCAATCAAAGAGAAAATGCGGTGCTTGAACTGAAGACAAAGTCCGCCTGCGTGGAAAACCTTCTGAACCAGGATAGCCCGCGTAACGTGATCGTCTCATGGTCCCTGAATCCGCAAACAATAATAGATCGCGAAGAAAAAGGAACGCCAAGCCTCCAACAACGGCTGGAAGCCGCACGCCAGTGTGGAAATAAAGGATACAGAATTGGAATCCACCTGGACCCCATCATAATTTTTCCCGGATGGGAAAAAGCTTACCACGAGCTGATCGACAACATGTTTAAAGTGTTGTCCCCATCACAAATAGAATGGGTGAGCCTGGGAAGTTTCCGCTATCGGGGGCCTCTCAAGCAAATCATCAAAGAACGCCATGAGGACACACAATTGTTCATCGGCGAACATGTTGCCAGCAAAGATGGGAAGTACCGCTACCTCAGGCCGCTGAGAAATCAGGCCTACGAAAACCTGCGCGATACCCTGAAAAAATACTCCGCCGACTTAAATGTCTACATGTGTATGGAAACCAGAGAAATCTGGGAAGGGGTCACGGGCAAAATGCCGCGAAGCGACGAAAAACTGGATAAGTTTTTCGATCTGTAAACTGCTAATTACAAACGCATGGGCATGACAATACTCTGATAGTCTTTGTCTTTATTTGAAGTGATGAGACATGAAGAGTTCTGATCCTTCAAATTAAGAACGACCTCTTCATCATCAATCACATTCAACACATCGAGAACATATTTAGCGTTCAGCCCGATGGAGACATCCTCTCCTGAATAAGAAACAGGAATTTCTTCCCGGGCCTCGCCCAATTCGGTGGTATCGGTGGTCAGGGTAATATTTCCCGACTGAACGTCAAAGCGAACCATTTTAGATTTTTCATCGGCCAGCAAAGCAACTCTCTTCAAAGCATGTTGCAAAACATCCCGGTTGACCGACACCTGCAGTTTGTTATCGGAGGGGATGACTTGTTGGTAATTAGGAAACTTGCCATCAATTTTTCTTGAAACTATGACCTGGTCTCCCTGCATGAAAGCCAGATGATTATTTTTTGCGGAAAAAGAGAAAGTGGCATCTTCATCCTCTATCAGTTTCATCAACTCCGCCAAAGCCTTTTTAGGAATAAGATAGCTCAGCTTGTCACCCTTTGCGGCATCACCTAGGTTCCGCTTGATAACTGCCAGGCGATGCCCGTCAGTCCCCACCATATTCAGTTTTCTACCCTCCCGCTCCAGCAACAAACCGTTCAAGACCTGTCGCGTTTCATCAGGCGATTGCGCGAAAAATGTTTTGCGAATCATTTCCTTAAGAAGCTTACTGCTAAACTCAAGCAAGCTGTCCTGGCTGAATTCGGGAAAAGGAGGAAAGTCCTGCGAGGACATTCCGGGTAAACGGAATTTTGATTTTCCACATTTAAGAGTGACCCAATGGTTATCTTCCCTGGTCAGGTGAACTTCCTCACTTGGCAACTCGCGCAATATATCGAACAACTTTTTGGCATTGAGGGTCACTTGTCCTTTAGCGACCACATTGGCAGAGTAATATCCTTTAGCTCCTATTTCCAGGTCGGTCGCCTGAATACTTATCCGTTCTTTTTCGGTGGTGAGGAGCAGGTGCGAGAGAATGGGCATCGCGCCCTTGGCCTCTACAATTCCTTGAACCTTTTGTACTCCATTGAGGAAAGTGTCCTTATCGATCCTGACTTCCATTTGGCGGGTCTCCAAAACAAAAGGTGGGCAACTTAATGCGCTTGGTTTAGCATAAATACCAAAACCTGTCAAAAGTAATTATACGACATTCCAAGGGCAAGATGTAAGCCCCAACTTCAGATCACCCGAAATGCATCGATTCACTGGAAAAGCCCTACTTTTAGCCTTACGAGGGGATGCCTATCTTTCTTGACTTGAAATTTTGCGTGTGCTAGCTTGGGGTTGAATCTCCATAAAAATGAAAAGTTATGATCATCGTGATGGAAGCTGACGCCTCTCAAGACCAGATAGAGGCGGTGGAAAATAAAATTCGATCTCTGGGCTATAGAGTTCACGAAATTGTCGGCGTAGAACGCAAGGTCATTGGCGCAGTAGGCGATGAAAGAGGCAAAGAACAACTTCAGGCCATATCGTGCATGGCTGGCGTGGAGAGTGCGATCCCTATCCTCAAGCCCTATAAGCTGGCCAGTCGTGAAGTAAAACCCAGCTCAACAATAGTTGATGTCGCAGGTGTCTCCGTCGGCGGAAAAGAAATTGCCGTCATGGCCGGGCCCTGCTCTGTGGAAAGCAAGGAACAGATTTGCCGAACGGCCAATCTGATTAAAGAAGCCGGGGCCAATATCCTGCGGGGAGGAGCGTTCAAACCCCGCACCTCACCCTATAGTTTCCAGGGAATGGAAGAAGAAGGACTCCAACTTCTGGATGAGGCAAGGAAGGAAAGCGGGCTCCCCATCGTCACAGAAGTGATGAATCCGCGGGAAGTCGATCTGGTCGCAAAATACGCAGATATTTTACAAGTGGGCGCACGCAATGTACAAAACTTTTCCCTGCTCAAGGAACTGGGCCAGCTTGATAAACCCATCCTGCTAAAAAGAGGCATGATGACGACCGTTAAGGAGTTCCTCATGTCCGCTGAATATATTCTTTCAGAAGGTAACTCCAGAGTCATTCTCTGCGAACGCGGTATTCGCACCTTTGAAACTGCCACTCGCAATACGCTAGATTTAAGCTGTATTCCCGTCATAAAACAGGAATCGCACCTGCCCATTATCGTAGACCCCAGTCACGGCACAGGCTACTGGCATCTGGTTGCCGACATGGCCCGGGCGTCTATCGCTTGCGGAGCAGATGGCCTGATGATTGAGGTGCACCCCGATCCAGTCAATGCGTATTCCGATGGGCCGCAATCCCTTAAACCAAAAAAGTTTGCCGATTTAATAAAAAACTTGAAACCGTTCATCGAATTGATGGGCCGGAGTCTGGGCTGAATGAATCCCCAGATCATTTAACAAACTTAAATATATTGTCCGTATCTACTTGAAAAATAAAAAGAAACAGTATATCCTAACCTGAGTTTTCCTCGATGGTTTCAGGGATTTCTGGTTCTTATTACTCAACCGGTGGCCAAGCTAGCGTCCCATGAGTGAATTTCATCAGTCCAATAGAACTTCCAGCGAAAAATACCGCAGTGACCTGCGAGGTCATGTTACAAGTCTGGTCCGACCTGAAGATTTTCCTGATCCAAAAACAAACGACCCGCAAAAATTTTACCTCGAATTTAAAAATCGCATCGCCCCCCTGGTCAATACTGAGACCCAACGTCTTAAGGACTGTCTTGCCGACACAGACAATTGCCACCTGTTACTGCTGAATAACACCGCACTGGTCGACACCGTTTTGCAAGCGGCATTCGAAGCGGCGGTCTGGCTATACAACAACACGCAACAAAAAGATTTGCAGATAAATAATGTACCGGTAGCTGTCATCGCTCGCGGGGGATACGGTCGGGAAGAAATCTATTTCCGGTCAGATGTGGATGTGCAAATCATTTCTAAATCTGCCTTGACCGATGAAGAAGCTGAGGAGGCAGAACAGATTGTCAAACACCTGGAATACCTGTTTATCCATCAGGATATTTTCCAGACCTCAACCAGTTCCTGTTACGCAGAAAATGACTCGCTGGAAAAGGAACTCAACGCAGGTAAGCTGACGGACTTGTTCTCTTTGCTGGAGAGTCGACTTGTGGCGGGTAACGCCATGGTCTATTCCGAGTTTATGAGTACGGTCAAAACCGCCTCGCTACTGCAAAAAGACAACCTGCTCAACCACTGTTACGACCGTAAAAATTACTACGAGGTGTCAAATACAGTCTTTCAACAGGAACCCAACGTTAAAGAAGAACTGAACCGGCTGTACTGGGCACTGGCTCTGGTTCGACTCAAGCACAATCTGAACAAGGCCAACCAGTTTGAACTGCTTGATGAACTGTTCAAACAGGGATTCCTCAGTGCGCCCGCATTTAAGAATATGCAGTCCTCGTTCTCCTTTCTGGCCAAGGTCAGGCTTCTTCTCCATTGCCATCAAAAAGGGTCGCATCGAGATGTAATGAGTTATGAGGTACGGGAAAAAATAGCGCAGTCGATGGGAGATGGCGTCAAAGAGTTCTATCACAAATATTTTTACCAGGCGGCTTACCCTCTAAAACGGTACAGTCGCAATCTGTTCTGGGAAAGCATGACCCCCGACACGCGAAAGGTAAAAAATCTCTCCCGACACTTCGCGGTAAACTCTCAAAACCAGATCATCCTGGATAAGAAACCCGAGGTATTGTTCTCCCAGCATCCTGAAAGTGTTTTTAAAATATTCGCGTGGATATCAGAAAAAAATTATTTTTTATCCTATCCCATCGTCCGGGCCATCGAACACCATATTGACCAAATGTCCCCTCTCTTCCTGGACAGGGAAGATCAACGGGAAGTCCAATCTTATTTCAAACGAGTTATCAACGGAAAATACTTCGCGAAAGCCCTCCGACTTTTTCATGAGTTCGGTTTACTAGGAAATTTTTACATCCCGGAGTTTAAAAATCTCTGCGGTCTGTTGCAGGATATCTACGTCCATCATTTACCGACAGACATCCATGTACTCTCCGCATTGGATGTTCTTAACGGACTGGAGATTGACGAAAAGGCTGATCCGTTTTTGAGTGATCTCTATAATTCACTGCGCGATAAAACCACCCTGAAACTCTCGGTCCTGCTTCACGACATCGGCAAGGGAGTTCGCATGCCCGGTCAAAACGAGGAACTGGTGGGTGCTCGACTTGTTCCCGGTATCCTAGAAAACCTGGGCTACACAAAAAATAGTCGCCGCGCAAAAGATATCGCGTTCCTGGTCGAAAAACATCTGATGATGCACGACCTCCTGCTCCTCGACCCCGAAGAAGATGATACTTACGAAATGATCTGGGATCTGGTCAACCATGATACCGAACGCCTTAAAATGCTTCTCCTGTTGACCTATTCCGATAGGGGGGGCACCAAAATGAAAATGTCATCCTCTCAGATCGAACAGCTGAAGATGTTTTACCAATACACACTCCACCACAAAAAACGACAGGGTGTTCCACGGTCAATCAAATTAGACTTTTTAAAGATGGTGCGGCTCCCAAGAGACATGCAATCGCACCTTGAAATTTTTAACGCATTCTCGCAATCCAAAGAACAATTCGCCACTGGCTTGATTTTCAAACCCGGTCAGGCTTCAGAGATAATCATCTGCTCTAAAGATCGTCCAAGCCTGCTCTACAACTTTTCCTCGATACTCGCATTTAACAGGTTGAATATAGTGGAAGCCGACATACATACGATGGATGATCGTATTTTAGATGTGTTTAAAGTCGTCAATTCCACGGGTGCCCCTATTGATTACGCTGATATATATCTCCTTAAGCGACAGGTTCGGGAAGACTTGAAACGAGTTTGCGTTGACCAGGAACCGTTGTCTCTGGTCTTTAAAGATCGATCACTTCCCATTTCGTCAGAACAAAATAAGATTAAAGACATTAAACTTAAAGTAAAAATAATCGGTCGTTCCGTCAAAATTGAAACCCGTGATATGCTGGGAACCTTCATGGTTCTGACCCGGGTATTTTCACAGTTCAATATGGAAATCCAAAAAGCTGTCTTGCATACCCAACAAGGAACGGCATCAAACATTTTCTACCTGCGACCCAAAGATGTCCGCGATATCATGGAGAACGAGAGTCGATTCCTGCGCACTCTGGAACAGGCCCTGCAGCAATTGGTCGAGTCTAAAGAAATTCTGCTTGAGGACTCACAATCAACTGCTCCCACAAAACAAACCTTTGCCGGCTGACGGATCTCTAATTATGCCTCGTTTAGCATTGTTCACTTTTGTCGTCTTGTTTTTTATCAGCACCACAGCAACCCCTGTGCCAGCACAAAGCTCTCAGGAGTTACTTGAAAAAGCGCAAACCCTGAACAGGAACGGCTTTCTAGATGAAGCCGCAGTCGCCTGGGAGAAGCTCGCTACCACCGACACCGATCCAAACCGAACTGTTTACGCCCGATTGATGCTGGGAAACACCTATCTGAAACTTCAACAATTTCAGAAATCCATCGACACTATGGAAGCCATCGCACAATCTCATCCAGATAACTTCGATGCTCATTTTCATTTAGCTAATTCCTTAAACGCACTTAAAAAATTTCCCGAAGCTATAACAGCTTTCGAGAAAACCACCGCACTACGATCGGAAGAGGGGCTGGGATATGTAGGACTGGGACTGTCCCTGTTTGGTAACCGCGACTCGAAAAAAGCCATCGAAGCGCTTTTAAAAGCTAATAAATTATTCAAACTAAAAAAGAATATTTCATGGTACCGGGACACCCGGGTCATGGTCGCGCAAATTAAGCATTTCGCAAAATTTCCCCCCAGCTTTTCCGACCTCTGGCTCACCAATACTTTGAAATTGGTTC
>Ga0208638_1001898_pt1 | contig 10815 bp, 7 predicted proteins | sample ETNtaG_34_FD_185753 | JGI IMG/M metagenome (GOLD analysis project Ga0208638, IMG submission 185753) | Marine microbial and viral communities from oxygen minimum zone, Eastern Pacific Ocean - ETNP201306SV51 (SPAdes) (version 2) | ecosystem: Environmental > Aquatic > Marine > Oceanic ...
CTACTGAAAGTACCTTCCATGCTGCGCACAAGATGGCTAGGTGGAAAAGAGGAATCCCAGCAAGCCTCCTAATCCAACAAAACCAAAAATTCAGTCTCGTCTTGCAGCAGCCCAAAGGCGACTTGGAAGTCCCCAGATGTAGATAAACCCTTCGGCAGCCCTGTGATCAAAGTTGTCCTTGCTGCCATAAGTAGCCATATCAGGCACATAAAGACTGTTGGTGCTAGAGCCACGACCAATCACCGTGACATTGCCCTTATGGAGACGGATCCGCACCAAACCATTGACATGAATCTGAGTGCGATCCATAAATCCATCCAGCGCATCCTTCAAAGGCGCAAACCAAAGACCCTGATAAACCAGATCAGCCCACTGCATCTCCAATTGACGCTTAGTTCGTAAGACATCCGCCGCCAGCGTCAAGCTCTCCAATTCCTGATGAGCGCGGATCAATAAAAGTAGTCCTGGGGTTTCATAAATCTCCCGACTCTTGATACCCACTACCCGATTCTCAATCATGTCAAGGCGACCAAAGCCATGCTGTCCAGCAAGGCGATTGGCCTCCTTGATCAAATCAACCGGATCTAATCGAACCCCATCGATGGCGACGGGATTACCAGCAGCAAAACTAACCTCAATGTCCTGAGACTGAGCCGGTGCAGCGTCAACCGAGGCGGTCATCGCAAAGACCTCTTCGGGCGGAGCCACCATCGGATCTTCAAGAGGACCCGCTTCAATACTGCGACCCAAAAGATTCAAATCAATTGAATACGGCGATTTCTTACTCACCGGAGCAGGAATGCCAAAACGTTCGCCATAGGCGATCGCTTCCTGCCTACTCATGTTCCATTCCCGAGCCGGTGTGAGCACCTTGAGATCCGGAGCAAGTGCTGCAATAGCCACATCAAAACGCACCTGATCGTTGCCTTTACCGGTACAGCCATGAGCCACCGCATCGGCCCCTACCTCCCTGGCAACTTCTACCAATCTGCGAGCAATCAGGGGACGAGCAAGAGCCGTGGAAAGGGGATACCGACCTTCATAGAGAGCATTGGCTCGAATCGCCGGCAAAGCAAACTCTTCCACAAAAGGGTGTATCAGATCTCCCACCAAGGACTGACTAGCACCAGCATCAAGAGCCTTAAGACGAATCGACTCAAGCTCATCACCCTGACCTAAATCAGCCGCGAAGGCGATCACCTCATCTACACCCCATTCATGCTTGAGATATGGGATGCAAACGCTGGTGTCGACACCACCGGAATAAGCGAGCACAACTTTCTTCGCACGCCCCATCAACTGGACTCCGAATCACAGTGCAAAGATTCTCCCTTCCCGCTGACCAAAGACCCAGAATCAGACTTGGTAAATCCCACCCGGATTATCCAGATACCGAGACCAACCGCAGGAGCAAATAGCAAAAACACCACCAAAAGTGGCCGAATTACAAAAGGCTCAGGATGCTGAAAACCCCAAAACCGCAAACCAATACTGAGGATTAGAGCTAAACCCCAAGCAAGAGCAACCAATATCAGCTTGGATGAAAAAAACAAATGAGAAATGGAAGTCAATGAACTATGTTGGCTGATTGGTCAGTGTCCTCGCAAATGAGCGCCCTCAAAGAAATAAACCTGAGTGCCCTCGACGGAATCAATCCAGCCCTTACTCGCTATAGAAGAACTGAACCTGCGCCAGTTTTGCCATTGCGCGAAGAACCTGATTTATTGAGCTGGCTCGAAACAAGTGGCCGGCTAGTAGCCGATGAGGAATCAACCTCTCCAGAAGTCAGCACCGTAGAGGAAGAAGAACTCTCAGCCTTGATGGGAGAAAAAGAGGACTACAAAGCCGACGACGAACAAACCGAAGAAAACTGGGAAGACTAGCCCCGCTCTCAGGCAAAGAAGCCTGCTCACTTCGCTACGCACCGCCCCTCAAGCCTTGTCGTGAGCAATTCTCAAAAACCCTGTTGATGGTATGAGCAGCCAAAGATGGTGGGATAACGGAACTACTTCCGCAACCTTGCTCGCAATCATTGTCTTTGCAACGAGCTTTGCCTCAGACCGCTTAATCGCCAATAGTCTGCTCAGCGTGCCATTGATGGTTTCAACGCTGATTTCAGTCGTCGTTGCCAGCTGGGGCATCCCAAGACTTAAGGCCCTGAAAATGGGCCAAGTGATTCGAGAAGACGGTCCACAAACTCATCACAGCAAGTCAGGTACACCAACCATGGGTGGACTACTGGTGGTGCCAGTAGGTCTTCTCATCGGATGTTTGGTAAGTGTGAGTGGTGAAAGCAGTGAGCAGCTAGTTGCTCTGGCAGCAATCACCCTGGCTTACATGGTGATCGGTGGCTTCGACGACTGGCGAAGCCTTACGAGAGGAACAAACACTGGCCTCACCCCTCAGGGGAAACTTCTGCTGCAAGCGATAGCAGCCATGATCTTTCTAGCCTGGGCCGCCTGGCAAGGCTGGATCGACTCCAGCATCGCCCTACCCCTTGGTATGTCCATGGAAATAGGGCTGATGATCTGGCCACTAGCACTTTTTGTATTCCTAGCAGAAAGCAATGCCACCAATCTCACGGATGGACTAGATGGACTAGCAAGTGGCTGCGGTGCACTTGTCTTCACAGGGCTAGCAGTTCAACTGATGCTAAGAGGTAATAATGGCGATCCTGTGCTTGCAGGGTTCTGCATGGCCATGGCAGGAGCCTGGCTTGGCTTCCTGATACACAACCGCAATCCGGCCAGGATTTTCATGGGAGACACAGGGTCTCTAGCGATGGGGGCTGCATTGAGTGGTGTGGCAATCCTCTCCAATAGCCTTTGGCCCCTATTGGTAATGGGTGGAGTGTTCCTTGCCGAGTCACTCTCGGTGATTATTCAAGTCTGGGTTTTCAAAGCCACCAAAGGGACTGATGGCATCGGCAAACGCATCTTCAAAATGGCCCCCCTTCACCATCACTTCGAAATTGAAGCTGCCAATGAACAAACAGTGGTGCGAAGCTTTTGGTTGGTAACTGGAGGATTAGTGCTCCTTGGCCTGCTATTACCCCCTACTTCCTAAATGCTGCAATGAGCTACTTCACCTGGAAAGAAGCCGGTCTTACAGGCGACTGCGCAAGCCTAGAGGCAATGGCTTCCCGTTTTGAAGAGGCGGCAAGTCTTATGCGGCGCATGGCCAAAGAAGGCTTCCAACTAGAACAGAATATGAAAAAGCAGCGAATCACCCATCCAGATCCTGGTGTATTTGAAGCCTGGGGATTTATCAGCGAAGAACCAGCCGTTCGCCAGCTCACACTGATATCTGATCTGAACGTTTAAATACAGCTGAACGCAACAAGCCACTCACTATCAACTCCTGCCCTATGACTACCTTGCCAAAAACCTTGCTGTTGCTTGGTAGCGGAGAACTCGGTAAGGAAGTAACTATCGCTGCCCAACGGCTGGGCTGCCGCGTGATTGCCTGCGATCGTTACTGCGGAGCTCCAGCCATGCAAGTAGCAGACCACAGCGAAGTACTTGACATGAACGATGCGGAGACACTCAAGGCAGTAATAAGGCATCACAAACCAGATGTCGTAATCCCTGAAATCGAAGCACTAGCAGTTAATGCACTGGCAGAGCTGGAAAGCGAAGGAATCACAGTGATCCCTAATGCCCGAGCAACAGCCATAACCATGAATCGCGACCGAATCAGAGATCTCGCCGCCGGAGAATTGGCTCTACGTACCCCACGCTTTGCCTATGCCAGCAGCGCTGAAGAACTAAACCATGCTGCTGAACCCCTGGGCTGGCCTGTGGTGGTCAAACCAGTCATGAGCTCCTCAGGGAAAGGCCAAAGTGTAGTGAAAAACCCTGAAGGACTTCAGCAAGCCTGGGAAACCGCCATGGGAGGCGCCCGCGGCAAATCACCGCGAATCATCGTGGAAGAATTCCTTCACTTTGATAAAGAAATTACCCTGCTCACAATTCGCCAACAGGATGGCCCCACCCTCTTCTGTGCACCGATCGGACATGAACAAATCGGCGGAGATTATCAATGCAGTTGGCAACCAGCAGAAGTTTCTGTTGATCAACTAAAGCAAGCCCAATCCATGGCCCTTGCGGTTACAAATAATCTTGGAGGTGTGGGGTTGTTCGGGGTGGAGTTCTTTATATGTGGTGATCAAGTGATTTTCTCTGAACTATCGCCAAGACCACATGACACAGGCCTGGTCACCCTAATTAGCCAAAACCTAAGTGAATTCGAACTACATCTGCGAGCCGTACTTAAACTACCTATTCCTACTCTCACTAATGCAGATGCTGCAGCAAGCAGAGTGATCCTGGCAAAAGAAACTCTCTCTACAATTGCATACAAAGGTGTAGAGCAAGCTCTTTCAGAAGCTGACACCCAACTATTACTTTTTGGTAAACCCAATAGTCGACCAGGACGACGCATGGGAGTTGCTCTAGCCAAAGGAATATCTCTGGAGGAAACTCGCTCTAAAGCCGATCGTGCTGCAGCATGCATACACGTCGTACAAGCAAATAATGTCGACTAACGATTCACAAAAAACCGATAATGATTCAAGCCATCTAAAAGTCCATACACTTGCGGCCTAGAAGCAAAAAATACTCGGTGCTGATGGCGCAAACCCTCAAGAGAAGGATCATGCCCTGAAGGTACTACTGAAGCAGTCAATCCGCGCAGCAATTCTGCATCGCCCTGCTGACTGGCAACAACCAAAATCTTCTCCAGAGATACACCACAACGAAGAGCGAGATGGCGAATAGCTTCCGAACGAGAAGCCCGCAAAGGGACAACATCTAAGAACCAATGGCAACGCAAATGAGGGCATGCCGCCTGACTCCTTTGCCGTAAACGTTGCCGCACCAACGGCAAAATCGTTTCACCAGGCTCCTTTAGCAGGTAACTCACCTTGAAAGGACCCTGCTGTTCAACATCCTGAAGGGTCAAATAGTCCTTGAGATCAGCCAAGGCCGACTCCACTTCCTGACGCTGCCAATCAACACCAATTTGAGCTTGCCAAAGAAGATCCGATTCATTTTCCGAACCGTAATGGATCTCAGTACCGGCTCGACTAATCCAAACTTTAGGTAGAGGAAGATGCAGCTCTGAATAACGTTGTCGTGCAGCCTGCACAGAACGACCCGTAAAAACACCAAGACCATGTGCCTGACCAGCTCTAGTAGTTTCCAAGCCCTGCCGCAACAAAGCAAACCCCTCTGGCTCTGGTTGTTCAAGACTGCTATCTAGGTCAAGGAATACCAAACTTTCACCAAGTGGATTGGCCTGAGGTTGTTCATCTGTGGCCCAAATTCGAGGCTGAGAGAGTTCCAAACGTTGCTGCATCAATGCCAAGTAATGGCAAACGTGAGCATCCCAACTGAAATGCCGGCTAACAGCTTCAATCCCATTCTCACGCCACCGACGCCATTGATCTGGATTTGAACCAGCTTGCTCCAACGCATCTTGAAGAGCCTCTAAATCGGTAACGTCGGCCAATAAACCATTTTCACAACTAGCCAAGATGTCGCGTGGGCCGCCATCATCAGTCGACACCATGGGCAAACCACAAGCTGCTGCCTCTAACAATGTGAGCCCAAAAGGCTCAGTAAGTGCTGGATTGACAAACAAACCACGACAGAATGCTGCCCAGCGATAAATCGTTGGTATCTGATCCCGACGATGCTGCTTGGGATAAGCGACCCTTCCATACAGGTCATAACGATCCACTAAATCAAAAACCTGCTGAAACACCTCCCGCTGCTGCTTCTCCAGCTGACGAGGATCATCCCGACAACCAAGTACCAGCACAAGATTGTGGCGTTGGCGCAAAACGGAAGAGCGGCCATAAGCCTCTACCAGAGCAGGGATGTTCTTACGACGAACCGCCCTGGAAATAGCCAAAAGGGGTGGTAATGAAGGTTCCCTCAGGAACGGTGCCAACATTGCATCAACAACATCCGTTTCAGCAGAAGAATGAACAGGATGAAAGCGAATGGAATCAACACCGGGAGGTACCACCTCAGCCTGCGTTGGCACAAATCGCCCATAACGAGCATATTGCTGATCTATTTCTTGACGGGTACTAGTAATCACCAAACTGCTGTGAGCCAGTGCTAGCTCTTCTGCATCAATACGTTGACTAATCGAATAGTTCTGTTCAATCTGCTCATGATCTCCACCAACCCCCAATAGGCGCCTCAACTTCTCCCTGCCAAGGGAATGACCTGTAAACACCAAGGGAATCCCTAGCCTGCGACTTACCAGAGCACCTACATAGCCAGCATCGGCATAGTGTGAATGAATCCAGTCAGGACGATGTTCTTGCTGTTGTAAACGACTAACAATCTGATCTGCTAAATCATCCAAATAGGGCCAAAATAACTCCTTACGTAAATAACGTTTAGGGCCAAAAGGCATCCTAATAATCGAGGCCCCAGGCGCAATTTGCTCCTTGGCAAGAGAATAATCAGCAGAAACCCGACGATCATGAATCAATCGGGTGATTACCTCCACCTGCTCAACTTCAGGACGAGCAGCCAACCCTCTAACTAGCTCGAGTACATAAAGAGCCTGACCTCCTGTATCAGCATCGCGACCCAATTCCAACTCTTGAGATCGAAACAAGCCATGAAGATGCAAATGCAACAATCTCAAACCCATCTGATGCCTCCATGGCGATCAAGAAGCCAATCCAGCAAAGGAAGGCTTTTAAAGAATGATCATGGGACCTATAGCCTTATAAACCTAAAGAAAGCATTAGGGAAAATGCCCAGGCCTGCTTAGATCGCCATTATCTACTGCCTTTACTGTGTTCTGTCTAGACCAACACTGGCAAAGAGCATGGCCAAATCGTTGCGAAATACAAAGTTCATAGGCTTAAAAGGAAATTCAGCGATATCGCTTGAGAGCCGCTTCACTGACGTCAACAAGAGGGTAGATCGCATCACCCCAACCGCCGCCACTGAAAGTGACAACTCCAGGATTCACAAGCTGTTCATTAATCCAAGCAAGTATGAGTGGAGCCAAAGTTGCCGGCTCAGACTGATTTGCAGGTGCTAGCAAGTTGAAATGGCCTCCATATTTAGCAAGCACCAGTCGATGTCCAAACCTCAAAGCATCAGTTACACGCATCGGAGTCATAGCTTCAGGCCCTGGAGGCACAACCCAATCACGAGTGCCGCTAACCAACAAAACTTTTGCTGTCAAAGCCGAAGCTCTACCTGGATCAAATAGAAGCCTCAACGGCGGACTCACTGATACCACAGCCTTTACCCGAGGATCTTCTACAGAAGACTCATTGATTTTAGAAAGCCAACTGCACTGCAATATCCAACTAATGTTGCGTTCTGGATCATCCTGATTCTGACAACGAGCAGCCAAGGTGACATCTCTAGGTCGTAAGCCAGCCAATTGAATCGCTGTAGTGGCTCCCCATGAATGACCAACAACCGCAACCTCTGTTGTATTAAGAGAACTTCCTGGTAACAAATCATCTGTTTCAACAGCAGTTAACAATGCAGTGACATCCAAAGCGCGCAGACGTAACTCTTGCGGTCCCGGTGGAGGTTGATGCCCCGCCAACATCACCTTCTGCTGATTTGCATCACTACCTTGATGCTCTGGGAGTAACACCGTATAGCCATTAACAGAAAGATATTCAGCCCACCCTTGAAGATCGTTCGGGGATTCCCAAAGCCCATGTGAAATCACTACCAAGCGGCCATTGGCAGAAGCCTTGGGTTGAATCACCACTACCTGAATCGGTTTAGGGCGATGAGAAGCTTGAAAAGCAACTTGCCTACGCGTCCAAGATCCTGAAAGTGGCTGGCGTAATTCAGGTTCAATCTGAACAGAAGCCTCTTTAGCTACAAGCAAATTTGCTTGCAACTGATTGCGCTTAAGGCGTGCAATGTAGTCAACCAGTATCGAAAAATTGATAGATGCAGATTCTCCAGGAATTTGTCGCAACAAACCCAGAACAGTCGGCTGACCACTTTTGGAAGCTCGCGAGAGCGCCTCATACAACATCCTTCCACTATTGTCTTGATTCAGCCCTTCAACTTGCACCACTTTCGACAGGGCCATAAGAGCCTGCTCTAAAAGAGGCTGTCCTACAGACTCCTTAACAACATTCTCAATCTGCACTGATAGTGGAGCATTAAACACCGCCTCGAGATAATGCAGAAAAGCACCATCAGTGGCACGATCTAATTCCAGGAAATCAGGATTGTCCTTAACGAGATCATCTGCACTCTGAGCATCGCCAAGCTCAACATCAATCTGACTCTGAAACTCTGGCAAATTAAACACTAAGCGTTCAAGAGCAACCACAGGCCTTGAAGCCAGTCCAAATGCAACCCCAAAACAAATTGCAGATAACCAAAGGCGTGAATTGAAACGCATAATCAAGCTGCGATAGAAATAGTCTCAGGTGGATGCTTCGTAAGCACCTTCTTCAAATAATGCCCCGTATAGCTAGTTTGATGAGATGCAACCTCTTCTGGCGTACCCATTACCACAATCTCGCCACCACAATCGCCACCTTCAGGACCAAGATCAATAATCCAATCAGAACAGCGAATCACATCTAGATTATGCTCAATAACGATGATTGAATTACCTTTATCTACTAGACGCTGCATAACATCCATTAACTTATGCACATCATAAAAACTTAAACCAGTAGTTGGTTCATCAATTAAATAAAGCGTTTTTCCTGTAGCTCGCTTTGATAGCTCAGTAGCAAGCTTCACTCGTTGAGCCTCACCGCCTGAAAGTGTGGGGGCAGGCTGGCCCAACTTGACATAACCAAGTCCAACATCAACCAGCGTACGCAAGCGATCAGCAGCCTGAGGAATAGCAGAAAAAACCTCAGCAGCCTGCTCAACTGTCATCTGTAAAACATCTGCAATAGTGTGACCCTTGTAAGTGACCTGTAAGGTCTCCCGATTAAATCGAGCACCTTTACAAACATCACACTGAACATATACATCAGGCAAAAAATTCATTTCAATCACATTTACCCCTTGGCCACGGCATGCTTCACAGCGACCACCCTTGACATTAAAACTAAACTGACCAACTTGATAACCTCGGGCCTTAGCTTCAACAGAAGCTGCGAAAACCTGGCGAATCGGATCAAAAGCACCGGTATAAGTAGCAGGATTAGAACGCGGTGTACGACCGATAGGTGATTGATCTATCACTATCACCTTGTCGATAGCATTAATGCCTTGCAAATCTCCCAAACCTTTAGGGAAAGGCACCTTTAGGCCTAAATTGTGATCCAAGGCAGGATGTAGCAACTCATTAACCAATGTGCTCTTACCACTACCACTTACTCCTGTAACAGCAACAAGCCGACCGAGAGGAAACTCTACTGTAAGGTTTTTAAGATTGTTCCGATCACAATCAATTAAGCGAAGTCTTCTGCTAACACCTTCCCTGCGCTCACTAGGTGTAGGAATAGAGCGACGACAACTTAAATAAGCACCCGTCAATGAGTCTTCAGCTGAAAGTAGATCATCTAAAGATCCCTCAACAACAATATGGCCCCCATGCACCCCTGCCCCTGGACCAATATCCACTAAATGATCAGCAGCACGAATTGTATCTTCATCATGTTCCACCACCACCAAAGTATTACCTAAATCCCTTAGACGCTTCAACGTGGCCAACAAACGATCATTATCTCGCTGATGCAAACCAATACTTGGTTCATCAAGCACATAAAGCACACCAGTAAGACCAGCCCCTATCTGAGTAGCCAAACGAATTCTCTGGGCCTCACCACCAGATAAAGACATGGCAGGTCGATCCAAACTGAGGTATTCCAGGCCTACATCAAGAAGAAAGCGAAGCCGCATGCGAACCTCACGCAACACCAAATCACCAATCTGAATCTGCCGTGAACTAAGCAGCGGCTCAGATCCATCAGCTGCACCAACACCCATCAACTTTTCAATTCGCTCAAGGGTCTTATCCACGCTGATAGACGTGAGCTCTGTAATCCGATAAGGACCAACCTTGACAGCTAGCGCTTCTGGCCGCAATCGCTGTCCACCACAACTCCCACATGGCACCAACTCAAGAAATTTCTCCAACTTCTGTCGAACAGCCTCTCCACTTGCATCACGTAATTGTCTTTCCAAAATGGGCAGAATGCCCTCAAAAGGGCGCATATAACCCGTGCTCTTGCTATAGCGACTATCAGCCTGAATCTGAATCGGTTCACTACTACCATAAAGCAAAATATGCTGTTGATCTGTCGTTAAATCCTGCCAAGGAGTTTTAATCTCAAAGCCAAAAGCCTCACCAACTGAATAAAGTAATGAGAAATAATAACTATTGTCCTTATCACTCCAAGGGGCAACAGCGGCATATACAGGCAGCGAGAGATCAGGTACAACCCTTTCCAAAGTGAACTTACGAAGATGTCCGATACCATGACAATCAGGGCAAGCACCATAAGGACTATTAAATGAAAACAACCTGGGAGAAAGTTCTTCAATCACCGCTCCATGTACTGGACATGCAAAGTTCTCAGAATAAAGTCGCTCACGCTCAAAACCTTCAGGAATAACTTGATCAGATTTAGGTACAATTTCCACCAAAGCAAGACCATCGCCACGTATCAAAGCGGTGCGTAAAGAATCAGTAAGTCGTTCCTGAATACCTTCCCGAGCTACCAAGCGATCAACCACTACCTCAATACTATGAGCTTGATTTTTATCCAATTCGATGTTATCAGAAAGCTCTCTAACCTCTGCATCAATCCGAACCCTCGCAAATCCCTCAGCC
>Ga0208638_1001905_pt1 | contig 10779 bp, 6 predicted proteins | sample ETNtaG_34_FD_185753 | JGI IMG/M metagenome (GOLD analysis project Ga0208638, IMG submission 185753) | Marine microbial and viral communities from oxygen minimum zone, Eastern Pacific Ocean - ETNP201306SV51 (SPAdes) (version 2) | ecosystem: Environmental > Aquatic > Marine > Oceanic ...
CACTTGATTACAATACACTCACAAAAGCTATAGATGATCCTGATACACTGACATCAAAGATCATTCGTAAACTGAATTCTATTATTTCTCTCAGGACAAAACAGAGCGCCTTTCATCCAAATGGAGCTCAGAAAATTTTAAAAGTCAAACCTGAGATATTTGCAGTCTTAAGAACATCTCCTAACGAAGACCAGCATATCCTCTCTTTGATCAATATTACGGATGATGAGATTCAGATAGCAATTCCATTGAGAGAAGTTCAAGTACTCAAACAGGAATGGTATGATCTTATCAGCCAGGATAAGCATACTTTTAAAGATGAAAATATCAGCCTTACATTAAAGCCTTATGATATTGTCTGGCTGGAGCCTCAATAACAAATATCAAAAGAGATATTTAACGCTCCCTGGACTGAAAAACGCCGAGGACAAGAGAGAACGCAGAGAAAGACTAAAGGCTGTGGTTAAAGGCAAAAGACAGACACGAATTTCACAAATTGACACTAAAAAAACAAATCTCACCGCACCCGCCACACAACACGTCGGGCAGGAAGGCGCTCCCCGGACTGGAAGGCGCCGAGGACGAGTAAGATCGCTTCCCGGACAAAAAGCGCAGAGAACGCAAAGAAAAACTAATATATAGGTTAAAGACAAAAGAAGAAAAGATTTGGGATTTACGAATTACCCTGTCTGCCGACAGGCAGGGATTTCAGATTTACGAATGACCAATGACCATTGACTAATAATCAGGAGCACATAATGAAAGAGCCGGATTTTTCTATTTCCGTTCTGGGTGAACCAACTATACAAATATCTGCAATATCTGAAAAAAAAGATGTATTGAATACAAGCTATGTGGGTGACGACCAGTATATACTTTACGATATTGCCGTTACCAATGGGAAATCGGAAGTCAGTCTTGACCGGAGCAATCTGATCGAAAAGGCCGGCCCGAGAGAAAAAATTTATTTTGAACCTGCCAAAGTGCATGCAGGGGTAGTCACCTGCGGCGGGTTGTGTCCCGGACTCAACGACGTGATACGGGCAATTGTCATGACCCTGTGGTATCGTTATGGCATAAAACGTATATCCGGTTTCAGGCATGGGTATCGGGGCTTTCTTTCGAGATTTAACCTGCCGGTTATGGAGTTGACGCCTGATGTCGTAACCAAGATTCATAGCCTTGGGGGTACTATTCTCGGGACTTCGCGAGGTTACGGTGAATATATTGAAGAGAAGGTTGATTTCCTCGAACGTATGAACATTAACATGCTCTTTGTCATTGGCGGTGATGGTACACAAAAGAGTGCTCTTGAAATTTCTGAGGAGGTAAAGAAACGGGGCCTTAAGATTTCTGTAATAGGAATTCCCAAAACTATTGATAACGATCTGAGCTTTGTACAGAAATCATTCGGATTCCAGACAGCAGTTTCCCGTGCGGTAGATGCCGTTAACTGTGCACATGTGGAGGCGCATGATGCGGTAAATGGAATAGGAATTGTCAAAGTAATGGGACGTGAATCAGGGTTTATCGCCGCTCACACTGCCATGGCTATAAATGATGCGAATTACGTACTCATCCCTGAGGTACGTTTTGATCTGGACGGAGAAAATGGTTTACTTGCCAATCTGGAAAGGAGACTCGAACAACGGAATCATGTTGTGATCTTAGTAGCAGAAGGTGCAGGGCAGGAATACATGAAAGATTCCAGGGCCTGTGATGCATCAGGTAATATACAGCTTAATGACATAGGCATTTACCTTAAAGAGCGGATTAGTGAATATTTCAAGAAAAAGGAGATAGAAATTAACCTGAAATATATTGATCCCAGTTACATGATCCGCGGTGCGCCTGCCAATTCTAATGACTCAACTTACTGTGCCAGACTCGGCGCTCATGCAGTGCATGCGGCCATGGCAGGAAAAACGGAAATGATTATAAGCCTTATCCATTCCCAATTTGTTCACGTACCCATTCACCTGGCCATTTCAGGCAGAAAACGTATCGACCCACACAAGGAACTCTGGCGTGATGTAGCGGAGGCGACCGGCCAGCCTCTCCTTTTACAGGAGCGCAGAAAAAAACCTCGTTCCCCGGACAAAAGGCGCCGAGGACAAGACGAGGACAAGAAGGCGATGAAGCGAAGAAATCTTAATGATAGAAAACCCAACTGACAGAAAGAGGATTACTCAAAATGATAAAGACTAAAATAATTGCGACACTTGGCCCTTCCTGTGATCAGAAGGAAACCATCAAGCCTATGATCGATAATGGTGTAGACATCTTTCGATTAAACTTTTCCCATGGTACACTCGACGCACATGCACAATTATTGGAGAATCTGAATGCCGTTCGTGCAGAGCATCGTCACACAACTGCCGTGATGGGTGATCTATGCGGTCCGAAGATACGTATCGGACGTATTCAACCGGATGGAGAGATGCTGAAAGAAGGGGATGAAGTTATCATTATCCATAGCGAAGAACAGGGTAACGTGAATCGCTTTGGTACAAATTATGAGTCTTTCGCTAAAGATGTAGAGGTCGGTCACCGCGTATTTATCGATGATGGCCAGATTGCCTTGCGTGTAATTCGCAAGGACGAAGAGCAGACAGTGTGCGAAGTCCTGATTGGCGGACCTCTGCACAGCCGTAAGGGAATCAACCTGCCGGACACAAACGTCAGCATACCATCGATTACAGAACGCGACTGGGAATGCGTGGACTGGGCGATCCAGCACGAAGTTGAATTTATAGCTCTAAGCTTCGTCCGGTCGTCAAATGAAATCAATCAATTAAAAGATTATCTTAAGAAAGCCGAAACAGATATAAAGGTCGTTGCTAAGATCGAAACACCTCAGGCATTGATTCATCTGGAAAGCATTATTAACGCCAGTGATGCTGTACTCGTTGCAAGAGGTGATCTCGGAGTTGAAATGGATCTGGCAGAGGTGCCCGTCATCCAGAAACGAATTACTCAGAGCTGCCGGCGCCTTGGCAAGCCTGTAATAGTCGCCACCCAGATGCTGCAGAGTATGATAGAAAATCCTGTTGCAACCAGAGCCGAAGTCTCGGATGTAGCCAATGCTATTATGGACCTTACCGATGCCGTTATGCTTTCCGGTGAAACTTCTGTTGGTAAATATCCGATCAAAGCGGCACAAACCATCGGGCGCATTGCCAGAGTAACGGAAGAGTACCTCCATCAGGACGAACATGCACGCCTTACGACCACCACGAAGGACGAACTGATTTTGACTTCAGCAATAGCACGCAGTATAGATCAGATCGTAGATGATATTTCTGCTAAACTCGTTGCAGTATGGTCGCAAACAGGTACGACAGTCAGATTGCTCAGTAAAGAACGCCTTAATGTTCCTGTTCTTGCGGTAAGCTCTAACCAGCGTACGTGTAATCAAATGAGCCTGCTTTATGGTGTAATACCCAGATGCCAGCCAATACCGGAAGATAACAATCAGTTCACCCAAATAGTGGATAGTTTCATTATCAATCGTAAATGGGTCCAGGTTGGAGACAAGATTGTCTTGTTAACCGGTCAGCCAATCGGCACTGCCGGCACCACCAATGCCGTTATAGTCCACACTGTCGTTGATGAAAAATGACTAACTTAGACACGAATTTTCCCCGGACAAACAGCGCCCCCGCCCGTACCGAACGGATTCATCCGGGCGGGTACCGGTAGGCAGGGGTTACGAATGACTAATGTCAAATAATAACAGTGATATAAAAGTTCTGGTAATTAACAGCGGCAGCTCTTCAGTTAAATTTCAGCTTATCAATATGGCTGATGAAAAAGTCCTTGCAGGTGGAATAGTTGAGAGGATTGGACTGCCTGAATCGCTCATAAAATTTAAATTTGGCGATAAAGACCTTACCAGGGAGTGCGGCACTCTTGATCACAGCGCTGCAATTTCAGAGATTGTTGCCGACATCACACACGGTCAGTATGGAGTGATCGATCACCAGGATGAAGTATCGGCAGTAGGGCATAGAGTAGTTCACGGTGCAGAACAGTTTACAGAATCTGTTTTGGTAACTGATGATACTATTAAACAGATCGAGGCATGTATTGAACTCGCTCCACTTCACAACCCTCATAATCTAAAGGGAATACTTGTATGCAAAGAGCTTCTACCCGGTGTTCCACAGGTAGCCGTATTTGATACCGCATTTCATCAAACAATGGAAGATTATGTTTACACTTATGCACTTGCCTATAGATTTTATGAAAAGTACAGGTTCAGGCGTTATGGATTCCACGGTACCAGCCATTTCTATGTAGCGAACAAGGCGGCAGAAATTGTCGGAAAGGACATAAGCAAGTTGAAGATAATTACATGCCACCTTGGGAACGGGGCAAGCATTGCGGCAGTTAAATACGGCAAATCGATGGATACGTCTATGGGGTTCACACCTCTGGAAGGCCTGATAATGGGAACCAGATGCGGAGATGTTGACCCTGCTATGGTTCTCTTTGTAATGGAAAAGGAGGGCCTGGGCCCACACGAATGCGACACTCTGATGAACAAGGAAAGTGGATTGATTGGAATTTCAGACATCAGTTCAGATATGCGCGATCTTATTAAGGCTTATGAAGAGGGAAACGACAGAGCAAGACTCGCTTTGCAGATGTATTCATACCGTATCAGGAAATATATTGGTATGTATGCAGCATCAATGAACGGTGTTGATATAATAGTTTTTACCGGTGGAGTTGGCGAGAAAGGGGCTCTTATCAGGAGTATGTGTTGTACAGATATGGAATATCTGGGTATTGACTTTGATGAAGAGAAGAACAAGAAGGCTATTGGAACCGAAGGAGAACTGACTTCTCAGGATTCTAAAGTCAGGGTATTATGCATACCCACAAATGAGGAACTCGTAATCGCCAGAGATACAGCACGGATAGTAGATAATTAAACGAGTTGCGAGTGACCAATGACTAATTACGAGTTGACGCATTAAGAAACGGAACGGAATATGGCAAAGAATATCTATCTGGCTTCCACAAGTCCAAAGTCTGGTAAGGGAGTAATCTGCATGGGCCTGATCAGTGCTCTCAGAGGTATGGTTACAAATGTCGGTTATTTTAAACCTATAGGCCAGAAATACAGGAAGGATGAAGATTGCGATAAAGTGTCAATAATGATCAAGGAGACTCTCGGTATTGAAGATGAGTTGAAGCACATAAACCCTGTCTCGATAAATGAATTAAACCGTTACATTGCAAATAATGATGAAGAGAAATTCTTTCGGAAAGTTCAGAAATCTTTCAAGAAAATAGAAAAGGATAAAGATATAGTTGTAATTGACGGCACTGACTATATTGGAATGAAGTCCGCTTTTGAGTTTGATATAAATGCTGACATTGCGAATAACCTGAATGCAGGTGTAATTCTTGTTGAAGACGGATATGGAAAATCGATGGATGAAATATCCTCCGGCGTGTTGACAGGAAAAGAATCATTTGATGAACAGTCCTGTGATTTTCTGGGTGTTATTGTTAACAAAATAGAAACGGAAAGATTGGAAGAGGTTGATCAGGGTCTGAGAAAAATACTTAGAAAACGGAAAATAGATTATCTGGGTACCGTCCCGTACGATTCAATCTTAGCAAAACCACGTTTATATGATATCTCCAGGAGCCTTGATGCTGAGGTTTTGCTTGGTCAGGATCATCTCAGGAATATAGCAGTTGAAACAATAATTGCCTCTATGGGATTTGAGAATGCACTGAAATATATTCATGACGGGGCGCTCATAATTACCGGGGGCGACAGGAACGAGATACTTCTCGGCTGTGTAACATCCTTAGCTTCTCCCTCCTATCCGAATATATCCGGTATAGTTTTAACAGGAGGTCTTTTGCCGAATGATAACATAATGAAGCTGATTGGAACTTTGTCAGATTTGCCGATTCCCATTCTCAGTGTTCAGTGCAACACGATAGAGACTGTGAATAGAATCAACTCTCTTGTTGTACACGTATCTTCAGATGATACTCAGAAGATTGAAATCGCAAAGTCTTCTATCTACCGGCATGTTGATTGTGAAAAGATAAACGATAAACTGAAGCTGGATAAGGTCAGAAAACGAACACCCGAGATATTCAAATATGAAATACTGGAGAGGGCGTGTTCGAAAAAAAAACGTATAGTCCTTCCGGAGGGCGAGGAAGAGAGGACCTTGAAGGCTGCTGAATGGGTAAGAGAGAGGGAGATTGCTGACCTGATACTCCTTGGTGATAAGGATCAAATTGCGAAAAAAGCCTCTGCGTTGGGTGTAAAACTGGACGATGGAATTGAAATCATAAACCCTGCTGAATCTCAAAAGTTTGAGGATTATGCCAACACCTACTACGAGCTGAGAAAACATAAAAATTACACAATGGATGTCGCACAGGATCGGATGCATGACACAATTTACTTCGGCACCATGATGATATACAAGGGAGATGCCGATGGGCTGGTTTCCGGTGCCGTTAACACAACACAGCACACAATAAGGCCGGCGTTTGAAATAGTTAAGACAAGGCCGGGTATTAAAAGCGCTTCCAGTATATTCCTCATGTGCCTGAAAGACAGGGTGCTTGTGTATGGAGATTGCGCAATCATTCCTGATCCTACTGCAGAACAGCTCTCTGATATTGCCATCACAAGTGCAGGTACAGCCAAAAATTTTGGTATAGACCCGTACATCGCCATGCTTTCATATTCCACCGGAAAATCAGGTAAAGGACCGGAAGTTGAGAAGGTAAGAGAGGCAACCGGGATGGCAAAGAGCAAGAGGCCTGACCTGCTTATTGAGGGCCCGATACAGTACGATGCAGCGGTTGATCCGGATGTGGCCAGGATCAAGCTTCCCGACAGCAAAGTAGCAGGCAGGGCAACAGTCTTTATTTTTCCTGATCTCAATACAGGCAATAATACTTATAAAGCTGTGCAGAGATCTTCCGGGGCAATTGCCATAGGCCCGGTATTACAGGGACTGAAGAAACCAGTAAACGACCTCAGCAGAGGATGCCTTGTCGAGGACATCGTATATACCATAGCCATAACGGCAATACAGGCACAGGGAAAGAAGGCAAGATAATTTACGAATTATGATTTTAGATTTACGACTTAACAAACAGGAAATAGAGGAAAAAGTGAATGAGTAATACGTCTGAAAAGATTATATACTCAATGATGAAGGTCAGTAAATCTTACGAGAAGAAAACCGTGATTAAGGATATATCCCTTTCCTATTTTTATGGCGCCAAAATAGGTGTTCTGGGATTAAACGGGTCAGGGAAGAGTTCGCTTCTGCGTATTATGGCGGGTGTTGATAAGGAATATAATGGAGAGGCCTCACTCTCTGACGGATATACCGTGGGATATCTGGAACAGGAGCCGCTGGTTGATTCAGAGAAAACCGTCAAGGCCGTTGTGGAAGAAGGCCTGCAGGAGATTGTTGATATTGTCAAGGAATACAATGAAATCAGCGAGAAGTTTTCCAAACCCATGTCTGATGATGAGATGAATAAACTTCTGGTACGCCAGGGTGAGTTGCAGGAAAAGATCGAGAAGCAGAACACCTGGGACATCGAGTCACGTCTGGAAATGGCCATGGATGCACTGCGCTGTCCTCCCGGAGATACATCCATTAAGGTTATCTCAGGCGGAGAAAAAAGACGTGTGGCGTTGTGCAGGCTTTTATTACAGAAACCGGATATCTTACTTCTGGACGAACCTACAAATCATCTGGATGCCGAAACCGTGGCATGGCTTGAACAACATCTTCAAGAGTATGCAGGTACTGTGATTGCAATAACGCACGATCGTTATTTTCTTGATAATGTAGCCGGCTGGATTCTGGAGCTTGACCGGGGAATGGGTGTCCCATGGAAAGGCAACTACTCTTCTTGGCTCGAACAGAAACAGAATCGACTTGCAAAGGAAGAGAAGAGTGAATCAGAACGGCAGAAAACCCTTCAGAGGGAATTGGAGTGGATTCACATGTCGACCAAGGGGCGCCATGCAAAGGCAAAGGCACGCATTAATGCTTACGAAGCACTCTTAAACCAGGATTCTGCAAAACAGGAAAAAGATCTTGAGTTGTATATCCCACCCGGGCCGCGTCTTGGAACAGTAGTCATAGAAGCGGAAAATGTCAGCAAGGGGTATGGAGACCGCCTCCTCTTTGAGGGTATGTCATTCTCTCTGCCTGCGGGTGGCATTGTCGGCATAATAGGTCCGAACGGAGCGGGCAAGACAACACTCTTTAAAATGATAACCGATATGGAAAAGCCTGATTCCGGCACACTTAAGGTTGGTGACACCGCCAAACTTGCCTACGTTGATCAGGAACGCAATACCCTTGATACGGGAAAAACAATATGGGAGATTATTTCCGGAGGCAGGGATACGATTGAACTCGGCAAACATGAGGTAAATTCCCGCGCCTATGTGGCACGATTTAATTTCTCCGGATCAGACCAGCAGAAGCAGGTAAATGTGCTTTCAGGTGGAGAGCGTAACCGCGTCCATCTTGCATGCATGCTCAAGGACGGCGCCAATGTATTGCTCCTGGACGAACCCACAAATGATCTGGACGTTAATACCTTGCGCGCCCTTGAAGAAGCCCTTGATCATTTTGGAGGATGTGCGGTCATCATCTCTCACGATCGCTGGTTTCTTGACCGCATCGCTACGCATATACTTGCTTTTGAAGGAGACAGCACCGTCACGTGGTTTGAAGGTAACTTTTCAGAATATGAAGCAGACAGGAAGAAGAGACTAGGCAAGGCCGCCGATCAGCCACATCGGATCAAATACAGGCAGTTGACGAGGGAATAATAGATTGACGATTGAATATTGATGAACTTAAAACTCAAATATCAAATCCCAAATAAATTCTAAATTACAATGTCCGAATGACCAATGACTAATGTCCAATAACCAATAACTAACTTTACCTCACTACGGGTTTCTCGCGAGACGGAAGCCTGTGGTGGCGAATTTTTTGCTGTCTGGATCAAAATCATTACGGTCGACCGTGCGAATGTGTACTGGTTTGCTCCTCCAGCAGCCGCCGCGTAAAACACGAGTTGAGCCGTCAGACGGTCCTTGAGGGTTTTTTGCGGGACTGTTTTCATAATAGTTCCTGTCATACCAGTCCGAGCACCATTCCCAGACATTTCCCATCATATCGTAAAGGCCTAGTCCGTTTGGTTCCTTCCCTGCTACAGAGTGAGTGCCGTCCCTGACGGAATTATTATAGTACCAGGCATATTCACTAAGTTCAGATTCTTCGTCTGTCCCGGCCCATTTTTCCTTTCCGCCTCCGTTTCTTGCAGCATATTCCCATTCAGCTTCCGTGGGAAGACGGTAGTTCATACCTGTCGCTTTATTCAACTTTTTTATAAAATCCTGAACACTGTTCCAGCTGACTCTTTCAACAGGGCGGTCACCACTTAAGAATTTAGAAGGATTATGGCCCATTATATCTGTCCATTGTTTCTGGGTAACCTCAGTCTTGCCCAGATAAAAATCATCTACGCACACCGTATGAACAGGTTTCTCACCACCTTCTGCTTTCTCATCACCAAAGATGTTTCCCATATCGAAACATCCGCCTTTTATATACACCATATCGTCTTCGGTTTCACCAGCGGATTTTGTCCTCTGATATTCCGAATCTAACGACCGCAGTTTTGCATCCTCCTGTTCGTTCTTTGCATCCACCACCAGTGTAACAGCCTCTTCGTAATATTCCCCATCCTTTCCTACCAGTGTGAGATAACTGGTAAGACTCGGCAGTGACTCATCGTAATTTCCCGTCTTGAAAAGCGCCTTACCGTAATGGAAATGAAACTCTCCGGGAAGTTTTACTCCCAGTTTCAGTGCATCTTCAAGGACCTGTACCGCATCTTTCCATTTCCCCGCCAGGATATCCTTTTTTGCCGCACTAATTAATATGTCGACTTGTATCTCCGGCGGCAGTTCCTTTTCCTGTGCAAACACGATTGGCATAACAGCGACATGCACCGCCATTATTAATGTCACGAAAAGGATACTGCTTATTATGGTTTGCCTGATATATCCAATTTGAATTGTATACATATTACAATATTAGTTTCTACAGTCTTATATGTCAAACAAATAGACGTGAGCCAATGGTACAAAGAACTCTGATGTTTATAAAAGAGTAAAGCCATTCTTCTACTTATAACCAAAGCGGCTTAATGCGGCTTCATCTTTTCTCCAGTTTTTATTGACCTTTACCCAGAGGTCCAGATAAACTTTTTTGTCTAATAACTCTTGAATACCTTCCCGTGACTTTTTCCCTATTTCTTTCAGCATTTGTCCGTTCCCACCAACAACAATCAATTTATGGCTTTGCTTTTCAACATGTACCGTTGCAGAAATATAATCAAGCTTGTCGCTCCTTGGCGTAATTTCCTTTATCACCACGGCCACTCCATGTGGAATTTCCTGTCTCACAGAAAGCAGTACCTGCTCACGGATCAGTTCTGCAATTGCCAGTTTTTCCTGCTGGTCTGTAACAGTACCTTCCGGATAGTAAGCCGGGCTCTCCGGCAATAGTTCAAATATTTTATTAATCAGTATCGGAATATTAATTTGTGTTATAGCAGAAACAGCAACACCACCTTTAAAATTACCCAGTTTTTTATATTCTTCAATAATGGCATCGAGATTTGGCATATCGGCAATATCTAATTTATTGATTACCAGCAGGATATCCTTACTAATATTGC
>Ga0208638_1001921_pt1 | contig 10721 bp, 11 predicted proteins | sample ETNtaG_34_FD_185753 | JGI IMG/M metagenome (GOLD analysis project Ga0208638, IMG submission 185753) | Marine microbial and viral communities from oxygen minimum zone, Eastern Pacific Ocean - ETNP201306SV51 (SPAdes) (version 2) | ecosystem: Environmental > Aquatic > Marine > Oceanic ...
GAGCAAAGCCCGGAAGGCAACCGATCTGAGAGAGCCTGCCCTCAATGTGCTAGAAAAAATTGGTCTTTCTGAACGGGTGGATGTTCCTGCCTCAAGTCTCAGCCACGGAGAGCAAAGGCAATTGGAGCTGGCGATGGCGCTTGCAACCCGACCGAAAATGCTTTTGCTCGACGAACCCATGGCCGGGATGGGGGTTGAGGAAAGTCAGCGCATGGTCGAGGTCTTGGCGGAACTAAAGGGAACACACACACTGGTGCTCATCGAACATGATATGGATGCCGTCTTTGCCCTGGCCGACCGCATCACGGTTCTTGTCTATGGACAGTCCATTGCTTGTGACACCCCCCCAAACATACGTTCCAACCCTGAAGTCCGAAAAGCATACTTGGGTGAAGGCGAAGAATCCTCTGAAACATTTGTGGATGAATAACCTGAAACAGTTCTATGCCTGAGTTGCACTTTGAAGCATTGCATCCCGACTTTGGAGCAAAAGTGACGGGGTTGTCATTCACAGATAGACTGAGTCAAGAGATCGTTTCAGAAATTCAAAAGGCGATTGATCAGTATTCACTCCTCCATTTTCCGAACCAGAAGATGAACGATGAATCCCACATGGTCATTACACGATGTCTGGGTGAACCTGAGGCAGAACACGTGACTTACGGCAAGACCGGAAAGATCGTTTATTTTGGAACGGTTGGCAACGTGATGGATGACGACAGTAAAAAGGATGGAACGGATCCGAGCACGCTTTACCAGAAAGGAAATGAACTCTGGCATTCGGATTCTTCATTCAGAAAAATACCATCATACTTCTCGATCACCCATGCCTATGAAGTTCCAGGTGAAGGAGGTGAGACCGAGTTTGCAAGCATGCGCTCTGCCTATGCCCGGCTGCCTCGGGAAAAGCAGGAAAAAATCGAAAACCTCAGCTGTATCCATGATTATGTTTTTTCACGCAGCCCTGTTGCACCAGTGAACCCTAAGCACGCGGCTTCCTTGCCACCGGTGGAGCATAAACTAGTCAGGACCAATCCTGTGAATGGACTGAAAAACTACTTTGTCGGTTCCCATGCCCGTTCTGTGGTAGGCTGGCATGGGGTCGAAAGCCGGAAACTGCTCGATGATTTGCTGGAATGGTCGACTCAACCAAAGGATGTTTATTCCCACAAGTGGGCAGCAGGTGACACGGTTGTCTGGGATAACCGTTGCTTACTTCACCGTGGGGCAGGCTATAACGCAGATCGCTGGCGTCGCAGGATGCGTCAAACGCGTGTTGCGGGGAAAGTTTCTACACTTGAGGAACCGTAACCTCTGCTGCCTGATGTACTGACATTGATCTGAATTTGAGGATGCTGCTGAAAATCATGCTGGTATTGTCTGTTCTGCTTGGAACAAGCGGAATGATTTTTCTTCAATTCTATGCAGAAGCTCAGGAAGCATGTGAAAGGATCAGTGATCAATGTGTAGATGCAGGATTTGCCTGGGAGGCATCCGGGAAACTGATGCTTCTAACGGCGATCTTCACGGTCATTACGGGGCTCATGAACCTGTTTGTCCATCATTTGAAGGAGAGGATGTCAGAAACAGAAAGAAAACGAGGCTGACTCGGCAGAAGGTTTTTTAGAGTTTTCTCGTATTTTTTTCTGCTCCGGCGTAGAGGACACTCCTCAAAGCCTGGGTGGCCTTCTCATGGAATTGGACGGCATCAGGGTCAAAGTCGTTTCTGGGGACAGGAGTCGGTTCGAAATGCTTGAAATCATCCTGACCGCGGACCAGTGCGGCACTGTCCCAATTGCCCACAATCTGTTTTGTATCTGGAGGCATGTAGTGCATCGAAATTCCTATCCGGCGGTCATCCGAATCATTGGGACCTGATGCATGGGCAATGCGATAATTATGGATCGACATTTGCCCCGCTTCAAGAGGCATCAACACGGATTCTGATTCATCAACGCCTTCCGAGATTTCCTGACCTCGTGTCAGCATGTTATCATGATGATAGCGATCATCATGGGGCAACACCTCCCCCCGGTGTGTCCCGGGCATCACCCTCATGCATCCGCTTTTCTGGGATGCTGGTGATAGAGCAAGCCAGGCAGTCAAAACATTTTCACTGGATAAACCCCAGTATCGGGTATCCTGATGCCATGAAACAAAACTTTGGGAATGGGCTTCCTTGATCCAGAAGATGGTGTTCCAGCAGAGGATATCAGAACCGATCAGGTCTTCAACAGGATCCAGAATACGTGGATCACGGATCAGATCATCCAGCCATTTGAAGAGCAGGTGTGATTTGTTCCGCTGAGACGCCTCCAGTTTACCATCTTGGGTCGCTTCAAAGGACTCCAGTTTTTCACGACACGTTTTCAATTCTGAGTCGGAAAGCACCTCAACCGGAAACACATAGCCGAATTTCTCAAAATCCTCGATTTCGTTCTGATTGAATGGGCTCATGAGGATCCTTTCTTATCCGGATTAAATCAATGCCAAACTCTCAACCACTGGCTAAGATAATCCATCAGTCCCTGGCATTCAATGCCTTAAATCTTGATGGGAGTTGTGAAAGGATCATTCAAATTCGCTCTGTTGAATGGATTCTTAACTAACAGAAAATAATTTATATCCGTGAGTCATGGGAGCAGAGATCTGCTCCCACCTTGGTATTATCCCATTTTCAGTACGATGGCTGCTGCAGTATCCCCAGCTGCACAGCCCGCAACCAGCAGATAACCACCACCCAGCAAGGCCAATTCTTCGATGCCTTCGATGATCAAACGTCCGACGGTCGGCCCCTGGGGATGTCCGAAAATGAGGGAGCAACCGTAATTGTTCATCATCTCTGCATCCAGTCCAAGCGTTTGGGCCAGATAAAGATCGTTGGCAGCAAAGGGGTTGTGGGTTTTGATGACCTTCAAATCTCCGGGTGTGAGATCGGCACCTTCAAGCGCCATCTGTGATGCAGGAGTGACTGCCATCGCCATGTGCGCTTTTTTGGCACGGGCGTATCCGTATGACAGAATCCGGATAATCCGGTTTGGGTCTTCACTCAATTCCATGGCCTTGTCCCGGGTGGTCAGTGTCAGCGCACATTGTCCATCCGCAGGATGCGTCTGGGTTCCAAAAGTGTGAACGCCGTCGGGGATGACGGGACGAAGTTTAGCCAGACCTTCAGCGGTGCTTTCCATCACCCCTTCATCGGCGTCCACCGTGAGGGTTTGCTTTCTGGAAATTTTGAGTTCCACCGGAAACATATAGCCTTTCTGAAAAGTACGGTCCTGTTCGAGTGCTTGCTGATACTGCTGAAAACGTCGCACCGTGAGTTCATCACACTGTTCACGGCTGATTCCTGAGGCCCCAGCCACGTTTTCTGCAGTCTGGATCATCGCTCCACCGGCCCAGGGATCGAGGTTGAAATTGTCCATCACCCAGTCTTCCGAAACCACCTGCCCGCCCGGTCCTTTGGGATTGGGCCAGATGCTGTGCGGACCGTTCGAACAGCGGTCGCTCATCAGGCAGTATGCGGTATCGTACATGCCGGTTTCAACACCCATCCCCGCCTGATAAACAGAAATGGTGGAGGTGGAGCAGGCCTGGTTGATCATCACTCCCGGAACCGAATCGGCTCCGATCAGCGCGGAGGCCCAAGGACCTCCGTAAAATCCCCGGGGCTGGTGCACCGTGGAACCGAGAAACAGATAATCGATGATTTTCGGATCCCATTGTTTCTTTTCAAGCCAGCGACGGGATGTTTCCGCTCCCAGGGTGATTGCGTTTTCCTGGGCAAAGCTCCCCTGCCAGCGGGCAAAAGGAGAGCTGTAATAACCGCGGTAGGGAATGAAGGCATGGTTTAGCATCTTGAATGACTCCGTAATCAGGTTATCTTGAAATATTGCGCATGGAAGACTTCATTCTGGACGGAGGTATATGCCGTCTTTCAGAAAAAGAATAAATCTTCACCATTCCATGGCAGGAGAGTCTTTGTCCAGCAGTTCGAGCATTGTTCCGGATTGGATGAGGTCTGCCACAACCTCGAGCGGATCAGTCAATGGGAGATCCCGATCCAGATAGGGGATTTTTTCACGAACCAGTTGCAGGACCTCCAAGGTCTTGGAACTGAGCTGGTCACTTCCACGAATATCCGCCGCCTGACAGGCACAGATCAGTTCGAAAGCTGTGATGAGACGTGTATTGCGCAATATGTCCCGTGCCCTTCTTGCCCCAATCAGACCCATTGAAACATGATCCTGAAAATCTCCGGTGGAGGTCAACGTCTGAATCGAAACGGGCGTGCAGAGCGAACGGTTTTCGGCAGTCAGGGAGGTGGCCGCAAACTGTCCTCCCATCAGCCCCAGTCGCAGCCCTGGATTCTCCCTGCAGAGAAAGGGCGGAAGCCCTACGTTGTGGTCAGGGTCGAGAAAACGGTCGGTCCGCCGGTCCGAGAGGTTGCAGAGGTTCGTCAAGACGATGGAAAGCTGGTCCATGGCATTGGCGATGTACTGCCCGTGAAAGTTGGCATTATGAAACGCCTCCCCGTGTTCCACCAAAATCAGCGGATTGTCATTGGTCGAATTGAGTTCGGTCTTTACTGTCTGCTCGATGAAGAGGGTGGTATCGAGCACCGGACCCAGAATCTGTGGGGTGGCACGGATCGAATAAGGGTCTTCGATCTGTTGTTCCAGCCCTTCCGGTTCTTCGCTCCGCAGTTCTCGCAGCCAGCGTTCGACCTCCTCATCCTGGACCACCATTTTGCTGTCAGAAAGGATGTCGAAGATGGATGCTGCCACCCGGATTTGTCCCGGATGCGGTTTATTTTCATGTGCGGCCGGATGGAAGGGCATGATCTTGCCCTTCAGCACCTCAATGCTGAGGCTGGAAATAAGCAGGTAGTTCTTGATCAGGGTTTTTGCATCTGAGGTCAGACAGGCTGCGATGCCGGTCATCGTCGAGGTGCCGTTGATCAACGCCAGGCCTTCCTTGTAGCCCAGTACCATCGGTTTGATTCCGGCCCGTTCCAGGGCTTCGCTGCCGGAGACGATTTCCCCCTCGAAGGAGGCACGCCAATACCCGCATCCAACCATTGCCACACAGGCCAGCGGTCCCAGGTCTCCGCTTGCTCCCAGGGATCCCTGTTCGGGAATGCAGGGCAGGATGCCGGCGTTGTAAAGATCGACGTATTTTTTATAGTTCTCGAAGCTGATCGCGGAAGCACCGCGGCCCAGGGAATTGAGACGGGCGAGCATTGTCGCCCGTACATATTCATCATCCAGGAGACGGCCGACGTTGGAGGCTACGCCGCGAAGGATGTTGTTCTGCAAAGCCTCGGCGTAGGCGGGCGGAACCAGCCAGTTGACAAAACCTCCGACTCCTGTGGTGACGCCATAGATCACCCGGCCTGAATCGACAAACTGATCCAGAAGCTTCCTGGAAGCCCGAACGCGTTCCTCGATTTCAGGGGATATTTCCACCCAGAACTCCGGGTGCCGTGCCATTTCGGTGATTTGTTCGACGCTAAGGGTGCTTCCATCGAGAATCATTTTTCCCTCCTTGTTAAATTTTAATTGGCCGTTGGTCAAAGTCAGGAATCCTTGATCCTTCTTATCAGCTTTGCCTTGGATTCATATTTGGGAAGCGTTCCCTGATCAATCAGTTCCACTTCTGTCCGAAAAATCAGTTTTTTCGCAGTAGTTCCAGTTCCTCAAAATATGGCACATCATCACGCTTCAGCCCGGTACCATTGAATTTTGCCTGGGAAAAAGATGAATGACCCAGATATGATCGATTCCATTCTAAAAAGTCTCCTGCGGAACTTTTAAGAAGGGTTCCTCCGGCAGGGTTTCCATCGATTTGTTCCAGCATCCTGTATCGCTCATTTTTCCTCCTCAACAGGTGTAAAGGTGAGGATTACAGTCCTGAACGAAGGGCTGAAGGGTCTCCAGTGTTTCATCAAAGGTTGTCAGTACCTGTTCAACCTCGGCTTCTGCCATCGGTGTCGAGAGGATCAGGAGTCCACGGCTGCTGGAAAATATTCCGCGGTTTATCAGTTCAAGATGCAGCAGTTTTGGCAGTTGTCCACACTGCTCCTGAGCACGAACGACGTCCCCGGCATTCATGATTTCATCCTCCGTCCAGTGAAGTCCGATGACCGAACCAATGCCTGTGGCCTGGGCCCGGAAACCCTTGCGGCTGAATGCCTCAGAGATGCCGTCGCGTATCTTTTTTCCCATGCCGTTGAGACGTTCAATTTCGTCAGGGTCATAGAGTTCCAGGGTTGTCAGCCCTGCGGCCATGGTCAGGTGGTTGCCGTTGAAGGTTCCTGAATGGGAGATGGATTCGGGCTGATCTGGATCGAAAAGCTTCATGATCTCTTGACGTCCACCAAAAGCCCCGACCGCGAGACCTCCTCCAATGATCTTACCGAAAGCCGTCAGGTCTGGACGGAGTCCTTCCATTTCCTGCATTCCACCGTGATGCATGCGGAAACTGATCACCTCGTCAAAAATCAGCAACACGCCGTAATGTTGCGTCAGTTCGCGAAGCCCCTTGAGATAACCCCTTGCGGGTGTCACTACCCCTCCGGCACCAAGCATGGGTTCCACGATCAAGGCTGCAGTTTGTTCTTGATTTCGTTTCAGTATTTCTTCCACGGCATCGAGGGAGTTAAAAGGCACCACATCGACTTCGGAAAGGACGGACCGGGGCACCCCACGGCTGTTCAGACGGGGTTGATGCATTCGCTCCGGATCAGCAGAGGCATGAACGCTGACTTCCACATAATCATGGGTCCCGTGGTAACCCCCGTCGATCTTGATCACACGCTCCCGGCCGCTGAATGCCCGTGCTGCACGGAGGGCGAACATCGTGGCTTCCGTCCCTGAATTGCAATAACGCAGTTGATCCAACGTGGACACACGGCTGCACAGATGTTCTGCATGGAGGATCTGCATTTCAGATGGGGCACCGAAGACGGTACCGCGTTCCAGTTCCTGCCGGGTGCTCTCCATCACACGTGGATGGGCATGGCCATGGACCAGCGAGGAATAGTTGTTGAGCAGGTCCAGATAGTGATTGCCATCCAGATCGGTAAGCCTGCAGCCCCTGCCGCGCTGCATGTATAGCGGATAGGGGGAAAAGTGGGTCGCCGAACGAGTGTCCCCGCCGGGCAGACGGTTTCCGGCCCGCTGATGTAGTACCAGGGATTGAGCGCTTTTTTCCCGGTAGCGCTGAAGGATGGATTGGAAAACCGGATGAGTTTCTTCTTTCATAAAAATCTCCCAATGGATGAATCATGAAACATGGTTTTCAGTGTTTCACGGATCCGGAATCATGTCGTCATAAATCCAGTTTCCTTCAGGATTTAAATACATCAAGCTCTGAGGGAATGGCTTCGAGAATGCTTCCCTCACGCAACAGTCTCGCCGCGGTTTCGATAGGCAACGTCAGCGATTCATCATGGTCAAGATAGGGTACCTCCTCACGGACCCGCTGATAGACCTTTGCAGTCACGGAACCCAGATCCTGCGGATCCCGGCAGTCGGCGGCCTGACAGCCGCAGAGCAGTTCATACCCCAAAATGTAATACGCATTTCCAAGAATTTCCCGGGCCCGGCGGGCGGCCACCAGGCCGAAGGATACATGATCCTGGAAATCTCCCGTTGATGGCAGCGTCTGAATCGATACAGGAACGCAGAGTGAACGGTTTTCCGCCGTCAGGGAGGTGGCCGCATACTGTCCGCCCATCATACCGTGCCTCAATCCCGGATTTTCACGGCAGAGAAAAGGCGGCAGCCCATGATTGTGACCAGGATCGAGGAAGCGGTCGGTACGCCGGTCTGAGAGGTTGCTCATGGTCGTGAGAACGATGGAAAGCTGATCCATGGCGTTGGCAATATACTGTCCATGGAAGTTGGCATTGTGATAGGCTTCCCCCCGTTCTACGACAATCAGAGGGTTGTCATTCGTCGAGTTGAGTTCGGTTTCTACCGTCCCTCGAACACTGCTCAAGGTATCCACCACCGGCCCCAGAATCTGGGGTGTTGCTCTGATGGTATAAGGATCCTCTATCTGTTGATCCATTCCCTGGGGCTGCTCACTCTTGAGTTGCTGAAGCCAACGTTCCACCTCCTCATCCTGGACCACCATTTTGCTGTCAGAAAGGATGTCGAAGATGGCTGCGGCCACCCGGATTTGTCCCGGATGAGGCTTGTTTTCATGTGCCGCAGGGTGAAAGGGCATGATCTTGCCTTTGAGCGTTTCAATGCTCAGGGCGGAAACCAGCAAATAACTGTTGACCAGCTTTTGGGCTTCTTCCGTGATGCATGCTGCCACCCCGGTCATGGCCGAAGTCCCGTTGATCAGCGCTAAACCCTCCTTGTAATTCAGCCGCATGGGTTCAAGTCCTGCTTTTTCCAGTGCTTTTCCTCCTTCAATGATCTCTCCCCCGCAGCGTGCCAGCCAGTGGCCGGTTCCAACCAGGGCAATATAAGCCAAAGGCCCAAGATCTCCGCTGGCACCCAGAGAACCCTTCTCAGGAATGCATGGGACAATACCCGCGTTGTATAGCTCGACATACTTGCGATAATTTTCGAAGGAAATGCCGGAAACCCCGCGGCCCAGTGAATTCAACCGGGCCAGCATCGCAGCACGGACATAGGTGTCATCAAGGTAGGGGCCCACATTGGAAGTAACCCCGCGCAGGATGTTGTTCTGAAGTTGTTCAGCAAGGTGAGGTGGAACAAGCCAGTTGACAAAACCGCCCACTCCGGTGGTGACTCCGTAGATAATTCTTCCTGATTCCACAAAACGGTCCAGAAGTTCGCGTGATTCACGAACCCGTTTCTCGATCTCCGTGGAGATTTCAATCCGAATCTTTGGATTTCCTGAAATCTCTGAAATGCCTCTGACGCTGAGGGTCGCTCCGTCCAGTATCATGAATTCTTCCTCCATCCGGGGGTATTTGAAAAACCTTTCATTCGATGGTATCAGAGATTTAGAGATGTTATCTTGCAAAGATTGCAGTAAAATTTTATTTTATGAAATAATTAATCATAAATTATTAGTTTGATGAAATATTATGCCAATACGGCTGGATGATTATGATTTAAACATTCTGGATGAACTTCAAAACCGTGGACGTCAAAGCAATGCGGACCTGGCCGAAAAAGTTCACCTCTCTGCTTCGCAATGCCTGCGTCGAGTACGACGTCTCGAGGAACAGGAAGTGATTCGATCTTATGCCGCATTGCTGAATCCGGAAGCTTTGGGCCTGGGCATTCAGGCATTCATCCACATCACTTTGGAGAAACACGATGAAGATCCAGCGAAGGTGTTTTCAGAAGAAATCAAGGATTGGGAAGAGGTCTTGGCATGTTGGGCAATAACGGGCGATACTGATTACCTGATGCATGTTGTTGCACCTAACCTGAAAATTTTTTCGGAACTTGTGCTGAAAAGGCTGCTGGCTCAGCCGATGGTGGCCTCAGTCAAATCCAGCATCCTGCTTGAGGAACTGAAAGCCACGAATGTATTGCCTTCAACTCATCTGGAGGAAATACTGAAAAAACGGGTTAAAGTTGATCCCTAGCGCTGCGGAGGGCGGTGCGCAGACCTTCTTCGATGACGGGATGGTAGAAGGGCATGATCCCACTCAATCATTCTTCTAACGTTAGCTTTCGTTTTCGGGAAGGATGAAAATCTCACTGATTCTTTCTGTATTGTTGGCAGGAACGGGGACGGTTTTTCTGCATTGGTTTGATAAAGCCCAGCAGGCATGTATTCAGGTCAGTGATCAATGCGCGGATGCAGGATTCGCTTGGGAAGCAAGCGGGAAACTCCTTTTGACCGCAGTTTTTCTGAACATGCTGGCCTTGTTCCTCATCTATCTATTCAGGAGTTGGAAGAAAAGACTCCATCAGGAAAAATCTCCGGAAAGCTGAAAACCTATAGGGAATTAAAGTTTGGCCGTGTTTCTTTCTGCTCCGGCATACAAAACCTCACTCATTGCCTTGGCTGCCTTTTGCTGGAATGCCAAAGCTTTTGGATCAAAATCCCTTTCAGGAATCGGAGTCATCTCAAAGTTTCCCTGACGGTCAATCCCCCCGAACCAATGCGGCACTATCCCATTTACCGACAATCTGTTGGGTATCTGGAGGCATGAAATGCATCGAAACCCCGATGCGACAACCCTACGAGTCATTCGGCCCGGAAGCATGTGCGATGCGGTAGTTGTGGACTGTTATTTGTCCCGGTTCCAAAGGCATCAGCATGGCTTTTGTTTCGTTAAATCCCCGGGTCAATTCCTGACCTCTAGTGAGCATGTTGTCTTCATCATATCGATCATAATGGGGCAAGACCTCACCTCAGTGGGTTCCTGGCATGACCCGCATACACCCGCTTTCCTCGGAAGTCGTTGATAGTGCAAGCCACACCGAGAGAAACTTGTCACTGGAAAGCACCCAGTATAACGGGTTTCCTGATGTCAGGAAACAAAGCTTTTTGAACGGGGTTCATTAATCCAGAAAAGTGTATTCCAACTGAGAATATCAGGACCAATCAACTGTTGCACCGGGCCCAGGATGCTTGGATCACGGATCAGATCATCGAGCCATTTGAAAAGGAGGCGGGCTTTATTCCGCTGGGAGGATTTGAGTGAACCTCCCTGGCTGGCTTCAAAACGCTCCAGAACTTCCCGGCATACTCTTACTTCATCCCGGGAAAGAGCC
>Ga0208638_1001928_pt1 | contig 10694 bp, 7 predicted proteins | sample ETNtaG_34_FD_185753 | JGI IMG/M metagenome (GOLD analysis project Ga0208638, IMG submission 185753) | Marine microbial and viral communities from oxygen minimum zone, Eastern Pacific Ocean - ETNP201306SV51 (SPAdes) (version 2) | ecosystem: Environmental > Aquatic > Marine > Oceanic ...
AACTTTTTTTTGAGCTAGAAAACATTCAGATCACATAGTTTTTAAGGCATCGGAATAATGTTTTTCTTTCTTGTAGAGAGCCCCTGAATAACAATAGCTGTAAAGATAAATGCACCACCGATTATTGTATTAGTATCTGGCACTTCATTGATGCCTATAATAGGCAACCAGGCCCAAAAAATCCCAGCTATTACTTCAAACAACGTAAGCAAGACAAGTTCGCCACTAGGCAAATACTTTGCCCCCAAGCCAAACAGGATTAATCCTGCACTGACAACTAAACCATGCATGAAACTCAACCCCACATTAATTTGTGGCATTTCAAAACTTTCGCCCATTAATAAGATCAAAATTAACGACAGTATTAAACCGAAAAAACCAGCAAGCGCAGGAGTTAGCAATTTTGGAATTTCTGGATTGTGGCGAAGGGTAATGGTATAAATTGCAAAACCAAGCGCCATAAAGAAGCCGTAAGTAGCTCCAATTAAAGTGCCTGATTTATCTGCATTCCAAACCATAACAATAACCCCAACAGCAACAATTATCATATTTACTAAGGTGACTCGACTTAAACCCTCGCCTAAAATTAGATAACCTAAAAATGCAGAAAGGACCGGCGACAACGCAAGCATTAGCAAAGTCACAGCAACACTTGTTGTAGTTAAAGCATAGATATAGCTAAACATTGTAAGAGCCAACACAAGACCACCAAACAAACTCCAAACATCAATACGTTTCAATGAATTTAGAAAGTCTCTGCCTTCTCTAATATAAACATAGGCAATAACAACCAAAAAAATAGTTATTCCACGATAAAGCAGAAAATGAAGCCTATAGTTTTCTGCATCTTCTAAGAAACGAATCATTGGAGCGCCCAAACTCCAAATAAGACCACTAACAACTACCAGAACAAAACCAATAAAATAGTTATTCTTCACTTATTAGCTCCCTTAAAAATATCTAATGAGATGACACTAATTTGCGAATTTTGTTCCTAAATATAATAAAAGTCAATCATTTTTTTATTTTATCTATCTGACCATAACAAAACTTGGAGGTTAAATTTAAAATATACTATATCAATTCAAACTTAGCTTCACAGTGAATGAATTTAAAATCTCAACAGGATAAAAAACTTTGGCAATTTTGGATTGATCGTGGTGGAACTTTTACAGACGTCATAGGACGCAACCCTGATGGCGAAATTGTTACCCATAAGCTACTCTCAGAAAATTCAACACATTATCCTGATGCAGCTATTCAAGGTATTCGAGATTTATTAGGTGTTAGTCAACAAGAGGCTATCCCTATGTCAGAAATTCATACTATCAAAATGGGCACAACTGTTGCAACTAACGCTCTACTTGAACGTCAAGGAGAGAACACTGTGCTTGCTATTACGAAGGGCTTTAAAGACATACTTAGGATAGGTTATCAAAACCGTCCAAGACTTTTTGATCTTGATATTCAGCTTTCAGAAATGCTTTACTCTGAAGTCATTGAAATTGATGAGCGTCTCGACTCCCAGGGAAGATGCATTTGTGTACTCGATGTAGGTAAAACGGAAATACAACTCCTAAAGGCATTTCATAGCGGCTACAAATCAATCTCCATCGTTCTATTGCATGGATACCGTTTCAATGAACACGAAAAACAAATTGAAAAATTAGCAAAAAAAATTGGCTTCAAGCAAATATCTGTCAGCCATCGTGTGAGCCCTTTGATGAAAATTATTCCAAGAGGCGATACAACAGTTATGGATGCCTACCTTTCCCCAATTATTAGGCATTACGTTAATCAGGTTGAAGACGCTCTAGGCAAAAAAGCGAAGGAAAAAGGTCGGCTGATGTTTATGCAATCTAGTGGTGGTCTAACCGATGCCCGCTTCTTTCAAGGCAAAGATGCAATCCTTTCAGGCCCTGCAGGTGGAGTTGTTGGTATGGTCAAAACATGTGAAGCATCCTCTCTAAATCGACTTATTGGATTCGACATGGGCGGTACTTCGACTGACGTTTCGCACTATGCTGGAGATTATGAACGCGCTTCTGAAACGGAAGTTGCAGGAGTGCGTTGTCGTGCACCAATGATGCTGATTCATACGGTAGCAGCAGGTGGTGGCTCGATTCTTCATTTTGATGGCTCTAGATACAGAGTAGGTCCTAACTCTGCAGGAGCAAAACCTGGGCCGGCCTGCTATAGAAACGGTGGCCCTCTAACGATTACCGACTGCAATGTCATGTTGGGTAAATTAAATCCAGATTATTTTCCAAAAGTGTTTGGTCCAAATGCCGATCAACCACTTGATACTGAAATAGTTAAGGATAAATTTAATGCACTTGCAAATAATATTAGCCAGGCTACAGGTAGTCAAGTAAATCCTATAGAAGTTGCTGAAGGATTTCTTTCTATTGCTATCGATAATATGAGCAATGCAATCAAAAAGATTTCAGTTCAACGCGGCTATGATATCAGCAATTATACGATATCTTGTTTTGGTGGCGCTGGCGCACAACACGCATGCCTAGTGGCTGATAATTTAGGTATAGAAAATATACATCTCCACCCATTTGCAGGGGTTTTATCAGCCTTCGGAATAGGATTGGCGGATACAAGAGTTATTAATGATTTAGCTATCGAGTCGATATTGTGCATTGACCTTATAAAAACTATTAAAACAGAGCTAGAATCACTAAAACTTAAGGGCACTAGACAAATGTCCAAACAGGGTATAGATGCTTCTTCGTTAAAGTATTTTTCTCGTCTACAGATTCGTTACGATGGTAGTGATAGCGCTTTATCTATTAGATTTAACTCTATCGACAGGATAATTCTTGCGTTTGAGGATGCTCATCGAACTAGATTTGGATTTATCTCGAAAGAAAAACAGCTGATTGTAGAATCAATACAAGTTGAGACGGCCTCAAAAAGTGATCTGAGCGTCAAAAATAAGATAAGAAACAAAAACACAGCACATAAATTATTAACCAAAAAACAAGTTGTGATGAATGGCAAGTCTCAAGAAACAGCTTTCTACAACAGAGATCAAGTTGCCACTGGAATACCCCTCCCAGGGCCAGCCGTTATTGTTGAGGATACCTCAACTATAATTGTCGAACCTGGCTGGCAAGCTGAACTTTCCGCGAATAACGATTTAATTCTAAAAAGAGCAAAACCTTTAGCGCGCCAACATGCTATCGGTACGAGTGTGGATCCAGTAATGTTAGAAATCTTTAACAATTTATTTATGAATGTGGCGGAACAGATGGGCACAGTACTTGAAAACACAGCTGCCTCTGTAAACATAAAAGAGAGGTTAGATTTTTCCTGTGCCATATTTACCCCAAGTGGGAATCTTGTAGCCAATGCGCCTCATGTGCCGGTCCATCTAGGTTCAATGAGTGATTCAATCAAAACCATTATTCGTGAAAACTATAAAACAATGAAACCTGGTGATTCTTATCTTATGAATGCGCCTTACAATGGTGGAACCCACCTGCCCGATATTACTTTGATAAAACCAGTTTTTGATATTTCGGGCGAAAAAGTAGTTTTCTATGTTGCCAGTCGAGGCCACCATGCCGATATCGGCGGCATTACCCCTGGCTCTGCGCCAGCTCATTCAATCCATGTTGAAGAGGAGGGTATCTTGATTGATAATTTCAAATTGGTATCTGAGGGCAAATTCTTAGAATCTGAAATTAATGAATTACTGAATTCTGGCACTTATCCGTCCCGCAATTCCGATCAAAATATCGCTGACTTAAAGGCTCAGACAGCTGCCTGCGAGAAAGGCGCACAGGAACTCAATAGAGTTATTGATCGATACAGCTTGAAAGTTGTCCATGCCTACATGCAACACGTACAAGACAATGCTGAAGAATCAGTAAGAAGAGTGATTGATGTATTAAAAGACTCTGATTTCACTTATAAAATGGATGATGGTCATCAGATAAGTGTTGCCATCAAGGTTGATAAATTAAATCGCTGCGCCACAATTGATTTTACTGGTACCAGTTCACAGCACCCTGGCAACTACAACGCTCCAACTGCAATCTGCTATGCCGCAGTTCTATATGTTTTTCGCTGTCTCATTGATGACGACATTCCACTTAATAGCGGTTGCTTTAAGCCACTAAATATAATCATACCTGTTGCCAGTATGATTAATCCCGTCTACCCCGCCGCAGTTGTCGCAGGCAATGTTGAAACTTCTCAATATATTGTTGATGCGCTGTTTGGTGCCCTTGGAACAATGGCTGCATCTCAGGGCACAATGAATAATTACATTTGGGGCAATAAAAGGATACAAAACTACGAGACTATATGCGGTGGTTCTGGCGCTAGTGCCAAGCAAAACGGCTGCAATGCGGTGCAGACTCATATGACCAATACCAGACTAACAGACCCAGAAGTTTTAGAGTGGCGCTTTCCTGTGAGACTTGAAACTTTTGAAATTAGAAAGAATTCGGGAGGCAAGGGTAAACATAAAGGCGGAGAAGGGGTTAATCGACAAATGCGCTTTCTTGAACCAATGACTGTCAATATAATTGCTGGACATCGAATAATACCTCCTTACGGAATTGCAGGAGGTGAACCCGGTGCGGTTGGTGAAAATTATGTTGTTCACTCTGATCAAAAAGTGACGAATATAGGAACAAAAGGTCAAATCGAAGTTAATAAAAATGATGTTTTTATCTTAAAAACTCCTGGTGGTGGTGGTTATGGCAATCCCGACTAATAGATCTATTTATAATGGAGAAGAGCATCTTGGGGACTTATCATTAATACTGGAGAGGGTTGATTTATGAAAAATATCAAACAAAACCAGGCTCCTCTTGATGTCCATAAACGACTACGATATAAACCAGTTATTGCCTATCCCTCGGATCGTCTGCCTCAATATAATAGCGATCTCTACGAGTCTGCAAGAAAGCAATTAACTTTAATTGATGAAACCATCATACCTCCAAGAGAAGCAAAAACTTTTGTCGTTCCAGCGGGTCATTTTTTTCGAATAATATGTAGCGAAGGCCCACAAGTAGGAGATCTAAACCTTTGGAATAATGACAATATTAAGGAGCACTTTTATAGCGGCAAAACAAGGGCACTTTACGGCACCCATGTTAGTACCGGTGATTGTCTATACTCAAATTTTCCTTTTCTCAGGCCGATTGCAACTATCACTCACGACACACTAGATTGGTATGACTGGGATGAAGATGGCGCTAGCGTACACGATGTGATTGGAACTCGTTGCGACCCCTACACTCACTTAGCGCTGAGTGGAGAAGAGTATCATTATTGTTGCCACTCAAATCTTTGTAGAGCGCTAGCCGAACAGCAAGATAAGGCAATATCTGAAATAGAGCCACTAGTACACGATGTTCTAAATGTTTTCATGTGTACGGGCTTTACCAGGCAAACACACCAGTATTTTATGAAGGCAAGTCCAGTTCGCCCTCATGACTTTATTGAAATGTTTTCTGAAATTAACTTATTGGGAGCTCTATCGGCATGTCCTGGAGGAGACTGCGGCAGCTCGCACTCAAGCGACTCGGCTGCCTGCTACCCTTTGAAAATTGAAATCTATAAACCAAATAAAGACAGCTTGAAGGGCTGGCGACCACCGTCAATCAATCAATACTCCGGCAATCATGGTCACGAATGAAACTGAATTACATAATACCAAATGCAACATATGACTAGTTACGATTACATTATCGTTGGTGCTGGCTCTGCTGGCTGCGTGTTGGCCAATCGTCTCAGTGCAAACCCTGAGAATAGCGTCTGCTTAATCGAGGGAGGTGGCAGTGACAAAAGCCTATGGATTAAAATTCCAGCAGGAATTTTTGGGGTTTATGGTCATAAGAAATTTGATTATGCATACCAGGGTGTACCTCAAAAGAACCTAAATAACCGTATCATTACGGTCAATCGAGGTAGGTGTCTTGGTGGCTCGAGTTCGATTAACGGTATGGTCTACATGCGAGGCAACAAAAATGATTATGATAATTGGGCTAGACTGGGTTGTAAAGGTTGGTCTTATGAGGAAGTCCTGCCCGTGTTTAAAAAATTTGAAAACGACCAGACCGGTGGAGATCCGAAATATCACTCTTCAGAAGGAGAGTTGCTGGTAGTTAAACCGCAAGATACTAACGCTACTGCTGAACGCTTTATTAAGGCAGGTAAAAAAATTGGTCTACCTCGCAATCCGGACTTTAATGCTAGTTCACAATTGGGGCTAGGAATTTACAATGTAAACCAAAACAAGGGCACTCGAGTGAGCTCTTATACAGCCTTTGTCGAATCAATTGTTTCGAGACCAAACCTGACAATCCTCACCCATGCAACGGTTACCTCAATTGATATTGATGGTGATTGCGCCAAAGCAGTCAATATAATAATTAATGAGACAGATATAAAACTAGTTTGCAGCAAAGAAATTATTCTTAGCGCTGGCACTATAGATTCACCTAGGATACTCCTCTCTTCCGGTATTGGAAATAAAAAAGAACTTGACGAGCTTGGCATAACTTGCAAACACAACCTGGTTGGGGTTGGCGAGAATCTCCAAGATCACTTGGATTCTATGGTCACTGTGCGCTCGAACAAGGCTGAATCAATAGGTGTTTCATGGAAATCTTTATTGCCTGACGTAATTACTGCCCCGTTCAAATACTACTTAAACAAGATGGGCTGGTGGACAACTAACTACGTCGAGGCAGGTGGCTTTGCGCAAACTAAATACGCCAACAATGACTATCCAGATGTTCAGTTTCACTTCACTCCCATTTATAGAAGTCATCGCGGCAAAAAATTTGAGTTTGGCCATGGCTACTCGCTTTTTACTTGCCTGTTAAGACCTTATAGCACGGGCTCCGTCAAGCTGACCAAGGAGGGGTCAAAATTTAAACTACTTATTGACCACAATTTTTTATCTGACCCAAGAGACGAGACTACCATAATTGAGGCACTAAAAAAAGCCAGAGAAGTCTTATTATCGACAGAATTTGACGAAGTTCGTGGCAAAGAAATGGCGCCAGGGAAAACTCTAAACAGTGATGAAGAAATATTAGAATACATAAGAAAAACAGCGCTGACAGTCTACCATCCAGTAGGAACTTGCAAAATGGGAATTGATGAACTTGCAGTAGTTTCTCCGTCTAATCTAAAGGTAAGAGGGATGAAAAATCTACGTGTTATTGACGCCTCAATTATGCCAACCATTGTCAGCGGCAATACTTCGGCACCAACCATGATGATTGCTGAAATGGGATCAAGGATGATACTGGACAATACATACTCAAAATAATTTTAAGGCGGCATATGGAAAATTTGCGGGGTATTTTATTCATGCTTCTGGCTATGGCTGGATTCGCTCTTGAAGATTTATTTATCAAGCTTCTTTCATCACATTTACCAGTATCACAGATTTTATTTATTCTTGGCTTTAGTGGAACCGCAGTATTCTTAGTTATAGCACTTCTAACACATGCGCCAATTCTGCACAGAGGCCTATTAAATAGGCCTGTTATCGTGCGGACATTATGTGAACTGTTTGCGGCATTATTCTTTACTTCAGCAATTGCTTTAACACCACTTTCATCTGTAGTATCAATTTTAATGACAACCCCATTAATGGTGACGATGGGCGCTGCGATATTTTTTGGAGAAAAAGTTGGTTGGCGGCGCTGGACCGCAATAATGATTGGATTTTTTGGGGTTTTATTGATATTGCGCCCAGGATTTGATAGTTTTATGCCAACCTCTCTACTAGCTGTTCTTGCAACTATATTTTTAGCAGTAAGGGATTTAGCGACCCGCACTATGCAGATTGATATTTCAACAACAACAGTTTCTATTTATGCATTTTTTGCAATGGGTATCTCTGGTTTTATTGCTATGCCATTCTTTTCAGCTATGGTTATCCCTTCTTCAATTGAAATAGTGTATTTAATCTCAGCCATGTTTGTCGGCGTAATTGGCTATTACTCAGTTGTACTTGCTACTCGTAATGGGGATGTATCAGTTATATCACCATTTAGATACTCACGTTTGGTGTTTGCTATGCTTTTATCAATTATAATTCTCTCAGAAAGACCAGACTTATTAACACTGAGTGGAGCTGCAATAATTGTGGCTTCAGGCATATACGCATTCATTCGTGAGGGTAGCTTTAAGCAAATACACTAAAAGTGGTATTGATAATTTTCTTCTTGTTATAGTTTAAGAACATAGTGTATAGAAAAAGCTTGATTTCCCAAGAAAACTTTATTAACATCCGCAGGATAAATTATATCGAGGAGGCACTATGAATATGCCAAGAACGAAACTTATACCGAATGGGAATAAAATTGTCCACACCTTCAGTGATGCAGAGTATACAAACAGGCAAGCATGTCTTAGAAAACATATGGCTGCAAATAATATTGATGCTGCGATTTTTACCTCAATTCACAACATCAACTACTACAGTGATTTCCTCTATTGTTCTTTTGGTCGTCCTTATGCCCTAGTTATTACTCACGATAAAGCTACAACAGTCTCGGCAAATATTGATGGTGGACAACCGTGGCGCCGAACCTTTGGTGAAAACCTTGTCTACACCGACTGGCAAAAAGACAGTTTCTTTTTTGCTCTTCAGCAACTAGCTCAAAATAAAGGCAGGATTGGAATCGAGCATGATCATATTACAAAGGAACGACTGGATAAACTTCTAAACGCATTTGATAAAGCCGAACTTACAGATATATCAGTTGACTGTATGAAGATGCGTTCGATTAAATCAGATGAAGAAATTGCCCATATTATCCAAGGCGCTAATGTCTGTGACATTGGTGGTGCAGCCTTGGTGGAGGCTGTCAAAGAGGGCGCTCTAGAACATGAGGTGGCGCTTCATTCAACCCAAGCAATGGTTAGAGAGATCGCGAAGAGGTGTCCGCACTCAGAATTAATGGATACTTGGACCTGGTTTCAGTCTGGCATCAATACCGACGGTGCACACAATCCTGTTACTACAAGAAAAGTTGAGAAGGGGGATATTCTAAGTCTCAATAACTTTTCAATGATCGCAGGTTATTATGTTGCGCTTGAAAGAACGCTATTTTTCGATCATGTCGATGACGAGTCATTAAGACTTTGGGAAATTAATATTAAAGTTCATGAGGAAGGCATGAAGCTAATTAAGCCAGGTATGGCGTGTAAAGATATTGCTCTTGAACTAAATAAAATCTTTGCAGAATACGATCTACTTAAAAGTCGCACCTTTGGTTATGGTCATTCATTTGGAGTGCTATCACACTACTACGGTCGTGAGTCAGGAGTTGAATTGCGCGAAGATATTGACACTGTTTTGCAAAAAAATATGGTCGTATCTATGGAACCGATGATTATGATTCCAGAAGGACAGCCTGGCGCTGGAGGTTACCGTGAGCACGACATCATGGTTATTACTGAAGATAGTGCTTATGACATTACCAAGTTCCCGTACGGGCCTGAACACAATATCATAAAGAGCTAAAAAAGCAAAAAAAGAGTTTAAATTGCTGTGATAGTTGAAATCAGTTCTCGTAAGAGAATATTTCCACCATCATTTCGTTAGCTATGTCCTCTAGTCGATCTCGGATAGCATATTCCTCAACCGTGGTAGGTATATGGAGAGTAATTTCTGCCTTAAAGAGCTTTTCACCAGACATAGAGGCTTCGATAATTTCCGACTTAATCTCTTCAACATTTCCCCCTAGCGCAACTAATGCGTGAGAAAGTTTGTTGATAATCCCTATATGATTTTGCCCAATCAGCTCGATATTGTATGACTTAAATGGTTGAAGGGCGTGCGATTTGGTTTCTTCACAAATAATCTTTAATCCTAAATTTGAAGCTTCTAACTTCTTGATCAGATTATCGACATTCTTTGAAGGAACATTAACCTTTATAATCCCTGCAAACTTACCTTCAAAGCTTGACATTCTGCTTTCCACCCAGTCACCTTCATATGACAAGATAATCTCAGACAAACCATCTATTAAACCTGGCTTATCCTCACCCAATACGCTAACTAATATCGACTTCATATTTCTACTCATAATTTTCTATGCTTGGACAGGTACAAATTAAGTTCTTATCGCCATGCACATTATCTACTCGAGAGACTGGCGGCCAATACTTAACCCTTCTTAAGCTTTCCAGTGGATAGGCCGCTTCTTCTCTCGAATAAGAGTAACTCCAGACTGAAGAAGATACCATTTCCAGTGTGTGAGGTGCATTAATTAGAGGATTGTCTGTGACCGAATACTCTCCAGCTTCGACTTTTTGGATCTCTTTTCTGATTTGAATCATAGCGTCACAAAAACGATCTAGCTCATCCAAAGATTCTGACTCAGTAGGCTCAATCATTAAAGTTCCGGAAACTGGAAATGACATTGTAGGTGCATGAAAACCATAATCGATCAAACGTTTTGCAACATCATCTACACTAATACCGAACTTTTCCTTAATGGAGCGAAGGTCAACAATGCATTCATGAGCAACCCTACCATTCTCATCACTATAAAGTATAGGATAGTGCTCTGACAAACGAGTTGCTATGTAATTTGCATTCAATATTGCATTTGTGGTGGCTTCGTAAAGACCATTCTTGCCAAGCATCGCAATATACATCCAGCTAATTGGCAAAATACTAGCAGAACCCCACG
>Ga0208638_1001946_pt1 | contig 10604 bp, 10 predicted proteins | sample ETNtaG_34_FD_185753 | JGI IMG/M metagenome (GOLD analysis project Ga0208638, IMG submission 185753) | Marine microbial and viral communities from oxygen minimum zone, Eastern Pacific Ocean - ETNP201306SV51 (SPAdes) (version 2) | ecosystem: Environmental > Aquatic > Marine > Oceanic ...
TGCCTTGTGTTTCTCTTATCTTTTTTTTGCTTGTCCAAAAAAGAAACAAAAAAGGACACTTTTTAGTAGGAATTTCTGCTTTGCAGAACCATTCTTTCTTAAAAAAAACTAAATATTATTTATTTTTATAAGCATAGGATGATAATGTTGATTTTATTGTTGTCCTATGGAATTTTTCGTGAGTTTCTATTGAATTATTTAGCATTGGGTATAGCAGTATCCAATCAGTGCAACGGTCTGGATATGGGGGTTAAAAGAATAAGGAAGTAAACAATTTAGCTTATACAAATGCACTGCTCATCTTCAATTCGATGGGTCACTATATATTTTCAAATTAAATGGAATTCCATTTTATAAAAGATTCCCGCCTGCGCGGGAATGACAGTTTTTCTTTAATGTTGGGTTGATAATGAGTAGCTATCTATTTGCTACCAAAGTTACTTGAATATCAAATTCATCATTTATAAATTTTTCTTTTAAATCATTAAAAAATGATTTTGACTTGTATTTAATATTATAATTTGCTCTATTAATTTTAATGGTTTCACTTTTTAAGGAAACACTATTTTCAGTTATTGAAACCAAGGCTGGAAATGAAATTTCTTTTGAAATTCCTTTTATAACCATATTACCAGTAATCATAGATTTCCCATCTTCTTCTTTCACATTTGTAATTTCAAATTTTGAAGTTGGAAATACTTCTACGTCAAAAAAGTCTTTTGATTTTAAATGCCCCTCTAATCGTTTACTTCCATCAGTCTCTTTTAGTGTAGCCATTGCAACTTCAAAAGAACCTCCTGAAATTTTTTCATCTTCCAATTCAACAGTTCCTGATTTAAATAGAATAGTCCCCTCATGAGAACCTGTTGGTTTGTAACCTTTCCAATTTATTGAAGAGTTTTTAACATCAACACTTACACTTTTCGTTATTTTTATAACTGGATTTGTAAACGACATTAGCACTAAAACTAAAGACAATACAAAAATTCCTGATTTTTTCATTTTTAATTTATTTTTAAATAGTAATTATACAATAGTACTATTTTTAACGATTATCTAACAAAAGAAACCATTTATTTTAATAGTTTTTTAACATTTAAATAATTATGTTCTATTTTTTGAATCTATAATTATAGTTACAGGACCATCATTTAGCAATTCTACTTTCATATCTGCTCCAAAATCACCAGTTCCAACTTTTTTACCAAGTTGAAGTTCAAATTCAGCCACAAATTGTTCGTATAACGGTATAGAAACAGCGGGCTTTGCTGCTTTTATATATGAAGGTCTGTTTCCCTTTTTTGTGCTTGCATGTAAGGTAAACTGGCTCACCACAATAGCATCTCCTTGCACCTGTACAATGGACTTATTCATAACCCCGTTTTCATCGTTAAAAATTCGAAGATTGACAGTTTTTTTCACCAACCATTCTATATCTTCAACAGTATCTTCGTTTTCAATACCAACTAATAATAATAAACCAGATTTTATAGAACTTATAATTTCTCCCTCAATTGTAACCGATGCTTTGGAAACTCTTTGTATAACTAATTTCATTTTTTGACTTTGATTTTGACTAAGACGAAGACTCTAACTTTCTATTGAAGAGATTACTTCAACCTTGACAGGTTTCGCAATGACGAGCAACAACTTTGATCTTTTCCTTTTGTTTCGCAATAACGGACAACAGCCTTGTTCTTTATCTTTTTTAACTTCTCTTGGTTTACATCAAATTTAACATTTAAATAAACATCCATTGAACCCATATGCAAATTTAAAATGACGTTTTAGTATTTCTCACTACTCACTCAACACACTTCTCAAATCAACTATAAATATCAACCCTGTAATGTTCTTCATCACCTTCCATCATTTGCAAATAACTATTGTAACGTGAATAGGCTATTTCTCCAGCTTCAACAGCTTCTTTTATGGCACATTTAGGCTCGTTTATATGTTTACAATTGCTAAATTTACAGGCAGACTTTAATTTGAAAAATTCTGGAAAAAAATCGGTAATTTCTTCTGGGTCAAAATCTACAACTCCAAAACCTTTTATACCAGGGGTATCAATTATAAAACCTCCAAAACTTAAATGAAACATTTCAGCAAAGGTTGTTGTATGCATTCCCTGTTTATGCGTTTTTGAAACTTCAGCAGTTTTTAAATTTAAACCAGGTTCAATAGCATTGATCAAGGTAGATTTACCAACACCTGAATGACCGGAAAACATGGTAGTTTTTCCTTTCATTAATGCTGTTAATTCATCAATACAAATATTTTTTGTTGCAGAAATAGCAATGCATTTATACCCAATTTCAGTATAAACATCTTCCAACATTGCTAATTTCTCTAATTGCTCATCATTGTAACTATCTAATTTATTAAATAGTAGTACAGCAGGAATGCTGTATGCTTCAGCAGTTGCTAAAAATCGATCAATAAAACCTGTAAAAGTTGGTGGGTTATCTATGGTAATTAATAAGAAAGCAACATCTATATTGGCAGCAATAATATGTGTTTGTTTTGATAATTTAACCGATTTACGAATGATGTAGTTCTTACGCTCTACAATCTCATTAATAACACCTGTTTCTTTTCCTTCTTCTAATTTAAATTTCACATAGTCACCTACCGCTACCGGATTGGTACTTTTAATTCCTTTTATACGAAATTTACCTTTTAAGCGGCATTCAACCACTTGTTCATTTTCGGCGTACACTGTGTACCAGCTTCCTGTAGATTTTGTAACAACTCCGTTCATTACTGCAAATATAATTGAATTGTTCACTAATGAAACAAAAAAAGAGGCTATATAAAAAGTATAAAGCATTCATTTTGAATTTATTTAGCTACGCTAAATCTTCGATTTCAAAATCTCATCTCATTTAATGAAAATTTTAATGAGAACCTGAAACGAGTTCAGGTTGACGAAAACCTTATTTTTTAGAAAGCCTCTTTTTTAAATGTAGACTGTATTATTTAACCTTATGCTGAATATTAATTGATTCTACATGAATAGCTCTAAACACTTCTTCAACAAAATCTTTGCTTAAGCCTTTACTTGTTCCGGCTTCAACCATAGCTGATAAAATATCTGACCATCTTCCACTTTGTAAAATAGCTACATTTTCCTGATGCTTAATTTTTCCAATTTCTTCAGCAATTCTCATTCTGTCACTCAATACATCAATAATATTACCATCAATTAAATCCAGCTCTTTTCTGTGTAAGTTTAGCTTACGCTGAAACTCTTCTTTGGTACTGCTTTTCTGACGAATTTTTAAATCGTGTGTAATTTGATTTAACTGTGTAGGTGTAATTTGCTGTGCAGCATCACTCCAGGCATTGTCTGGATCACAATGAGTTTCAATCATAAATCCATCAAAATTTAAATCCAATGCAGTTTGCGACACATCTAAAATAGTATCTCTACGACCGCAAATATGTGAAGGATCTAAAATTAAAGGTAAATCTGGAAATTCTTTTTTCAATTGAATGGCAATATGCCATTTTGGTTTGTTTCTGTAATGCAAGGTATTGTAAGCTGAAAACCCTCTGTGAATAACTCCTAATTGTGAAATTCCAGCTGCTTTAAAACGCTCTACACCACCTAACCACAGCGCTAAATCTGGATTTACAGGATTTTTTACCAAAACAGGCTTGTCAACACCTTTTAGTGCGTCGGCAATTTCCTGAACAGCAAATGGATTTACCGTTGTTCGTGCTCCAATCCATAAAATATCTACATCGTATTTCAATGCCAACTCAACGTGATTTGCATTTCCAACCTCTGTAGTAATTTTCATTCCGGTTTCTTCACGAACACGTTGCAACCAAGGTAAACCAACTTCACCAACACCTTCAAAACCTCCCGGACGTGTTCTTGGCTTCCATATTCCTGCTCTAAACACGTTGGTATCGGTATCTTTTAACAAATGTGCAGTTTTCATCACTTGCTCCTCTGTTTCAGCACTACAAGGTCCTGCTATTACAATTGGATGTGATAACTCCATGCTATCTAACCATTTTCTGTTTTCTTTCGTTATTTCCATCTTTAGTATACTTCTTAATTTTATTTAATTCGGTTATTTATTTTTTCTAGTTCTAATTTTATCTCGCCATCTGGCTCATTTGCTAAAAATATGTATCAACCATTTTTTAACGTTTTGCCCCGTTTTCTTTTATTCCTTTTAGTATTGTTTTAATATAGTTGGTATCATCCATAGTTTGATTCAACATTTCTTCATTACCAGCTTCAATATATGTTTTAAACTCTTTCAAATTTTTAATGTATCCCTCTAATGATTTGATTAAATTTTCTTTATTCTTCATAAAAATAGGTGTCCATGTTTTTGAAGAACTCTTTGCCAATCGAACGGTTGAAGCAAAACCAGTACTTGCCATATCAAAAATAGCTTCTTCGTTTTTTTCAATCTCCAAAACCGTTTTACCAAGCATAAATGAACTTACGTGTGACAAATGCGAAACATATGCAATATGACGGTCATGTTCAACAGGATCCATCATTTTTATACGCATATTTAGAACTTTAAACAAGCTTAAAGCCTTGTCTAATATTCGCCAATCGCTTTTTTCAGGCTGGCAAATGATATTTACTTTGTCATCAAATAAATTTAAGATGGCGGCCTCGGGTCCTGAAAATTCAGTTCCAGCCAACGGATGCGCAGCTACAAAGTTTTTACGATTTATATGGTGTTCCAATTCATGGCAAATTTCCTGTTTTACCGAGCCTACATCAAAAACCAATGTATCACCTGAAACCAGTTCCAATACTTTTTTGGTTACCTCCACTATTTTATCAACCGGAACGGCCACAATAACAATAGATGCCTTTCCAATTTCTGAAAAATCAACCTCTTTATCAATTACGCCTAATTCCAATGCTTTTGAAACATGACTAGAATTTTTGTCTATTCCCCATACTTCAAAACTTTTTCTATGCTTTAAATCCAACGCCAAAGAACCTCCTATTAAACCTAAACCAACTACTGCCAGCTTTTCCATATGCTATTTATTTTTAGTTGTTAAACGGTTTAGTACTTCTAATAATACTTCTTCTGAAACACATAATGACGACCTTATAAAGCCTTCCCCATTGCTCCCAAAAATAATTCCCGGAGTGATAAACACCTCTTTTTCATACAGCAGTTTATCTGTAAATTCTTCAGCAGTTCTACCTTCCGGTAATTTTGCCCAAACAAACATACCTCCTATGGTTTTATCATACGTACAATGCAATGCATCAAAAATTTTCCAAACTAATTTTCTCCGTTGCGTATAAATTTCATTCAATTCATTAAACCACGAATTTGAACTGTTTAAGGCAGCAATAGCTCCTTTTTGAATACCCAAAAACATGCCTGAATCCATATTGCTTTTTACCTGTAAAATGGTGCTAATTATTTCTGGATTACCCACAACCATTCCAACACGCCAGCCTGCCATATTGAACGTTTTACTTAATGAGTTCAATTCAATGGCAACCTCTTTAGCTCCTTCAATTTCTAAAATACTTATTGGATTGTTATTTAGAATAAAACTATAAGGATTGTCGTTTACAATTAGTATTTGATGTTTTTTAGCAAAGGCAATCAATTGTTCAAAATCATCTTTTGAAGCCACAGCACCTGTTGGCATATGCGGATAATTTACCCACATAATTTTTACATTGCTTAAATCTTCCTGCTCCAATTCGTCAAAATTCGGTAACCAGTTAGTTGCTTCGTTTAAATTGTAGGAAACAGCTTCAGCCTCTACTAAATTTGTTACCGAAGCATAGGTTGGATATCCTGGATTAGGAATTAATACTTTATCACCTTTGTTTAAAAAAGCCATAGAAATGTGCATAATACCTTCCTTAGACCCCATCAATGGCAATATTTCATCTGCGGCATTTAAACCTACACCAAATTGATTTTGATAAAAACTGGCTATAGCATCTCTAAATTCCGGAGCACCCTGGTAACTTTGGTATTGGTGCGATGTTGGTAATTTTGAGGTACTTGTTAATGCTTCAATTACGTGATTGGACGGAGCCAAATCGGGACTACCAATAGCAATATTAATAATTGGTTTTCCTGCATTACGCAAAGCTGCCACCTCTCTTAGTTTTTTTGAGAAGTAGTATTCTGTAACATTTTTTAATCTATCAGCTTTTTGAATCATTATCGTTTACTTTTGGTATATTCTCCTACTATTTGCAACATTTCAACTTTTTCTTTTACTTTATTTAATGCATCGTAATAATTGGCATAACTATTAAAAACAAAATCTGCAAAAAATGCATATTTCCAAGGTGTTTCAATTACCGGCATGGATTGAATTTTGGAAAGATTTAAATTGTGATCGGCTAAAATAGTCAATACTTCAGCCAAACTTCCGCTTTTGTCGCTTGTTACAAATTTTATGGAAGCCTTATTTGCTGACAGTGTTCTTTTATTATCATCTTTTGAAACAATAAAAAAACGTGTTGCATTGTCTTTTATAGTTTGAATTTCCGGTGCTATAATGGTTAAATCATAAATTTCGGCCGCCAATGTGCTTGCAATAGCACCTACACCCAACAATTTGTTATCATGAATTCTTTTAGCTACACTTGCCGTATCTTTATCTTCAATTAATTTAATATGCGGATACTCTTTAAAAAATTTATGGCATTGCAGTAATGCCATAGGATGCGAGTATACTTCCTTTATATCAGCAATGTTTTGCCCGTTAAAAACCATTAAATTATGGTGTATTGGTAAATAATGCTCTCCACTAATGGCTAGCTTGTAATCGTCAATTAAAGCATAGTTAGGTAAAATTGCACCTGCTATGGAATTTTCAATCGCCATAATAAGTACCTCAGCCTTATCTTGTTTTAACAACTCAGGCATTTCAGTAAAAGACAAACATTCAATCAAATCAATATTTTTACCAAAATATTGTTCGGCAACTATATGATGAAATGATCCTTTTATTCCTTGTATTGCTACTCTCATTTTATTTATTTCTTATAAAAAGTTATTTAAAAAAAACCTTAAATAACTTCTAAAAAAAAAGTCTCGATTTTATCGAGACTTTTAAATTTTATTATTGTTACATAATACACACAAAGCCTCAACCTTTATTTATAAAATAAAAGTAAAAATAGAAACGGTTAAATGTATTAATTAATTTCACGTGTAATTGTTTATTGCTTTTTATTGGTCACATGGAACATCCCTATAATTTCCTCTATATATCAGACTAATATATTAGTCTTGGATGTTTCATTATGGTGATTTTCACGACAAATATATACATTGATTTTTAATGAACAATATTTTTTAATGAATTTATAGAATAAATATCTTTTTGCAATATCAATCTTACTTTTATTATAGTATTCACATTTAAAAAGCTTTTTTTACTGTTATTTTTCAATTTAAAAACTGCAAGTAATAGCCTAATTGCAACTCTATTTATTCGAAAAACATTACATTTGAAACTAATTTTTTTAGAAAAAACTATGAAGATTTCACATCTACCTTTCTTAATTGCTCTTGGTATATTTTTAAATGCAGGAGCGCAGGAAAAATCATTTTATTACAATATTGAACTCAATACTGGCTTGAGTACAAATGATTCACTTCCTTTTTGGATGACTGCAAATAATTTTGGAAAAGTACCAAATTCAAATTATGCATTGACAACCGCCACATTTGGAAAAAATTTTAATGAAGCCAAGGATTTTAGCATTGCTTTTAAAGGAGCCGTTACCGGTGCTGTAGCCAATGAAAATAACGCTCTGATAAACGAACTATATGCCAGTGTACGATCTAAAAAATTTCGACTTGATATTGGTAGTAAAAATGATGAAATTGTATTTGAGGGACTTTCATCTTCCAATGGAAATATTACCAAATCAACCAATGCCCGAGCCATTCCAGGTTACACACTAAGTACCCTGGGTTTTATAGAACTGCCATTTGCAAAAAAATGGTTAACATTTAAGGCCAGGTATGGCGACTATTTGTTAAATGACCCACGGTATGTTGACAATGCCAGACTGCACGCCAAAAGTTTATTTTTAAAAGCGCAATTAAATCCAACACTTGATGTAGTTGCAGGTCTTAACCATTATGCACAATGGGCTGGTACTTCTCCAACAGGTGGAAAACAACCTGCAGGATTTAAAAATTATTTGAAAATGATTGTTGGAAGTGCCGGAGGAAGCGATGCGCTTTTAACTGACCAAATGAATGTGCTGGGCAATCAGTTAGGATCGTATTTATTGCAATTGAACCACCAGGGAGCTAACACAAACTGGAGCTTGTATTGGTCGCATCCTTTTGAAGATCGATCAGGAATGGATCTTATAAATGGTCCTGATGCCTTGTATGGCTTTTTTATTGATTTAAAAAAACCAAAAAATATACTTACGCATGTATTGTTTGAATATACCCATACCAAACATATGAGTGGTTCAACCCCAAGGAATGAGGGAGAAGGATATTTAGGAATGGATAATTACTTTAACAATGGTATTTATAAATCTGGGTGGACGTACTTTGGCAACACCTTAGGATCCCCTTATTTTACAGCTGAAAATCCTGATGCACAAGGCATAACCAATGGCGTTGTAAAAGGAAATAACCGTTTTACCGCTGTAAATATGGGTTTTAAAGGGTATTTAAATAAATTTCAGTACAAAACTATGGTAAGCCATGTCACATATTATGGTTGGTTTAACGATTTGTATACACCCAAACACACCCAATTTTCTGGTTACTTTGAAGTGGTACTACCGAAAATAAAAAGATTGCCGTTCCAAATTAACTTAGGAACTTCTTTTGATATTTCTAATTACACGAGTAACAACGTTGGTGGATTTCTTAAATTATCGTATCAAGGTATTTTTTAATTTATGATAAAAAAAAATAGTTAAGATCTTTCCAGAAGCCATATTTTTTTACATCGTTTAAATTTATCTCAATCTTTTTGGGCCAAATAATTTCCTGATTGTATTTTTCAGCATCAACAGCCTTTTTCAATAATTTTTCTTCATTTTTAAAGTAAAGAATAGCGGCGGAACCTGTAATTCCTGATTTTACTGTTAAAATTAATTAAAGTTCTCCTTCTAATTTATCTGAAAATCTATTTTTTAATAATCGTAAAAACAAAGCTCAAAGACACATGGACCCCACTAGAAGTATTGAGTTTACGAGACTACACTTGCCATTCATACAATGAAATGTATTTCTTTAGGAAGCAAAACGGATAAAGAAACTATAACAACGTGAAATGAAACAACCTCACAAGTAACTTACAAATTGTCTTATTGTATTTGTAATGACACTATTTAAAATTCACTACAAGCGATGAAAAATAGCTTCATTTATTATAATAACAAATTAATAGCTCTAATTATATGCTTAAACTTATTTCTAAGTTTAATGTTTTCCCTTAGTTTGTAAAACATCATAAACATCAAAGCGCTAGAAATAACCAAAAAAGAAATCATCTGAAAACTACTAAAGTAAAAAGAAAGAATAATAAAAAATCCTGCTAAAAAAATATTTAATATAGCTAAAAATAAACTAGATTTATAATGTGATAAACCTGAATCAATTAGTATATGATGTATATGGTTACGGTCTGGGTAAAATGGACTCTTTTTATTTAATAAACGAATTAAAATTACCCGCATAGTGTCAAATATGGGAATATATAAGATACCCGCTATCACAATCAATTTATTTTCAGGAAAGAAAGAAAACTCACCAAATAAAGAAGCATCCATTGCTAAAAATTTTAAGGTAAAAAACCCAATACAAAACCCAATAACTAGAGAACCCGTATCACCCATAAATATTTTTTTTGTGAATGAAAGATTATATCGGAGAAATGCTAGCAATATTCCTACTAAACTTAAACACAGTAAAAAGTAAAAAATTAAACCTGTTAAATAGAAAATAATTGCATAAATACTAAAAATCACAACCCCAATGGTAGAAGCCAAACCATCAATACCATCAATTAAATTATACGAATTAATAATGGTCAATATCATTACTATAATAAAAGCATATGTTATAATATCAGGAAGACTAGAAACCCCTAGAAACCCATTAAATGACGTAACGCTTAAACAATCACAAAATAAAAGAAAAACAATCGCTAGTATTTCAGTTATTATTCTTGAGCGAGGTGAAGAACCTACTAAGTCATCCTTTAAACCAACTGCAAAAATTAATGTAAGTGCTGTAATTAAATTTATACTTACCAAATCTATGTCCCAAGACTTTATAAAATAAATAGCAAAAATAAGTGTAAGAAAAAAAGAAACACCTGCCATAGTTGGTGTTGATTTTTTATGAGAACTTCTATCGTCAGGGTCATCAATTAAATTACGCCTATTAACAATTTCAATAATTTTTGGAATCACCATAGCCGTTAAAAAAAACGCCCCTATTATTGATAGCAGTGCTACCAAATATAAATTTGATGTAAGGTATGCTTGCATATTTTCTTTTTCAATTAACAAGTTAAATTTAACTATTTTTTTTTAATTAAGAGTATTAAATCTTTTTTATTTACAATTGCTATCAATTATA
>Ga0208638_1001948_pt1 | contig 10583 bp, 8 predicted proteins | sample ETNtaG_34_FD_185753 | JGI IMG/M metagenome (GOLD analysis project Ga0208638, IMG submission 185753) | Marine microbial and viral communities from oxygen minimum zone, Eastern Pacific Ocean - ETNP201306SV51 (SPAdes) (version 2) | ecosystem: Environmental > Aquatic > Marine > Oceanic ...
ACAACCCGAAGGACCAACAAAAACAACAAACTCCTTGTCATCAATACTCAGACTAATGTCTTTTAAAACCTCAGTTTCGCCAAAACTTTTAAAAATATTTTCTAGCTTTAAAGTCGCCATATTTATGTCCTTGTTTATGACACATCAATCATGATATGTAATTAGTATATTATTTTTCTTACACCCAAAGTAAACCTAAAAAACATACTTATAATTTGTTAACTGTAGATAAGTGTGTTTTTGAAGTTAACCCTATAAGTGCAGGAGCAACGTTACCGTTGCTCCTACTAGTCAACTAATTGACTTACAGACCCTCTGCTAGAGTATCTGCAGCCTCTGCCACTAGATCAGCAGCAGAACCTTCACCCAAAATCATCCCTTGGATGGCGCTGTTGATACCCATTTGGAGCGCTTTAAAGTCTTCAAATAATGGTTCTGGACCACCTCTACCGATTGGATCAACAAATACTTGCCAATAGTCAGTAGTGTAGTACACATCATCCATCATTTTCTCATATTGCATAATTGGTGTTAAACCCCAGCTCTTATCTAGATCATACTGTGCTTCACCAGATGAAAGAGCAGCAGCTAACTTCATTGAAAGGTCTTCATTACCAGAACCTTTGAATACAGCAATTGAGTCAGTAATCAACAATGTTCCACTCTCACCACTTGGTCCAGCTGGGATAGGTACAACTATCTCAGCAATATTAGCATTATGTTGACCGCCGCCCCATGGACCATTGATATACATGCCAATCAGACCATCATTGTACAACTGAGTCAATTGACCACGCTCATACCCCATTGGTCCTTCCTGCGCAACACCAGCTAACTTACCATAAAATGCTAGCGTCTCAACAGTTTCAGGACTGTTGAAAGTTATCTCACCAGTATCTGCATTACTTACAGTGCCTCCATTACTATATAAGTAATTTAGGAATTGGTGCATAGTGTTGTCAAAGTCTTTAGCAGCTAAACCAATACCTGCAGCTGAGGTATTGTCATTAACAGCCTTAGCCATATTGTAAAGTCCTGTCCAAGTTCTTGGAGCAACACAAGCTTCTCCCGCTGCTTCAACTAAACCACAGTTGATAAATAGCGCTTTCGTTGAGAAAGCATGTGGAAAGCCCCAGAATTGACCACCATCAGAAACAGTAGCAAGAATACCAGGCTGATACATTGCTTGTTGTGCCTCTGGAATATTGACTGGAACAATCAAGCCACTACGACCTAGTTGCTTCAAGGTACGAGAGCCCATATATGCCAAACCAACTGGATCGCCAGCAGCAGCTAGTGTTGTTGATTTATCTTGACACGTTCCCCAAGGAACTGCTTCAGCATTAACCGTAACGCCAGGATAGCTTTTTTCAAATTCAGCAATCACAGCTTGGTCAGCGGCACGTATTTCGCCACCACACATAATCATGTGTATCTCTCCTGCATGTACTGGCGCCATTAAACCTACACCCATAGCAATCAAGAAGAGCGTTCGCTTTATATATTTCATTTTTTTCTCCTTTATTTCAACATTAAGCTACCAAGAAAAAATAAATTTTTCTGGTAACGGTTTATGTGAGTATTTTACTTCTCACTCCTTTACTGCTCCTTGTGTTAAGCCTGCTATGAGATGTTTCTGCATAAACAGGAAGATTAACAACACGGGCAGAATTCCAACAAGACTTGCGGCCATCATTTCGTTCCACAAGACTCTTTGATAACCAATAAACTCAAATATACCAGCCGGAAGTGGCATGTAATCTCTTTCTTGGTTAAATGTAATTGCGAATAAAAACTGTTGTGCATAGGCGCCAATAAATATTGCAACACCAACAACAACCAGACCAGGTACAGCTAAAGGCAGAATCACTTTACGCAATGTATAAAGGCGCGATGCTCCATCAACAAATGACGCCTCCTCCAACTCATACGGTATCTTCTCTAGAAATGATTTAAGTAGCCAGATTCCCGTTGGTATAAGAAATGCAATGCCAGGAATAATCATCGCCCAATAAGTATTCAACATGCCATACATTCTTAACAATTTATATAATGGAATGAGTAAAACCGCGCCAGAGAACATATTGACAGCTAAAAATAGTGTCAGGCTGACTGATTTTCCGCGAAAATTAAAGCGAGCGTAGGCATACGCAGCAGGAATAACAAAAATCAACGATATAATAGTGACTGCAGTAGCTAAAAATACGCTATTAAATATATATCGGCCTAGTTGTGGCACCGTCACCCACATATCTCTATAGGCCTGAAAACTCATTTTATCAGACCAAAATCGACTAATAAAGTCCATAAAACCCATTGTCTCGCCCACCTCTAACTCTGGTCGATGAAAAAGGTGAGTTAAAGGCCTTAGTGATGCTATAAACATTTCGACAAATGGTAGTAGCATGAATGTCAAGAATAGTGCAATACAAAAATAAATTACAATCTTGCGCGACAGTGAATATCTGTCCATCATTTTGCTACCCCAGCATAGCCGTATTTTTTACTAACTCTTCCTAGTACAGTTAAATAAATAAGTGAGAATACACCTAATATTAGAACAACAAGTACCGCTCTTGTCGCTCCTGCACCAAACTTATAACTAAATATAGCTGTCTTGAAGGTATCAATTATGAGCGTCGTTGTAGCACCACGAGGACCACCCTCAGTTAAAATCCAAATAATCTCAAAAGAATTAAAAGTCCAGATTGCAGACAGTAAAGACATAGTAATCACAGTAGGCATAATTTGTGGCATTGTGATTCTACGGAAACGATACCAACGAGAGGCGCCATCAACATAAGCAGCCTCATACAGATCTCTTGGGACGCCCTGCATAGCAGCTAAAAAGAACAAGGTAACCATCGGCGTACCAATCCAAACGTCGGTCACAACTGCTGAATAAAAAGCACTCTGCCTGTAGCCTAAGAAACTGAAAGGTCCATCGGTTATACCAACCATCTCAGCGAAATTTGACAGCAGGCCGAAATGACCATTGTATAACCATAACCAACCAAAACAACCTATTGCTATAGGAATGATCCAGGGCGGCATTACTAAAGCCCGGATAACGCCACGCGCCCTTATATTGCTTGCCAGCAAAGAGGCTCCAATCAAGCCCAATATCATTTTAAGTCCAACCGAAAGAAACATCCAGTAAAAGGTACGATTGACAATCGCGGGAAATTTACGTCCACCGAGTGCTTTTTCATAGTTAGCCCATCCGACATAGTCTGCACCCTCAATTAGAGTACCTAGGTTTGAATTTGTAAAAGAAAGACGAAATGTTTCAACTAATGGCCAGACAACAATTAAAAACATATATATAGCTGCAGGTGCGATTAGCGCCCAGGCAAAGTAAGTTGTTGTTTGCGCTTTGGTTTTGGGTTTAAACATTTGTATGAACTGATTCACTAGTCAAACCCTCCTCATGAGTATTAATTGAATCGGATATGATAGCAAAATTTTCACTACGATAATAATCCCATCCTATTTGGTTAAACAAACTTCTAAAACTGTTATGAACTAAAGTGTTCAATTCATTGCCTTTCCTTTTACTACCATCAGGCGTCCAAGCACTTTCCGATAGTCCAATAATTCTAGGGCACAACATTGCTTCCATATGGCTATCTTGTGTTATAGTTTCACTCCAAAGGTGCCCCTGTATTCCTTCAATATTTGACTCTAGTTCTGGCTCATCTGAGGGAATAATCTGCCAATCAACGGTATCCTCTAAGGAGACAATTGCAGCCCAATTCACACCTCGATCACTATAAGTTTGGCTTTGAGCCATATCAAAATAAATATGTTCAGCAGGACACAATACAACCTTAAAACCCTTTCTTGCTAATTTATAACCAGACTCAAGATTTTGCCAAGCAAACAACAATTTATCTGATTTTTTTTCAAGGTAACTACCATCTTCAGCTTCTTGCCATGTAGCAGTTTTTTTACCATTAGATTCGACCCTGGCAGAGAGTTTATTAATAAACCAAGACAACACATCTTTGTTAGTTTGTAGATTATATTTTTTCTTTAAATCATTTACTTCTGGGGATTCCGTCCAACTATCTGGTGGCATCTCATCGCCACCTAAATGGATATATTCGCCTGGAAATAGATTACAAAGATCATCAATTAATGGTTCGATAATTGAATATGTATCAGGCATTGCTGGGTTCAATGTATTTTTAAAATAACCTTGAACTGAAACTTCATTGCTTTTATCTCTTGGGTCGCGAGTGGAAGGAAATAGTTGAATTAACGACAAGTTATGCCCAGGCAAATCAAACTCGGGCATTACATCAATATAATTAGATGAAGCTCGCTCAATAATTCGATTGATATCACTAGAGTCATAGCTACCACCAGTCGGACTGGGGCCAGAACCAAAAATAGGAGGGACTAGCAGGCTATCTCCTCTTTTAGCAGTGGCAGTTGCAAGTTCAGGGTTGCTATCAAGTTTGAAGCGGAATGATTCATCGTCAGTGCCATGCCAATGAAATTTATTAAGTTTAAATAAACACATTAGATCTAGCAGTTTTAAAATGCTTTCGACAGCATAAAAATGCCTCGCACAATCTAAGTGCTGGCCACGCCAGTTAAAACGTGGTTGGTCATTGATTGTGCCGCATGGGATTAATTTATGATATGTTTGATTCAATTGTAATAACGTCACTAGACCATAAAATAATCCTTGTTCGTCACTGGCAGTAAGTTCAATTACATCACTAGTTATAACCAGAATGTATGAAGAACTTAGTATATGCTTTTGAACTTTAATTATTAGTGTTGTATTAGAGTCAATAAAATCAGTAATATTATTGCTAGAATAAATATCCAAATTTAGTCTTTTACCAAGTTCAGAAGCGGAACTAACTGCACTAGTGATAATCTCTGAATCATCAAACAAAAGATTCAATGGTTGACTTAAATTACAAACTCCAGCACTAGGTATCCATTCGCAAGGATGCGGCACCAATCGCAAAGATATATCAAAAGATTTATCAAATATATTCTTCGCAATTGGCGCTTTGGAGGAGAGAGTTTGAAAATTTAAGTCATTGACATATACTGAAATAATTGAGCCGTCATGCAGTTTTAAAAAAACGCCCTGTGGACCCCAAGTATGGTTCATGGGTTTATGTCTAGAGTATTCATAAGCATACTTAAACGACCAATCTTGGCCTGGTAATAAAGAGGATTTATTATGTTGTGATATCTCAACATAGCCGCCAACTTGATTAGTGACATGACAGTTATCAATAGAATTAAGTGGAGCCAGTAAACTAAAACATATCAAAAAATTATCCAATATTATGTCACTACTATTTTTAAGTGTCGAACAAAACTGGCCATCTTCATTGATAGAATTAGTCAAAATAAATTCAGTGTTTACTCTACTCATGGCCCTCATACGTAAGACCACTAAACTTAGAAAAATATATTTCTCTTAACATTAAGTTAATTATTTAAGCGGTACTATTTATATAATTGGTAATGAAATGGTATTATATAACAAGTATTGATTAAAAAGCAAATTTGTTTTCGCAGCCATTTTTTTGTGATCAAATTCTTAAAAAAACATGGCTTTTTATTGCTATATCAAGTATTTTCAATTATTATATATTTTCTACATTAATTATATAATATAATACCACTTTAATACCAATAATTAAATTAACATAAGAAAAATGTGCTGATTATTTTCTCAACAAAAACCAATAAATCAATAATCTGATGACTAAAACTGACAATTTAATAAACCATATACTTCCCTCTAGTGATAGTTCTGAATCTCTATATAAGCAACTTTCGCGTTCTCTCCATAATGCCATTCAAGAGGGAATGTTAAACCCAGGTGACTCGCTGATTCCTGAACGGGAATTAGCTGACAAACTCAAGTTATCTAGAATTACCGTCAGAAAAGCCATTGATCAACTTGTTGATATCGGCGTATTACAGAAACGGCATGGTGCGGGCACCATTGTTTCTGATAATGTTGATATTGTTTTGCATAAAAATCTTTCTTTGCTTAATAGTTTTACCGCTGATATGAATAGGCGAGGGCTTGAATCACACTCTAGAGTTATTTTGCGTGAGGAAAGTAAAGCCAGCCCAAAGGAGGCACTGATATTAAATTTGAGTGAAGAAGATTATGTTCATCGCTTAAATAGAATTAGATTTTTAGTTAATGAACCTTTGCTTTATGAGATAGCAGTTATTCCAGCCTCCATTATTTCAATTACTACCGCATTAGATGATTCACTTTACGAAACACTTAAAAGAAAAAAAATGAACCCAGTCACTGCAAAACAAAATATACATGCCATCAATGCCAATGATGATTTAGCTGATAAACTAGAAGTAAGGCCTGGCAGCGCTGTGTTGTTTGTTGAGAGACGAGGTAAAGACGCTGATGGCAAAATTGTGGAATATACACAATCTTACTATCGTGGCGATCGTTATGACTATGTAGTGGAGTTAGGATGAAGCAGGCACTATTAGGATCGCAAATATTTTGTGGGGAGCGTTTTTACGATCATCACGCTTTGCTAATCAATGGCAATTCTATCGTCGAAATAGTTGATACAAAAAATATTCCTAAGTCCTTTAATAAAATAGAATTAGATCAAGGCATTCTTGCGCCAGGATTTATTGACCTTCAGGTTAATGGAGGGGGCGGAGTTTTATTTAACAACAATCCCACCAAAGAGAATCTAAATACTATTATAAGTGCGCACCAATTTTTTGGCACAACCTCTATTATGCCAACTGTCATTAGTGACTCTTTCGAGGTGCTAAATAAATGCATAGAAACTGTTAATCAAGAAATAAAAAAAAATTCAGGGTTGATAGGTATACATATCGAAGGGCCATTCTTCAGTCTTAAATATCGCGGTGTACACCAAAAAAAATATATCAATAAGTTAAACTCTGAATATTTTGAATTGTTCAGTAGTCTGAAGGGATTTCCAGTTATCTTAACTTTGGCGCCAGAATGTATATCAATGAAAGATCTTAATCATCTCGCCTCTCTTGGCATGAAAATTATGGCTGGTCATACTGATGCTAACTATTATGAACTAAGAGAGGCTGCAAAAAACAATTTAAATGGCTTTACCCATTTATTTAATGCAATGAGTCAGATGTCAGCACGGGAACCAGGAGCAGTTGGTGCGGCTTTAGATTTTGATAATCTTTACGCTAGTATTATTGTCGACCTTCACCATGTCCATCACTCATTAATAGAATTAGCTTATCAAAAAAAACCCATCGGTAAACTGTTCTTTATTTCTGACTCTATGGCAACAATCAATCATGGAGAACCAACCTTTGAACTTTATGATGAAATTGTCAGTGAACAAAACGGACGTATTACGAATGCCGAAGGAAAACTGGCTGGATCCTCTATAACTCAAATAGATGCGGTAAAAAATGCCTGCCAGCAATGCAATATTCCGCTAGATCATGCGCTATCAATGGCATCACGTTACCCCGCTGAATTTATAGGCGTAGATAAGTACCTTGGCTCATTGAAACCCAACTATAGAGCCGACTTAATTCACTTTGACTCAAACTTTAAAGTCAAGAATGTTTGGGCTTCAGGTGTGAAAATTAAAGGGACAACAAAATGAGAGTAGTGATTCTTCCATCGGAACTAGAGGTAGGTGATTTCGTTGCAAGTATTATTGCTGAATTTATTTCTCACAAAGAAAATGCTGTTTTGGGTTTGGCAACTGGTAACTCTATAGTTCTAACCTATCAAGCCCTAGTACAACAATATAAAGATGGCAAAATTAGTTTCAATAAAGTTACTACCTTTAATTTAGATGAATACATTGGTCTTGAACCTAACCATACACAAAGTTACCGATACTATATGAATAGCAATTTATTTAATCATATAGATATTAACAAAAAAAATAGTTACATCCCAGAATGCTTTAACAATGAATTTGCGATGAGTTGCAATAATTATGAATCTATGATTAATGACCATGGGGGAATCGATATTCAAATACTAGGCATAGGAACTAATGGACACATTGGCTTCAATGAGCCTACATCAAGTCTGGGCTCAAGAACAAGAGTCAAGACCTTGACTGAGAGCACAATTAAGAATAATTCTCGTTTCTTTGATAAAAACGAAGCACAACCCAAACTTGCCATTACTATGGGTATCAGCACAATAATGGAAGCAAAACAAATCATTCTAACAGGACTTGGAAAGCATAAAAGTCAAGCAATTGCTGATGCAATTGAAGGCCCAATAACATCGTTTTGTCCAGGCAGCATTCTACAGATGCACGAAAATGTAATTGTAGTTATAGATGAATACGCAGCATCAAAACTTAAACTGCGTGATTACTACATTCATACTGAAAAAATGCATCAACAATATATGTGTTGAAGGCTGGTTTACAAATCTATGATAAGACTATAGTGGCTAAAATAGTAAGTCTAAACCAGTTCGTTTGGGCAGTTCTCAGCATCGCTAAGTTGCGTTATATTAGTCAAAGTGGTAAAGGCTATCGCACTTAAAGCTTCTTCAGTTAGGAAAGCCTGATGTCCAGTAAAAATAACATTGTGGCAAGAAGATAAACGCCTGAAGACATCATCTTGAATGATTTCATTTGACTTATCCTCAAAAAATAACTCCATTTCATTTTCATAAACATCAAGGCCGAGTGACCCCAATTGGCCAGTTTTCAGCGCTTCAACGGCATCTTTAGCATTCAACAATCCACCACGGCTAGTATTAATCACCATCACTCCCGGCTTCATCCTGTTAAAACTATCTCTATTCAGTAAGTGATGGTTTTCACTCGTCAATGGACAATGGAGCGAAATTATGTCGCTCTTCGCAAAGATTTTTTCAAGAGGCACATACTCAACTCCTAAATCGAGCACTTCCTGATTTGGGTAGGGATCATGTGCCAATACATGACATCCGAATCCAAGCAAAATCTTGATTGTCGCCAGTCCAATTCTTCCTGTTCCAATAATTCCAACATTGCGATTCTGCATATTGAATCCCACAAGCCCTGTTAACGAAAAGTTAGCATCACGGGTTCGTTGATAAGCTTTGTGTATTTTCCTGTTTAATGTCAGCATAAGGGCGACTGTGTGTTCCGCGACTGACTCAGGCGAATAAGAAGGAACATTGACCACTTTCAGGTTTAATTTTTTTGCCGCCTTCAGATCGACGTTATTATAACCAGCACAACGCATGGCGATAACCTTAGTGCCATTTTCTGATAATTCAACCAATACCTCTTCGCTAAGTGAATCATTCACAAATGCACAGATAACATCGAAACCATGCGCTAAGCGAGCGGTCTGCAAGCACAAACGGTAATCAAAATACTCGATCTGCAGTTGAAATGTTTTGTTAATGCGATCAAAATGGTCGATGTCGTACTGCTTAACACTAAAAAATCCTACTTTCATCAAGGTTATCTATGTTGGGAGAAAGTGCTATTATACTTTGTATAACAATATCCTAAAAAAAATAGTCTAATTTGACTAGTTCTAAATATTAATAGACACTCCCTCACACATCAAACGAAATTTGGGCTCTTGAGAAGTTTCGCTAAACCCTCAGACTAACTTTTGCACTGGCTATTAGCATTTATCTTAACGCTTTATTATTGGCTCACGTGAAATGTGTGTGATAATTTCGGGCGCATCTTCTGTAACTATAGCCGTCTCTCCGACAGCCATCGAAAGACCAGTTTCACGGTCATTAAGAATCATATGGGTAAAGAAAGTCATGTTTTCTTCCAAAACTAATGGATTACCCTCGAAAATCAGCGGCTCTTCCATCCAAGTAGGTGGCCACATCGCGCCCATAGTATAACCAGCAACTGTAAGAACCGAATCATGTTCATCGTGCTCTTCAAGAATTGCTTTATAGATATCAAAAAGTTGACCAATGGTTTTTCCGGCTCGCAGTTTCGCCTGAACCGCATCAAGTGCAATGACACTGGCTTTATGCATTTTAAGATGTCTACTATTTATCTCAGGACCAGTAAGGACGACGCCCATGCTAGCGACATGGTAGTGTCTATATGCAAGCCCAAGTTCGAGTGTAACCTGATCATTCTCTGACACGTTTTTGCGTTTTGTTGTATAGCGTAGATTTAGGGCAGAATCTCCGCTTCCAAAGGGAGGAATGTGGGCAGGTAAATCCGCATCAAGTCGAAAAAGCGTGTCATAAAAAGTGGCATAAATATCACCCTCAAAAGCGCCAGGATAAGTTGCCTCTATAACTTTGTCCATGACAATATCCATAACTCCACCAGCCTTACGTAAATAGTTCAACTCCTGCGAACTTTTAACCAAGCGAAATATTCTAATGAAATCAGGTGCAACCGTTAGTTCACACCATCCATCTAATATTTCTCTTATTTCTAAAAAAAGACGTGGCGTTAAGCCCATTGTGTCTACCTGTATGCCAATCTTTTTTCCTTCCATGCCAAGTGAGCGCAACATATCCTTGATATGCTCAGCGCGAGTCGAGTCTTCAGTATCAGGAGAAATTCGCACATCATCACAGATTGATGAATAGGAAATGTTTC
>Ga0208638_1001953_pt1 | contig 10573 bp, 7 predicted proteins | sample ETNtaG_34_FD_185753 | JGI IMG/M metagenome (GOLD analysis project Ga0208638, IMG submission 185753) | Marine microbial and viral communities from oxygen minimum zone, Eastern Pacific Ocean - ETNP201306SV51 (SPAdes) (version 2) | ecosystem: Environmental > Aquatic > Marine > Oceanic ...
TAATCATATTGTAGTGTCAAATCAGTGAGCAACGGCTCTGTGGACTCGTTGGACATCTGGAGTTCTCCTAGAATAGTAGGAAATAGATTGTGGAAGGTGAATACTACTTCCGAGACATTTTTGTTATTTGAGAGGATATGCAGACTTCCATCTGAGCCAGTGGCCTCTCCGGGCTTAAATCTCTTAGATAAATCTGGTCCAGTGGCCTTGTGCATCAAAGCTATAATTTCCATATAATTGGAATAGTCCTCATCCACTAAGAATGTGACCATCATCGGTGCTACTTGTTGAGTGTTCGCGGGTACATATCTGTTCCCATAGACTGGGTCAGGTATCATCACCTCGGTGGAGGACAAAGTTGGAAGATTACACGTAGTCAACCAGAACTGTGTCTCTGGAAGAACGTGGATATTCAAGCGATAGTTGGTACCTTTCGCAAAATTTACTTTATTCGGTGCTATTCTTGTTTCTTGTACCATTGGTTATATACCATCCCCAAAATAATGTTGTAGTTGCTATTATCTGATATGCCACGAGGCAATTTATTTCAATTTGCTTTGTTGGATTCATACTTCTATTTATACTCCTAGTTCGGCAAATAAAAAGCCCCGATTCCAAAGAATCAGGGCTCGATACGGTTTCCCAAAGGTAAAGGGAAATCTATTTCATTCTACTATTACAGATTCGCAACAGTAAACTTACGGAAGTAAGGATTCTGTCCAGCTGTGCCAGAAGCGAATGGGTTATGAGTAAGACCATAACGAGTCTTGAAGCCAAGACGCGGCTGGAAGTCTTCCTCACCAATTGATTTCATCAACTGTAGTGGAACGTATGGACAGTAGAACATTCCTGCATCATACATATTGGAACCTTTGTAACCGACTGTTACGCTATCGGCTGCGGCAAACTGGTCAATATATACTTTATATTTTCCACCCAGAGTACCTGCAAACACATTTTGCGAGACATCAGGCTGATTTGCTCCAACGTCCATATTTGGAACAGCTAATCCGGCAACCATATCAAGTGCGGATGCAACATCGGCACTACATATAATCCAGTTACCAGCGCCACGACCAGTGTTCTTAGCGATAAGATTTGCTTCACGATTGATTTGAATCAATAGTGATTTGTAACGCTCTCCACCCCAACGTGCGCCTCTGTTGTCAACTGCATCAGCGACATCAAAAGTACCTGCGTTGGCAGTACCTGAAGCCGCACCCGCAGTTGCTTGAGAAAGAATCATCTCAATAACTTCACGATTGATTTCAGCAAGAATTTCAGCAGATAGAATATTTGATAATTCTGATTCTGCATCCAGTCCGTGGATTGCTTTAAGGTCTTGAGCAAGTTCCAAAGAATACTTAGCTTTCAACGCACGAGTATCCGCAGTTACGCTTGATTTCTCGATTGAGAAGGACATTTCTTTGAAGTCACCCCCACCTGAAACAAATCCCCCTAGGGCTTCACCATCGGCGGTTGATAATACATTTGCTGTTCCTTCATCACCTGACCAGTCTACATCGGGTTGACCAGCAGTACTTGTTAATGCTTCAGCACCTGAAGAAGCATCACCAGTATAGTGAGATTTCATAGCAAAGATAAGTCCAGTAGGACCACTCATTGGCTGAACGCCTATAGTATCATACGCCATCAACTGAGGCATAGTTCTGCGTACTAGAGAAATTAGGATTGGGTCCCAATTGTCTACATTAGCACCAGTAACATTGGCTTCTTGCAAAGCCTTTTCTTGGTTTTCTAAAAGACGAAGTGTAATTGCACGTTTTGTTGCATCTTGGATTTTTGGCAAATCCTCGTGCTCCATAACTGGATGCCACTTATCTTTAATTTCTTCTGATAAAAACATTTTCTGTTTCTCCTATTAAATATAAATGATGGTTAAGCACCTAAAATGCTTGGTTCTCTTTGATTAGAAAGTGAAGCCACTACCTTCTTCATTGCATCAGTCATCACCCCGTTAGAGGTAGCATCTTTCGAGCCCTCCGTTGCAATTACTTCTTCTTTCTCCGCCTCTGAAGGAAAATAAGTCTCTTTCAAAGTGTTCAGTTTTTCAGTATAAGATTCAGCATCATCGTACTCAACGCCGTCGGCCAATTTTTTAATTTTCGCTTTCTGGGTCTCAGTTAAATCTTCTGTTACTTCTCTGAAAATCTTTTCAGCAGTCGCATTCGCTAGTTGACCTTTCGCTTCAATGTTTTTATTCATCTCAGCATCAAGAGTCTCCTTAAGAGATTCAATCTCTTTAGCCTGCTCGTCAACTACATTGTACCTCTCGTTAGGGATTTCAATATAATTTTCAGCAAACAACTTTTGCATACCACTAACAAAACCCTCTAGGATTTCGTTTTTTTGCTTGTGTTCGATAGCCTGTACATTTTCTTCAATATACTCGGTAACCATATAGTCAAGATAACCATCTAGTTTCTCTGTAATATCAGAAAGCGTATCAGCAACCTGCTCCTCAAGTTTCTCTTCCATCTTCTCTTCGATAGACTTCAAGTTTTCCTTGACTTTGGCTTTCACCGCAGTTTCAAATACAAGTTGTGTTCGTGCTTTGAAATCTTCAGTCAAATCTTGACCATCAAACAATGCGTTAACATCTTCGGTCACATCAACTTCAATTTCAATTTCAACTTCTTCTTTCCTAGTCTTAGCAGATTTGGTTTTTTCAGCTTCTTCAACTTCGTCATCTTCATCTTTATCTACTTCATCGCCATCAGTTTCATCATCGTCCTCGACAACTTCTCCAGACCCAGCAACCTTTTTCTTCTTCTCATCGGCTTCTGGGTCATCGGCTTCAGTAATTTCAGATTCATCAGCAACCATTTCCAGGTTCCCTTTCTCTAAAAGTTCATCAGCCTCTGACACTGTTATAGAAGTATCGGATTCCGCAGACTCGCCTTCCCAGACTTTCTGCTCTTCATCCAAAACCAACATTTCGCCAGTCTCTGTTTTTAACTTCATCAGGGTTCTCCTAATCCAATTGATTAATCATTAAAATTAGTTTATAAATTTTAATTACTATTATTTATAAAACTAATTACTTTAACAGTTGCAAATATACGCTATATCTCTACAACTTACTTACAAAATCTTCAAAAACAGTTGCTTCCAACGATGTTAATCGCTTTCCACTAGATTTCTGTATGATTTCTTTGTATTTCGCAATCTGTAATTCTTTGATTGCACCATTTTCCCAAACCCATTCTTTGCCTTCCATAATGCCATTTACAAAGGCATCTGGCGCCGAGGGGTCTGCGACAATATCCGCGGCCGTAGCAAGGAAAAAATCACCCTGTACTTCCTGAATTCCTTTTTTGTTCGCTTTAAGCGTACCCATACCACGAGATGAGACACCAAGTTGGGCTCCCTCTTTGATAAGGGTCTTGACAATGTTTCCGTGAGGGGTATCAGTGACTTTCGCTTTGCCGATATAGTTACTACCGTCTTGCTTCAGTTCAGTAATCATATGAGATACCCTATTCAAATTGATAGTCGGTCCCTCTGGATGACCTAGTTCACCAAACGCACGTTTCTTGTCAATATATTCTTTTGTATATCGTTTAACTTCCTTGTGCATAATAGCACCAGGATATAGTCTACCATTACGATTTTTTACATCTGCTTGTAGAAATACGCCCTCGATATACAGGTCCTTTCCATTAGCCTCTGTTATATAATTAACAGATTCATTAATTTCCGAGATTAGTCTCATTTTACACCCTCCTATTTTTCTTAGTGAACATAGATTTAACGTTTGGTACCGAAAACTTTTTGGGCGTTTCTAATTTTTGCTTTATTCACCCGCATCCACTTTTTACGTAATTTCTTTATTTTAACTTTGACGCTACCCTTCTTACGTTGAATCTTTTTCTTTAATTTAAGTGCTCGATTTTTGAACTTGCTCAGCCTTTTCACTTTCATAGTCTTTTTACGTTGCTGTTTATTCCGTGCTTTGTATTCAGTTAACCAAGCATCTTCGTCTAACTCTTCGTCTAATTCAGCGAAAGAATCTATGTACTCAGATATTGCTTCATTTTCGTATACAATAAAAGTATCTGTACCTTCCTCGTCCTCAGGATTCTCTATATCCTGTATAGTTAAAGAACCAACGTGCCACATAGCCCATCCTAAACCTGCTTCTGCATCTATTTCAGCCCGCTCAGAAACAGTTAGAGAATTCCATCCCTCTTCACTCCATTCAACGATTACTTCATCGTCATTAATAGAGATTGTTTCGCCAAGATATTCTGAAAACTTAACTAAATTCATTAGATTAATCCTCCTCGCCAAGAGGCCACATAGAAGATGGAGCCAAAGGATTCAAAAATTGATGTTGGTTTATTTTCATAAAATCCACTCCAATATATGTTTTTTCTATTTCTTCCCCAAAATATTTCTTATAACTTTTCGGATCAAAATTGAGTTTTGGTATAGATTTTTTCATATACCTAAGAATTACATCATCTGATTTAACTGCACTAGAAGAAGTTATTTCAATCTTGTGCCCTTTCCACCCTGCAACTGTATCTCTACCCATACCCAATTTTTCTAATTTATCACCATCAGTAGAAAGAAGTTTACCTTCTAATTTTTTCTTATCATAAAACGCATCAATAACCTTCTTGTCTTTTGGTTTAAGTGCTTCATCAAGTTCAACTGCTATTTTGTCAAGAAATTTGGCATATTCTTTTGTAGATTCATCAATCTCAACTTCTTCTACTGTATACTTCACAACCGATGCCGCCATATCACCTTGAGCAAGTGTTACTTTATTACCTCTTTTGTACAAGAAAAATTTAACACTTCTAGGATTTTTGACATTTTGTAATGTGGCTTTATGTACTTTAGCTTTACCGACTATATTTTTAGCTGTTACTTTAAATTTCGATGTTCCAGATGACATAGGGGCATCAAACTCTATTGTAATAATGTCACCTTTCTTTAGAGAATCGAAATCTTTCTCTTTAAATTCTTCATCAAGTTCAACTTCTTCTTTGGTCGCCTTGATCGCCTTGATCATCTCCTTATAATAAGTCTCGCTCTTTTTCTCCATCCACTTATTATCTTTTTCTGAAGTATGTTCCTGATCATACATATCGGAGGTCTGACTTAGCTTCTTATTGCGTTTAAGTATTGCCATAAACCTCTTTTGTTCTTTTGGAGTACCAAATGCTTTTGCTAACTGCCAATGATTCTCGATCGGTGGTGCGTTTCTATCTTTATTTTTCTTATAAATCTTTAGCAGTGCCGCACAGTGTTTTCCCCAGACGGTGTTAGGCTCAAAGAGGGATAGCTGACCTTCATCAAGTTCAACTTCTTCTTTGATGAGGAGACCCTGATCTTTGAAAGATTGTACTGTTCCTTTTCTATCAACCTTCATATCACTAATCTTGAGTGCTTTTTCAGTAGCATTTATTCTTGCTCTTAATAATCCTTTTTCTTTGTCAAAATGCTTCTGCACATCCATTCTGGTTGGCCCTCTGACACCTTCTTCAATTTCCTCTTTAACAAGACCCTCAAACCCACTTTTATTCTTCTTAAACCAATCCACCAATTTCTTTACGGCATCTGTAGGACTTTTCCCTGTTATTTTTCTAAACTTAGCAGGCAGTCTACCCATAAGATGTTCAATTGAAAATTTAGACATAGGAACTGCTTTATTTGCATTATCAGTTAAGTGCATTATAAATTTAGAATGTGCAGGAGCATTAAGTAAATCAACTCCCTTGGCATCTTTAGTAGGAATTACTGCAAACAGAAAAGTAATTCCTCCACCCATAGGAGCAACACCTGCTCTGGCAGTAAATTTTTCTTTTGGAAACTTTTTGGCCATATCATTATTGAATTGATCTATAGCTGTCGATTGTTCCTTCGCAATTTCATCTGGCGAAAGTTCTTCATCAACTACGGATTCCATCATCCGTTCTTTAACAGCCTTCTCAATCTCCTTGGGGATTCTTCGGAGTTTCTTGCCCTGGTGCTTTCCGGGCGAGATTTCCCTTGGTGCTACACCCACGTACTGATTGAAGCCGTTAGGACTCATCGGATTATCACTCATTCCAAAGGCAATAGTATCTCCGGTCGCGTAAGTGATGAAAACGGTATAGCGATCCATACTCTTGCCGCCATTATCGTAAACCACCACCTTCTGCTTCGCCTCATTTAATAACACTTCTTCTATTACTTGTATCACACCGTGCTTTTTATACTCGGCCGCATCAAAATCATAAGTACCACCCTCAAAAAGGTCCAACTCTTCCTTGAGCGCGTCAGATTTCATTCTATCATATTCTTTCTTGGCGGCCGCCATATTCTTGTATTCTTTATACTCCTCATACTCTTTATCTTTAGGACCCATTACCCATAGAGTTGTGGGAGCCGTCATACTTCTACCCTTGGAAGTAAACCTTACAGTACCTTGTTTATTAGGTAGCTCATAAGCGGCCTTAAAGAAATGACCTTTAGGTAGTTTAGATGCTTCGGCAATATCTTCTTCAATTGCCAAATTTTGTTCTGCAATCCAGTTGGCTATGAATCCTGCTTGATTATTCATCATTTGAAAGTCTCCGCTTTAAATCCGAATTTGTTTTTATGAGGATTGGTTGTACTTCCGCCCCAACTAAAGTGAAACGAAAAGTCTTTAAATTTGCCTCTTCTGAAACTCATCTTTTTAGTTTTCACATCAACATTCATTTGTAACAGTATAATACTTCTGGCACACTTTGTCAATGTTGTTCTAATTTCCTCATTGGCGTTCATTACTCCTATAAGAGCCATTCCCAATGGACCAACAATAACTCCAACTGGTCTTTCGAGTTTGTCTTTGTTATACTTTGTCCACGATGCCGGCTCTGGTGCAGAGCCATTTTCTTTATAGAATCCCGCCAATTTGGACTGCACTTCATCGGCATTCTTCTCATCAGGCCCCCCTCGTCCCAACCAACCTGCCAATGCCTGGGCAGACATCTTGTTGCCTTTCAGGTCTGTAGCAGTTTCAAGTTCTGCTATCGCTGGTGTTTTTAATTGTTGATGAATTTTAATAATACCATCCATCACATCGCCCTTTATAATCAGTTCCAAATAATTCTTAACTATTTTTAGTTCTCTTTTTGTAAACGTCTCTTTGAACGATGGGTCTTGAAGCAGTCTTAGTATAGGTTCAGTTAAGTTCTTCATTGTAGTTGAGGCGCCGCCACCAGATTTCACTGAAACTGGATACTGTATTTTACCTTGGCGAGCAACTCCAAGAAAATCTAATAAATCTGTATTTTCATCGGAAGGGAATATAACGTGCGTGAAACCAATATTCCGAATAGCCCAAACTGCACTTAATATTTCTCCAAAATCTTTAGAGATTGTCGTTAATTCTCTATCAGTCAATCCAAGGGGAGCAATATTAATCACATATGTTTTATGTTTCTTAGGGAGTTTGGCTTGTGATTTACCACCCTTAAAGTAATTCTGCCCTTTATCCTGTACTAATTTAAGCGTATTTTTTAATTTTTTCTTTACCTTGTCTGTAAGTGATGGGTGATTATCAATTTTGGCTGTCACGAGTTGCACTATCTTTTTTACATTCAAAGGCTGACCAGTCGCCACACCCATTTTTGCTGGTGTCAACCATTTTGTTTCAAGTGAATTTTTTGCATCGAACTTATTGATAAAATGTGTTCCTAACCATTGATCACCAAACTGTTTTACAACAATCCAAGTTGTTGTGCCTTTACTAAAAACTTCATCCGAGGGAATAACCTTGTATTCCAGTGTTTTTAATACAAGTGTTGGGTCTTCCTCTGCCATCTTTCCTTGACAAGCATAATATTTAATCTTTTCCGGGTCTTGACCTACTCCGTATATTTCTGGATTCTTAACCTTACCACCTTTAGTTGGGGCGGATTTTTTAACACCAAATCCAGGCAAGCCGCCCATACCTAAGGTTATATCAGCATTAATCTTATTATTGCTCCAAGAAGTAAAGATTGTGCCTGCAGGCGGAACACTTGCTTCCTGAATATTAAGGTATGTTTTAAATCTTTTCATCTTTTTTAAAAAACAGATTCGGAAATATCTTCTAATTTAGCCTCTGCCAAATTTTGTTCTGCAATCCAGTTGGCTATGAATCCTGCTTGATTATTCATCTTCTGCTTTCCATTCCTTCTCGATTTCATTGAAAAACTTTTTCTTTTGAGCATCATCCAACTCTGCTGGACTTTTTACTTTGTACTTCGCAAGTTTACTATTGAAGAATTTTTGATATTCTTCTTTGGAACCCTCATCAAGGGATTCAGAGTAGGTCGTATTATCCACATTACTGTAGATAACTTCCCGTGGATGAACCGTAGTTTCTATCTCTTTTCCACTTTTACGCATCTTCAACAAACATCGTTGTGGCCCATCTCTCTTATGTTGGCAAGCGATTACGGTTCCAACACCATCTTTGAGTTGAACATCATCCCCAGTATAAACTCTTACTGCGGAACCCTTCTTTGCTTTCTTCTTACCTCCAGAAGTTAACTTCTTACCCTCATCAAGTTCAACTTCTTCTTTACACTTTTTTAGAGCTTCTTTTTCATTTTTTGCCCAGACGTGGTTTGGGCCATCCTTTTCACCCCTTTTTGGGTTGTCTAGTTTTGCTTTATTTCCTTTAACCAGAAATCTATCATTACCATAAGCACCACCCTCATCAAGTTCAACTTCTTCCGTACTGTTAAAATACTTGCTTACAGCAGAATAGCGTTTATCACCTCTCTTATAATCAGGTAAAACATTTTCTAAAGACTTTTCTATGTCCATAGACTTCATTACGTCTTTTTTGAACTTGTCTGCAAACTCTTTTGTCTTCTTATTTTTTTTCAGGTTGGCAACAATATTATCAATCCTCTCTCCGTCAGACTTTGACAGCTTACCTTCATCAAGTTCAACTTCTTTTTTGCCTGTTTGAAACATAGTCTTAGAAAGATTGGTTTTAATATCAGATATCTTCGTAGACATTCGACTACCGATTTCGGTGTGTAGAAGTTCTTTAAAGGCTACTGGTTTTTTATCCCGTGCATATTGCACAAGTTTTTCTAAATTTTCGTTTGGCATAATATTCTATCTCCTAGTAATACTCGTCAGAGCCACCCTCTTCGTCACCCGAGGAGGGTTGGGCTTCACGCTCTTTGTCCATTTGTTTGTCTAATACATCAATATCTTCTTCAGTCTGCATCAGGACATTTTTTCGTACCCATTCGACAGAGTAATAACGACCAATCATTTCTCCACTTGATATAGTATCAAGCATTTCAATTCTGGATGTCATTATCTCAAGTTTCTTGAGTTCTGTAAAATATCCATCATCTTCAAAGATAAAATTAATATTCTCTTTGTAGATGTTCCATTCACCCTTGTCTATAATTCCTTTAGCAAGGAGTTGCGTTCTCAATAGTGAATACAACAAATTGGAGAATCGTTTACGTAGTTTCGTTACGTATTTTGTAAACTTAATCTCATCCCTTGTTATCTCGCCCGCTCTAGAAAAACTCCAGGTACTTTCGGTATCCATCCTGCTGGATGGAACGTGAAGTGCTTGGTAGCATTTCTTTTGAAAATATGCTACATCATCCATATCACCAAGATTTGTACCACCTGGCAATGTCTCTACTTCTGTTCCCCGGCCACCCTCTTTACGTGGAAGCCAAAAATCTTCCATCATAGACATTGTATCTTTACTATCTGCTACAGTACCCGTTGAAGCATCATAAACCATTTTATTCTTAAACTTGTTCATAATGTTTCGTAGATATTGTTCTGCTTTAGTCTTAGGCAGATTTCCAACGTCTATATAGAACACCCTTCTTTCGGGCGCCCTTGTAATTCTGTAAATCACCATCGAATCTTCTAACATCCGAAGTTGATTAATTGGTTTCATTGCTTTATGGAGATATGATAACGTGACTTCTTTCTCGCTGTCATATAATCCAGAGTCAGCAGTCGCCACTGCCTCTAAAGCAACTTTAAGGGTTTGAGTAATACCTTTACTCTCCTTTGAATATAACCAATATTCATCGACCCCAGTTATTACTTCGATTCCATCGGAATCTTTTTCTTTGATAATTTCCTTTATCTTCTTGATATTAGTAGAGTCAATGTAACGTAACTCCTTAATACCTTTCTTGATATTATCGTTATCAAAAATGATATGATAATGGATTGCTCCATCTTCATACCAACGCCTGAATATATCAGGTGCAGATTGATTAAACTCTAATTTCTTAGAGATAATCTGAAATTCATCTGCGACCATTTCCTTGATATTTTTAGGCACATCAATTGTGTCTAATTTATCAAGATAGATAGTGACTGGGTCCTTATAAGGGTCCAACACTACCGCTTCATTAACTATATCGTCAATCGCAGTTTCAGCCTCTGGCTGTCTCGCTACTGCACGATATTTAGCAATTAACTCTTGTTGCGTAGTAAACGCAGTGTCGAAATTGACGGAGAAGGCATTAATGCCTCCTCCATCTATTACAGTAGAACCATCGTCTAAGTTGGGGGCAACAAAGGA
>Ga0208638_1001957_pt1 | contig 10560 bp, 10 predicted proteins | sample ETNtaG_34_FD_185753 | JGI IMG/M metagenome (GOLD analysis project Ga0208638, IMG submission 185753) | Marine microbial and viral communities from oxygen minimum zone, Eastern Pacific Ocean - ETNP201306SV51 (SPAdes) (version 2) | ecosystem: Environmental > Aquatic > Marine > Oceanic ...
TGTATGTACTCAACTCATAGTCACCTAGTGGTTTTTGACTCCCAAGTACACCAAAGAAAGACAACTGTTTGGGGTCCAGGCTTACGCCTGATTCAGCATTCTCAAAAACAATATCATGAATACCAATAGAAAATGAAATGTCCCCCTGAGAATAAAGTCGCTGCTGCACATGGAACCCAAATTCAACCGGAGGAATGTATTGTGACTCATCCAGCAAAGCGGTCGTGTCTGCACCTTGACCGGAGGAAAAACCTAGAGTGAAGTTTTTAGAGAGATCCATAGAAAAATAAACCCCTCTGGCGGTATTGAAAGGTGAGAAGTTGTGAATCTCCGTGCCAAACCCAGCACTAAAAAGGTAAGGAGACCTGATGGTACTGGTGGTAGGAATCTTTATCATCTGACCAGGATGAGTATACGACACACGAGTCACAGCGCTCACAGAGACAACCAATATCATGGTGACAAAAATAATAAAGACGGTCTTGTGGTGAAATCTCATATTATTTCAACGATCTGTTGAATTCCATTTGAGCTAGACGGTAGTATTCACTCTCCGGGTAGAGTTCCACAACCCCGGCAAAGGCCGCCACTGCTTTGTCTTTCTCCCCAAGCTGGCGAAATGCCAAGCCCTGAAGAATCATTGAATCATCCAGTTTATCAGATTCCTTGTACATGCCCAGTTGCTTCAGCACAGATAATGCATTGGATGGCTGATCCAGTTGAAAATAGCAATCAGCCATCCAATAGAGAACATTGCCTGCTGTAATGTCATCAATATCGTCTAACGCTAAATCTGAAAATTGGCGTATAGCAGTTTGATAGTCTTCACGTTGGTAGGCAAACACGGCGTTCATGTAAAGCGTGCGGTTAAATACTGGCGGATTTTCATGTTTAGCGATAACTGCTAGTTCTTCATTTACCTTCTCCACGGGTGAGTTTTTTACCTCATCAGATTCCTCAATAATTACTGCTAATTCTTTAACTGGAGATTCCACCTGTTCTATTAGGTTGTTGATCATTACACGAAGTTCGCCATTCTCTTTTTCTAAGTTTTCCGTTTGCCGCTGGAAAGCAAGTTGAAGACCTTCAATTTTGTGGTTGATGCGAACAAGTGTCTCCTGCAACTCCTTAGTTGAAGCCATATAAACAGAACCGCTGGGTGCTTTATCGATAAATAGCTTAACCTTCTCAGGAGGTGCTTGAATTAGCCGATTGATTTCCTCGTCTCCATTTGACGGTTCAATCACAATGCCGAGATCTAAAAAAAAGTCATCGTTAACGCTGGAAGAAGTTATCTGCGATAAAAGAAGGGGGGGTACAACAATTACTATAACCAATAAAATAAAAAATTGACGGTAAACTAATTGGATCACTCGTATTCTTCCCAATCAATCGTGGGGGAATATCCTATGAACTGCCCAAAGCTGGAAGGTAAAACTAGCGTAAAGTTTCCTGATGCGCCTGGCAGGAGGGAAGAATCAGTGACAATACCTGAATCAAACGTGTGATAAGTCCCAGAAACAAACGTGGTTAGTGCTTGGGTTTCACCACTCCAGTTTTTACGGAAAACGAAATTTACTTTAACAAAGTCAGCCCTGCGGCCACCGATGTTTTTCACCTGTCCAGAGAAAGTAATATTCTCAGAGCGATCCTTCTGCTCAGAGATATTTCCCACAAGAACTATATTCGCAGATCTTCGCTTATCAGATAATCGTTCAGTTGGATCTGAAGCAACATATCTTGGCTCGGCTAATTTAGGCATGGGGGGTGGGCTGTATGTTTCTCGAATCTGCTCGGGGATATATTCCGGATCTTCTTTCCCAGCTACATTCTCAATAATTCGAACCACCTGTTCACGTTCAATCACTAAATATCCAAGCAACGTCTCTACTTTGATGATTTCCTCATCTTGGTAAACAACTTTTCCAAATACTGTGCTGCCGTTACTCATTATAATCTCTTTACTATATATAGATAGGGGGTTCACCCACATTTCACTCTTTGCCTGGAGGTCTCTAAGCTGAGTACCGACATGGTCAAGCTCAGCCTGTAACTTCTTTACTTCGAAACTTACCTCAGTAGAAATGTAATCTTCTTTGGGAATTCGCTCTGGAGTTTTATCTCCTTCTACACTTGTATCAGAGTCTATACTTGCATCAGACTGAACAACTGCATCAGAGGCTTTAGTCTTTGACAGCACTAAAATGATTTCAAGATCATCATTCAACTCAATTTCCTTTGAGGCAGAGCCAAAATCATCATCTTCAGCAACCAGAGAATAATTTCCCTCTTCAATCTTTTTGATTTTGAAGGCTCCCTTCCTATTTGTCTTGTCGTCTTTTACTTCATTCCCGTCGGAATCAAGGAGTACAACTAAGACACCTTTAACACCTTCACCGTCAATATCTTCAACAGTGCCCTTTATGGTGTATTTCTTTGTTTTTGCGGAAAGAGGCTGCTGTAGAAGTAACAGCCCAATGAATAATAGAATTGCTTTATACGTTGTCTTCAAATTACTACCTCGGATTTTCCCTGGATTAAAGGGATGCCAAATGGCATAGGAAAGTCTATGATTGCTTGATGAAAATGGCAAGAAAAAATGATACTTATTTCATAAGCAGAGAACTTTGGTGGCTCGTGGTGTTAATTCTGCAAAAAGAGTTTCGAATATATCTAAGAATTCACTCTGTGAAAACTGTGATCTGAATTTGTTTGAAGAACATTGATTAATCTTTCTTTACGAAAATGATTGCAACCAAGAAGAACCGTTAGTATTTTGTTCAAAATTAGATCGGTATAGGCTGTGGTTTGACGGATCTATTTGAAGAGTTAAACAAAATAAAGGAGGGTAGCCCATGAACAATGGTTTTGGTCAATTAATCGCATTTCTTTTACTTTTAGTTCTTGTCATTGGCGGACCTATCTACTTAAAAGATCAAAAAGCCCAGAAAGAGCATGAAGATCGAGCCACTCAAGAAGCGTTAAAAGCTGAGGAAGCAAATTTGCAGGCCATAGAAGATGATATCATCAAAAATGAAATCGAGCATGATGGCGATCCTGAGACAGCAAGTATGACCATCTCCCTGAATGGTGACGGCTTTGATAGTGATGGCGATAAGCTCACTTATAAATGGGAACAGACTGGCGGTAGCGAGGTTACAATTGACAATCCAGAATCTCCTTCTAACAGTTTTGAAGCTGGTCCAGGTGAATATACATTCCAACTAACTGTAACAGATCCTTACGGTGCAACATCAAGCAGTCAACAAACTTACAGGATCAGCGAGGAGCCTAACTCAGGTCCTGAGGCCAATATTAACGAATAATTCTCAGACAAAAATATACCAAAAGAAAGAGAGCGCTTTGAAGCGCTCTCTTTCTTTAATACTGACACAAAGTAAAATTAGTTGTCTAAGAAAAGAGATTTATCGAGACTAGCAAAAAAGCGTTGAAAGAATTCCGGCTCCTGAACTGGCCCGGCTGAAACCACACTCCCTCCAACCAACTTCTCTCCCTGAGCACTTACGCGCACCTTAGTCTGATCTTCGCCGACAGTTTCTAGATTTACTGTCACCTTGTAATTGTAGACAACAGGACCGCTCGGTCCATCGTCATCGTGGATAAAGTGGTGTTGCTCTGAATCACCATCATCGCCATCACCATCGCTTCCAGCATTTGTCAGTAAAGCTATAAAACCGACAAACAAAACCGCTACCGCGGCAACTCCGCAGATCTTCTTCCAGTCTAAAGGCTCCTCAATACCCTTTTCCTCAATAGTGTTGGCCTGCTTGCCTTCTGTGTGGCGACTGGCTTGAATGAGTCCGAGATCCGCTTCCACCACATCCACACTGTAGTAAAGATCCTGGAGAACATTCAGTGACGATTTAAGCACTTGGTTGTACTCCGCACCAACAATCCGGGTCTCCATACTTCTCGCCTCTGCTACCGTTGCCGGAGGTTTTGTGGGAGCACAGCCGGCAATAAAAGAGATGAGGTAGAGTTTAAGAATAAGACTCGCAGTCCTCATTAGACGGGTTTTGGGTTCTCTGAAGCTCTTCATCTAAAATTCTGTTGAATGATATGTGTAGTCAGCGACACGACCACCGCCATCAAATGTGATAAGCACGGTAAGAGTACGCTGAGTTGATTCTTCTGAACTCCAGAAAATGAAGCCGCGGCTCGTTGCCTCTTTGGACACACGATCATACGTCCACATCTCATTACCATCGTTGTTCTTAGAAATAATATTGGGGGCACCGAGGGCTTCCTGAACTTCACCGCCGGTCATCCCCATATGGATTGAGGATTGTACTGTGCCGAGGGTCATACGGTCAGCCTGAGATTGTGGCGCACAACTGATTAGAAAAAGTAAAATTCCTGCCTGTATTAATTTTCTGTTCATTATTTTATCTCCCTTGTTACCAGCTTTTTCAATTTACGTCATCTCGTTATGACAGTTCCAATTTTATTACGTTATAGAAAAAATGGATTCTGGCCTATTGTAATTGACTCACATTTCTCCTATACTCAGTCCGTGCCCAAATTACTTCAACACCTATTACTGTCCATACTTATCTTGCTCATTGCTTGTCAGCAGAAGCCTGACCCCAGAATGCTTGTCCTTGCCCGCACGGGAGAAATCAAAAGCTTTGACCCAGCTCTGGCGGTAGATGTCCGCTCCGGACAGATCATCGCCCTCACATATGACAACCTTGTTCACTTCGGTAACAGCACGGAACTAGTTCCCGGCATTGCCGAGTCTTGGACTCTTTCTGACGATGGTCTCACTTATACTTTCTACCTTTACAGAGGATTTCGCTTCCACGACGGCACTGGGATCACAGCTAAAGATGTACGTTATTCTTTTGAACGCGCAGCTCAAGGACCACAGAGCTGGCTCTTTACTCGCATTGCCGGCTCCGACAAATTCCTCACGGAAGAAAACTCTCACATTACAGGAATCTTACTACCGGAAGGTGATGAAGGATATAAAGTGGAAATAACCCTAAAAGAGCCTTTCTCTCCCTTTATACAATTTATGGCCATGCCTGCCGCTGCAGTTGTTAACCGAAAAGCTATTGAAGGCGGTTCCATTGATCTGACAGTTGAGGCCGCCGGCTCCGGTCCTTGGGTGCTGGAAGAGTGGGTACGGGATGGGCACATGCTTTTCTCTACCAACGATAATTATTTCCATAAACCACCTAGGATGAAGAAACTCAAGCTGCGAATAATCTCAGAGGAAATGACACAATCGGCAGAGTTTGAGGCGGGGAATCTGGACATTGTTAGCATTCCCGGAGCTGAAACTGAAATGTGGCGGAAGGACCCTCGATGGGAGGGGTTGATTTATGAACAACAGGAGTTAAACACCTATTACATTGGGCTAAACTGTTCCCGTCCACCATTTAATGATGCCCGCGTACGGCAAGCCATGAATCTGGCGGTGGACCGGGAGAAAATTCTACGGTTCGTTCTATCGGGAAATGGAACACTTGCTCATGGCACCATCCCTCCCGGTATCTCAGGCTACGATCACACCAAGAATCCGTATCCCTATAATCCGACCAAAGCAAAACAACTTTTAACTGAAGCCGGCTATCCTAACGGCTTCACCATGAAGCTCTGGCAAAGTCAAGCTTCCGGCCTGGCGCAGGTGATGGAGGCGTTTCAATCTTACTGGAAAGCGGTGGGCATTAACGCCGCAATTATCCGTAACGATTGGAATGTATTTAAAGCTGCCATCCGAGATGGAAAGCCTGACGCCTATTACCTCGACTGGTTTGCTGACTACCCTGATGGAGAAAATTTTCTCTTTCCCTTGTTTCACTCATCTGAATCCATGACCAAACGGAACCGTTATTCCAACCCTGAAGTGGATCAGCGTATCGAAGAGGTTCAATCTATAGCTGATTCACCTGAGCGCAACCGATTAATGACTGAAGTGGACAGCCTAATCTTCTATGACGCTCCATGGGTTTTTCTATGGCACTCCGTGAGCCAAGTGGTTACACAGCCGTGGATATCGGGTTTTGAACCGAAGTTGATGTTCAATGCTCAGCGATATACAACTGTAAGTAAGGAGATGTATTAATGAACCGACATAACTTGATGAGGGTTAGTATCTTCTCCAGCAGTTAATTATGACAACTTATCTCATTAAAAGAATCCTCCATACGATTCCCGTTATATTTGGGGTGATTGTTTTCACATTTATACTAATGTATGTAGTCCCCGGTGATCCAGTTCTCTCCATGGTGGGAGAACGGTACGACGAAGCGACTATCCAGAGACTGCGAGATAATCTTCACCTTGATGATCCCCTCTGGAAACAGTTTGGGAATTACGTGGGGAATCTCTTAAAGGGAGATCTTGGTAATTCCTTCATTACTATGCGTCCCGTAGCAAATGATTTGATGGATAAATTCCCCTTTACTCTTCTTCTTGCCTCTTCCGCCATGATTGTATCAATAGTAGTGGGGCTAGCAGTGGGAATTATCTCCTCGCTGAAACCCAATTCACTCCTCGACCGCGGTACTATGCTGCTTGCTCTCACCGGTATTTCGGCTCCGGTCTTTTGGGTAGGGCTTCTTCTTATCCTTATAGTAGGGGTGAATCTCAAGTGGTTGCCGCCTACCGGTTACGGCGGTGTCGAATACCTTATCCTGCCGGCAATTGCATTGGGCACACGTTCAGCTGCCTTTCTAGCTCGTGTCACCCGTTCAACAATGTTAGATGTACTCCAGCAAGACTACATTAGAACAGCCCGGGCAAAAGGGCTCCCTGAGTGGAAAGTGGTTTTGAAGCACGCATTTCCCAATACGTTAATTCCTATTATTACCATCATCGGGGTTGACTTTGGAAGCTATCTTTCCGGCGCAGTATTGACAGAATCCATATTTGGCTGGCCGGGAATTGGTCGGTTTGCGCTCGATGCCATCCTGAAGCGGGACTTCCCGGTAATTCAAGGAACTGTTCTTTTTACTGCTATGATGTTCATTTTTGCTAACTTGATTGTGGATCTGCTGTACGGCGTAGTGGATCCAAAAGTTCGTCTGGAGCGCAGCAATGAGTAAACAAATACAAGGATTGTGGTTCGATGCATGGCTGCGGATGAAAAAAAATCGAACAGCCATGTTCGGCTTTTGGTTGGTAACAATCATTCTTGTGATAGCCTTGTTCGGGCCGTGGTTAGCGCCAATGGATCCTGATGTTCAAATACTCGAATATCAGCGTAAGCCCGCCGGCTTTAGGGGGGATGTTATCGTACTGAAGAAGGGTGAGCTAATGGTGAGCCCCATCGTACCGGTAGAGTCATTCACCGTGAAAGACGACTCACTCAGCTATACAGATTTGCTGGGACGATCAGCTTCTGTACATAAGAGTGAGTTAGGTGGAACAACGGAAAATAGTTGGCACCAGCAACCCCGCTTTTGGCTTGGAACGGACAATTTCGGCCGGGACATTCTGTCGCGGATTATCCACGGTACCCGTATCTCCGTGGCAGTGGGCTTCATCGCCAGTACACTGTCGCTCCTCATCGGAACGATTCTGGGGCTGCTGGCAGGTTATTACGGACGCTGGATAGACACAATCATAATGCGGCTTACTGACATCATGTTTGGCTTCCCGGCGTTACTCTTCCTCATTGGTATTACGGCGGCTTTCGAGCCGAGTCTTACAGTGGTCTTTTTCGCTATCGGTTTCGTAAGCTGGCCATCTATGGCTCGGGTCGTGCGTGGACAAGTATTGAGCGTGAAGGAATTTGAGTATATTCAGGCGGCAAGAGTATTGGGACTTAGTGATCTGAGAATTCTTATAAGACACATCCTGCCTAATTGTCTGGCACCTATTATTGTTGCTTACACCATGGGGATCGCCGGTGCCATTATGGCTGAGGCGAGCCTCTCGTTTCTAGGGCTTGGTGCCCAACCGCCCACGCCATCATGGGGAGCCATGATCAACTATGGAAAAGATTTTCTTCGGGTAGCACCGTGGATGAGCCTCTACCCCGGCATCGCTATCGCCATGACTGTTCTGGGTTTCAATCTTCTGGGAGATGGATTGCGTGATGCGCTGGATCCGAAGATGAAGATTGACCGGAGGCAGGCAGGGTAAATAAAAAAGGTGCCATCATTTTTTATACGCAGTATTTAAAATCTCTCTACACGTACGACTCGTAATTCGGCTCATACTGGCGAGACTTCATATGTTCTAGCAGGTTGTCTGGCCGTTCTACCGTAGCCAGACCTCGCTCATACGCTACCTCTGCCACAGCCGCTGCAATCACTGCTGACACATCACGAATTTGAGTAAGCGGTGGGTAGATACAACCACTCGCCAAGTCATCTTCAGTTACTTCATTGGCTAACGCCTTGGCTGCCGCAAAGAACATCTCGTCTGTCACGTGCTTGGTCCCGCATTCGATTGCACCGAGACCAACACCGGGAAATACATAGGCGTTATTGCCCTGCCCTGGGATGTAGGTTTTACCATCCAGTGTCACCGGCTTAAAGGGGCTGCCGCTGGCGAAAATGGCTCTTCCATTTGTCCAGCTGTAAGCTTGTTCCGCCGTGCACTCAGCTTTAGACGTGGGATTCGACAGAGCAAAGATTACCGGCTGCTCATTGATTTCACCCACAGCTTCCACGATAGGTTGAGTGAAAGTCTGCGGTTGCCCAGACACACCAACAAGAATGGTCGGTTTCAAAGTCTCCACTGCAGATAAAAGATCGGGGACAAACTCGTGATCGTGAGCATAAGCCAGTTTGTGATTCTGTAAATTCTCGCGGCTCTTGACCACCAGCCCCTTGGAGTCCACCAGCCAGCACTGTCTCTTGGCTTCATCGTGAGACATCCCTTCAGCTTCCATAGCAGAAACGATGAGATTAGCAATCCCAACCCCCGCTTCACCTGCACCTTGGAATAAGATTTTCTGATCAGTAAGCTTCTGATTGGTTATGCGGAGAGCGGAGTAAATTCCCGCCAAGGTCACACTGGCTGTACCCTGAATATCATCATTAAAGGTACAAACCTTCTTCTGATATTTCCGCAGAAGACGGAAAGCGTTAAAATTACTGAAGTCCTCGAACTGAATGAGTGCGCCGGGAAATACATCCTGCACTGCCCAGACAAATTCGTCAATCAGTTCGTCATACTCATCTCCGCGGATACGATTTCGGAGTAGCCCAATGTAAAGAGGATCTTTAAGAAGTTCCTCGTTATTCGTCCCCACATCAATTGTAATCGGAAGGCAAAGAGATGGATGAACACCGGCGCAGACGGTATAGAGAGCGAGCTTCCCGATAGGAATTCCCATCCCGTTGGCGCCCAAGTCTCCTAAGCCGAGAATCCGTTCGCCATCGGTTACTACAATAATGCCAACCTTTTTCATGGGCCAGTTGCGTAAAACATCGGCAATGTTCCCTTTTTCATTTATAGTAAGGTAAAGCCCACGCGGTCGTCGCCAAATATGTCCAAAAAGTTGGCACGCCTTACCAACCACAGGAGTGTAAATGATGGGCATAATCTCTTCCACATTGTCAATGACTGTTCGGTAGAAAAGGGTTTCATTCCGATCCTGCAAAGCCACCATGTAGATGTATTTCTCCAGGTCATTTGTTTTGTTGTGAAAGTTCTCGAGAATCCGCTTGCTCTGTTCTTCCCCGGTAAATATCCTGGGTGGGAGGAGCCCTCGTAGCGCCAGTTTATCCCGCTCTTCTTCGGTGAAGGCAGTCCCTTTGTTTAGCGTAGGATCGTGAAGAAGATCAACACCGCCGGAAACATTTTTTGAGGTAGGCATGTCTATTCCCTCTTGAGAAATACATGGTTTAACAGATTATAAAAGGTTGAAATAGTGATCGTTAAGCACATAAAAGGAGGTTGCTTGCTAGTGGAAAAATACGGAGGAATTAACTAATAGAGCAATGAAAGTGACATGATAAAATAAATAATTATGAGTAAACAAGTTTGCTGAAATGGTAGGTATCTCTAAATTACGCACCTTGAAAAATGAAAGACGGTTCGGGAAATATTATCGTAGCACCCTTGAACAAGCTTCTTAACTGGGCTCGATCTACTTCTCCATGGTACTTCCAGTTTGGCTTGGCGTGCTGCGCCATTGAGATGATGGCTACAGCAGCATCCCGCCATGACCTAGAGCGGATTGGTATGATGCCCCGTTCTTCTCCACGGCAAGCAGATGTAATGATTGTCGCTGGTACAGTCACCATGAAGATGTCGCTCCGAGTAAAGCGACTCTACGAGCAGATGGCAGATCCCAAGTATGTCATCGCCATGGGAAGCTGTGCAACAAGCGGAGGTCCTTATTGGCAGCACGGTTATCATGTTCTAAAAGGTGTGGATATAGTTATTCCCGTAGATGTTTATATTCCTGGGTGTCCACCACGACCTGAAGCACTTATAGAAGGCTTGCTTCATCTTCAAGAGAAGATTCGAGATGAACGCCCCATTCAAGAGACAGTTATTCCAAATCTAAAAAATCTCTTTTCGAAGAAAAAGGCTCCCGCTGTCAAGGCAGACTAGCAATTTACCCCTCCCTCG
>Ga0208638_1001972_pt1 | contig 10518 bp, 11 predicted proteins | sample ETNtaG_34_FD_185753 | JGI IMG/M metagenome (GOLD analysis project Ga0208638, IMG submission 185753) | Marine microbial and viral communities from oxygen minimum zone, Eastern Pacific Ocean - ETNP201306SV51 (SPAdes) (version 2) | ecosystem: Environmental > Aquatic > Marine > Oceanic ...
TCTATTTGCAACAACTTCCTGTAGCAGTTTGCTGTAGTCAATCTTTGATTGGTGTAGAGCCTTTGCCGAATAGAACATATTCTGTACATCAACAAATATCCCCAATCTCTGCCTGTTCATCCTAACTGCCTCACCTGTCATATCTTAAGCCTTTATAATGTAATTCTATCTTTATGCTGAAAATTAATGTTTAACAATAATGTCTTCTCAAAACCTCATTTCTTCAGGAAATGGTTATATACTGTTAATAACTCACAGCGGGTAACTATTGATGTGCAGGGTAACCAATTATGATCTCCCTATCATAACATAAACATACTGGGAAAGATCTTTAATCACAATAGGTTAAAAGAAATTATTGAAATCTTGCAAAGTCATATTCTATACAGTTTTACAGAACAGTCAATTAAAAAAATATTTAGTGAACAACACGCTTATTGAATCGTTATTTTATTGACTTTTTCCGCATGTTTTGTTATAGTGCCATGCGCGGGAAAGTTCTATAACCTACTGAAATTTCATATGTTTATGTGTTATTCTGGACAAAAAAATCCAAATGAATCTTAAAAAATTGAGGGGAAAGATTGATGCCTTAGATTCGAAGATTATAGATCTTTTCAATGAAAGGGCAAATGTTGCCAAGGAAATCGGGGCAATCAAGAAACGTACTAATGCGCAAGTATATGCGCCTGATAGAGAAAAAAAGGTATACGAGCGTGTTTCTGCAAAAAACAAAGGCCCTTTAAGCGACAAATGCCTTTTTGCAATATATAGAGAACTGATGGCAGGGTCTCTAATGCTTGAGAAGCCTTTAAAGGTGTCATTTTTGGGACCTGTAGGTACCTTCAGCTATTTTGCGGCAAAGGGAAAATTTGGTGATTCTGTTGAATATTTGCCCTTGAATGGGATAGATTCGGTCTTTAGAGAGGTTTCAAGCGAACGGGCTGACTATGGTATAGTTCCTGTAGAAAATACGTCAGAGGGCGGTATCAGGGAAACCCTGAATATGTTCATTGAGTGTGATGTAAAGATTTGTGCAGAGATTATTATGCCTGTACATCACAATCTGATGGCTAACTGTAAAATTGGCGATGTAAAGAGAATATATTCAAAGCCTCAGGCGTTTGCTCAATGTAGATTATGGCTGGCTGATAATTTTGAGAAGATTGATCTCCTGGATGTCGGCAGTACGACCGAGGCGGCAAAGATTGCGGCAAAAGGTAAAAATGCTGCTGCGATTGCTCACTCTGAAGTGGCTAGGATATGCGGTTTAAGAATTTTGCGGCGTAATATTGAGGACTACACCAACAATATAACAAGGTTCTTTGTCTTGAGTCGTGAATTTCCGCCACGTACCGGTAATGATAAAACAGCCATTATGTGCCATACAAAGAACGAGACCGGTGCACTTCTTAAGATATTGGAGCCTTTCAAGAAACATAAAATAAACCTGACGGATATAGAACCATTGCCAACAAGAAAGAAGGCATGGGATTATTGTTTTTTTATAGATTTCGATGGCCATGCTTCTGATGAAAAGGTGAAGCGTGCACTTAAGGATGTCAGTAAAAGGTGTATCGATATGAAATTAATGGGTTCATTTCCTGCAGACAACACAATCAGATGAAGAAGCAATTTATAGCCGGCAACTGGAAAATGAATCTGACTATGGATGAGGCCCTAGGCCTGGCAAGAAAGCTTTGCGACGAATCAATAAATTCAGACGTTGTAGATATTGGAGTATTTCCTGCATTTGTTTTTATAAGGGATATATGTGAAATCCTTCGTGACAGCAAGGTGTATGTTGGTGCGCAAAATATGTATCTGGAAGAGAGCGGAGCTTTTACCGGGGAAGTTTCAGGGGCAATGCTCAGGGATGTTGGCTGTACGCACGTAATAATCGGGCATTCTGAACGAAGAACAATATTCCAGGAGACGAATTCAATGGTCAACTCAAAGCTAAAGGCAGCACTTTCCTTTGGCTTGAAACCAATCATGTGTGTTGGAGAGAAGCAGGAAGAGAGGGATGCCGATCAAACCAGTGAGGTTGTTGGGAATCAGTTGTCAGAGGGGCTGGCAGGCTTGACCTCAGAGCAGGTAAAGAAACTGACAATTGCTTATGAACCTGTCTGGGCAATAGGCACTGGTAAGACTGCGACACCAGAACAGGCCAATGAAGTACATACCTTTATAAGGGATACGATTAAAAGTAAATTTGAAAATGACACGGCTCAAAATATCAGGATTCAGTATGGAGGAAGTGTAAACATTAAAAATGCTGACGAACTGTTAGGACAACCTGAAATAGATGGTGCTCTTGTTGGAGGGGCAAGTTTAGAACCTGGATCTTTTTTAGATATAGTTTCTGCGGCAGGCAGATTGTCATAGATTTCAGTTAACATAGTAACTTCATTTTATCTGTAAAATTTATTGTTTGATTTGGAAGAGGTATATTTTTATGAAATTGAAATGGATTGCGACTATAGTGATTATTTTTGGTATACTGGCTATGTTTTATATGAATAACTGGACAGGAGTTTTAAAAGCTACTTTAATATCCTCATGTATTGTCTTGATTGGATGTGTACTGTTGCAAGCAGGAAAGGGCGGTGGACTAGCCGCTATTGGTGGTTTGGCTGACGAGTCTGCCATGGGAACGCAGCCGGGCGGTATTCTGGCCAAGATTACTTACCTGGTAGGTGCAATATTTATTGTTTCTACTCTCTTACTTACAAAACTGACATTATCGTCAATACATGGAACAGATACCCTTAGAAGTGAAATGTCTACATCACTTCAGGAAGTAGCGCATGATCATTCTGAGCATGAAGGCACTACTGTCGATGAACATGCCGGCCATGACCATTCACAGGGTACAGCAGGGGATGCTGAAGGAGCGGGAGGCACTACTACTATTGGCATGAAAGCAGTTGATGCTACCGATGATAAACAAAAGAGCAGCGAAAACTAATAGCTGAGGAAAAAAATGATTAAGAGTATGACTGGTTTTGGAAGAGTGGAAATAAAAGACGAAGAGAAGACAATTCTCGTCGAAATGCGTTCTGTAAACAATAAATATTTGAAGATTAATACAAGAATACCAGAATCGTTAATGGTTTACGAAGACAAGATTGAAAGGCTATTAAAGAAAGAATTGGTTCGGGGAACTGTTAATCTGTCAATAGAGTATAGAGTGCGTGACGAGGTGCCAAAATGTGTGATTAACAAGGATACACTGAAAAAGTATCACAACATGATAAGTGAAGCCGGAAATGAAATATTCTCGAGGAAGGATATCTCACTAGATAATCTTATTTCTCTTCCGGGTGTACTGGAGTTTAAAAAGGACTCAGGTAACGGAAAGATGCAGGATGATGATTTCTGGGATGAGTTGGAACGTTTAATCAAACTTGCAGTTGATGATTTAAAAAGTATGAAAGTGGCTGAGGGTAAAAATCTGCAAATTGAAATAGAAGAATGGAAAACCAGGATTTCAGAATTACTGGATGAAATAGAAACTATGGCTCCAAATGTAGTGTTGGAGTATAGCAAACGAATTCAGGAAAGGGTTTCTTCTCTACTGGAAGATACGGAGAATACAATAGAAAGGAATGACTTAAACAGGGAAATTGCAATCTTTGCAGATAGGTGTGATATTTCAGAGGAGCTGGGGAGGCTGCGAAGTCACATTTCTTTACTTGACAATGTGATTGAAAATGAAGAGCCGAATGGCCGGAAATTGGAATTTATTGTACAGGAAATGTTCCGCGAGGCTAATACAATTGCAGCCAAAGCAAATAACGCTGACATAATCAAAGACGTAATCTCGATAAAGACCGATATTGAAAGAATAAAGGAACAGGTACTGAATGTAGAGTAACAGGATAATTCTTAAATTTATGTTTGAGGATAGTATTATTGGTGAAGAGGAAAAAGGCAAGCTAGTAATTATTTCAGGTCCATCAGGGAGTGGCAAGACATCAATTTGTAATCTACTAACAAAAAACCCTAAAATTAAACAATCGGTTTCTTATACTACGAGAAAACCCAGGGATGGTGAAAGAGACGGCATTGAGTATTGTTTTATAGAAAAGAGCGAATTTGAGAAGCTCGTCGATGAAAACAGATTCATAGAATATGCTGAATACTGTGGTTATTTGTACGGAACATCTGTTTCAACTATTAAAGAAGCAATTGATAATGAGGAGATACTAATACTTACCATTGACGTAAAGGGGGCATTGCAGGTTATTGATAAAATACCAGAGGCAATATCTATATTCATAAATGCACCCGATGACGAAACGCTGAAATTAAGACTGAAGAACAGGCTCACAGATGATGACGCTGTCATTGATAAAAGATTTATTGTTGCCAAGGAGGAGATGGAATATAGCAAGTATTATGATTACTGTGTTGTTAATGACAGGCTAGACGATGCAGTAAAAGAAATTGAAGGTATTTTAAATCTATCCTGAAGGAAGGACACGAATGTCTAAGAATATAATATATGGTGTAACTGGAAGCATTGCTGCTTTTAAAGCTGCATCAATAGTTTCCAAGTTGAAAAGTCAGGATTATGATATCACGGTTATAATGACAAAATCTTCACAGAATTTTATTAACCCGTTGACTTTCAGGACGCTTTCGCAAAATAAGGTTATCACAGATATTTTTATTGATGACAACGAGTATGATCCTCAACATGTCTCCATTACAGATAAAGCAGATATAGTCGTTATTGCACCTGCAACTGCTAATATTATTGGTAAGCTGGCGTCTGGTGTTGCAGATGATGCACTGACCAGCATTGTGATGGCATCAAATGTTCCTGTCCTGATTGCTCCTGCAATGGAAGAGAGGATGTACACTAATCCTATAACGCAAAGAAACATAAGGGTTCTTCAAGAAGTAGGGTTTAAGTTTGTAGGGCCGGAAAAAGGCAGGTTAGCCTCAGGCCGGACAGGTGTTGGACGGATGGCTGAAGTAGAATTGATAATCCAGGCAATAATTGAAGAATTGAATATTTCAGATCAGAAATGTAGCAATGCAAAAAATAAAACTGAAGATAAAGAGAAAAAAAGGTTGCGAAGACCTGCCATTACCAGGCTATATGAGTCCGGCGGCGAGCGGCATGGATCTCTACGCAGCAGTTGAAAATGAAACAGCCGTAGAAAAAAATGAAATCTTATTAATTCCAACTGGAATCTTTATTGCGTTGCCTCATGGTTATGAGGCGCAGGTAAGACCAAGAAGCGGTTTAGCATTAAAACACGGCATTACAATAGTCAATTCGCCCGGTACAATCGATAGCGATTATAGAGGTGAAATAGGTATTATTTTATGTAATCAAGGTAAGGATAAATTTGTAGTTGAAAGAGGTATGCGTATAGCACAGTTAGTTGTACAACCTGTTATACATGCTGAGTTGGAAGAAGTTGCTGAACTGGAAGAGACTCATAGAGGAGAAGGTGGGTTTGGACATACAGGGCATTGAACAGTTGACATAGGTCAAGGTTATTTATCTTAAATCATTCTGCGAACTGATAAGGAAGTGATTTAATGCAAAAAACAACGATTTTTCATTCGGCATATTCAATGATCATCTTCACTATTGGAATATTTACTCTGATAAGCATAGTGACATTTTCACCTAATGATCCTCCATTTGCAAATTATCCTGTAAATAACCCCGTTCAGAATTACTGTGGTAAGCTTGGTGCAGGTGTATCAGGTTACCTGATAACCTGTATTGGAATAACGTCCTATGTATTTGCTTTCTTGATTGGAGCGTTGGGAGTTGCACTCTTTCTAAAGAAAAGAATTGAAATCCTGTGGGTGAGGATACTTGGCGGTATATTGCTCATCTTTTCAGTTTCACCGATACTTGGCATACTTGATAATTTTGCAAATTTTACACTTCCACTTGAAACAGGCGGGATTATTGGCATGATTGCGTCCTTCAGGTTAGCAGAATACCTTGGAGTTCCCGGTGCTTGTATACTGCTGGCAACTGGGTTCTTTATATCTATAACACTCATTTCCAATAAATCATTGGACTCTTCTGTTGGCTGGGCATATAGAAAAATAAAGGACAAGTTTATTTCGAGATCATTATTGACTGACAATACACAGAGCATTTTTGAGATGGATCCTGAAAAAGACGCTACTGTAAAAGAACGAACTGCTTTAGAGGAAGAAAAAAGCGAAGGTACTGTAACTGTTGTACCAAAATCCTATGTGGAGCAAAAACCCAGAAAAAGAGATTCAGCAGTTAAAGCAGGGAAACATGTTTTGCCTAAGGGTAAAGGTTATGTTCTTCCTCCGGTTTCGCTACTGGATGAACTTACAAGGCATAAGTTTGACAGCGATGAACATATCATGGAAAAAGCGTCCATATTGAAGGAAACGCTGGCACAGTTTAAGGTTGTTGCTGAGGTTGTCGGAATGGAGAAGGGGCCTTCCGTTACCATGTATGAATTGGAACTGGCGCCCGGTACAAAGGTAGGTAAGATTTCAAACCTCCATGATGATATTGCAATTGCCCTGAAGGCACAAAGTGTACGTGTAGTTGCCCCTATACAGGGAAAATCTACTATTGGAATTGAAGTGCCAAATACTTATAGAAAACCTGTGCAAATGCGAGAATTATATGAGACCGCTTATAAAGATACAAATAAACACACCATACCTCTGTTATTAGGTAAAGACATTGCCGGATTTCCGTTAGTCTCAGACCTTGCGGCTATGCCGCACTTATTAGTCGCCGGTACCACGGGTTCCGGAAAGTCTGTATGTTTGAATTCTATAATTTTAAGTATACTTCTTTTCCAAAAGCCGGAAGAATTGAAGTTAATACTGGTTGACCCGAAGATGGTGGAATTTTCAGCTTTCAAGGATATTCCTCATTTGATTGCCCCTGTGGTTACTGATATGAAGAAGGCAGCAGCAATATTGGAATGGGCAGTAAGTAAGATGGATGAGCGATATACTCTTCTGTCAAGAGCCGGCGTAAGAGACATTACCGGATATAATGGATTGAGTGATTCAGAAAAGGAGAGGAGACTGAATCCGGAAAGGGATGCCAGTCTAGATGACGTTCCATTCTTATTACCGCATATGGTAATTGTTTTAGATGAATTGGCTGATCTGATGATGGTTGCCTCAAAAGAGGTAGAGGCTGCAATTATCAGGCTTTCACAGAAGTCCAGGGCTGTCGGCATTCATCTTGTGGTTGCAACTCAAAGGCCGTCAGTAGACGTAATCACGGGCTTGATAAAGTCTAACTTACCATCGAGAATCTCATTTCACGTTTTTTCAAAGGTTGATTCACGTACGATTCTGGATCAAAACGGTGCAGAAAAACTTTTAGGCAAGGGCGACATGCTCTTCCTTCCACCAGGCACCTCGAAGCTGGCAAGAGTACAGGGAACATACGTCAGTGATAATGAAATTAAAAATGTTGTTGATTATTTAAAACAAATAGCTTTACCGGAATTCAGCCCTGAGTTAAAGGTATGGCAGGGTTCATTAAAGGGAAACGATGCTGCTGCCACGGATGAACTTTATGAAGAGGCGGTAAGAATTGTGTTGGAAACACAGCGAGGGTCTGTATCTTTGCTGCAAAGAAGATTAGAGATCGGTTACTCTCGTGCTGCAAGGTTGATAGACTTGATGGCAGAAGATAGTATAGTTGGTGAATATAAGGGTAGTCAGGCAAGAGAAGTATTTGTTGCACTTGATGAATGGGAAGCACAGAATAAATAGATTGTCAGTTAAATCATGGTCATTGAATATAAAAAAACCGATGCTCCGGCGGAGAAGTTTAGTTTAAGGAAAAGTGCTGTTTTTAATGTCCCGAATAGAATAACACTTTCCAGATTGATGCTTGCTATTGTCTTTTTTGTTCTTTTATCACACAGGCATTTTAATGTGGCCCTGATTATCTTCGTTGTTGCGGCTGTTACGGATTGGCTGGATGGATATCTTGCCAGAAAGTGGGACTTATCAACAGACCTGGGACGTATAGTAGATCCATTTGTAGATAAGGTTATTATCTGTGGAGCTTTTATTATTTTTTTAAATATAGCAAAGGATGTTATTGTACCATGGATGGTAATTGTAATAGTGGCAAGAGAATTTTTTGTTAGTAGCATAAGGGGGTTTTCTGAATCAAAGGGAGTTAAGTTTGCCAGTAATATGTGGGGAAAGACTAAGATGGTTATACAGTCAGGGACTGTCTGTGCTATGATTCTGTACTATGCATACTTTGAAAATGTGGTCTGGGCTGAATACATGGTCTGTGTTTTCCTGTGGATTACTGTTATAGTTACCATTGGTTCTGGGATGACCTATGTACTCTCCGCAAAAAAGACTCTACTGGCTGCCTGAGAAACAAACAGCCAGTAGATGTTTTCAAACTACTGATATTGTGCTTAAAACAGGTTTTATTCTTTCACAACAAACAAACCTTCATAATCACCCAGCAGTACCATTTTGACTCTATCGTGCCAAAGGATGCCGAACTCCTTAATCTCCTCATCGGTACCTGTTCCGCTAACGGCAAGAGGCATTAACTCTCCCATCTTGGGATTACCGGACAGCATACTATTGTTATAGGAAACCTCTACAGATTTCCCGTTGTCAATCCTTTCAAAAACTGCTGAACATATCGCGCCTGCAGGTGCCTCACTATTTGCATCAAAAGTCAGGAGATTATTCCTGTTGAATCTTCCGCCTCCCAAGCCGTGAAATCCATTATCCCCGGCAGCGCCTGTTATAAGCGTAACAACCTGAGAGATTGGACCATTAACCTTGTATTCAATACCGCCCCTAAATGTCACCTTTATGTCACCTCTGGAAGGAATCTCATCTCCATAAAGGTGTTTTAACGCAGTCTGAGTTAATCTATATGCGCCTGAGACTGCAGGACACGAATGGCCGGCAGTTTTCACAGCATCTTCATATCGATAAATGAATGGTTCATCCTTGTCCATGGCACCCAATGCCACAGCAAGTGGATCTTTCATTTTAATTGGTTCAACCTGATCAAAAAAATCCTTATTAAACTTAGTCTGTCCTTCTGCCATTATTTCTCCTCCACACACTATAATAAAAAATAAAAAAGCTAAATATATTTGTAAACATCCGAAAAACCTCATTTTTCCTAGACTCAATATAAACCTCCATTAAATTAATTGCTTTAAATTGCAAAGGCTTTGAACAGGCTGGGCACTCGTTCAAAGTTTTTTCTGTAGTAAATGTATATGTATTTGATTATAGGATGACGGGTTTTAAAAATCAACTTATAAAATATTATGTGATTAGCGACGGTATGAGTGTTTGAAATGTTTGCCGTATAGCTTTGAATATTCGAAGTTCTTAGATAATACATCACCTACAATAATTATAGCAGTCTTCTTGATGTCATTCCGGGTTATTTCGTCTGCAACATCACTAAGGTTGGAAATGATAACTTTTTCATCTTTCCAGCTTGCTTTGTACACAATTGCTACGGGACAATTTGTTCCATAGGCTGGCTCGAGAATGTCTACAACTTTTTTAATTTCACTAACACTCAAGAATATGCATAGTGTTGCTTTCGATATAGCGAGGGTCTCTAATCCTTCTGTTTCAGGTACTGGTGTTCTCCCCTCAATACGCGTTATAATTACAGTTTGTGATACACCTGGTAAAGTAAGTTCCTGCTTTAATGTTGATGCTGCCGCTAGAAAAGAACTCACGCCGGGAATTACTTCATAATCAATCCCACGTTTATCCAGCTCTGACATTTGCTCCTGTATTGCCCCGTAAATCGATGGATCGCCTGTATGAACCCTGGCAACATCTTTATTATCGTCTCTTGCTTCTTCTATTACATTTACTATTTCTTCCAGGGACATGGATGCAGAATCGTATATCCTGGTATCTTTACTGCAATACTTGAGGATGTCAGCGTTTACCAGAGACCCCGCATATATACAATATCCGGACATTTCGATAGTTTTCTTCCCCTTTACGGTTATGAGTTCGGGGTCACCAGGGCCGGCGCCAATGAAGTATACCTTCATACTGTTTTCAGGAAAATGAATATTTTATTATCAAATAGAATACTGCTGTTAATAATGCAGAGGCAGGGATTGTAATCGCCCAGGAGATGACTATCTCCCGAATGGTTCTCAGGTTTAAAGAGTTTAAGCCTCTTGCGAGTCCCACACCGAGAACGGCGCCTACCAGAGTATGGGTAGTTGATACCGGCAAAGCAAGTTTAGAGGCCAATACAATAGTTATGGCGGCCCCGAATTCAGCCGCAAAACCCCTCGTGGGAGTTAATTCAGTAATGTATTTTCCTATGGTCTCGATAACACGCCATCCCCAGGTGGCAAGACCGATAACAATACCTAGTCCTCCTAATAAGAGTACCAGCATAGGAACCTGCGCCTCCATTCCTACCACTCCATTCTTTATTGCAGACAGAACACCCGCCAATGGCCCAATGGCATTGGCCACATCGTTTGC
>Ga0208638_1001974_pt1 | contig 10514 bp, 9 predicted proteins | sample ETNtaG_34_FD_185753 | JGI IMG/M metagenome (GOLD analysis project Ga0208638, IMG submission 185753) | Marine microbial and viral communities from oxygen minimum zone, Eastern Pacific Ocean - ETNP201306SV51 (SPAdes) (version 2) | ecosystem: Environmental > Aquatic > Marine > Oceanic ...
GAATCCATACCGGCACCTGGAAAAAGACGACCCGGAACAATTTCGGGAACTGGTGGCAACCGGCGGTGAGGTGTATATCCGCAACTGCCAGTATTGCCACGGTGACAAGTTGGACGGCAAGGGACCCTATGCCCAGGGGCTGAACCCGGTTCCGCTGAATTTTCGGGATATTGGCACCATTGCCCAGTTGCAGGAGTCATTCTTGTTCTGGCGTATAGCAACCGGTGGCCCCGGCCTGCCTAAAGAGGCGACCCCATGGATTTCCTCGATGCCTGTCTGGGAGAAGTTCCTTAGCGAGGACGAGATCTGGCAGGTAATTCTCTATCTCTACGACTATACGGGCCATCGACCACGCTCCTGGGGGCATGAGTAAATGTCTGCCCAGATAAAGAAAATGTTTGCCAGGACCGATTCCGGTGTGTCGTGGTTGCAACCCTTGTTGATGGCATCCTGCTTGCTGGTTCTGGTTACAGCGGCGGCGATACCGGCTTTTGCGGCGGGTGATGCGGAGCGCGGCGCTGAGATCTACACAATGCGCTGCGCCTTGTGTCACGGTGATGAAGGCGACGGCATGGGACCGGCGGCCGAGCGCCTCAATCCGCCGCCGCGGGATTTCACCATGGCCCAATACAAAATTCGGACCACCGACTTCGAAGAAATCGCGCCCGCTGACGCGGACCTCGTACGCATGATCCATGACGGTATGCCGGGCACAGCTATGCCGGGCTGGGGCGACCTATTGTCTGAACAGGACATCGATGACTTGGTCGTTTTTATTAAGACCCTGGCAGGGCTCGAGGAGGAAGAGCCCGGCAAGCCCATAGACTATGGGAATCAGGTGGCGATCTCGGCCGAGAGCATCGAACAGGGCAGCCAGCTCTTTCACGACGACGATCGTTGCTCCGAGTGCCACGGCCAAGGTGGCAAAGGTGACGCAGTAAAAAAGCTCAAGGACGATTCTGGCTACCGAACCTGGCCCCGCAATCTGACCAAGCCGTGGACCTTCCGCGGCAGTAACGACCCCCGGGACATCTATACCCGTATCACCACGGGCATCGCCGGTACGCAGATGCCGTCATTCGATGACCCGGCCAGCGAGAACCGGCTTTCGATCGAACAGCGCTGGCACGTGGCCAACTACGTCAACTCACTGGCCAAAACAGATAAGGTGGTGCGACCGGAGAACACCGTAATCCGGGCGGCACGGGTGGAAGGGCGGGTGCCCACTGCGCCCGACGACCCGCAGTGGCAGCAGGCGCTTTCCACCACATTCCTACTGGTACCCCAGTTGATTGCTGAGGAGCGGTTTTTCACCCCCACCAACGACACCATCACCGTTCGCGCTGTGTACAACGAAGAGGAGATCGCGTTCCACCTGGAGTGGGACGATCGTACTCGCAGTATTCCCGGTGACAAGGCTGCCGAGAAGATCGCTGATCCCGAAATTAGCGAAGATATGGTTGCGATTCAGTTACCGATGGCGCTGCCGAGGGGCACCGAGAAGCCGTACTTCCTACGCGGTAACGCCAGCCACCCGGTCAATCTGTGGTCGTGGCACAGCGGCACTGCTGATAGTGCACCACGGGTGTCCTTGCGTAATGCTCGCGGCCTAACCGACACGATCGAGCGTGACCCGGTCGCGGTGGGTCTTGAGGGTGTGGGCAGTTATCAGGATGGCACCTGGCAGGTGGTGGTGCGCCGGACGCGTGTTACCGCTGATCCCACCCAAGATCTGCAGTTCATCGAAGGGGCTTTCATCCCGGTTGCATTCTCCGCCTGGGACGGTAGCAACAGCGAGCAGGGTAGCGCCCATACCCTGACTACATGGTATTGGTTACTATTGAAACCACCGCCCGGTAATCAGCCTTGGCTGTACGCGGGCTTTGCTTTTGTGCTGATCCTGCTGCTTGAATTGTGGTGGGCTCGCAGTGCCCAAAGAAGGCGCAGAATCTGATGGACGCAGCGCACCCTAACCCAGAGCCTCTTCCGCCGCGTAAGGGTACCAAGACCAAACTGCTGGGTGTTGTTTTGCTGATCTTAGCCATGCTAGACGCCATGCTCTCCTGGCGTGGCGGCTTTGTGCTTGACAGCATCATATTGCTGCTTTTCACGGGCGGAATCGTGTTATTGGTTGTCGGGACGGTACGCCAGGGGGGCTGAATGTCGGTCGGGCCCCCGCAGCGCTTGTGCAGCACGGCAACCCTGCGGGAGAATTGCGCGAGGTCGTACGTTACGTACTGGTAGTAAAACAGGATAAATCCGCCCATGCGGCAAACGGCAAGCACTACAGAGAGAGTGCTCGAGTTCGAGCGCACAGCGGACCCCGGCGGCGAACTTATCCCGCTGCTGGTGCGGATGAAACTCGATCTCGTTGGTGCACGAATCCACTTGGCTGACTGGCAGACTCTGCCGGAGAGCGAGCGGCAAGCGCTGATTGAGGCGCCGGCGGGTGACGGGGTGGCGGCGGATGGCTATTTTTCGATGCTCCAGAATATGCTGGCAGCGGCGGGGCGAGCGGTCATTGAACGGGCCGGACCCGCTACCGCGGCCACCGCAGCTTGGCTCGGAGATGTAGAACCCGAGAATGTCGCTGCCATTTGCGCTCGTGCCGGCATCAAGGTGCAGTGGCAAAGCCTTGAGCGTTTCTCCCGTTATCTGCTATGCCACGCTGCGCGCAAGGACGACCCGGCGCTGTGTCGCACTATTGACGCTGAGATTTTTCCCCTTGGCTCGACGCCAACCCGCAATGAATTTTCGAAACCCGGCGACTAACAGCGGTAGTTTCGAATTTGCCGTCAAGTTCGGGAATTTTCGGGTTCCTTAATCTAAGATAATAGTGCCCCGGATCGATCTTAAACCGGGTTAATTTTGGTCTGAACTAAGGGTTCTTTGAGGTTTATTGGACAATTTCCAAACTGATTGTTCAACGCCCTGAATTTTTCGCTTGAGCAGGATTGCAACGTTGAAGTGGCCGGGTTAAGGAAGCGCGACTGACGTTTCGGGGTTCATTAATTCCTGGTCTGACCATTTGACCAATATAGTCTTCCTTGAGCCTGACCGGGGGATAGAGTCTATCCATCCTAAACAGCGCGGTTGGAAAGCTTAAGTCGTCGATGAATTTGCCTATTTTTTGGCCAACCTCGACGCGGGTTGAGAAACCGGGACCATCCGTTAAAGTCGACAGCGAGCCTTACTGGATTTTTCCCGGAAGCAGGACATGTTTTTCTATCTGATCCGCCGTTGGCCAATATGGGCATTCATTGGCACGATGCTTCTCGGCGTCGCTCTTTGGGGTAGTTTTAACTGGGCGATGGCTTTAGCCAATACGGAGGAATTCTGTATTAGTTGTCACGAAATGCGCGACAATGTATATAAAGAATACAGAGGATCAACCCACTTCTCTAATCGTTCGGGAGTAGGGGCTACCTGCCCGGACTGTCATGTGCCAAGGAGCTGGTGGCCTATGACGGTAAGGAAGGTGCAAGCCACCAACGAACTTTTTTACGCCATCACAGGATCTATAGATACCCGTGAGAAATTCCTGGCCAAGCGCTGGATTTTGGCAAAGCAGGTATGGAGCACCATGTCGGAAACGGACTCCCGCGAGTGTCGCAACTGTCATATTGATCGTTTTATGAGCCTGGCCAAACAATCGCGGGTGGCGCACGAACGCCACACACGCGCCGAGCGCGAAAATAAAACCTGCATCGACTGTCACAAGGGCATAGCTCATGATTTGCCCGAAGCATTTTTGGATGCTGAGCACGAGCGTGTCGAAAAAGACAAAGTGCCGTGTGGCGACTGCCACTCCGACATGTGGCAGCCGCCAATTGATGAAACAGAATCTGTATCACACCAATCGTCATAGCAGGTCGATGACTTAAGGAATGCACAGCGAGGAAAAGAGCATGAAATCCAAAAGGTGTAACTGGTCGCAAGCAGGCGTTCTAGTGGCCTTGCTCTTGTTGGCCCCAATTGGCGCCAGCCAGGCAGATGCCGACCCGGCATTGATACAGCAGGGCCAGGCACTATATCAGGCAAATTGCGTTTTCTGCCATCAGGCCGATGCGATCGGCAAGGCCGGCTTTGCACCATCGCTGACCAATTCGGAATTGCTCAGTATGGCATCGGATAAGTTCTTTATGGGCACAATTCGGGATGGGCGTTTTGGTACTGGCATGCCTCCGTTTGCGCATCTTGGACGAAAGAGCATAAAAGCGTTAGTAGCATATTTTCGCTCCTATGAGAAGCTACCAAACCGCTCTGAAGAAGTAGACGATCAGCCTGAAGCCCACGGCGATCCACGCCTGGGTCGGTTCTGGTTCGAACAAATTTGCGCGACTTGTCACGGCGTCAAGGGGGATGGCTATCTTGCCGGCGGCACCGGTACTGCTATCGGTAAAGTCGGGTTCCTGGACAAAGCGTCAGATGGGTTCATTCGCATGACCATCAAGGACGGGCGCTCCAATACCCGCATGCGCGGATTCAATGGCCCGGATGCTCTAGCCAATCTGAACGATCAAGAGATCGACGACATCATCGTCTATATGCGCAGCTTGCCGAACAGCCAGTAAATTTAGGAGAACGAACATGAAACGCATCAAGAATAAGCTGTCACGGCGAGACTTTCTCAAGACCAGCGCATTCGTAACGGGATCTGCCACTGGAGCTGGCCTGTTTGTAGGACACAATCCCGAACTCGAAGCAGCCACACCGGCCAGTACTGAGCGCGGCACGGCGTTGGGACAGTGCCCATACTGCGGCGTCGGTTGTGGCACCATTATTCAGACCGAGAACGGCAAGATTGTCTCAATGCGCCCTGACAAGGAACACCCGACCAACTACGGTCTGCAGTGTATCAAGGGTTTGACGGCAGCCGAGCCGATGTACGTCGATCGCATGGAGGGGGACACCTACGTGCGCAAAGATGTATGGGCCGAATGGGAAAAGCCCGGGCATGGTGATTTGGGATATATCACCAACAGTAAAGGCTCCTTTGACGAGGAACACTTCGTGCGCGTTCCCTACCACCAGGCCTCGGAAATGGTGGCGCACAAGATTGTTCATTTTGCCAAGACCCACGGCGGTAATTCCATCGCACTGTACGGCTCTGGCCAGCTTACCGTAGAAGGTCAGTATCTGGAAAACGTGTTCATGAAGGGGGTGCTCGGCTCGAATACCATTGAGGCAAATGCCCGCATGTGCATGACCTCAGCCGTGACCGGCTATTTCGCCACGCTTGGATCCGATACGCCGCCGCTTGCCTACGATGATATTGAGCTATGCGACATGATCATGCACTTCGGCCACAATGCCCGCGAGTCGCATCCCATCATCTTCTGGCGCGCCGCCGATCATAAGGAAAAGACCGATATTCCGACGGTTGTTGTAGATCCGCGCCGGACAGGCACACAGATGGGGTATGAGGACGTCAACCCCAATAACTCTGTGCACGTGCCGATATTAAATGGGGATATCAGTTTTCTGAACGCGATTGCCCACGTGCTGCTGAATGATCACCCGGATGTTATCGATTGGGAATTCCTTAAGGAGCACACCACCGGCTGGGAGGCGTACACGGACGGAGTGCTCGCCGATTACAGCCCGGAACAGGTGCAGGACCGGATGGGTGGACCGAATCATGACGTTTCGCCAGAACTTATTCGAAAGGTAGCTGGCATGTTTGCCGATGCGACTCGCAAACGTTTAGCCCGCAGTAAGGGCAAGCAAGCGAGTGCAGGTGCCGGGGTGGGAAGTGGCTATGGCGGCGTTATCATCATGTGGGGCATTGGTTACAACCAGCATATCCACGGCCAGCACAATGTCATCTCGATCATTAATCTTTTGACCTTGACTGGCAATCTGGCCAAGCCTGGTTGTGGCCCGTTTTCCATGACTGGGCAGCCGAATGCCATGGGCGAGCGCTTCACGGGTGGCTTGACCGGGCGGTTGCCATTCAATCTGCCATTGAAAGATGACATTCACCGCGCTCACATGGCAAAACACTGGAATGTGCCCGAGCAGAACCTGGTCAATGCCATGAACTCCAAGAATCCCGGTTATGCCGTCGGCATGATGGAGCGAGCACTGAAGGGCGAGGTAAAGGCCATGTTCCTGGTCTATGCGACCCATATCGATTTGCCTGACCAGGAGAATCTGGTGCGCCCGGCTTTAACCAAGACCTTTAACGTGGTGCAGGAGATTTATCGCCACGCGCCGAACAATCTTTATGCTGATGTGATCTTCCCGGCAGCGACCTGGGGTGAGGTGTCGGGCGTTTACATCAGTTCCGAGCGGCGTATAAATATCTGTGATCAGGCCGCTATGCCGCCCGCTGGATGTTTGCCAGACTTGGACATGGTGGTTGACAAAGGTAAGGAAATTGCCCACTTGTTGGGACTGGACGGTGATGCAATTTTTCCCTGGAAAAAGACTGACAATGGCTTTATCGACACCGAAGAGATTTTCCGCGACATAGCCCGTGCCTCAGCGGGAACCGATACTGATTTGACCGGTATTCTGGAACGGGAGAAGGTCGATGGTATTTCACCGTACGATCAGTTGCGTCAACAGCGGGGCATTCAGTGGCCTGCGCCAACTTACGAGATTGCCAAAGCGGGGGGTGCCAAGCGTCGCTACATGCTGCAGGAGGGTCAGTGGGAAACTAAGCCCTACGGTTACTTCCGCACCAAGGATGGTAAAGTGCATATGAAACTTTGCCAGCAGGATTACACCGATCGGGAGAAGTGGACCCGTAAACTGATGGAATTCGGGGTGAAGAAAGATTTGTATACTATCGATCACCTGGATCTCATCAAGCTGGCACGTGACCGCGGACTTACACCAGATCTCCCGGACGAGCAGTTCCGCGGCCGGCGGTGGGATGCTGTGCCCAAGGATAAGTACCCGTACTGGTTCGGACTGGGAGTCGTCTACGAGCATTTCCACACCGCCAAGTCCAACCGCAGCCCGACGACTCGCCGGTTGGTGCCGGAGATGTATGTCGAGATGCACCCGCTGGACGCCCAGGATCTGGGCATCAAGGATGGCGACAAGGTGCGCGTGGTTACCCGCCGTGGCTCCCTCGAGGCCAGAGTCCAGGCGGGCACCAACAGTCTGGTCAAGCCTGCGCGTAATAATGTGCCCCGTGGTTACATGTTCGGGCCGTGGAACCTGTCAGTTGCGGACAGTGCCGAACCCAAGCGGAATAAGTGGCTGGGCAACCGGGTCACCAGTCGGGTCTGGGACCCAGTATCCGGGCAGGTGGACTTCAAAAAGTCGGCCGCCCGTATCGAGAAGATCTAGCCGGTCAGAACGACCACCTGGACATCGCCCACGGCCAGTCCTGGCCGTGGGCAAGCCCTGGTCCCGCTGCCCAGATCGGGGCATCTAGGCAATGCGACGAAGAGCCTTTTTCCGCTTTTTGGCCATAGGTACGCTGGCTTCGCTGGCTATAGGTCGGGCCTGGGCCGGCGCCCAACGCCTTGGCCTGCGCTACTTGCGTCCTCCGGGCGCTTTGCCGGAGTCGGAGTTTCTCAGTCGCTGTATTCACTGTGGTCAGTGCGGCGAGGTTTGTCCAAACCGTTGCATCAAGTACTTCGGACTGGCAAATGGCCTGGGGTCGCTGGACACGCCTTACATAGTACCTCGGGAGAAGGCCTGTATTTTGTGCATGAAATGTGGCGATGTTTGCCCCAGCGGCGCGATCCAGCCAATTCCGCGTACAGTCGAGGCGATCACCCAGCGCGTGCGCATGGGGCGCGCCCGCATAGACAAGCGCCTGTGCTTGTCTTACCAGGGCAAGACCTGTGGTGTATGTTATCGCGCCTGCCCGCTGCCCGACTTGGCGCTACGGGTCGGGATGCTGGAACAGCCAGAAGTTCTTGATGGTTGTATCGGTTGTGGTTTATGTGAGCGTTCCTGCATTCAGATGCCACACGCGATTCGTATCATTCCCGATCTCGGGTAAGTCGAATGCGATCCTATGGTTGAGTATCACGATCAGTTCGCTCTTATCTGGCGACATCTGAACAAGGTACGCTGGCTCATTTTGAGCCTGGTATTTTCGCTGCTTGTATTGCTGCCTTTTGTTCACGTTTACCAGACCTATCTAGCTGCCCATGCCTACGACCTACTGGCTCCAGGCGAGCGGCAGCTTTACGATGTTATGGAGGCCCTCACAGCACCGTTTGTCGATGATCCGGCGGAAGATCTGGATGCTCTGAAGGGCAGCACCTGGTCCGGGAGGTTGTTTGGGCTGAAGCTCAGCGATCCTTTGGCAGCGGCCAGCCAGTTGGCCGCTGGCTTGACAGTTTACAGTCCGTTTTTACTCACTGCACTCATTCCGCTTCTTGCCACGCTGGTACTGGGGCGTTTTTATTGTGGCTGGCTGTGCCCAGCCACTCTGTTATATGAATTGAATACGAATCTCGGAATCCTGCTCAACTGGTTTGGCCTCAGGACCGGCCTGCGGCGTTTTGATCGGCGACTTAAATACGCTGTGCTTGCTCTCGGATTGGTGGCCTGTGCCGTGAGTGGATCAGTTCTGGTGGCAGCTGTGTATCCACCAGCAATTCTTGGACGTGAATTCTATTACGCCGCGGCTCACGGCGGCCTTGGGGTCGGCGCGCTGTTCTTTCTCGCCACGCTGCTGTTCGACTTGCTGGTCTCACGCCGTGCATTTTGCCGTTATCTGTGCCCTGGTGGAGCGCTGTACTCCATACTGGGACGTTACCGGGTTCTACGTATACAGCGTGATGTTTCTGCCTGTAACGACTGCACCAAGTGTAGTGCCATATGTGAGTTTGACCTTGATCCGCTGCGAGACGGCTTTGGTCAGGAGTGCAACAACTGCACCGCCTGTATCGCGGTCTGTCCGACTAACGCTCTTAGTTTCAGGTGGCGGGTAACTGATATACCAAACCAGGGGTCCGGTCACCTGAGCCCGCGCTATCGTCGGGAGCAACAAAGCCAAAACCCGACCGGCGGCGAGGCCTGATGCAACGGTATAAATTATTCAAGTGCGCCAGTGCCGCTGCGGCCAACAACACCCCTTTTATCGACCGGGAAGAGAAAGCGCGCACTTTGTGCGGGAAATGCATGACGATTGTTCTCACCGACGCACGAGTGGCCCAGGTTACCAAATTGATTATCGTTGTGGCGATGTTGGGCTGGTGTGCACCAACGCCGGCTCACCACGTGCTGGGGCGTCCCGCTTACAGTCTTAACGAAGACTCGAATACACCCCCAAGCATGCAGGTTGAGGTACAGATCGGCGAATATCTGATTTCTTACATGGTCTTTCCAGCCTTTCCTAGGCCGAACGTCCCCGGTCGCATCAATCTCTATGCGTATCACCTGGACACCGATGAGCCCCTGACTGGGAAAGTGACCTTCAAGGTGCGGGAAGATGGCTGGTTTGCGGACAGTGAGGAAGAAGTCATCGGCACTCAATTACCCGATGACAATGTCTACCGGCAGGGCTTCGTGTTCAAAGAGGATGGCAACTATATTATTACTGCGGCATTCGAAGCGGACAACACACCTTACTTGGTTGACTTTCCGCTGCCGGTCGGAAATACAACGCCGATTGGTCTGTTAGGTGTTGTGATAGCCATCCTGGGTGCGGTATTGCTTGGCGTGAGTATCGCTCAGCGTAAACGACTGGCCCGGGCGAAGGTGCGAACGGCCAGGCAGGCCGATACCCTTGATGCCAGGTCGTCCAACGATATGGGGGAATTGTGACGAGCATTAGTGGGTTGCCCCGATCGACGTTGTTCTGTTCGCCTGAAGGTGCCTGTCTATGATGCACCCGGGCTTGCCGCCGGGCTGGGCGGCGCTGGTAGGGGTTGCGGTAGTGGTTCTGAGCCTCCGGACACTGGTCGCATTGAGAAAACCTACGATCGAGCCGCAGGTGCGAAGGGCAGCACACAGCGCCCCGGGAACCATCATGCGCCACGTTACGGCCCTGGCTCCATGGTTGCTGCTGCTGCTGAAAATTGCACTGGTAGCGTTGTTTTTGCTTATCGTCACCGCGGGCCTTTTTGGCACGCCGATTCCCGAGCGAAATCTGGCGACGGCGCTGACCTGGAATATCTGGTGGGCAGGGTTGATTCTGACAATCTTTTTTGTTGGTTCATTCTGGTGCGCAGTTTGCCCCTGGGATACCTTGGCTGGTTGGCTGGTCCGGCGCCGGCTCGTGCGCAGAGCGCCCACAAACAACAGCCTCAACCTTCGTGTGCCTAGGATAATCCGCAGTGTCTGGCCAGCATTGTTGCTGTTCATCGGGTTGACCTGGCTGGAGCTTGGCACGGGCCTAACGACAAATCCACGGGCCACAGCGATACTGGGCTTAGCTATGGTTGTTATGGCCACCGTGTCTCTGGCGCTGTTCGAACGCAAGGCTTTTTGCCGCTATTTCTGCCCGGTTGGTCGCACTATCGGCTTCTATTCTCAACTTGCTCCAGTTGAGTTACGGCCAGCCGACATCGAGGTCTGCGCTCGTTGCACGTCAC
>Ga0208638_1001977_pt1 | contig 10509 bp, 7 predicted proteins | sample ETNtaG_34_FD_185753 | JGI IMG/M metagenome (GOLD analysis project Ga0208638, IMG submission 185753) | Marine microbial and viral communities from oxygen minimum zone, Eastern Pacific Ocean - ETNP201306SV51 (SPAdes) (version 2) | ecosystem: Environmental > Aquatic > Marine > Oceanic ...
TAAAGTTGATCTGCCATATCTATAATTGGTATTATCAATAGACTTCATTAAACAATTTATTTTCTCATCTTTTTTAGAAGAAAATAGATTTTTATTATTAGTGGACTCTGATAAGCCAGATAACAGTACTCCTGCTTTTTGATAACGGTAACCATTTTTAAAAATACTTTCTAAAATTGTTAAAGCGGTTTTAACTATTTCAATACTGTCGCTTGTTCCAATTGGAAAATCAATTGTTTTTGAATTTGAATAATATCCAAAACGACTTTGAAAAGGACTAGTCCTTATAAAAACAGTAATTGATTTTGCAATTAAAGATTCTGATCTAATTTTTTCAGAAGCATTCAAACAATAACCTGCAACTGCTTCTTTTAATTCTTGATATTTTTCAACTCTTTGTCCAAAAGAACGTGACACTACACAACTTTTTCTTTTTGATTTTGTTTTTTCTATATCAATACAAGAAATACCTCTAAGCTCCATTGCTGTTCTTGATCCCAAAACATTTGAACTTTTTTTAATCCAAGTGTTTGATTTATTTTTTAATTGTTTAGCATTATAAATTCCATTTTTATGATAGAACTTAGTTAGCTGTTTACCCACTCCCCAAACATCATTGATGTCAACTTTTTCTAATAATGGATCTATATTTTCAACTCCAATAAAATTTGTAATACCGGATTGTTTTTTCTTTGCAATATGATTTGCAACTTTACTTAATGTTTTTGTTTTAGCAATACCAATGCTGGTTGGAATTCCTGTCCACTGTAATACAGTTGCTCTAATTTCTTGTGCCACGTTTTCAACTTCATTATCAGGAAAATTTGATAAATCTATAAAAGCCTCATCAATTGAATAAACTTCTATATCAGAATTAAATCTTTTAAGAGTTCGCATCACTCTTCTAGATAGATCTCCATACAAAGAATAGTTTGATGAAAAAACATGAACGTTATTTTTAACTATTATATCTTTTGCTTTAAAATAAGGTTCACCCATTTTAATCCCTAAAGCCTTTGCTTCATTAGATCTTGAAATAATGCAACCATCATTGTTGGATAAAACAACAACAGGTTTTTTTCTTATTTTAGGATTAAATAATCTTTCACAAGAAACATAAAAAGAATTACAATCTATTAATGCTATTTTCTTAGTACACTGAATGGATGACATAAGTTACAACTCCCCAGATAAAAATATCTGCTTCTTCGTTAATTAAAATTCGATCTTCAAAGTTTTTAGATCCAGATGTTAAAAATTGTTTGTCTTTATCTTGAACAAAGTTTTTAACAACCAGCTCATCATGAACATTGGCAATAACTGTTGAAAAGTTTTTTGGCTTTAAACTCTTATCAACGACCAATAGATCACCATCATTAATACCAACATCCACCATTGATTTACCTTGAACTCTTATGACGAAGGTTGCTGGAACATTTTTGATTAAATGAACATTTAAATCGATATCTTCTTCGATATAGTCCGTGGCAGGAGATGGAAAACCAGCGCCAGCTTTGTGTAAGTAATATGGTACTGTTAGCTTCATAAATGTTCTTACTTTGTTCTTATTAATATAGAAGTTATTCAATAGTGTCAAATAGGTTGTATTTTGAGTCTGGAAGTGAATCAAAAGTGAATCAAAACGTGAACATTAAAACTATATTTAGTATGCCTGTGGATAAATGTCGCCAATGCCAGTTTTAAAATAAAAATGCAAAGAATAAACACATGGTATATTCAATCATTATCAAAAAAATGAATAAAAAGTTAACATGTCATTGTGGAGGAGTAGAAGCGGAAGTTAACGTTCCAGAAGAAGGTTTCAAAAAAATTATGCGTTGCAACTGTTCTTTATGTAAAAGAAAAGGTTACATCATAGGAGTTCTTGGACCAGAAGATTTTAAACTAGTTAAAGGAGAAGAACTTTTAAAACTTTATCAATATCACACAAACACGGCAAAACATTACTTTTGCTCAAATTGCGGCATCCACACTCACAACAGACCAAGAAGCAATCCAAATGCGTATGGTGTAAATATTGCTTGTGTTGAAGGTGTTAAACCATTTGAAATAGAAAATGTTCCAGTGAATGATGGAGAGAACCATCCTTTAGACCAAAAAAAATAATTAATGAAATGAAAAGAATATTAAATTTAATTATTATTACATTTTTTTTTAGCACAAATGTATTTGCTGTTAGCTTATATGAAGCTCTAAACGATACTTATAAAAATAATACCCAACTAAATGCAGAAAGAGAAAATATTAAAGCATCAGAAGAAGATATAAATATTTCCCAAGCTGATTATATGCCATCATTAACTATAAGTGGTTCAAAAAGTTTTGAAGATACCAATAAACTTACAAATCAAAGTGGTGGTGATGCCAGCATAAGTGATACCAATCCTTTGACATCATCAATCAAGTTAGAACAAACTTTACTTGATTATGGAAGAGATTTATCACATGAAAAAAATATTGTTGGATTAGAATTAGCAAAAGCAAAGCTAACTAAAAAAGAACAAGATGTTATTTATAGTGCAATTGAAACATTTACAGGTTTAATTTTAGCAAGAGAAAAATTAGAAATTAATAGAAGAAACTTAAATCTTCTTATACGACAAGTTGAAACTGATAAAGTTAGATTAGATAGAGGACAAATTACAATTACCGATCTTTCACAATCAGAATCTTCTTTAGCAGGAGCGCAAGCACAATTTACTCAAGCTTCAAATGATTTATTAATTAGTAAATTAAATTATGAAAATATAATAGGGAATTCTCCAAACCCAAATAAACTTAAAAAATCTTCAAAAGCAATTGTAAGTATTCCCGGCAGCTTGAATAGCGCTATTGAATTATCAAAAAAAAATAATCCCGATATTAAAATTGCTGAACTTGATTTAATTCAATCGGAAAAAGATTTAGCAATCTCAGAATCAGATTTAAAACCAACCGCATCTTTATCTTTGGAAAGATCTTATGCTGACGATCTAAGCTCAACTTATGATCGAAAAGAAAAAGATATTTTAAAAGCAACTATAAGTTGGCCTTTTTATTCTGGAGGCAAAAAAAGATCAACAATTAGTAAAAATAATAATTTAACTTACAGAAAAAGATTATTATTAGAAGATACTATAAAAACAAATGATACAACGGTAGCTAGCGCTTGGTCTAGTTTGGAATCTTCAAAAAGTTTTTTAAATTCAGTTATAGCTCAAGTAAGAGCTGCTAAAATTGCAAACGAAGGAATTTCAGCTGAGTATGAAAGAGGATCAAGAACTACTCTTGATGTAATTCAATCAAATTCTTTATTGCTTACTGCTCAAATTTCTCTAGCAAATTCTCAGAGAAACTACTTAATGGCACAGTACAGTCTTTTAAAATCTGTTGGCTTGCTTAATAACAACTATCTAAAACTTAAGTAATTCAAAGTATTTTAATCAATATTAAGAAATATATTGCCAATGAGAACAAAATGTGTACATTTAAAATATGATTCGACTGTTAAAAAACGTAAAAAAAGAGGCAAAAAATGACTAAAAATAACCTAAAAGTGGTGAAATCCACAAAAGACAAAGAATTGGAAAATAAAGAAAAGAACAAAGCATTAGATGCAGCAATAAGCCAGATTACAGATAATTTTGGAAAAGGCTCTGTAATGAAGCTTGGTGAGCAAAAGGCTATGGATATTGAATCTGTTTCAACAGGTTCTTTAAGTTTGGACCTAGCACTTGGAATTGGCGGATTGCCAAAAGGAAGAATTATTGAAATTTATGGTCCAGAATCTTCTGGAAAAACAACTTTAGCATTACAAGTAGTAGCAGAAGCGCAAAAAGCAGGTGGCATTTGTGGATTTGTTGATGCAGAACATGCGTTAGATCCAGTTTATGCAAAAAAATTAGGTGTTGATACTGAGGAATTATTAATTTCCCAACCAGATACTGGAGAACAAGCTTTAGAAATTACTGATACTTTAATCAAATCAGGATCTATGTCAGTTATTGTAATTGATTCTGTTGCAGCATTAACTCCAAGAGCGGAAATTGAAGGAGAAATGGGAGATCATCATGTAGGTCTTCAATCAAGATTAATGAGTCAAGCATTAAGGAAATTAACTGGTTCAGTTTCAAAAACAAACACAATGGTTATTTTCATTAACCAAATTAGAATGAAAATTGGTATAATGTTTGGAAGTCCTGAGACAACTTCAGGAGGAAATGCATTAAAATTCTATGCATCAGTTAGAATGGATATTAGAAGAATTGGAGCCATTAAAGAAAAAGAAAATATTATTGGAAATGCAACGAGAGTTAAAGTGGTTAAAAATAAAGTAGCACCACCATTTAAGGTTGTAGAATTTGACTTAATGTATGGAAAAGGAATTAGTAAAGTAGGGGAACTAATCGATCTTGGAGCCAAAGCAGATATAGTTGAGAAGTCCGGAGCTTGGTATGCTTACAAGGGAGAGAAAATAGGTCAAGGAAGAGAAAATGCAAAACTTTTCCTTGAACAAAATCCAAAAGCTGCCGCAGAAATTGAAATGGCAATCAGAGAAAAAGCAGGTGTGATTTCAAAAAAAATTGAAGGCAACCCTTTGAATGAAGAAAAAGCAGAAGTTGAGACAAAAGAGGAAATTCCTACTAAAAAAAATTAGCAGATAACTTTTAGTTATTAAAAAGGCGCTCGATTGAGCGCCTTTTTTCCCTTCACATCATATAGACATCAATAAAAAATGCTGTATTTTAAAAAATATGGCAAAAACATTAAATGAAATAAGAACCTCATTTCTCAAATACTTTGAGAAAAGTGATCATAAGATTGTTGAATCTAGCAATCTTGTACCCAGCAATGATCCAACATTAATGTTTGCAAATTCGGGAATGGTTCAATTTAAAAATGTATTTACAGGATTAGAAAAAAGAGACTATCAAAGAGCAACTACCTCACAAAAATGTGTAAGAGCTGGTGGAAAACATAACGATTTAGAAAACGTTGGTTATACACCAAGACACCATACTTTTTTTGAAATGCTCGGGAATTTTTCTTTTGGTGACTATTTTAAAGAAAGAGCAATTGAATTAGCTTGGAATTTAATAACCAAAGACTTTGGTCTAGATAAAAATAGGCTTTATGTGACAGTATTCCATGAAGATGATGAAGCCTTTAATTATTGGAAGAAAATAGCGGGTTTTAGCGATGATAAAATTATTAGAGTAGCAACATCAGATAACTTTTGGTCTATGGGAGAAACTGGTCCATGTGGACCTTGTTCAGAAATATTCTATGATCATGGCGATCATCTAAAAGGAGGGTTGCCAGGGAGCAAAAACGAAGATGGGGATCGATATATTGAAATTTGGAATTTGGTCTTCATGCAATTTGAACAAGTAACGAAAGATAAAAGAATTAACCTACCCAAGCCCTCGGTAGATACTGGAATGGGTTTAGAACGAGTTGCAGCATTGCTTCAAGGTACTCATGACAATTATGAAACAGATCATTTTAAAAAATTAATTAATTCTACTTCTGAAATTGTTAAAGTTAAACCTAATGAGAAAAATTTATCAAGTTTTAGAGTTATAGCTGATCACTTAAGAGCTAGTTCATTTTTAATTGCAGAAGGAGTTTTGCCTTCTAATGAAGGTAGAGGATATGTTCTTAGAAGAATTATGAGAAGAGGAATGAGACATTCTCATTTATTAGGATCCAAAGAACCAATCTTTTTTAATATCTTTAAAACTTTAATGGAAGAAATGAAAGATAATTACCCTGAGTTACAAAGAGCAGAGTCTTTAATTAAGGAAACTTTAAAAATGGAAGAAGAAAAATTTTTAGTTCTTCTAGACCGAGGAATTAAAATTTTAAATGATGAGATTTCTAAAATAGACAAAGTACTACCAGGTGATGTTGCTTTTAAACTTTACGATACTTATGGTTTTCCGTTAGATTTAACAGAAGATATTTTAAAAAATAAATCTTTAAAAATTGATAATGAAAAATTTCACTCTTTGATGAAAGAGAGTAGAGAGCTTGCTAAGAAAAATTGGAAAGGTTCTGGTGATAGTGCTATCGATGATATTTGGTTTGGTATTAAAGAAAAATTAGGAGCAACAGAATTTTTAGGTTACGAAACCAACCAGGCCGAAGGAGTTATATTGTCTTTATTTAAAGGTGACAAAGAAGTTGATCAATTGAATTCAGGTGAAGAAGGCATGATCATTGTTAATCAAACACCTTTCTACGGAGAATCGGGAGGACAAGTAGGTGACAAAGGGGAAATAATTTCAGGAGAATTTAAATTTGATGTATCGGATGTACAAAAAAAATTAGGTGATTTATTTGTGCACTATGGAAAAGTAAAGAGTGGATCTATAAAATTAAATCAAAACGTTGAAATGAAAGTGGATGTTCCAAGAAGAGATAATATTAGAGCGTACCATTCTGCTACGCATTTATTACATGAATCTTTGAGGAGAGTATTAGGAGCGCATGTAACTCAAAAAGGGTCCTTGGTGGAATCAGATAGACTTAGGTTTGATTTTAGTCATATGAAACCAATAAGCGCAGAAGAAATTAATAAAATAGAGACTTATGTAAATTCAATGGTAGAAAAAAAATCTGAAGTAAAAACAAGGCTAATGACGCCCAAAGAAGCAGTTGAAAACGGAGCTTTGGCATTATTTGGTGAAAAGTATGGCGAAGAAGCAAGAGTATTATCGATGGGCAATGAAGAAAGTAAATATTTTTCAACTGAATTGTGCGGCGGTACTCATGTCAGAAATACAGGAGATATTGGTAAATTTGAGATTATAAGCCAATCTTCTATTGCCGCAGGAGTTAGAAGAGTTGAGGCTTTAAGAGACAAGCAATTAGACGATTATTTAAAAAATAAAGAAAAATTATCAGGTCTTTCCGCTCAAAAAGATGAGAAATTAATAAACGAACTATCTGAAAAGATAATTAAAATTGGAGGAAAACCAAATTTAGACAACCAAGATCAAAAAGGATTGATTAAAGATTTATCAAAACAGTTAGAACAATTAAGCGTCAAATCTATCTTAGGCGATAAATCAAAAAATATAATTAAAGATGAAACAATTAATGGAGTAAAAATAAGACTTCAAAAGGTTGAAGACTTGCCTCCTAAAGATTTAAGAAAACTAGTCGACAATGGAAAAAAAGAATTAAATGAAGGAATAGTTGTTGTATTTGCAAGCAAAGACGAAAAGGTGGGCTTGGCTGTTGGTGTAACTGAAAAATTAACTAATAAGTATGATGCTGTTAAGTTTGCTAAACTTGGATCAGAAATAATTGGAGGAAAAGGCGGCGGAGGTAGACAAGATTTTGCTCAAGCTGGCGGTCAAGACAAATCTAAAATAGACGAAGCTTTAGAAAAAATTAAATCCTTAGTTTAATTGTTTTAACAAATTTTGATCAATCTCATCAAGAAATTGATTTGTTGTTAGGTATTTTGTTGAAGGTCCTACTAATATAGCAAGGTCTTTTGTCATTGATCCACTTTCTACACAATCAATACAAACTTTTTCTAAAGTATTAGAAAATTTTATTAACTCATCGTTGTTGTCTAATTTTCCTCTATGTGACAATCCTCTAGTCCAAGCAAAAATAGAAGCGATAGGATTTGTTGAAGTTTCTTTTCCTTGTTGATGCATTCTAAAATGTCTTGTTACAGTTCCATGAGCAGCTTCTGCTTCCATTGTTATACCGTCAGGCGCTAATAGAACACTAGTCATTAAGCCCAAAGAACCATATCCTTGAGCAACAGTATCTGACTGGACATCGCCATCATAGTTTTTGCATGCCCAAATATATTTTCCACTCCATTTCATTAGACAAGCAACCATATCATCAATCAATCTATGTTCATAAATTATACTGTTCTTGTCAAATTCAGCTTTAAACTCTTCATCGAAAACTTTCTGAAAAATATCTTTAAATCTTCCATCATATTTTTTTAAAATTGTATTTTTTGTTGAAAAATAAACTGGCCATTTTTTTATTAAACCGTAATTGAAACAAGATCTCGCAAAGTCTTCGATTGATTTATCAAGATTATACATAGATAAAGCAATTCCAGGTCCTGGAAAATTAAACACTTCATAATTTTGTTCATCTTTTCCATCTTCAGAAGTCCATTTAACTTCAAGTTTACCTTTACCTGGAACTAAAAAATCAGTTGCACTATACTGATCTCCAAAGGCATGTCTTCCAATAATTAATGGATCAGTCCAAGATGGAACAAGTTTTGGAATGTTTTTACACATAATTGGTTCTCTAAATACCGTTCCTCCAATAATATTTCTAATTGTTCCATTAGGAGATCTCCACATTTTCTTTAAATTAAATTCTTTTACTCTTGCTTCATCAGCAGTTATTGTTGCGCACTTGATACCAACTCCATTTTTCTTTATTGCTTTTGCACAGTCTATTGTTATTTGATCATTGGTATCGTCTCTGCTTTTCATGCCAAGATCATAGTATTCAATGCCCAAATCTAAATAGGGAAGTATTAGCTTGTTTTTTATGAACTCCCAAATGACTCTAGTCATTTCATCGCCATCCAACTCGACGATTGGATTTTTTACCTTAATTTTACTCATTTTTTGATGTATCTTATTAATTGAATTTCTTCTTTTTATATACATATTAATGCAAAATTATCAATTGAGACTTTATGTTAGACAAGATTTTTCCAAAAATTCATAATGAAGGATACAAATTTATTGTAATTTTCGTTTTAATTACAATTGTACTTTATTTTATCAGTGGGTTTTTAGGGTTTATAGGATTGGTCCTTACGATTTGGTGCTATTATTTTTTTAGAGATCCTGAGAGAATTTCAATAGGAGATGATAACTATCTTACTAGTCCAGCAGATGGATTAGTTTTACAAGTTTTAGAGACCGAAGGACCAAAAGAACTAGGTTTAGAAAATAGAAAATTTAAAAAGGTAAGTATCTTTATGAATGTCTTTGATTGTCATGTAAATCGAGCACCATGTTCAGGAAAAATTTCTGAGATATTATATAAGCCAGGAAAATTTATTAATGCATCATTGGATAAAGCAAGCGAAGATAATGAAAGAAATTATTATAAAATAAAAAATTCACATGGAGAAGAAGTGGTAGTAGTGCAAATAGCAGGTTTAATTGCTAGAAGAATTGTAACTGAAACGTCTGTAGATGAAGAATTGCAACAAGGTTCGAGAATAGGAATGATCAGATTTGGCAGTAGAGCTGATATATATTTTGAAAATTATGAACCACTTGTAAAAGTAAATCAAAAAACTATAGCAGGAGAAACTTTGATAGCAAAAAAATAGTTATATGGAACAACCTAACAAAAATATTAAATTGGTATCTGCCAAAAACTCAAGAGTAATTCTTCCAAATATATTAACTTTAGTAGGAGTGTGTATTGGATTATCTTCTATTAAATTTGCTTTTGATGGAAATTTTGAATTAGCGATAATAGCAGTAGTAGTAGCCGGTGTCATTGATGGACTAGATGGAAGAATTGCTAGATTAATAAAAGGTACTTCAAAAGTTGGTAAAGAATTAGATTCATTGACAGATGTTATAAGTTTTGGAGTAGCTCCAGCTTTTATTATGTATTTTTGGTCTCTTGTAGAAATTGGAAGGTTGGGATGGTTAATATCTTTAATTTATGTAATTTGTGTAGCATTAAGATTGGCAAGATTTAATGTTAGCTCAGAAGGAGAGTTTTCTTGGAAGGATAATTTTTTTGAAGGAATTCCTTCTCCCGCAGGAGGAATTTTAGTTCTTATGCCTTTAGTATATAGTTTTAGTGAAATTCAGTTCTTTAATCCAAATTATAAAATTATAGTGCCAATTTTATTTATTTCTATTTCAATTTTATTAATTAGCAAAGTTCCTACATATTCTTTGAAAAAAATTGTTGTTCCAAGAAGTATGACAATTTTTTTATTACTTGTCGTAGCTTTATTTTTTGGATTACTTTTAATTTATACTTTTAACACATTGATTGTTTCTGGAATACTTTATTTATTAATGATACCAGTAAGTGCGGCACATTATTATAAGATTAATAAAAATAACAAGATTATAAACGATAACTTGGACCATCATGAAGATGTGCTCTAAATGAAAGAAAATGTAATTATCTCAGCAGCAGATTCAAATTATTTTGAATTATTAAATGAATTAATTGATTCAATAAAAAGTTTTGAGCAAAGTAAAGATTTAGCAATATGTATTATGGATGCAGGATTGCATAAAGATCAAATAGAAGTTCTTGAAAAAAAAGTTGATCAAATAATAAAAGCGGAATGGGATATAGAAGTGCCAGATAGTAAAGTTAAAGGAAAAGAATGGTATAAAAGCTTGGTATCAAGAGCTTTCTTGCCAAAATACTTTCCTGGTTATGAAAAATATATTTGGATTGATGCAGATGCGTGGGTGAATTCTTGGTATGCAATTGAATTATATTTAAAAGGATGTGAAA
>Ga0208638_1001986_pt1 | contig 10476 bp, 9 predicted proteins | sample ETNtaG_34_FD_185753 | JGI IMG/M metagenome (GOLD analysis project Ga0208638, IMG submission 185753) | Marine microbial and viral communities from oxygen minimum zone, Eastern Pacific Ocean - ETNP201306SV51 (SPAdes) (version 2) | ecosystem: Environmental > Aquatic > Marine > Oceanic ...
TCTAGAACAGGTTATTCAATAGGAATAGGTTATCCTCCAGATTGGGGAGAACATACACTTAATATTCAAAAAGGAGATAAAACTGTTTTGCAAAAAAACGTTTGTTTTCATATGATTGCTGTAATGCAGTTTGGTGAATGGGGAGTTGAAAGCAGCGAGTCAATCAGAGTTACAGAAAATGGAGCTGAGAATTTTTATAAATTTCCCGATGAGTTACATATTAAAGGGTAATGAAAAAAATTTTGGGGATTGTGGTTCTGAGTTTGTTGCTAAGTACAAGCGCTTATACAGATGATATTAAAGATTTTAAGATTGAAAGCATAAGCATTGGAGATAGTGCTTTAGATTATTTTACCGAATCTCAACTAGAGAACGGTGAGTTAGATTGGTTTAATTATAGTTATAAAGAGTATTCAACTTCACTTTTATTGGGCAAAGATATTTATGACTGGTTTAAAATAAGTTACAATAGCCATGATGACGATTTTATAATTGAAGGACTAGTTGGAATAGTAGTAAAAAAAAAATACGATGATAATAAATGCAACAAGGAACTAGATACTGCAGCTTTAGATATATCGAAATTATTTAAAAATACCAAGCAAGGCAAAAAACAATTATACAAAGTTGTTTATAACCCAAGAAAAATTTTTCAAGAACCAAATTCATCCGGAAAAAGTACAGCAACTAGTATTTCGTTTGATTTTAAAGATGAAGGAAAAATAATTTTATCATGCTACAATATGGACAAAGCAACTAATCAAATTGATTCTCCAATAAAAGATATTAATCAATTTGATACTTTCAGAATTGATATTAGAAGTAAAGTTTTTGCGCATTATTTAGAAAAAAGTTAAAAAAATTATGAAAAAGCTAGCACAAATCATTATCCTAAGCTTACTGATCTTTAGTAATGTTAGTGCTGAAAAAAGAGATAATGAATTAAGCAATCTTTTTAAACAGCTTAAAAATAACGAAAATACAAAGGCTATAGAAATAGAAAAAAAAATATGGAAAATTTGGATAAATCATCCATCTGATGATAGACGAGGTTATAGATTAACAGAATTATTAGCTCAAGGTTCATTATTAATAAATCAAGGAAAACTAAGCAAAGCCTATGGACTTTTTTCACAGATAATTTTAGAAGACCCTAAATGGGCAGAAGCCTGGAATAAGCGCGCAACTGTTCTTTATATGATGGGTAGCTACGAACAGTCACAAAATGATATAAACGAAGTACTTAAGGTCGAAAAAAGACACTTTGGAGCTTTATCTGGACAAGGTTTAGTTCAAACTAAGTTAAAAAATTATAAGAAAGCTATCGAAAGTTATAAAGAAGTACAAAAAATATATCCATCAATGGAAGCACCAAAGGTTATGATCCCACGTCTCAAAAAATTAATTAAAGAAAATTCAATATAAAAAATAAGCAAATAAAGCAAAAACCACTATATAAACTTATCGTTAATTAATCCTTGAATTAATCTTTATCTAATGTTTTAAATGCGCATGTCTCAAAAAGATAGTTTCGTAAAATTCGAGAAGGTAGATAAAAGTTACGATGGCGAAATACTGGTCGTTAAAGATTTAAATCTTGATGTTCCAAAAGGTGAGTTTTTAACAATGTTAGGACCATCTGGATCAGGTAAGACAACTGTTTTAATGATGTTAGCTGGTTTTGAAACTCCAACTAGTGGAGAGATTTATTTGGATGGAAATCCAATAAGTAGTATTCCACCAAATAAAAGAGGAATAGGGATGGTTTTTCAGAATTACGCTTTATTTCCTCATATGACTGTAAAAGAAAATTTAGCGTTTCCACTTGAAGTTAGAAAAATGCAAAAATCTGAAATTGATGAAAAAGTTGGAAATGCACTTTCAATGGTTGAATTACAAGATTTTGGAAATCGTATGCCTTTACAATTATCTGGAGGACAACAACAACGTGTTGCATTGGCAAGATCTTTAGTGTTTGAACCAAGACTAGTTTTAATGGATGAACCACTTGGAGCACTTGATAAAAATTTAAGAGAACAAATGCAATATGAAATTAAACACATTCATGAAAAAATTGGGATTACAGTTGTTTATGTAACTCATGATCAGAGCGAAGCTTTAACAATGTCAAATCGAATAGCAGTTTTTAATGATGGAAAGGTTCAGCAAATTTCTTCCCCAGATGTTTTATATGAAAAACCAAATAGTTCTTTCGTTGCACAATTTATTGGAGAAAATAATCAACTAAAAGGAAAAGTGAAATCAATTAATGGAGAAAATTGTACTGTTACTACAGAATCTGGAGATGATATTCACGCTTTAAAAGTAAATGTAAACAACAATGGTGATGGTTCTTTAGTTTCATTAAGACCAGAAAGAGTTGCTATTAATTCATCAGAAAATTTTGAAAATAATTTTGACGCAAAAGTAAAGGAATTAATATATTTAGGTGATCATATAAGATCCCGTGTAGAAGTTTGTGGAAATGATCAATTTATAGTTAAAATTCCAAATTCTTATAAGGGAGCAAACTTAAAAGAAGGTGCGACAGTCAAACTATCTTGGAAAGCTTCAGATTCTAGAGCTTTAGACCTTAATTAAGCTAATTAATTTAGGCAAAATCAATCAAAAAAACGTTTTGCAGTCTTTAAGTAATTATGTTTTACTTTCGTCTTAAAAACTTAAGTTAAATTTAATTTAAAGGGGAAAATAAATGAGAAAAGCAATCAAAGCAGCTTTTTTTGGTTTAATCTCGATGGCGTTTGTTGGATCTGCAATTGCAGATATAACTTTCGTTTCTTGGGGTGGTGCTTATACAGCCAGCCAACAAAAAGCTTACATAGATACTTGGAGCAAAGGTTCAGGAGTTACTGTTGAAAACTATAATGGTGGTCTTGGAGAAATTAAAGCACAAGTAGAAGCAGGAAATGTAACTTGGGATGTGGTAGACGTACTTCCAGACCAAGCGATCACAGGATGTGATGAAGGTTTATTTGCAAAAGTAGATCAAAGTTCATTTTTAAGTGATTTAGTAGTTCCACCAGTTTCTGACTGTGTTGTTCCGCAAATTTTTTGGGCTTACACTGCATTTTACGACAAAGCAGCATTCCCAGGAAAAAAACCAAAAAACATTAAAGATTTCTTTGATGTTAAAAAGTTTCCAGGAAAAAGAGGAATACATACTTGGGCAAACGCTTTAATCGAAATGGCACTAGTTGCTGACGGAGTTAAAGCAAGCAAAGTATACGATGTAATGAGCACTCCTGAAGGAATAGACAGAGCATTTGCAAAACTAGACACAATTAAAGATCATGTTGTATTCTGGTCAGCAGGTTCTAAGCCACTTGAATTAGTATCAAGCGGTGAAGTTGTTATGGCGTTAGCATACAATGGTAGAATTGGTGCTGCTATCCTTTCTGAAGGAAAAGGCTTCGAATACATTTGGGATGCTACTGTTCTTGAGCAAGAATATCTTGTAGCAATCAAAGGTGGAAATGAAGCTGAAGCACTTGAGTTCATGGCTCACGCTTCATCTGCAGAATCGAATGCTGAACAAGCTAAGTACATTCCATACGGTCCTATGAGAAAATCTAGTATCGGTATTATCAAAAAAGGTGAACCTTGGTTTGTAAAAGAAGGTGGTAATATTGATATCTTACCTCACATGCCGACTACTCCAAAAGTTCTGAAAAGAGCTGTTGTAGCTGATCCAGTATGGTGGGCTGATAACGGAGCTGAAATACACGAAAGATTTGGTGCTTGGAAAGGTAGCTAATAATTCGTAATATAATTTAAAAAAGGCGAGATTTTTATCTCGCCTTTTTTTTTATTGTATAATAATTTTATTGTATAAAACAATTTTATGAATCAAGCTCAAACATCATCAGGGCCAATATTAACAACCGATGGAGTTCCATTAAAAGTTAGTCTTAAAAAAGCTGAACGTATAAATAAAATCAGAGCATTTCTTTTAGTATCTCCACTTTTGATATTTATATTAGTTACATTTTTGATTCCTATTGGAGACATGTTAGCTCGAAGTATTGATGACAGACAAATCAATACAGTTTTTCCAAAAACTTTTGAGGTTTATAAAAAATGGGACAGACAAGGTCTGCCTTCCGAAGAAGTTTATAAAACAATGTTTTTTGAATTAAAAAATAGCGAAGGCTATAGCGTTGGTAAAGCAAGCACTAGAATGAATTATTCTAAATCTGGTTGGAAAAGCTTATTAAAAAAATCTAAAAGAAAATTTAAAAAAATTGAAGAAGGTCCATATAAAGAGAAGATGATTGCATCTGATAAAAAATGGGGAGATCCTGAATATTGGAAAGCTATTGGGCAAATGGTTGATCCAACAACTATGGGATATTATTTAAACGCCGTTGATTTAAAATTCGATTCAAGCAAAAATATAGTTCAACAAAAAAAAAATAGACGAATTTATAATAAAACATGGATTAAAACATTTAAGGTAAGTGTTTTAGTTACATTTTTTTGTTTGATTTTGGCATATCCAATTTCTTATTTGCTTGCAACACTGCCTATGAAATATAGCAATCTTTTAATGATATGTGTATTGCTACCTTTTTGGACATCATTACTAGTTCGTACCGTTGCCTGGATGGTTATGTTGCAACAAAAAGGTGTATTTAATAATTTAATGGTTATGGCAGGTCTGATTGCGGATGAGAACCGCTGGCAGCTTATGTACAATCAAACAGCAGTTATAATAGTAATGACACAAATTTTATTACCTTTTATGGTTTTACCATTGTATAGCGTAATGAAAACTATTTCGCCAACATATATGAGAGCAGCTTTAAACCTTGGAGCTTCTCCACTACATGCATTTTATAAAATTTATATGCCAAATTCGGTTCCAGGTGTTAGTGCAGGGTGTTTGTTAGTATTTATAATTGCGATTGGATACTACATTACACCTGAATTGGTAGGCGGCAAAGATGGACAAATGGTAGGAAATTGGATTGCTTATCATTTAAAAACAACTTTGAATTGGGGACTTTGTGCTGCATTAGGAGCTATACTTTTAGGTGTGATGACCGTTTTGTATTGGGCTTATAATAAAATAGTAGGAATAGAAAATATTAAATTAGGATAATTATGGCTTTACCCGCATACGCAACAACTGGACAAAGAGTAGGATATTATTCTTTTTTAACCTATTGTGGTTTAGTTTTTTTCTTTTTAATTGCACCTATTTTTATAATTCTTCCTTTATCATTTAGTGCCTCACCATTTTTTGAATTTACTAAAGAATTTATGAATTTCGAACCAGAGGCTTATTCTCTTAGATGGTATAAGCAAATGGTTGGTATTAGTAGTATAGGAGATACAACAGTTGTTACTGATAAATGGATGTTAGGAACTAGAAATAGTTTTTTTGTTGGAACTATTGCTACACTTCTTGCAACTGCACTAGGCACTGTTGCTGCTTTAGGCCTGAGCAGACCACATATGCCATTTAAGCCTGTTCTTATGGCAATATTAATTTCACCAATGATCGTTCCACTAATCATAACTGCAGCAGGAATGTTTTTCTTTTATTCAAAAATTGGGTTAACTCACACCTATCTAGGATTAATTCTTGCACATACTGCTCTTGGAACACCATTTGTTGTAATCACAGTTACAGCTACTTTAACTGGTTTTGATACTAATTTAATTCGAGCTTCGCAAAGTTTAGGAGCAGATACTATGCGAACATTTTTTAAAGTTATTATGCCTCTAATTCTTCCCGGCGTAATATCAGGGGGATTATTTGCATTTATTACTTCTTTTGATGAAGTTGTAATTGTTATGTTTGTTGGTAGCGTTGAACAAATAACTATACCAAAGCAGATGTGGGCAGGACTTCGTCAAGAAACCAGTCCTGTTATTTTATGTATGGCAACATGTTTAGTAGCATTATCAATAGCTCTACTAACAACTGTTGAAATGTTAAGAAGAAGATCTGAAAGACTAAGAGGAATTAAACAAAGATAAATTTTATCATTTTCAGACAGACTATTATAAGTTAAAAATCATTTCATTTATGGAAATAAAAAAAGTTGTAGTAATTGGATCGGGAACAATGGGAAGTGGTATAGCTGCTCATTTATGTAATGCAAATGTTCCTGTGACATTACTAGACTTAACAACAGAAATTTCAGAAAAAGCTAGAGACAGAATACATAAATCTAGACCACCATTGTTAATAGATAAATCAAAAATAAATAATATTAATGTAGGCAATATAAATGATGATTTTGATGTAGTAAAAGATGCCGATTGGATAGTTGAGGCTGTTGTTGAAAGAATAGATATTAAACACAATATTTATGAAAAAATTTTTGAGTCAAGAAAACCAGGGGCAATCGTTTCATCTAATACCTCATCAATACCTATAAAAGTTTTATCTGAAAAATTAAACGATGATCAAAAAAAGGATTTTTGCATTACACACTTCTTTAATCCTGTTCGTTATATGGGTTTGTTAGAAATTGTAAAAAATGAAAATAATGATCTTGATAAAATTAATTCACTAAAAAAATTTTGTGAGATTGAATTAGGCAAAGGCGCAATTATTTGCAATGACACTCCAGGATTTTTAGGAAATAGAGTGGGTGTTTATGCAATGCAAGTTGCTATGACCGAAGCTTTCAAAATGAAACTTTCTATTGAAGAAGCTGACGCGATATTTGGAAGACCAATGGGTATTCCCAAAACAGGTGTTTTTGGATTGTATGATTTAATTGGCATTGATTTAATGGCGGATGTTTTAAAAAGCTTTATTAAAGAACTTCCCCAAACAGACCCATTTCATATAGTTGCTAAAGAGATTCCATTAGTAAAAAAATTAATTGATACAGGCTACACAGGCAGAAAAGGCAAAGGTGGCTTCTATCGAATGAATAAATCAGATAATCAAAAATTTTTAGAGGCAATAAATTTAGTATCTGGCGAGTATTCAAAGGTTAAAAAAATAGATTTAGGAATTGAATCTGTAGATTTAAAAAATTTAATTAAGAGAAAAGACAAATATGGAGAATATGCTTGGTCTGTTATATCTAAAATTATAAAGTATGCTTCTTCTCTTGTACCAGGTATTACTGAAAAATTTAACGATATAGATGAAGCTATGCGACTTGGTTTTAATTGGGAAATGGGACCATTTGAAATGTTAAAAGAAATAGGTGTAGAGAATTTCTTTAATCGTGTTGATGAATACAAAAATAATAATTTTTTAATAAATCTTTCAAATTCAAAAAATGAAAATTTTTATGGTGAACGTCAACTTTATACAGAAATTGAAACTTTAGGAAAAATTAAACCAAAAGCTATCAAGTTAGATAAAAATAAGTCTGCTGAAATTTATAGGTTTAATGATTTTAATATTGTTGAATTTACAACAAAAGCTAACGCACTTGATTATGACTCAATGGATAGTTTAAAAAATGCGACTGATAAACCACTAATTATAATAAATGAAAGTATGCAATTTTCAGCCGGAGTAAATTTGACTTATACTATGAATTTTGCTGACAAAGGAGATTTTAAATCTATAGAAAAATTTCTTAAACACTTTCAAGAAACATGTAGCCACTTAAAATATTCTAAATACCCAGTTGTATCAGCTCCATCAGGACTAACACTTGGAGGAGGTTTTGAGATTTTAGTTCAAAGTAATTTTGTAACCTCACATACCAACATAGTAATTGGGTTGGTAGAAACAATAGTAGGCTTAGTTCCAGCAGGAGGCGGATGTAAAGAAATGTTATGGAGATGGTCTCAGACAGAAGAAGCAAAAAATGATCCAGATTATGCACCATTAAAAGTTTTTGATATTATAGGATATGCAAAAACTGCTACTTCACCGGTAGAAGCGGAAGTTTTAAAATATTTAATGCCAAAAGATAAAAAAATTATGAACAGAAACAGTTTGCTATCTGTATCTAAAAAAATATTGCAAGATAATATAAATTTTAAAATACCAGAAGAGTGTAAATTTAATTTATCAGGAAATTCTCTTAAAGAAAAAATGATTAAAATTTTAGAAAAACTTTATAATGAAAATGTAATAATGGATCATGGAATGGAAGTTGGAAAAGAACTGGCAAATGTTTTAAGCGGTGGCGATACAACAATAAACAAGACACTCTCTGAAGATGACTTGTATAAACTAGAATTAGAATCTTTTATGAGATTGATGGAAAATAAAAAAACACAAGACAGAATTAAACATACGTTAGCTACTGGTAAACCTTTGGTAAATTAAAATGACAAACTTGTCTGCTCAGCAGATAAAATATTACAATGAAAAAGGTTATATTGCTCCAATTGATGTTCTATCAAATCAAGAAGCCAGTGAAATTAGAAAAGAAATAGAAACTATCGAAAAAAAATGGCCAGATGCTTTAGCAGGACCCGGACGTAATTATGTGCATTTAATTTCTCCAGTTTTCAACAAGTTATGTCTTAACAAAAAAATATTAGACGCAGTTGAAAGTATTATTGGTAAAAACATTCTTATTTGTGGAACAACACTTTTTATAAAAAATCCAAACGAAAAAGGATTTGTAAGCTTTCATCAGGATGCAAAATATATTGGTCTAGAACCTCATAACTGGGTAACTGCGTGGATTGCAATAACAGATGCAAATGAAGAAAATGGATGTATGCAAATGTGGCCAAGATCACATAAAAAAAATTTAATTCACCATACAGAAAAATTTGATGAAAATAATCTGCTCACAAGAGGACAGGCCATTGAAAATGTACCTTCAGGGGAAATAGAACATGTAGTTTTAGAGACAGGACAAATGTCGTTACATCATCCAACTGTAATACATGGCTCAGGTTTAAATAAAAGCAATGATAGAAGGATAGGTTTTGTGGTTCAAAGCTATATTGGAAGCAATGTAAATCAAGTCCTTGGAAAAATGTTTGTTCAAAAAGCAAGAGGAAAAGATACGTACAAATTTCATAAGTATTCTGATATTCCTCAAGCACTTATGACCGAAGAGAATATATTGTCTTGGAATAAGGCAAACAACGAATTGTCAAAAATTTTTTATAGTGGAGCAAAGAAAAAAGGCAAATATTAGTATTATGAGCTGTTCAATTTCATATATTTATTATTGTCCTGTTAAAACTTTGTCATTTCAAAGTATTGAAACTTGCAATGTTAAAAAAGATTTGGGAATGATTAATGATAGAATATTTGCATTTTCAAGAGGTGTTGATTTGGAAAAAGCAAAGTCTATGGAAAAAAATCCAAATGAAAGAAAATTAAACAATTTATTAACTTTAAAAAATTCACCAGTATTAAACAAATATAACTTTACCTATAATAAAAGTAAACTTTCTCTAAATTTCAAAGAAAAAGAATTAATTTCAATACCCACAGAAATCCATGAACAGAGAATTCAACTTTCTGAAAAATTAACTGAATTAGAAAATTCGTTAGTGAAACCTATTTTTCTTCTAAAAAATACTGAATTTCCATTTTTTGATACTTCACATTCAAACAATATTTTTAATTCTATGTCTTTAATAAATCTAAATAGCGTTAAAAATTTTGAAAAAAAAATTAATAAGAAAATTGAATTTCAAAGATTTAGAGGTAATTTTTATATTGATGGTATAGATGCACTGGAAGAACGTAACTGGATAGGAAAAATTATTAAAATTAATAACCTATCTTTTAAAGTTGAAAAAAATATTCCCAGATGTGTAGCAATAAATTTAAAACCAAAAACTGATGATAATAATTTAAATTTACTCCACTCACTTAAAAAAGCATATAACAATTTTGATATGGGAATATATTTAAAAGCTTTAGAAGATGGAAAAATTAATGTTGGTGACAGTGTCCAGCTATCTCAGTAAAATTTACCGTCCTTGACTGTATTTTTCCAAATGTAGGGCTTTCGTAAACAAAAAAGTTATGATTAAATAACCGTACTTTGAAAAAAAATAATAAAACTATACAACCTGTTAGCGGAATGAAAGTTCCTAGATTTGCGGGACCTTCAACCTTTGCAAGGTTACCTGAATTACGAGATGTAGAAAAATGTGATGTAGCAATTGTGGGAATTCCCTTTGATGCAGGAACAAGTTATAGACCTGGTGCAAGATTTGGACCACAGAGTATAAGGCAAGCCTCAAGACACTTAAGAACTAATTATCATCCAAACTATGACAGCGAACCATTTGTTGAACAGCAAGTAGCTGATGCAGGCGACATAACATGTAATCCATTTAATATTGAAGAAGCTATAAAACAAGTAGAAGCGGGAGCAGTTGAATTATTAAATAAAGTAGGAGGAATAATTAGCATGGGAGGAGATCACACGATTGCTTTTCCTCTACTAAAAGCAGTAAATAAAATTAATAATGGACCTGTAGCTCTTGTTCATTTTGATGCGCATCTAGATACTTGGGATACATATTTTGGCGCACCTTTTACTCATG
>Ga0208638_1001988_pt1 | contig 10464 bp, 9 predicted proteins | sample ETNtaG_34_FD_185753 | JGI IMG/M metagenome (GOLD analysis project Ga0208638, IMG submission 185753) | Marine microbial and viral communities from oxygen minimum zone, Eastern Pacific Ocean - ETNP201306SV51 (SPAdes) (version 2) | ecosystem: Environmental > Aquatic > Marine > Oceanic ...
CTTATTTATATTGATTACTTGATATTTGGAGAGGTGGCCGAGCGGCTGAAGGCGCACGCTTGGAAAGCGTGTGTGCGTTCACGCGTACCGCGGGTTCGAATCCCGCCCTCTCCGCTCTCTTAAGCCCGTCTCCCTGACGGGTTTTCTCTCTATCATTGACTTACTGTACTATTGTATGTAGCTTGTACTCTTGGGAACTATTAAACACTATAATTCACAGAATGTAGATACAGATTATGTAGATACGGGGCCGAGCCCTCCGATAGGGTCGTTATATGCACTTTTCAACTTTTGTTTTCAGAGATGATTAGATGAAATATTTGATAGCCATATTACTTTTTTCTGGTTTGGTTTATTCCCAGTGTAATAAAGACAACTGGAAAGATTATTATAATTCTGATGGTCGTGATATGAGAGGTTGTGATCTTGAAGATGCAAACCTTCGAGGCGCAGATCTTTCAGGTGCAAACCTTAGAGATGCTTCCCTTTATAAAGCAAACCTTTCATCGACAGACCTTTCATCGGCAGTCCTTTCAGATCAAAATGCGCCTTAAGAAGTCCAATATGCCAAATAGATTGGCCGCGAGTATTCTGCTTATCGGCATTTTTGTTTCTTTGTTTAGACTAACGAATCTGGGAACTAAGCAAGGAGCGGTAATCCTTAGCGCAGAGGACTGGCCCCGCCAATCCTTAACACCGGTTGAAAACCCCGATCCGAATTCAATTATCCAACCCAGCCGATCAAAACCCCATAGAATAGTTGTTTCGGAGAATGGCAAGAGAGCCTATGTTACCTTATCCGGAAAAGAAATTGATCCTGGCTCAGAGGTTGCCGTAATTGATGTTGAACATGGCAAAGAGTCAAGGCGAATAAAAGTAGGTAGCGGCCCCACAGGGATTGCACTTCACCCTTCCGGGAAATGGGCGTTTGTGGCGAATCGTTTTTCGAACTTTCTTTCGGTAATTGATCTGGAAACAGATGCCGTCACCACCGAAATTCCAGCTCCTTACTATTGCGAGGAAATACTCTTCGCTCGTGATGGAAAAACAGCTTATGTATCCAACTTTTCAACCAACCAAATACTATTGGTCGATCTTGAAATCGGAGACAAAAACATATCCGGGCAACTGCGCAATATTGGGTTCAATGAAAGTGGGTTTGTAGGAAAATCAAATACTGAGATTGATACCATTGATTTTTCAAAACCATCCATAAATAGCATAATCCGTGGCAATTGCGGAACATCAAATTGCCACCTATTTGAGATTGGAAATTTTTATGCCGGGCCTGTGAGTAAAAAGGCTTTTGAAAGCACTGTTGCCCATGTTTTTCCCGGTGATGCGGTAAACAGTCCGCTTATTAGATCGGTTATTTCCAGGCAAGATGGAGGTTGGGCAGATGGTGTCGATGGTCGTCATCATGCCGGGGGTGTCGTATTTGAGGAGCTTATAGAAAATCAGGATTTTGAGACCCTGAAGAAGTGGATCGAGGAATTGAAGATGGGCCCCGGTATCGAGGTCGGTGATAAACCCAGGGACATGGTATTATCACCAGATGGCCAAATGTTGTTTGTGGCCAATACAGGTTCTTTGGATATTTCGGTAATTGATCTGAAAGAGTTAAAGGAGAGTCGAAGAATTTTTACTCGTTCCCCGGTAAATGATCTGCTCTGGGTAAAAGACCGCATTGTCGCGGCAACGCTCGGGGTAGGTTCAGGACATCCTAAAGAGCGACACCCCGGTCATGAAAGCATGGATAGAAACCATCCTGAAGCGGAATTTACCTTGTTCCGGGATTTGCAAACAGGAAAGCCATTACCGTTGGATCAGCAACAACCCCTGGGGCCTTATGATGATGTTGATGGAACTGCCCAGGAGAAATTCAGAGACATCACCAATGATATTATCGTCTTTGAACCCACTGTGAACAACGTTGCCGCTTACAGGTCAGAACCCGAATTCACCCGTTATACATCAGATAGTTTCGAATCGCTGGCCGGAGATAGGAAAGGCGATGTGCCGAAAGAGCTTATGAAAGTTGTCGGGGCCTTTCCGGAGCAAATGGTACAACATAAGAACCACATCTATGTCACCATGGCCGGAACCTTCCAGGTGCAGGAGTGGGAAATCAATTTTGAAGCACAACCGGCAAACCGGCTTATTCCAAAACGGGTGTTTGATACCGGTTTTAAACCGGGTGGTATTGCCATTGCAAATAACACCTTGGTCGTAGCCAATCAGCTCGATGAAACCCTAACCTTGATTTCCCTGGCAGATGGGGAGCAAAGAACGATTGCTCTCAATAGCTCCCAACCCCGTTTTCCGGCCAATGGTTTTGAAAGAGGTGAATTTTTTGTGCAAACCAGCATTTTTTCAGTGGATCAGGACCAGAGCTGCGTCCATTGCCACTATCGTGATGCCTCAGATGGCAAACGATGGAGTGTGAGCCAGGTAATGGGCCAAAATCGAGATGGAGAGGAAAGAACGGGCGGTAGCCGGGAGGTCCCGGATATTCGGGCCCTATTTCATAAGGTGCCATTCTTTATTGAAGGGACACTTTCAATGGATGAAGCGCTAACCATGATGATGGAACACAATCCGTTGGTTGACTTTCAGGGTAGCACACCTGCAGGTGACTTTTCCAGAATATTTGCCGATGATCAGGAAAGCCGATCAAGATCTGCCGATGCCATTGTGGTGGCCACAGGAAAAAAATGGAAGAACGCCAATGTTGAGCTAACAGACCTTGTGGAACGCAGGGAAGAGTTTTTCAAAAAGCAATCACAAAAATATTTTGGGGAAGAATTCTCCTTTAGGGAGATACAAAAGTTTATCGGGGATTACCAGGGAGGGGAACCCCGTCTTTTACCCAATCCAAATGATCCGACAGATCCCATGGTTTTTCACGGAAAGGAATTATTCAATAATCCCCTTGTGGGTTGTTCCAGTTGCCATCCCGCACCCAGCTTTACCGATAAGGTTAATGTTTACAATCAGAACAAATCGTTCCCGCCCCTGGTCACTCCAACAGCAAGAGACAATATCCATACATTGATAAGCGCGGATAGAATTGATCACCTCAATGGCTATACGCGCTCCTGGGATCCGAATGATACTGGCCGGATAGAAGAAAGAGAAGGTTTCTACGCGGCCCCGTCACTGTTGGGAATATGGGCACGCCCTCCGCGATTTCTCCATCATGGCGGTGCAATGAGCCTGCGTGAGGTGCTGTGTACACCCGGTCACCCTGCATTGCGTCCCCTGCCTGCTACCCGCATTATTCCCGAAAGGCCGGAGCATTGGGAAATTGGTTTCAACGAACTCAACGGTGTGCCCGACATACATGGTGTCACATCTCATTTGTCGGTCTGGGATATAGAATGTCTGGTCAAATTCATTCAATCCATCAATTAGGCTCGTATGGAAAATAAGAAAAGCGTAAAGAAGCCATTATTGATCAGTACATTAATAATAATGCTATTGTTGGTCGGGGTGTTTGCGAATATGCTATTGGAAAGGAACCCGTTGATGGGTGAATTCACATCACCAAACAGTTCAAAACAAACATTTGCTTCCTTTTATGAAGATGTGGTTCCGATCCTTGACAGGCACTGTTCTGTTTGTCACGGAGTGAATGCGGAAAAATATCAGAACATTAAGGAATCAGCTCAAAGTGCTGATCTGCTGCGGTGGCAGGTTGGGATTTCCGGAAGAATTGAAACAATTGAGCAAAGCCGGCAGCTTTATGATGCTTTTCTTCAGGACAGTTCTAAAAACAACGTGGTTGAGTACGGCATTCATCCCATAGAGAGCCATTTGCTCAGGGCAAGTTTGGCCAAGGAGTATTCAGGCAGTATGCATCATGAAATATTCTATTCACCCGATGACAAGGATTTTCTGGTACTGAAAGAATGGGTCGAGAGTATTCATGGTAATAAAACGAAAGCAGAGGTTCAGCAAAGTGAAAGTGAAGCATTCTTTGCCGAAAAGGTGGTGCCGGTCCTGGTTCGAAAAAACTGCTTCGGATGTCACGGGCCCATGGCCTTTAACGATCTCCGGTTAGATCCCGGTATTCCAATGCTGGACGACCGGTTTACCGGGAAAATACACCGGAAAAACCGCTTGGCCATGATCGGGACGAAAAGTACCCGCATGGTACACCTGTCGGGTGATGTTGAACAATCCAAACAACTGCTCAAGAATATACCTGTTGAACAGGGTGGGATGGTTCATATCGGGGGGAACAATTTCTTGGAAAAGGATGATCCCGATTACCAGATCCTACTTCGTTGGCTGGAATTGGAAAAAGAAGCCGCTCAACAGGAAACCGGAACGCAACTGGGGCTCATGAATGGTATCATCTATGTCCAACGTCCTGAAGCAACCCCCGAGCGTTTTTTTGAGGATGATGCGTTTCATCCCGGAGCAGACATCTTTTGGACTAAAGACAGCGAGACAATAAATCTCACGGCTTCTCTGCATCCGGAAGGCCCGGTGGATATTCGTGCCCCTGATGTTAGCTACGATGCCAAAAAGATCCTTTTTTCAATGCGCTTGAGCGAAAAAGCAGCTTTCAATATATGGGAGCTGGAGCTTGAAAGCGGTGCTGTCCGGCAGATCACCTTTTCCGAAGATCCGGATATACATTTTAAAGACCCTTTATACATCCCCAACCCGGAGGATGATGCAGGAAATGATCTGGGACGGGTTGCTTTAGCCTTTGTGTCCAATCTTGCGGGTGAATACTGCCAGTCAAGTCCCGGGGCAATTTTGGGCGAAGCGGAAAAAGGGAGCTTGAATGCCATAATTGATCATCAACGCAGGGAAAAGGCGGGGACATTTAACAACCATACCATCACCATTGTAAAAGGAACCAACAAAGGGGAAGTTCGAAAAATAGTGTCTTTTACACCCGGAAAGATCATGGTGAACAGGCCCTTTACCAATCCCTGTAATTCATCCACGCATTACGAGATTGAAACAAAAGCCCGGATGGCTCCAAAATACGATATCTATAGAATGCATTTGGCGGAAAAAGGAAAAGAGAAGAATACATTTCAGGAAACCCTGACCCGTATGTCGTACTCTGTAAGTCAAATACGCAGACCAACCATGAGATCGGATGGAGAGATCATGCTCACAGCCTTGCGAACCGGGCGCCAGGAAGGCAGGGAGTTTTTTAACGGGGCGCTTTTCCGAACGCATGTAGATGGCTCCAATCTGCATGCGCATAATGGCAACCGGTCCGGTATCCCAATATTTGCCGATGACAGGGAAATGCCCAATGGCTTCGAAATTAGAATAGGAAGAGATGCAAATTCTTATTGGGGCGGAATGCTCATTCTCTCAGATCATCAATTTGGGCCTACCATTGAAAACAATAATCCCACAGATAACCTGGATCATCCCTACCAGAATGGAATACCTGAAAATTCCAAAGTACGCTTTGTACCGGGGTGGATATCATTGGATAGCCTGGCAGGATACGGTGGCGTTTCAACAGGCGGAGCGTACCGCGATCCGTATCCGTTGCCGGATGGAAGCATACTTGTCTCCCATGCAAAAGGACCTGTTGATCTGCATGATCCCAATGCCAACCCGGATTTTGACATAATAAAATTGAGCCCTGATCCCGCTTTCCAATCATCAGACGGGTTCAATTTCGGAAATGCAAAACGGGAAGTTGTAGTTTCGGGAACCGGTTCTCAATTATGGCCCAGGCCGGTTGCCCCAAGGCTAAAAGAACCTGTATATAAAAAACTAAAAGCCGATGCGTATCTATATGGCGCTCCCAAAATGCGCAACGGATTTACACAATATCCGGATAGCGTTGCAGCCTCATTACAGGTGTCGGACCTCTTACTGCTGGAGGCTTTCTTTGAACAGATAGTTCCGGTCGGAGAAAAGAATGTGACATCTTCCGATGTTAGATACGCACGCGTGATCGGAGCACAACCGCAGCACAAGGGAGACTCCGGGCCCATGAAGCGTTTCCTGATCGCAGAAGTCCCCGTTGAGGAGGATGGTTCCTTTTACCTGCAGGTCCCTTCAAAGGTCAGCTTTGACATTCAAGCATTGAATGCAAAGAAAATGGCCATCAGCTCTCCCAATCGCTGGCTCTATTGCCAGCCAGGGGAAAAACACTCCCTGTCCACTCCCGGGAACCTGTTTGCCCAGGGCTGTGCAGGGTGTCATGGCAGCCTGACGGGTTTAAAAGAAGATGTTCTCCGAAGACCGGATGCAGTAAGCGGTGCAACCCTGACCATGAGCTACTGGAATGAAGAAGAACAAAGATCCTTATTGCCTGCTAATTATTCCGGCACAAAAGAATTAGCAATTCAATTCATTTCGTATGAGCAGCATATCGAACCCGTTGTTCAAAATAAATGTGTCAGTTGCCATACCGGGGGCAAGGTCGATCTGTCCAAAGGAAAGGGCTATGGTTCCCTGATCAAATTTGTTGAACAACGGGAAGCATTGGCCATCAAAAGTTATCTGATTGAAAAACTGTTGGGCAAGGAGTTGCTCGCGGCACAGGATAACCCGGAAGACCGGCCACACCCTTCCGGAGATCCGCTTAGCGAAGAAGAGATGCTGACCTTTATCCGATGGATCGATCTGGGGGCTTTACAATATGAAGAAGGCAAAGGCAATGAATAAAATAATCTACTCAGCCATAGCATTGTTCATACTCGCCTTAGGGTATTCAGCCTCCTACTGGATGGACAGACCCGTTGAGACCGATCTATCTCATACTGGCGATTCAAAGAATTGCATTACCTGCCACGAAAATTCCATTTCCCAGGAAGCGTGGAAAGGAGTTCCCCCGTGGCACAATACGGAATTTTGCAATCCGATATTGAATGCTGAAAACCGGGAAAAGCACCGCAGTGAAGCGCACAAGCACCAGAAAAAGTGCATGAACTGCCATGTATCGAATTTTCAGGTCAAATGTGCTAACTGCCACACTCAAAATGAATGGGAGCGATGAAAATTCCACGGTTAAAACATCAGCTACATTCCCCTATTCAGAGGATACATCCGCCCGGATCTGTCCATCTGCAAACCAACGGTTGTACACCATTGGTTAAAACAGGGGATGTGGTAAATGCCGGTGCATTGATCGCAAGGTCCCTGCCTACCGGTCAGGCAGGGGCTAATGCCGCAGATGTTGAATTAAGAATTCATTCCCCTTTCACCGGATGGATCACCTCTGTTACCCATAGCCATGTGGGCATTGAGGGCGATTGGCCGGATATACAGATCGCAGCCACACATAATGACCCGACAGGTATCGAACCGGACGAGATCAGGGAAAGGTGCCGATTGGCAGGAATTGTAGGAATGGGAGGCGCGATGACACCTACTCATATTAAGCTCATTCCCTACTGCCCGATAGATACGGTGTTGGTAAACATTTGCGAAAGCGAACCATTCCTAACCTGCGATCACCGGGTATTGACCGAACATCGCCATGAGGTTGAAGGTGGGCTGGAACTTGCGATGATCGCTGTTGGAGCCGAGAATGGTTTGATCGCTCCAAAGCAAAACAGCTACACCTCGGGTTACGAGCGATTTTTAGTGGAGGAGACCTTAGGCCGGAAAGTTCCCGTGAACAGCCGCCCGACAGATGTGGGTGCATTAGTGCTGAATTTGCAAACAGTAAGGGCGCTTTATCATGCCGTATTTGAACAGCAACCCTTAACCCAACGTGTAATTACGGTTGATGGAGACGCCATAAAACGACCGGGGAATTATTTAGTCCCTATAGGAACGAGCGTTGGTCATATTTTGCAATGCTGTGGATGGGATGAAAACATCTCAAAACAACTCGTCACAGGGGGGCCGATGATGGGCGACATTGCCGGGAAGAATACCTCCATAACAGCAGGGACAGGAGGAGTGTTTGCGCTAACATCTGAACAAACGGCCAAAGTTCAAAATACCCCTTGCATACGTTGCGGAATGTGCCTGGAAGCTTGTCCGTTGGGATTACCTGCATGGCAAATGGAGAGAAATCCTTCACCAGATCTTTTGGCTTGTATTGCCTGCGGAGTTTGTCAGTTTGTTTGTCCCGCCCAGCGTCCAATTGTGAGAAATATTCAAAAAGCCAAGGTTGCTTTTCTTCAAAAAACCGGCTCACTTTGATGAAAATAGCAACAGGTATTTCAATATCATTATTGCTTTTGGCAGCCCTTGTGGAATGGACGGTGGATCAAAACAGCGCCTCGCATATTATTGCTGAAAAATACATTGGCGAATGCGAAGCTGTGAAATTTCCGGGGGTGGACGCTTTTCAAGCTGCGGACAAAACAGCGATTATTTTTGAAAGTGAAGGCTTTCACGGGCCAATAGTGGCCTTGATTGTAATATCAAACAACGAAATTGAAAAACTGGTGATATTAAGATCGAATGAGGGTTTGGACAGATCGGCATTGAATGATCCCGGTTTCTTAAAATCCTTTCAGCAAAATGTAGAAGATCTTCCGCTTGATGTGGATGCCGTCTCAGGCGCAACGATTTCGAGTCAAATTGTAATCGATGAAATGAATCGAATCATAAAGGAATGGAATACAAAGGATGGTTGATGCTAAACATATATCGCCCGCATCAACGATTGATCAGGTCCAATCGAATTCCGGGTATCTGTGGATCATTGTTGCCTGCATACCTTTATTATTCCAATTGCCTTCATCTGAAGTGCCTGTTTGGGCTGTGGGATTAGTGGCTGGAGGATGGATTGCGAACAAACACCCTTTGCGATGGATTGCACTGGCATGGGGCATAGCCGTTTTTTTTCCGGTGATGCCACTCCTGCTGCTTGCATGTTGCGGTGCATTATTAAAGGATTGGAAACATTGTATTTATGCCGCAGTGTTGGGCTCCGCTCTTTCCCTGAGCCCCATTCCCGGAGAAATTAACAACATGGGCACAGTTTTGATCATCATCGGTTTGATTTCAATTATTTACAATAAAGTAAGATGAACCCCATTGAAATAGCATTTATCATCCTTGCTTTCGGATCTTATTTTCAGCATTCCAGGCAAAAGTATTTCATTTTGATAATCCCAGTCTTAGCCTTTTTTGTAAGCTCATTTCACGCCCACATCCCGGCTTCTATAGAGCCATTCATTATTCCAGGCATCGCAATTCTTGCCTGCATAAGTTGTATAAGGCTGGCTCCGATGACCTTGTTACTGCTTTTTCCTCAATATGATCACTTTTGGGAGGCCTTGTTGATTCCAGTCCTGTGGTTGATTGTCACACCATTAATGGACAACATGAATTCCAGGATAGATGACGAGTACATACCTGCTTATATACGAGGAGTTCCGATTCGTTTGATAAGCTTGGGGATCCTTTATCATGTTTTTCATCCCCTGTCTTTTATATGAAATCAGGACCTTTTATACATAGCGGGCATACCACCCAACGCTTAATGGTGATTACCACATTGGCAATGCTGCCAATGATGGCTGCATCCATCTGGATAAACGGTTTTGACGCTGTGATCCTGCTTGCTGCATCTATTTTGTCTGTTTTGGCTATGGAGGTTGTTTGCAAATGGCGTATCATTTTGAGTACAACGCTCTTGTTGTAGGAATACTTCTTGCGCTCATGTTACCGGCAAATGCTACCTGGTGGATTGCGGTATTGGGGGCCATCATTGCAATTGGCGTTGGCAAATACCTGTTCGGAGGACTTGGACAAAATATTTTTAATCCTGCCGTATTAGCGCGGGTGCTGTTGATGACTCTTTTTCCTGCCATTTTCATATTGCCCCAATGGGTCGTTGATGGTTTTTCAGGAGCTACGATGCTTTCCAAAGAAGTTGGCGCAGCAATGCCCTCTTTGAGTGCTTTGTTCTTTACTCCGGGTCCGGGTTCTTTAGCCCAGGGCATGCCAATAGCTGTGTTGCTGGGTGGTGTAATTCTTCTGGTCTATAAGATAATTGATTGGCGCGATCCTCTTTTTTATTTTGCCACAATAGCTTTGTTGGCCTTATTGCTTCCGGGAAGCGACCAAATTACAGGGCATGCACCCCATCTGCTTGGTAATCCGTTACTGCACATCGTTGCCGGCGGTTCACTGTTAACTGCTTTTTTCCTCCTGACAGATCCGGTAACTTCCCCCTATTCTTCAAATGGCCGGGTCGTTTTTGCAATAATAGCTGGTGTGTTTACTATGATTATCCGCTATTATACGCCATACCCGGATGGTGCTGCATTTGGTGTTCTGCTTGCAAACGCAATGGTGCCTGCGATAGATAAATATATGTTGAAGTCAGTGGTATCCACAACTTGATCCGTTGTTTTCTTGCCGACCAAATCTTTTCGGGGTCAAGACTAGTTGGCATCGGATGAAAAGCTGTAAGTTCTATAATAACAATGAAAAACAAGTATGTTAAGCGTTCGAGAATTTCGGAGTGGAAATTTCGTCAACTTGTTAAGCTGTTTTCCTTGG
>Ga0208638_1001989_pt1 | contig 10459 bp, 11 predicted proteins | sample ETNtaG_34_FD_185753 | JGI IMG/M metagenome (GOLD analysis project Ga0208638, IMG submission 185753) | Marine microbial and viral communities from oxygen minimum zone, Eastern Pacific Ocean - ETNP201306SV51 (SPAdes) (version 2) | ecosystem: Environmental > Aquatic > Marine > Oceanic ...
CAGATAACCCAGCAAGGTTTTGCAGATGATTACCGCCCCACTGCTATGAAGTTGGTTGAGATTTAGTGTGCACGGTTAAAAACGTCCCTCTAGAGGGGGATTCAGATACGATTCGGTCAGATTTAAAGGGCAAAATAAGTTTTAAGCGTCACGATGGTCTGCTTGCTTCAGCATTGTCAGAACGCACAGCAGTTGATGGAGAAATGCCACACCATTGTCGACGACGTCGCAGTTTCAAGGAGCTAGTTCGCTGAGCTCGAGCCAGCGTTCCTCTGCTTTATGCAGTGTTTCGATTAGTTCGGCCAATTGCTTACTCAGAACAGTTAAATCTTCACCGCCTTGAGCTATATCTGCCTCGAGGTCTGAACGCTGAGTCTCAAATAGCGGAATTTCCTTGTCTAGGGTTTCCAATTCACGCGATTCTTTGAAGCTCCTACGGCGCGTTTTTTTTGCTGCTGCTTTTTGAGATCCAGAATGTTCTGAGATTTGCGTGGCTGCTTGGGTTTGCCTAGATGAGCTAGATCTCTGAGAGGGTTTGTTGAGTTTGGCTGCGTTTGCTGCGTTTGGCTTTTGGTCTTGCCGTCGTTGTTGTTCAAGGAAGGCGCTGTAATTGCCTTCAAAACGCTTCAATCGACCATCTTCAAAGTTGAATAGGCGGTCTACGGTGCGATCGAGGAAATAGCGGTCATGAGAGACCACGACAACGCAGCCACGGAAATCTTCTAGGAAGTCTTCAAGCACGCTCAGTGTCTGCACGTCTAAGTCGTTGGTGGGTTCATCGAGCAGAAGCACATTTGGAGCCTGGATCAGCATTCGGCAGAGGGTGAGCCTGCGGCGTTCTCCTCCAGAGAGCTTCCCAAGTGGGCTGTGCTGTTGGGCTGGGGGGAATAGGAAGCGTTCCAGTAGCTGAGCGGCTGTTATTTGTTGCCCATCGAGATTGATTCGTGAGGCAGCTTCTTCAACAAAGTCGATCACCTTGCGCTCTAGGCCTTTGCCGCTGGCAATGTCCTCAGTGTGCTGATCGAGATAGCCGAGGTGCACTGTTTCGCCTAGGCGCAATTTGCCGTCGCTGGGTTGCCGTTTACCAGCGATTACTTCAAGCAGGGTTGATTTGCCAGTGCCATTGGCTCCGATGATTCCAACGCGGTCTTCTGGACTAAAGCTGTAGGTGAAATCATCGAGGAGCACAGGACTTTCGGGAGTGCCGTCAGCAGTGATCCGCAGGGTTTCAGCTTCGATGGCTAGCTTGCCTATCCGCCTGCTTATGTTGGCTATTTCCAAGGACCCCTGAACTGGTTGCAGGGGTTCTGTGCGCATCGCCTCAATTCGTTGTAGGCGAGCTTTCTGTTTGGTACTACGGGCTTTGGGGCCTTGTCGCAACCAGGCAAGTTCTCTTCTTAAAACACCTTTGAACTTGGCTGCAGTTGAGGCTTCCGAGGCTTCCTGTTCGGCTTTTTGCTGTAGAAAAGTACTGTAATTTCCGAGATAGTTTCGGGTTTTACCTCGATCGACCTCCACCATGCGATGCGTTACACGATCGAGTACGTAACGATCGTGGGTAACAAGCACCAGAGCACCTGGGTAGCGATCGAGCCAACTTTGCAACCACTCCACTGCCGCTGCATCGAGATGATTGGTGGGCTCATCAAGTAGCAGCACATCTGGCCTGGCGACCAAGGCGGAGGCCAGGCCCACGCGTTTGCGATATCCACCAGAAAGTTCTTCGACCGGCCGCTGCAGATCGGTAATGCCGAGACGTTGAAGGACCTCTTGGCACTGCTGCTCCAGGCTCCATGCCTGTGCATCATCCATGCGCTGGCTGAGTTGACCCAACTCAGCCAATAGCGTTGTATTACTAGGGTCGTGGGCCACAGAATTACTGAGTTCGTTGAAGCGCAGTAGCAGCTCCCTTTTCTCGCCGCACTTGGCAAGTACTTCTTGCAGCACCGTATGGCCAGGTTCCACGGCACTTTCTTGTCCTACTAGCTCAACTCGCAAGCGCGGCGAGCACCGCCTTTCTCCTTCACCAAGTGGTTCTAGTCCAGCGAGCACCTTGAGTAGTGTTGATTTGCCGGCCCCATTAGGTCCGATCAGTCCCAGGCGCTCCCCTTCGTTGATGTGCAGAGTGAGTTCGGCAAATAATGTGTTAATGCCGAAGTCTTTTGATGCCTCTATCAGGCTGATCAGGCTCACAGAGCTTGGTTGGCTTGTTGATTGCTTAGGTAAGTAAACACACTCTTATCACCGACGTCAGCAGCGGCATCCATGCCGAACTTGCGCAGGGCTAATACCAGCAGTAGCAAAGCAGCAGAGGCCAGTAATGCCATCACTACTTCTCCGCCCATTAATCCGCTGAGATGACCCAATAGGGCTATTGGAATGAGCAGTGTGAGACCAATTGCTTCCGGTCGACCGAAGCAGAAGAATTCTTTGAATCCCACTCCTGTCAATGCTGCGAATAGGGGACCTATCGCCAAGGTCCAAACTGGCTCTGCGTTGATCGTTGAGAGCATCGTGTTAGTGCCAACACTTAGTGCAATCAGTACGGCACCTAGGCAGCCCAGGGCCCATAACAATTGCAGTGCCTGATGGAGTGGTCGAAGGTAGATATGAATCCAGTGGAGTGCTAGGCCCAGGCCGATTGACATCGGCAGTAGCCATATCCAAGCCCAACTGGGTCCAATCATCAGCCATTGTCCAAGTCCCGCTGAGAAGGTCAATCCACAGAGCAGTAAAGCGAGTCGATATCGCTGCACCTCTAGTTCATCAGTGCGCGTGATGCTGTAAGGGCCGTAAACCCCTTCAAACTCGTTTTCTTTCAAGGAGGCATTACCTGCGGTGAAGGATTGTGCGTTATCGGTCATCGCTGATCAGGGGCCGAGGCATTTACTAGTTTGGCTAAATCAGGACCCGATGGAACGATATTGCTGGGATTAAGTGGAAAGAGTGCGCCAAAGTAATCCTGCCGCCAAGCATTTGAATCACAGGTTTTGGCTATCCCTGGGAGGGCTAGAAGCCTTTGACGCCAACGCCAGAGATTAGGGAATGCCCAGAGGGGCTGTTGACTGCAGCCAAATAGTGGTGCGTAAACCATCTCCCAGCGGATCAAGGTGGGGAACAGCCTGACATCGGCCAAGGTGAGTTTGTCCCCACACAACCATGGACCTTTTGTGGAGAGGCTGTGCTCCACTTTTGAGAGTGCTTCGAATAGTTCGTTGCAGGCCTGGTCATAAGCAGTTTGGTTGCGTGCAAAACCACATCGATAGACACCATCATTAACGGCTGGTTGTAGAAGTTCTTGCCAGCTGTTGATTTCGCCTTGAAGTGCTGTTGGGGCTAGGTCTGGAGCATCCTTGGCCGCGGGCCATAGGTTGAGAACTTCAACGAGCTGAGCACTTTCGTTGCCAAGTAGGCGTGGTGATTGGGTTGTTGTAGTGCCTGGATCCACTAGGGCTGGAACGGTTGCACGATGACTTGGTGGAGCGCCGCAGCGTTGGTATAAGGCAAGCAGAGACTCGCAGCCCAGCCAGTCGGGATCAAGCTGCCAGCGTCCTGCCTTGTGGTCTGCGCGGGCTAGGAGCAGGGTGAGGCTGCTTTGCAGGTTGCGAAGTTCATGTACCAGCCAGGTGCGATGTGCCCAGGGGCAGCTTCGTCCAATGATCAGGCGTGGATATTGGTCTGCTGATCTGTTTATCAGCTCTTGCCTAGCGGGTAATTTGGCCTGTTGATGCTGGCTGGGGGGGCGCCGGTAGTTTCCCTTTGCATCTGCAGGAGCTAGGCCTCCCATTAATTGATTCCATTGCCAGTGCCAACCCAAACGGGCGGCGGCAACGACAGCGGGGGGGATCGACATAGTGGTTCCTTTTGTAGCTATTTTTAGCCAGGCTGAGGCTTGCTAAGGATTCTTGATGTCTCGCCTTAAGGTGCTTTTGGTGGCGGGCACTCATGGCAATGAAGTCAATGCCCCCTGGCTTTTTGATCAGTGGTCTGAGACGCCTGAGCTGATCAACACTCATGCTGTTCAGGTGGTGCCGGTAATTGGTAATCCTGCTGCCCGTGAGTTGGGCCGACGTTATTTGGATCGCGATCTGAATCGCAGTTTTCGGCGCGATTTGCTCAGGTGTACCAGTTCTTCAGATCGAGAGGTTGATCGTGCTAAGGAGCTGTTGAGGCTCTATGGCCCTCAGGGAGATAGACCCTGCCAGATCGCCATAGATCTGCACAGCACTACTGCGGCTATGGGTAGCTGTTTGGTGGTTTATGGCCGTCGACCGGCTGATCTGGCATTGGCGGCATTGATCCAAGCTCGGTTGGGTCTGCCTATCTACTTGCATGAGGGGGATCAAGACCAGCAGGGTTTTTTGGTGGAGGGCTGGCCATGTGGCCTAGTGATTGAAGTCGGTCCGGTTCCCCAGTCTTTACTTCATGCCTGCATTGTTGAGCAGACTCGCCTCGCTTTGGAGGCTTGCCTCGAAGCTCTGGGTAAGGTCTCATCTGGATTGCTGAGCTTCCCAGATCACCTCGTAGTGCATCTTCATCTGGGAAGTCTGGATCTGCCTCGTGATGATTTTGGCCGGCCTGCTGCAAGTGTCCATCCGCAGCTTCAGGGGCGAGATTGGCAGCCGCTTACAGCAGGTGCACCTTTGTTTCTCCAGCCGGATGGGGAGGTGATCAGATTTAAAGGTCGAGATTTTCCTGTTCCTGTTTTTATCAATGAGGCGGCTTACTTTGAAAAGCACATTGCCATGAGCTTGACCTCTCGAGAGCTATGGCCCCTGCTTAAGGAATGGCAAGAGGCCCTGCAGCAGATAGCTGGCTCTTAACGAGGTGGGCCGTTGTAGATGATCTGATCCACAGCTCTTCCGTCTGGGGCAATCTGAATTTCGGTTTCTATGGTTGGCGAACTGCCATTTTCTGACCAGCCTGGGGCGCCACCTAAAAAGCGATAGGTATATCCATCATTTGTGTTGCTAATTAGGCAATCGTCACCGCCAGTGCCAGTTGAAAACATACAAAGCGCTGGTTGATAAGTAGAAAGGCCACCGTTTTCTTTGATCGCAGTGCCACGGGCCAGGTTGAGGGCACGGACCTGGGAGTACGGAATTTGTTCTTGGGCCTGGGTCGCGATAGCTAGATCTGCCAGGAAAGGAGCTCCACTGAGAGCTATTACAAAAGAGATATTGCGAAGAGACATCGCTCACTACTTAAAGGATCTCATCTAATAGCAGGGCGCGAAGATCAATATGGCCCAACATCGCAGGGTTTCACGATTAGCAATCACCTAATAATTATCAATGGCTTTACGCACAGGGCCGTTGTAGGGAACGGAGAGAATGCGATCTCCATCGCTTGAGACAAATACCTCGGTTTCAAGTGTTGGTTCTGCTGGGTTGAGCTGTTGCCAGCCTGGAGAGCCGCCTCGAAATTCAAATCGAAATCCTTCGCTTGAGATGGAGACAAGGCAGGCTTTGGCCCCTGTTGAGTACATGCACTGATCTGCTCGGTAGTTATCTAGTCCTCCATTGAGTGCTTCTGCACGCATTCGTGCCAGGTTGGCTGCTTTTGGCTGGGCCAGCGGTAGGGAATTTTGAGAATGGGATATATCAGCCAACCCGACGAAAAGGATTGCCACAGCTAGAGGAGCTGTAGCTTTTAAGTGCCTGGAAATATTTTTTATGTCTGCCATGGTGTTTGCTGGTTCCTGGAAATGGTTGTCAGATTTGGTTTATTAGGTGTGATCGGATGTGCCAGAGAAGTCAACCGCAAGCCCATTGAATACGCGTCGATTGTTCTTTTGTGCAGAGAAGATCGCTGTCACTACCGTCATCCCAATAAACCCTTAGGCGAGCGTCAGTCGATTCCATGCGAAAGGTGATTGATTTAATAGGCCCAGCAGGACTTTTGCTGTTCGTGTCGATGGGAGAGGGGATGCTTTGTCCCACCTGACGCTCCAGTTGATCTAGTCGCAGTTCAAGTCGATTGATTGCTTCAGCTTGGTTATTAGTCCATGAGGTCTGATTTTTCCGGCAGCCTGTGATCGCAATCAGTCCGGCTGCCAGGATTAGGGCAGAAAAAAGAGCGGGTGCAGTTCTGTGCATGCAATCAAGAGCTGTGACCCACTACTAGTGGGTTCAGCTTGTATGTGCCAGTCTTTCGCTCCAGTAGACGATCGCGCCTTCGGCTTCTAGCTGATGGCGCCGATGGCGCGCCATGGCGACAGGCACAAGCTCCTCAAGGCGACATCCCTGATGCTGCCAGCAGATTAAAACCAAGCGCGCCTCCCAAGGCTCACTGCTGAAATCTTAAGCCTTTCTGAGGCTTTATCAATGTCAGCCAGCGGCCGGCATACTCCCGTTCCGCAACTTATTTACAGATTGCGCAATGTTCCTTTACGATTGATTTGGCTGGGTTTCTCCTGCCTTTGATAGTTGTCCCTTTGGGGGCTCTTTTTACTTAACTCATGACCACCACAATTCGCAGTGGTCGCCTTAGTAGCTGGGAAAGCTTCTGTAATTGGGTCACCTCGACCAATAACCGCATTTATGTGGGTTGGTTCGGCGTCCTGATGGTTCCCACGCTGCTGGCAGCTGCCATCTGCTTCACCATCGCATTTATTGCGGCACCGCCGGTAGACATCGACGGTATCCGTGAGCCCGTTGCTGGCTCTTTCCTTTACGGCAACAATATTATTTCTGGTGCTGTTGTTCCATCAAGCAACGCCATCGGCCTGCACTTTTATCCCATTTGGGAAGCTGCATCAGTTGATGAGTGGCTTTATAACGGCGGTCCATACCAGCTGGTTGTATTCCACTTCCTGATCGGCATCTGCTGCTGGTTGGGTCGTCAGTGGGAACTCTCCTACCGCTTGGGCATGCGCCCATGGATCTGTGTTGCTTACAGCGCACCGCTATCAGCAGCCTTTGCCGTATTCCTGATCTATCCCGTTGGTCAGGGTTCCTTCTCGGATGGAATGCCTTTGGGCATTTCCGGAACATTCAACTTCATGTTGGTGTTCCAGGCAGAGCACAACATTTTGATGCACCCCTTCCACATGATTGGTGTGGCGGGCATGTTTGGCGGCAGCTTGTTCTCCGCTATGCACGGTTCACTGGTGACGTCTTCGTTGATTCGTGAGACGACTGAAACCGAATCACAGAACTACGGCTATAAGTTTGGCCAAGAGGAAGAGACCTACAACATCGTGGCTGCCCACGGTTACTTCGGTCGTTTGATCTTCCAGTACGCCAGCTTTAATAACAGCCGTAGCTTGCACTTCTTCCTGGCTGCCTGGCCTGTGATTTGCATCTGGATCACCTCATTGGGTGTGAGCACGATGGCCTTCAACTTGAACGGCTTTAACTTCAACCAGTCGGTACTCGATGCCCAAGGCAGAGTTGTACCAACCTGGGCTGATGTGCTCAACCGCAGCAACCTGGGTATGGAAGTAATGCATGAGCGCAATGCTCATAACTTCCCACTCGATCTGGCAGCTGCCCAGTCCACACCAGTGGCTCTGATTGCTCCAGCGATTGGCTGATCGACTAGCTAATTATTAGTTTCAGCTTTGCTGAACTTGTTTGCCCCCTCTTTAGAGGGGGCTTTTTGTTGCTAACTCTCACCTTCTTTCAAAGGGCTTTTAATTGGGTTTCGCTAGCTTCATAGCGAGTTATTTGATTGAGTTATCTGAAGGCGCTTGCAACAACTATGAGGGTTATCTGGACTGAAGGGATAAATCGCCTGTTGCCACGGCTCTGTGGGCGTCAAGTTATCCGTTTGGCGCTTGCTTTTGGCTGCCTTGGCTTTCTAGGTGCCTGCACATCGCCAGCCAGGATGGCTGATCAGCCCCAGGACTCAGGTAAACCTCTTGTCCTCACTACCTTCACTGTGTTGGCGGATATGGCGCGCAACGTTGCCGGTGACCGTTTGCAGGTGCGTTCCATCGTCAAGCAGGGCGCAGAGATTCATGGTTATCAGCCCACGCCTAGTGACCTGGTTAAAGCGGTTGGGGCAGATCTGATTATTGAGAATGGTTTTGGGCTTGAACTCTGGGCGCGTAAGTTCACAGCGAGTGTTGGTGAGGTGCCAACTGTTGTGCTTAGTGAGGGGATGGAGCCCCTACTGATCGAGGGGGATGTTTATGCGGGTAAGCCCAACCCTCATGCCTGGATGTCTCCCAAAAGGGCGATGAGATATGTAGATCGACTTGTAAAGGCCTTTAGCAGTCTTGATCCAGACGGCGCGGAAAGCTTTGCTCTTAATGGTCTTCGCTACAAAGAGCAGCTCCAACAGCTTGATGATGAGTTGAAAACTTCTCTGGCAGCAATTCCCGCTAAGCACCGTTTACTGGTGACTTGTGAGGGGGCCTTCACCTATCTGGCCAGGGATTACGGTATGGAGGAGGCTTACCTTTGGCCTGTTAATGCTGAGAGTCAGATCACGCCTAAGCGGATGGCAAGATTGATTAACACGGTTAAGGAGAGTGAGGTGCCCGCGATTTTCTGTGAGAGCACTGTCAGTGACAAGGCTCAGCGTGAGGTTGCTCGAGCCACTGGCGCGGCATTTGGCGGCACCTTTTTTGTTGATTCTCTTTCTAAGGCCGATGGGCCGGCAGCGACTTTGCTTGATCTTCAACGCCACAACGTTGGACTGATTGTTGATGGTTTGGTAACTGAAAATGGTGATAAGTGATGGATCAGTTCCGCTCAATACCTTTTGCTGATCGTCTACGCATTGAGGCCGATCAAATTTGCGTGGATTACAACGGTGTTGTGGCTCTTTATGATGCCAGCCTGCATTTGCAGGCTGGTTGCATCTGCGGCCTTGTTGGGATGAATGGCTCTGGAAAGTCGACTCTTTTCAAGGCCCTAATGGGTTTTGTAAGACCTTCTAGAGGCACGATTCAAATCAATGGTTTATCAGTTACCCGCGCCCAGCGCGATCAGGCTGTCGCTTACGTTCCTCAGAGCGAGGAGATCGATTTCTCTTTCCCTGTAAGCGTCTGGGATGTGGTGATGATGGGTCGTTATGGCGCAATGAATCTTTTACGCATCCCTAGGGAATCAGATCGATTAGCGGTTCGGGATGCGCTGGAGAGGGTGGAGCTTATCGACTTAAAACATCGCCCGATTGGAGCCCTCTCCGGCGGTCAGCGCAAGCGGGCATTTCTTGCTCGCGCGATTGCTCAGCGCGCTTCGGTGCTCCTCCTAGACGAGCCATTTAACGGGGTTGATGTGCGAACCGAGAAACTCATGGCGGAGTTGTTCCGTCAGTTCCGTCAAGAGGGGCACACCATCTTGATCTCTACCCATGACTTCAGTCATGTGCGTGAATTTTGCGATCTGGTGGTGCTGATAAATAAGACTGTGTTGGCCTATGGCGAAACGGCAGAGGTCTTTACTCCAGAGAACCTGGCCATCACGTTTGGTGGAATGGTCCCGAACGTGATGAGTGGTGCTCCTACGTCCACAGAGGAGCACAAGTAATGACTGATCTGCTTATCTCTGCAACCACAATCTCATCAACATCAATTCCATGGTGGCTAGCACCCTTTAGCCATCAGTTCATGCGAAATGCACTGATGGTGAGTGCTCTTGTTGGAGGCGTTTGTGGATTGCTCTCTTGCTACATGACGCTTAAGGGTTGGGCCTTGATGGGAGATGCGGTTTCCCATGCCGTGATGCCTGGAGTAGTTGTGTCCTATGCCGTTGGTTTGCCCTTCTCGGTGGGAGCCTTTGCCTTCGGGGTTGGTTCAGTAGCTTTAATTGGCTTTGTAAAACAAAAGTCTAGGTTGAAGGAAGACACTATAATTGGCCTTGTTTTTACTGGCTTTTTTGCACTGGGTTTGGTTCTAGTGACCAAGATCAGAAGTAACCAAGATCTAATGCATATTCTTTTTGGAAGTTCATTAGGCTTGTCTACGAATGATATGTGGCAAACATTAATTATCTCAGGAATAGTAGTAGCAATTCTCCTCGTATTTCGCAGAGATCTAATGTTGTTCTGTTTTGATCCTACCCATGCAAGATCGATTGGTATAAATACCGGATTCTTGCACTATTTGCTTTTGTCTGTATTGTCCTTGGCGGCTGTTGCAGGTTTGCAAACTGTTGGAATCATTCTCGTAGTCGCAATGCTAATTACACCTGGTGCTACAGCTTACTTGCTGACAGATCGCTTTGATTGGATGACGTATTTAGCAATTATCAGTAGCACCATTTCTTGTGTATTGGGGTGGTACTTATGCTTCTTGTTGGATATTCCACCTGGTGGATGCATTGTGTTGGTGCAGACCGCTATTTTTCTTCTTGCTTTCTTGTTTGCCCCTCGCTACGGCATCCTTAAAGTGCAACGCTCACTTGCCCCTTAGCGTTGTGAGATTCCATTTTGGCTTCAGAGATTTACCTTGAATTCCCCAGAAGGTTAGGTAGCTTTGCTTAGTGATGGAATTTCTAATGCCTTC
>Ga0208638_1002000_pt1 | contig 10418 bp, 9 predicted proteins | sample ETNtaG_34_FD_185753 | JGI IMG/M metagenome (GOLD analysis project Ga0208638, IMG submission 185753) | Marine microbial and viral communities from oxygen minimum zone, Eastern Pacific Ocean - ETNP201306SV51 (SPAdes) (version 2) | ecosystem: Environmental > Aquatic > Marine > Oceanic ...
ATGGCTTGATTTTCCTCTAATGCAACCACTCAATGCGGGTTTTGATTGGTTAATTGTGAATTATGGAATGTTTTTCGAAGGAATAAATAATTTTTTGCTTGGCTTATATACTTCAATGAAAGATTTTCTAGTGGGTTTGCCTTGGCCACTAGTTATTGCAATAGTTATTTTTATTACTTATTTTGCAAGTGGAAAAAAAACAACCACTACCGTCATGGTAGCCTTTTGTACTTTTTTTCTTGGATTTCTAAGTCCTAGGTATTGGGACAAATGTATTATGACTACGTGCATCGTACTTATTGGTATGGGACTTTGTATAGTTGTTGGAATCCCACTTGGAATTGCCATGGCAAGGAATAAAAAAGTAAGAAATGCATTATTGCCTGTTCTTGATTTGATGCAAACCATCCCAAGCTTTTGTTATTTAATTCCGGGCATCCTATTGTTTGGATTGGGGGCGGTTCCGGCCATCATTGCAATTTTTGTTTATGCTGTTCCTCCACTTATAAGATTGACAGATCTTGGCATTAGATTGGTTGATAAAGAAGTTATAGAAGCTTCAGAAGCATTTGGGGCTAGCAAAAAACAAACTCTTTGGGGTGTTCAAATTCCTCTAGCTTTACCGAATATTATGCAGGGAATTAACCAGTGTACCATGATGTCTTTAGCGATGGTTGTTATTGCCTCGATGATAGGAACTAGAGGAATAGGCGATGAAGTATTACTTGGATTACAACAGCTTAATGTAGGAATGGCAACAGAAGCAGGAATTGCAATTGTGTTGCTTGCAATTATTTTTGATCGAATTACTCAGTCCTACGGCGAAAGAATTCAAGAGAGAACTCAGAAAAAGAAAAAGATAGATTATGGCAAAAATTGAAGTAAAGAATGTTTATAAAATTTTCGGGGATAGTCCTTCCAAAGTTCTTCCTATGGTGCAAGGCGGCTCCACAAAAGAAGAAATTTTAGAGAAAACTGGTCATACAGTTGGACTTGATAATGTATCTATTAGCGTTAACGAAGGCGAAACTTTTGTGTGTATGGGTTTATCCGGATCAGGCAAATCTACTCTTATTCGTCACATCAATCGATTAATTGACCCAACATCAGGGCAGATTCATGTAGAAGGAACAAATGTCATGGAATTGGATCAGAAGAAATTAATTGAATTTAGAAGACATAAAATGAGTATGGTTTTTCAGCGTTTTGGATTGTTTCCACATAAGACGGTAATTCAAAATGTTGGTTATGGATTGGAAATTCAAGGAAAAGATCTTAACGAAAGAAACAAAATTGCTATGGAAAAGATTGAGTCAGTAGGTTTGAGCGGTTTTGAATATCAATATCCAAATCAGTTATCTGGAGGTATGCAACAACGTGTTGGTCTTGCTCGAGCTCTTGCAACAAATACTGATATTATGCTGATGGACGAAGCTTTTAGTGCACTAGATCCACTTATTCGCAGCGATATGCAAAAACAACTCATAGCCTTGCAGGCAGAATTAAAAAAAACAATCGTATTTATTACTCATGATTTGGATGAATCTTTAAGATTAGGTGACCATATAGGAATTTTGAATCATGGCCGTTTGGTACAAGTTGGAACTCCGATAGATATTATTATGAAGCCTGCGGATGATTATGTTGCTGCATTTGTGAAAGATGTGAATCGTTCAAAAGTAATTAAAGCAAAAATAATTATGCTTACTCCAGAAAAATTTAAAAGCAATGGAACAAAAAACAGAAACACCATAAAAGTTAATGAAGATGCATTTTTAGATGAATTTTTACCACAAGTTTGTTGCACTGATGCAGACGTGGAAGTTGTTGATAAAAGCGGAAATGTCAAAGGATATATTACTGAAAAAGAATTATCCAAGGCTCTAACGAAGTCCAAGGCCGATGTTTTGACAAAATCCAAAGCTTAATGTCGAGTAATAGCCTACAAAATAAAAAGATCATAATTTCTGCTGGAGCTTCTGGAATAGGATGGGCAACGACCAAAGTTTGTGCTGCAAAGGGCGCTTCTATATATCTATGCGATATTGATTTTAAGGCAATAAATAAAGTCAAAAAACATCCATTGTACAACAAACGAATTTTTGTTTCAGAGACTGATGCGTCTGATGAAATGGAAGTAATAGATTTTTTTTATAAAATTAAAAAGAAATTTAGAAAATTAGATGCGTTAATCAACAATGTTGGAATTGAAGGACCAACAAGACCAATTGAAAAATTAGATTCCAAAGAATGGGAAAACACTCTGCACGTTAATGTGAATAGTCATTTTTATTTTACTAAACAGGCTATTCCACTATTAAAAAAATCAAAAAATAGTTCGATAATTAATATTTCATCAGTAGCGGGAATTATGGGCTATCCTCTTCGTTCACCTTATGCTGCAAGCAAGTGGGCAGTAGTTGGTGTAACCAAAACCTTAGCTATGGAACTCGGTAAATACAAAATAAGAGTGAATGCGATTTGTCCAGGCACTATTAAGGGAGATAGAATGAAAAGAGTAATAAGAGATAAAGCTAAATTTGAAAAAACTTCAACCAAAACTATAGAAAATGATTTTGTTTCTATGGCCTCAATGAGAAGTTGGATTAATCCAGAAGATATTGGAAATATGTGTGCTCATTTAATTTCAGATGAAGCAAATAAAGTTTCTGGTCAAGTCATAGCGGTAGATGGAAATTGCGAACGAATGGACTAATCTCAAAAACTAAAATCTTTTGATCGAATTTGGTAATAAATAGAATAAAAATTAGATCATCAATTGTATTTATTTATGTTTTATTAATTTTAATTTTTTTCGGGTTTCTTCTGGGGTTAGAGTTGTCACCCCCATGTCAGTTATGATTCTTATTGCCTTTTCAACTAATTGAGCATTAGAAGCTAAAACACCTTTCTTTAGATATAAATTGTCTTCAAGACCGACCCTAACATTTCCACCCAATAATACAGTTTGAGCTACATAAGGCATCTCCATTTTTGAAATTGCAAAACCAGACCAATGACTACCTTCCGGCATCAGGTCTACGAATGCTTTCATGGCAGAGGGAGTTGCAGGTGCACCCCAAGGAATTCCTAGACAAATTTGGAATAATGGAGGATCTTTTATTAATCCTTCTTTAACTAATTGTGTACCAAACCACATGTTTCCCAAATCAAAAGCTTCAATCTCGGGTTTAACATCAATTTCTTTTAATCGCTTAGCAGCCTTTCGAATATCGTTTGGAGTATTCACAGCTAACATTGTGTTGTCTCCAAAATTTAAACTTCCACAGTCTAAAGAACAAATTTCAGGCAGACATTCTTCAGCATTAGCTATTCTTTCCATTATATTTGCCATATCAGTGTTTGGACCTACATCAAGAGGATTTTTTCCTGAACCTATTTCTAAATCTCCACCCATACCTGTAGTTAAATTTAGAACAACATCTGTTCCGCTCGAACGGACACGATCAACTACCTCTTTATATAGTTCAATTCTTCGACTTGGTTTTCCATCAGGTTCTCTGACATGGATATGAGCGATAGCAGCGCCAGCCTTTGCTGCTTCAATAGCGGCTTTTGCAATTTGATCGGGAGTTTTTGGTAAATCAGGGTGCCTTTTTGCAGCATCACCTGAACCTGTAACCGCACAGGATACGAATACTTTATTATTCATTTTTTTTTTGGAGATTATACTATAATAAAAGAACATGATTTTAAAATCAGAAAAAGTGATAAAGGAGTGGACTGATTATAACGGCCATATGAATGTAGCATACTATGTCCATGTTTTTGATATGGCAGCAGACATCATGTTAGACAATTTTAGAATGGGTGGTAAGTCCGCAAAAAGGGAGAAGAAAAGTACTTTTGCGGTAGAGATGCATACTAACTACAATCAAGAGGTTAGATTAGGTGAAGAAGTTGAAACGCACTTAACTTATATTGACCATGACAAAAAAAGGATTCACTATAAACTTTCCATGTTTCACAAGGAAAAAAAATATCTAGCCGCTACAAATGAAGTTTTGTCTTTATACGTAGATCTTAGTCAACGAAAGGTTGCCGAATTTGATTCAGATAGGGAAAAAATTATGGATGATTTCATAAAAAATAACTCATCAAAATTTAATTCAGATAAATTAGTTTTTTTAGGCAAACTAAAAAAATAATTATCTTAATGGCTTTTCAGTTACGATAGACTGATCTTGAGCTTTTTCGCGGATAAAAATATAAATACCACCGCATACAATTAAAATTATTCCAAAGATTGTTCTTATACCTGGAATTTCATCAAAGAAAAACCAGCCACTTAAAGATGACCATACTAGTATTGAATATTCAAATGGTGAAACCACAGCTGGTGATGCTATTCGATATGCAGAAAATAAAAGAAGAAATCCAACAGATGCGGTAAAACCTAAAATAATTAAATATATTAATGAAAACTCTAGATTGCTGAACCATTCACGAAATATAAATTGAGCTGCTGGATTATTAATTGTGTTGTATTGGCCGTCGCCAATTAAGAAATAAAATGTTCCACTAATAATTAGTGCACCAATATAAAACTGGAACATTTGTTGATAAACATCATCTTTATCTGAAGTTTTTTTGATGATTATCATTGATAAAGAATAACAAAATGCACATAAAATTGGAGTTAGTTTAAGATAATTAAAATTATCAAAGTTAGGATTTAATATAATATAAACTCCAATGAAACCAATAATAACAGCCGACCATCTTCTGAGTCCTATTTGATCCTTTAAAAAAAATTTTGCTAATACTGTAATTAAAAAAGGGGTAACGAAAAATAAGGCCGTAGCTGTTACTAAAGGCATTATTGTCAGCGAAACATAAAATGAGCTGAATCCAAAAAAGAAAAGTATTACCCGACAAAAGGTCAAAAAAGGGTAATGAGTTTTAAAAATAATTGGTTTCTTTGTTAATTTTAAAAATAGCAAGATAATCGAAAAACTAACTAAAGTTCTTATTAGATAAATTTCATACAGAGATACAGAATTATAAATATATTTCATAATTGAATCTTGAATTGAAAAAATTAACATTCCAATTAAGATAAGAATTATGCCTTTTGGATTATTGTTTTTCATGAGTAATTTCCGAACCTATATCAAATTTATTATCTTCTTTATATTTTTTTAATGGTGTAGAATTAAATTTATGATTTCAGAAGAAGATCAGATAATGATGGAAACCTTGTATTGGTGGGGAATTCCAACCTTGTTTAGATGTAAAAACGATCCAGATCCAAAAAATTGCGATATTGCTTTGGTAGGGGTACCTCATAGTACCGGCAATGGAACTACCGAAAGAGATCAGCATTTAGGTCCAAGGGCTGTGAGAAATATTTCAGCTATGTTAAGACGTTCTCATCTTCAATATGGCATTGATCCATGGAAGCAAAATAAAATTCACGATCTGGGCGATGTTCCTTTTCCAGAAGCTAACGATAATGAGAAATGCATTGAAAGAATATCCAACTTTTATGATCATATAGAAAAGGCTGAAAAACCAGTAGTATCAATTGGCGGAGATCATTCGATTACTGGTGGAATATTACAAAGTTTAGCAAAAAAAAATTCAAAGTTAACCAAAGGAAAAAAAGTTAGCATTGTTCACTTTGATGCTCATACAGATTGCTATGAAAAATTAGATCATTTTTTGGGAGCAAAAAAATCTGCAGCACATTGGGCCTCTTATCTTGTTAAACAAGGTAATGTCGATCCATTAACAAGTACACAAATAGGAATTAGAGGAAATCCAAGAACTTTGGATTGGTTGCAGGCAAGTTATGATATCGGTTACCAAATTATAACTATGGACGAATATAAGAAACTTGGACATGAAAAATGTTGTAAAATGATTTTGGATAGACTAGATGACAAACCAATTTATGTTACCTTTGATCTTGATTGTTTGGACGCAACAGTTGCGCCAGGCACAGCAAATCTTGAACCAGCTTTTAGAGGTTTTAATATAGACGAGGCAAGAAAACTCATACAAAGTCTTAAAGGCAAAAATATTATTGGAGGTGATGTTACGTGTTTGATGCCAACAAAAGATAATCCAAATAATATTACATCAATGGTTGCGGCTTCCATAATGTTTGAAATAATTTGTCTAATTAGTGTTAATTTAAATTGAACGAGGATCAACAATTTCGGGAATTTCAAATAGCCGCCCATATCCTTTAACGGTTAGAGATACATTAATTCGACGCAAGCAACTCCACATCATTGCCTGATTGGAGCAAATAACAGGTTTATTAGCCTCTTTCTCAATTTCCTGAAGAATATCAATGGTGCGTATTCCGCCGCAACTGATAAAAATTGCGTCTGCTTCAGGTCTATCAAGTGATAATGCAAATTCTTTTATATAACTTGGGGTAATGTTGCCCATTATAGAACCATCATCAATTTGCATTCCTTTAATATCAAGAACATTGAATCCTTGATTAGTCATGAAGCGATATTCCAGCTTATTGACTTCGTCGATATAAGGCGTGGCAACAACAATAGATCTTGCATTTAAAGCGCGAAGGCCATCAATAACGCCCGTCACCAATGTCATTGGTTGTGATTTTGGAGCGCCAAGACGTATTTGTTCAGCAACCGCATGTTCGCCAATAACAATTGAACCTGAGGTACATGCATAACAAATTAAGTCAGGTGGTGCATCAGGCTGGATTAGAGAGGCTGCTTTAGCCATTGTATCTATATGTTTACGAAGACCTTCGACATTAATTTCGTTAGGACTTGCGACAGGGGCAACAGATATTGAAACACCATCAGGAGCTAGTGTGCGGAGATTCTCCTGCATAACTGTGTCGGTTGCCATAACAATAAAACCCAAAGAACCAAGATATCCATATGAGTTACCATACTGAACTTGCTGGTAAAGATTTTTCATATTTTCTTTTCCCGTTTCTCAATTTCTCAATGAATCACCAGCACAATTAAATATTTGACCAAAGCCTTGAATATTATCTTTTATTCCTGCTTTTCTCAAACAGCTCCACACTTGAGCTTGATTACTAGTTATAACTGGTTTTTCTGTGATATTTTCAATTTCCTGTATTACCTCTACTGATCTAATTCCTCCACAACTTAAAAAAATTGCATCTGCATCATTATCATCTATTTCTAATGCAAATTTTTTCCAATATTCAGGCGTTACTCTTCCAAACTCAATACCTGTTGTTAGATTTAATCCTTGAATATTGATAATTTCAAAACCTTTGTTATGTAAAAATTCAGCTTCTTTTGTATTAATTTCATCTAAATAAGGCGTTCCTACAACTAATTTTTTTATTTGTAATTCACGTAACGCATCAACGACTCCTGTTACAAGCGTCATAGGAATTGCATACGGTGCTCCTTTTTTTATTTCAGCCATTATTTTTTCTTCACCAATAACAATAGATCCTGATGTACAACTATAACTTATGACATTTGGCTTTGCATCTGGTTGAATTCTTGACGCTGCATCTGCCATGTGATCTATATGTTTTGATAATGTTTCATTAGTTGTATAATCATCCGTCTTCAATCGCGTAACATGAATAGCTACATCTTTAGGGACAATATCAAAAAAATCACTTTCTCCCGCAAGATCAGTAGACATTAAAATAAAACCAAGTTTGGCTCTATTATGTCTTCCTTCATTCATTTCAATATTTCGAGTTTTTGAATTAATTATATCTCCAGGTTTAAACATAATTTTATAATATTATATCATTCAAAGATTTCGATAAACTTAATGCCAACACCTATAATTATAGCATCAAAGGATTGAGACATATCGTTTAAATTATTAAATCTTTAATCTCCTTGGAATGATGGGTAATTTGCTCATATCCATCTTTTGTAATTATAAAGCTATCTCCAACTTGACCTCGAAAATCTTTAGTGCTACAGCCGCCATCTACTACTAATACCATTCCAGGTTTAAGAACTGTTTTATTGCCTACAACAATTTGAGGTTCTTCTAAAACACTAAAACCAGTTCCTCGTCCACATCGGTATTTTGGATAAGGATAGCCTTCGGATTGAATGGTATCGGCGTAAGCTGCATGTACTTCTTCTGCCGTAACACCTGGACGAAGTACATCTAAAGCAGCTTTTTGAGACTTTACTGCAACTTCTTGAGCTTTTATTTGTTCTTTATCCTTAATTTCTTCAACCCAAAAAACGCGATCAAAACCTAATCTAAATCTATGAAAATTTGTTGATCCGCAATAACAAACAAATACAGGTTCTCCTCTTTTGACTAATTTTGTTGTGGGGCGATGATGTGTTCTAGGCAAATCTTTCCCGGAGGCCATTACAGGCAAGAAATGTATGTTTGGTGACATGCTTGTATTATTCGGATAGTGAGTTTTTAAAAGTTCAGCTGCCTTTCTGGTGCCTGCTTGTGATTGCGCGATAGCAATTTCGTATTCAGGAACGTTATGTCCAATTGCTTTTTTTGCTCCTTCCATCATAGCCATGGCAACTTCTCCCGCATGTCTTGCAATCTTTAATTCTTCATCTGTTTTAATCACGCGGATGTCATTTATTATTGGGGTTATATCTCCCATAGGTTTGCCATTCATTAATTCAGATAAATAAATACTTACTGGCGCATTTATCTTGTATTTCTCGCATGCAATATTTATATTTTGTTTTATAATTTTTGGTAAAAATTCTCTCCATTCATTACCAACGCCGTCATTCCAAGTTTCTATTTTCTTTATAGGAGCATCCTCTGGCACTAAAAAGACGTCCAATAAAGGTGTGATCAATGTGCTTTCATCATCTTTTGGTACAAGGAGAATTGTCGGCCGACCAAATTCCATATGAACAAAATTGTGGTATCCGGTAAAGTAATACAGATTGTCATCATCGGTTATAACTGCAAGGTCTATATTGTCTTGCCTCATTTTTTCTCTTAATTTAAGTAAATTTTTTTTAAACATTTATCCTTACGATTTTATCAGATGTTAAACCAAGGAAGCATCAAAAAATAACTAAAGTGTGTTAAATTTTTCAATTCTATCATCAAGAGAAAGCATGCGATTATAATGATCAAGCCAAAATTGTTGATCTCTTCTTTTTTCAAAATCACTTAAATTCACTCCTTGTTGTTCAACCCATGTGTAATATCCTAAATTGAATATCCTTTCTTTATCATTTTGAGATAATTCAAGCATATTATCTGAATCAATTTTCTTTAAATATTTTTTATATATATTTGAGCAAGCTGCATTGTCAAAAGCACCTTGGTAATTATTTTTTGTTTTTTCCAATTCTGATAAATAAAGATCAGCTCCATCAGTTGCAACTGTTATAATAGCATCTTCTTTTCCTAAATTCATATATTTAGCTAATTTTATTGATGCTATAATATTTGCTATACTTGAAAGACCAAATTCAGGCAATGTGTTCACCAATGAATTATTTAATCCCAATTTATTAATTAAATATTCTTTGCCAATTTTAGTATTAAATACTAAATTTAAATTATCAGTAGCTTTATCAGAAACATCTACTACAAAATCAGTATTCATAACATTATGAATCAGCGGAACAAGTTTATCTCCAATCCCTTGAATATTATGCTCTCCATAACCATTTTTTAGTAATGTTGGGCATTCAAGTGCCTCAACCACAGCAGTTAAAGTCCCCAAACTATTTTTAAGATAATCTCCTGCTGCCAAAGTACCACTTGAACCGGATGCACAAACATAAAATCTTGCATTTAAGTTTGATTCTTTTTTAACTTGTAAAAAAGATTTTTCTAAAGAGGGGCCCGTAACAGCTCTGTGTATTGAGTAATTGTAATATTCTGTAAATTGATCGATAATATCATTTTTTGGATCTTTTTTTAGCTTGTTGCAGGCATCAAATATTTCTTTTACGTTACTTTCTGTACCGGATGTTTTTATAATGTCTTTTGGATCTTCTACCCATCTATCTAACCAATCAAAACGCTCTTTACTCATCCCCTCAGGCAACATCGCAACACTCTTCAGGCCTAAAATTCTTGATATTGCAACTCCACCTCTGCAATAATTTCCTGTTGATGGCCATACTGCTTTTTGTTTTGAATAATCAAAATCACCGTTTAATATTCTTGGAAGCAAACAGCCATAGGCTGCTAAAACTTTATGTGCCGCAATAAGAGGAAATAATCTTCCTACATTAACAATAATTTTTGCTTCAACGCCTGTAAATTCGTTAGGTAAAACAACATGTTCAGGTACTTTTGAAAATCCGATGTTATCTCTGTTATTAAACCAATGAACTCGAAATAAATTCAAAGGGTCCATTGCATCTTTATCTACTGTTTTAAGTTTATTTATTATGTTTTTATCTACTGTATGAGGATTACACAGCTCAGAAATTTTAGGTAAA
>Ga0208638_1002001_pt1 | contig 10415 bp, 10 predicted proteins | sample ETNtaG_34_FD_185753 | JGI IMG/M metagenome (GOLD analysis project Ga0208638, IMG submission 185753) | Marine microbial and viral communities from oxygen minimum zone, Eastern Pacific Ocean - ETNP201306SV51 (SPAdes) (version 2) | ecosystem: Environmental > Aquatic > Marine > Oceanic ...
TACATGTTAGAGAAAGTGGTTTTAGAAATGACAAGGGTCGAAGAGAGTATAGAAACTCAAATATAAATTCTTATATTCCTGCAATTAATCACATAACCTCTAATGGGGGTTGGGTTGTAAGAATGGGTGATGATTCAATGTCCAAGCTACCAAATTTAAAGAATGTGATTGATTATCCACATACATCATTTAAGAGTGAATTAATGGATTTGGTTTTAATCAAATTGTGCTATTTTTTTATCGGATGTCAATCTGGTATATTTGATGTTGCAAAATTATTTAATAAACCAGTTTTGTTAGTGAATATGATTAACTGGACGTTTGGCGGACCATTGCATTACCAAGATAGAGGAATCTTAAAGCATCTTTATTCAAAAAATAAAAAAAGGTATTTGTCTATAAATGAAATGTATACTTCTGATTGGAGTGTCCAAAATATAAATTCAACAGTAAATAGTGATTATTCTTTCGCTGATAATACTGAACAAGAGATATTTGATGCAGTAAATGAGTATTATAAACTATTGTCTGATGACTTCTTTGAACCATCAATAATACAAAAGTCAGCAGCTAAAGAATTAAAAACACATTCCAGACAAATAGTAATAACAAATCGTTTAGCGCCTAATTCAATAATGAGTGATCAGGAGGAGATGATAGAAAAATTTCGCTATGGTATTCAAATAGGAGGTTCTTTAGGACATATTTGTAATACCTATCTTAATAAAAACTGGTCCTGTGATACTCTAAACAATTAACATACTAGTATGTACATATTACATGAAAAATAATTTATTTAACCAATATATAACCAGACTCTCAAATACAATAACCCCAGATATTTCACTTAATATTGATTTATTATGTAATGCTCTTGAAGTAGCTTGGGATAGTGGCAATACAATTTATATCTGTGGTAATGGCGGCAGTGCTGCAAATGCAATCCATATCGCAAATGATTTTATTTACGGCGCTGGAAAGAATACAGGCAGAGGACTCAGAGTAGAGGCTTTATCATCAAATAATGCTGTATTGACATGTCTAGCAAATGACAATGGATATGAAAATATATTTTCAGAACAACTAAAAGTAAAAGCAAATACTAATGATGTGTTGATAGCACTCTCTGGTAGTGGTAATTCACCTAATATTATTCGTGCAATTGAAGTAGCAAATGATCACAAAATGGTAACATTTGCTATTCTTGGATTTGACGGAGGCAAGTGCAAACAACTTGTTCAACACCCTTTACATTTTAAAATAGATGACATGCAAATTGCTGAAGACCTGCAGATGATTGTCGGACATATCTGCATGCAATGGCTGTCCAAACAAAAGCTATCCTGAGAAATACCTATGACAGATAAGTACGCAATTGACACCCATAAATTGATCTATCATCCAAAGAGAGTGGCACAATTGATCGATATTGGGAATGACTGGAACAAAGCAATGAAGGTCTATCCTATTTATGTAGAAATAGCTCCTGTCGGGGCGTGCAATCACCGATGTACATTTTGTGCAGTTGACTATATTGGCTACAAGACAAACATGCTAGATGTGTCGTTGCTCAAAGAGCGGCTTCATGAAATGGGAGAGCTTGGTGTTAAAAGCATTATGTATGCAGGTGAGGGTGAACCAATGCTTCATAAGCAAATTCATGAAATTGTTAGACATACAAATGATGCTGGTATTGATGTTTCATTTACCACCAATGCGACTTTGATTCGAGACGAGTTTGTAGCTGAGGCATTGCCGAAATGTTCATGGATAAAGGTATCGATAAATGCCGGTAAATCTGAAACTTATGCGAAAATTCATCAGACAAAAGCATCTGACTTTGAAAGGGTTATTGAGAATCTGAAGATGATAGTTGAGGAAAAAAGAAAAAATAATCTTGAATGCACCTTGGGAGCACAGACTTTATTGTTGCCAGAGAATGCCACTGAAATTGATGAGTTGGCGCGATTGTGCAGGGATGAGATAGGTCTTGATTATCTTGTAATAAAACCATACTCACAACATCTATTAAGTGATACTCATAAATATGAATCGATCGATTATCTTCCCTATTTAAAAATGGCAGAAGAGTTAGAAAAATTGAATACAACTGAATTTAATGTTGTTTTTCGAGGTTATACTATGAAGAAATATACTGACCCTGATCGATATGACAAGTGTTACTCCACCCCTTTTTTATGGGCATATATTATGGCAGATGGTTCAGTATACGGCTGTAGTGCTTATCTTATGGACTCGCGTTTTGATTATGGAAATATCAATGAGCATACGTTCCAACAGATTTGGGAGAGTGAGAAACGCCTGCGTAGTTTTAACTTTGTGCGTAATGAATTGGATATCAAGGAGTGTAGGCAGAATTGTCGCATGGATGAAATCAATCGCTATCTACACAAATTAGAGGAACACACTGTTCCCCATGTGAATTTTATTTAAAGGAGTTAGGTGTGCGTTCATTGGTAACAGGAGGTTGTGGGTTTATAGGAAGTCACCTTGCGGAGCAACTGCTTGAGTTGGGACATGAGGTTGTCATTGTAGATAATTTGTCCTGTGGGCGGATTGAAAATATTCAATCTTATTCAGATCACCAAGAACTTACAGTTATCAATGCTGATATTATAGATAGAACACAGATTGCTTCTGCATTTAAGGGTGTTGACTGGGTTTTCCATCTTGCTGGGATTGCCGATATTGTTCCATCCATTGAGCAGCCTGATTCCTACTTTCAGACAAACGTTATCGGAACACTCAATGTTCTGCAGTGTGCAAAGGAGTCTGGTATCAAGCGGCTAATTTATGCCGCTTCCTCCTCAAGCTATGGTGTACCGGATCAATATCCCACTCCGGAGGAGTCACCAATCCATCCACAGTACCCCTATGCACTTACCAAATATATGGGGGAGGAACTTGTTCTTCATTGGGCTCAGGTTTATAAATTGCCGGCCATCTCTCTTCGTCTGTTTAATGTGTATGGGCCAAGATCTAGAACGACAGGCGCATATGGCGCTGTATTTGGTGTCTTTCTTGCGCAGAAGTTGAATGGGAAACCTTTTACAGTTGTTGGTGATGGAACACAGACAAGAGATTTTACCTATGTAACAGATGTTGCTCAGGCGTTTATAGCTGGTGCTGAATCATCCGTTACAGGAGAGGCAATGAATGTGGGTAGTGGACACCACTACAGTGTTAACTATCTGGTTGAGTTATTGGGTGGGGATGCTATCTATATCCCCAAACGTCCAGGGGAGCCAGATTGTACGTTTGCAGAGACGACTAGAATCATAAAAAAACTGAATTGGACACCTAAGGTTTCGTTTGAAGAAGGTGTACAGACGATGTTGGGATGTATCGAAAACTGGAGAGATGCTCCTGTTTGGGATCCAACCAGTATCGGTCAAGCAACATCTGCCTGGTTTAAGTACTTGGGAAGGTCATGATTTATGAATGACTCTCAATTATTATCGTTCTACAAATCGATGTTGAGAATCAGGCGTGTTGAGGAGGTACTGGCAGATCGGTATGCTGAACAGGAGATGCGTTGTCCTATGCACTTGTGTATTGGACAGGAAGCAATTGCCGTGGGTGTCTGTGCAGTACTGAATAACAGAGATAAGGTATTCAGTAACCACCGTGCTCATGGTCACTATCTGGCAAAAGGGGGTGATCTTGATGCAATGGTCGCAGAACTCTATGGAAAAAGTACTGGTTGTGCGGGAGGTCGTGGAGGATCGATGCACCTCATAGATCTTCAAGTGGGATTCATGGGGGCAACCCCAATTGTAGGTGGAACGGTGCCGTTGTCAGTTGGGTCAGCATGGGCCGACCAGTTACTAGATAACGATCAGGTGACAGTAGTTTTTTTTGGGGATGGTTGTTTCGAAGAGGGAGTAATGCACGAATCACTTAATTTTGCTGCACTTCATCAGCTTCCAGTCATTTTTGTCTGTGAAAATAATGATTTTTCAGTCTATACACATAGAAATGAGAGACAGCCTGATCGACCAATCTACAAAATCGCAGAGGCACATGGCTTGAGTGCCGCAGTAATGGATGGAAACTCCGTTCTGGAGGTATTTTCTCATGCAGTTGAGGCTGTAAAACGGGTTAGAAGTGGAGGAGGAGGACAGTTTCTGGAAATGAGAACCTATCGCTGGAGAGAGCATTGCGGCCCTGACTATGATGATCATCTCAACTACAGACCTGCTGAAGAAATTGAACAGGGATTGAATGACTGTCCAGTATCAAAATTCAAATCAGAACTAATCAATAATGGAGTTTGTGACGATACCATGTTGTCGAAGATTCAGGAAAAAATTGATGCTGAAATCGATCAGGCCTTCAAGTATGCAAAAAATAGTCCGAAACCAACTGTAGAAGATGCATCAAAACATATCTATTTCTGACTAGACTTATGAGAAAAATAACTTACATCGAGGCAATTCGAGAAGCATTCGATCTTGCGCTGGGAAGAGATTCTAGGGTTGTCCTCATTGGTGAAGGGGTGCCAGACCCAAAAAATATTTTTGGTTCTACAGTAGGATTAAGAGAAAAATATGGATCAAGGCGTGTTTTTGATATGCCGCTGGCTGAAAATGGTGTAACAGGTATATGTATTGGAGCTGCTATGACTGGATTACGCCCTGTCATGATCCACCAGCGTATTGACTTCTCCTTGTTGGCATTAGATCAAATTATCAATAATGCTGCCAAGTGGAGTTACATGTTCAATGGGGTAGTTTCCGTTCCGTTGGTGATTCGGGTGATTGTTGGCAGAGGTTGGGGGCAAGGGCCACAGCATTCACAGAATCTTCAGGCAATTTTTGCACAGATTCCTGGCTTGAAGGTAGTTATGCCAACAACCGCTAAAGATGCAAAGGGGATGATGCTTGCTGCGATCGAAGATGAGAATCCAGTCATCTTTATTGAACATCGATGGGTTCATCAGATCGAAGATGAGGTGCAAGAAGACTACTATACAGTACCGTTTGGGAAAGCACGAAAGATCCACGATGGTTCGGATGTTACTATTGCTTCATTTTCCTTTATGTCAATAGAAACCCTGAAGGCCGGTAGGGTGCTGGATAGGCACTGCGGAATTTCTGCAGATATTTTTGATATGAGAAGCTTGAGTCCACTGGATATAGATTCAATCATCGATTCTATCAAGAAAACCGGGAAGTTGATCCTAGTAGATACTGCTTCTAAATTTGGAAGTTTTTCGGGCGAGCTATTGAGTCAAGTTGTAGAGAGAGGATTTTCCTATCTCAAGGAGACACCGATTCGAATTGCTGCTCCTGACCATCCAGCACCAACTTCACATTATATGACAGAGAATTATTACCCAGAGGCAGTGGATATTGCTTTAAGGGTTATAGATGTGGTCAATAAAGATAACTGTAGTGATTCCATTCTAAAAACATTACGAAATAAATTAAAGCGCGATCGACCTCATGATGTGCCTGATCTGAAATTTACAGGCCCATTCTGACTTATGGAGCTGGTGAATGAATAATTTTAAAGAATTTGTAGATGTCGATACTCCAACCCCTGCCGATAAATGGCTTTCACTATCTGAGGAAGAGAGGATTAAACGAGTGGTTGGCATGATGGAAAAATATGGATACTTGGATCAGATCTGTGTATTGGCTGCACATGCGAATGGAAATGTGATTGTCAACCTGATCAACGAGATGAGTGCAGGTGAGAGGGGTTCGCAGCTATTAAATGTGGAGGAGATGCTGAAAAGATCACTGGACAATGGAATATCGGTCTGGCTTGAACCGAGATCCGACAAAAGCAAACTGAGAAATCTTCGAGGAGTGCAGGTTAAAGCATGAGTGAAGCGGTCAAGACCAATGAAGGGGATCTGATTCTTGATTCTCATAAACTTACTTATCACATGGATCGGGTCAATGCCTGGGAAGCAGGTGAAAGAATTGCACCCGTAAGCGTTGATATGGCTCTGACACGAGCCTGTAGTGCTATGTGTAGCTTTTGTTACGCCATGATGCAGGAATCACAGGTTCGAAGCAGCATAAAGACAAAAAAAGCCCTCGAATTGGTTGATGATTTTGCAAAGATCGGCATCCGGAGTGTGTCATTGGTCTCTGATGGCGAAAGTACACTGTCACCGGCATATGAGCCGTTTATTCAGCACGCGGCAGAAAGTGGGATTGATGTAGGAAACGGCACTAATGCATGGGAATGGGGCCCAGAGAAGATCGAGCAGGTATTGCCATATCTGACTTGGGTTCGGTTTACTGTTGCGGCTGGTAGACCAGAAAGCTATGCGCAGTTGATGTATAAGGGACCAGAACATACGGAGGTCTTTGATCGTGCAATGAAGCATATCCAGTATGCGGTTGACCTAAAAAGGAGAAAAAAACTAAAGGTAACATTAGGGATTCAGATGGTGCTGATGCCAGAGCTCAAAGATGAGATTTTGCCTTTCGCTCAGTTGGGTCTGGATCTGGGGGTTGATTATGCCGTCATCAAACACTGCTCGGATGATGAACAGGGTTCGCTCAATATTGACTACTCAAAATATGAGGGTATGCATGATCTACTGAGGGAGGCTGAAACATTGAGCAATGAAAAGACCAAGGTAATTGTAAAGTGGGACAAGATTCGTGACGGCGACAAGCCATCTTATAAGCGCTATTACGGATCACAATTCCTGCTACAAATCAGTGGAAGTGGGTTAGTTGCTCCTCAAGGAATGTTCTTTAACACCAGATATTCCAAGCTTCACATTGGTAACTATGCAGAGGAGAACTTTTACGATATCTGGAAATCAGAGCGTTATTGGAGGGCAATGAATTATTTGGCGTCACCGGCATTCGATGCGCAAACCATGATGGGTACGTTACCTATTGCCCATTATGTTAATGTTGCTTTGGTTCGACATATTAGTGGAATAGAACGATTAACATCAGGTGCTGACCCAAAGCCTCTCCATCATAATTTTCTGTAGTTTGAGCTCTAATGAATACTAAATGTAAAGTTTATGAAGGTGGGCCCATCCCCATTAAGAGCCTAGAAAGTGAGAGCTTAAACAAGAGTGTAATAAATAAATGTTCGTACTGCTTAGCAGGTAAATCAGCCTCAGTGAGGCTGATCGAATATTCACCTTATATGTGATGTTTCAAGATCGAAATGTCTGCATGCAAGTAAACCCTAATTAGGGTTGGTAAAAAATATGAGTGTTTACATTTTAAGTGTTTATATAGTTGTTTACTATAGAAATAAGTGCATTATATAAATAATATTTGTGGATTAAATAATTATGGTCAAAACCATGCTGGATTGACCTAAAAACTATTGGTATTTATCATATGGACAAAAAAAAATATAGCGATTTGAAGTTTTTCGAATTTCCGAACACACTTAATGCAATCAGGGAAGGTAAGATAATTGCGCCTGTTCACGTGAGAATAAAGCCAACTAATGTTTGCAATCATGATTGCTGGTACTGTGCATATCATGTCTCAGGACTTCAGTTGGGTGATAAAATGAAGGCAAGGGATGTAATGCCGTTTGAAAAATTAAACGGAATTGCAGACGACATAATTGAAATGGGTGTATCTGCGGTAACATTCTCTGGAGGTGGTGAACCTTTATTATATAGACGACTACCTGAAATAATTAAAAAATTATCTATAGGAGGAGTAAAAATTGCTGTACTAACAAATGGATCAAATTTAAAAGGGTCTATGTCAGAGACATTAAGCAAATATGGTACGTGGGTTAGAGTATCACTAGATGGATATGATGATGAGAGCTATTCAAAAGCTCGAGGAGTTGATTATGGAGATTTTACAAAGCTGTTAGATAATCTACATAATTTTACTTCATTAGAAACAGACTGCATACTTGGCTGTTCGTTTATTGTTGGTCATGATAACTATAATCAAATATATAATGTATGTGCTAAGCTTAAAGAAACAGGGGTTGATCATGTTAAGATATCAGGCGCTGTAGTTGGAAATACGCCGTCTGAAAACAATTTGTATCACAGAAAAATCAAAGATTCAGTATCTAAACAGTTGCAAATGTTAAATGATATAACTGATAGTGATTTTACAATAATTAATCATTATCATGATCTAGAAGGAAGGTTTGAAAAAGAATATACAACATGCCCATACATATCGTACAGACCTGTGATCGCTGCTGACTGTTGCGTTTATACTTGCCAAGATAAGGCGTATACAGATTCAGGACTACTAGGTAGTCTAGACAATAGTAGTTTTAAGGAATATTGGTATTCAAAAGAAAATATAGATCGAGTGTATGGATTAAATCCATCAATAAGCTGCAATCATCACTGTATTTCTCATACTAAGAATATCGTTATTCATGAGTTCTTATCATTAGACTTGGATCATATAGGGTTTACATAGGAGTATATTAGACTATGACGGTTGGTAAAGAAATCAATCTAATGATAAATTACCCTTATACAACAAGGAATATATCTGGTCGCTTAACTTCTAAGACAGAAAGCGATAAGCGTATTGCCCAAAAGTTCGGGAAAGAATTCTTTGATGGATCTAGAAATCATGGATATGGCGGATATTATTATGCCCCGCGTTTTTGGCAATCGGTTATACCTGGTTTTAAGCAGCATTGGAATCTTAAATGCGGAGATTTATTTTTAGATATCGGATGCGCAAAAGGATTTATGTTATATGATTTAGTAAAATTAATACCAGGCATTAATATTCATGGAATAGACATATCTGAATATGCTATCAAGTCAGCTAAAGAAGAGGTAAAAACATGCTGTCAAATATCAAATGCAAAAGATTTGCCATTTGATGATAAAACTATTGATGTGTCTGTCTCGATTACAACCTTACATAATCTAGGGCAAAATGATCTTGAAACTGCATTAATAGAAATTGAGAGAGTAACTAAGAGAGGTAGTTTTATAACATTAGATGCATATAGAAATGAGGAGGAAAAAGAAAGAATGGAGGCTTGGAACTTGACAGCTAAGACAGTAATGCATGTTGATGATTGGAAGGTATTTTTGTCTGATGTTGGGTATACAGGCGACTATTATTGGTTCATCCCTTGATTTAGGCTTATGTATCTTATTGGTGGTGATAGTGTAGTTGGAAAAGCGCTAGGAGAATATTGGATAATGCGAATTCATATTTCATTCTAACACAACAAATAAATCTTGCATCTGAAGCCAGGCCAATTATTGTTTTGATGAAATTGACCCAACAGATCTAACTTGTTCTTATGACGCTGTCGTTTTATGTGCTGGAATCTCTAATGTTGCTAAGTATGAAAAGAACTCGTAGAAAATTAACGTTGTCAACGTTGATTGTACTTTTAAGCTAGCATAAAAAGATTGAGCGCATCTGGTGCTTTTGCATTGTTTTCGTCATCTATTCGGGTTTTTGATGATGAATCTCCATTTGTAAAAGTGGTCGCTAAGAAGTATCCAATAACACGATATGGTATCCAAAAATCAAAAACGGCTGGCTTTTCATCGTAATAATTGCATTGTCCCTTCTTAATACAATAATAAATAGCAATATCGGTGTATAGAGACTTTGTGAATGCTATACAGGCGGCGCATAAAATCTTGACTAATCAATGTTTTGTCTCCATTCATACAGGATTGAGTGCAGATCAAGAGTATCAATGGAAGTACTGGGCCATTCTGTTACCTAAGGTTGCCAGTTATAGCTGATGCTCTGCATACATTCTTGGGAGACTTTAAAGCTGAACGTTGTATCGATATTTGGAAATCAGATCGTTCTGGCGTGTAACCTAGTGCTTCGCTTCACCAGCTTTTAACGCTTTGCTCACGAAGGGTACTCTGCCTGTCCAGTATTATGTGAGCATCATCTTGGATAATTTCGTAGAAAGTATACAGAGAATCAGCTTGCCAACGGTGGTATAATGCCTTTTCACCTTAATTATTTGTAGCATTCAATTTTGAAAACTGTATTTATTTCAGGTCATTTTAATGTTCTTCATCCTGGACACATCCGTCTTTTTAAGTTCGGTAGAGAATGTGGGAATAGATTAGTTGTAGGTGTAGAGAGTGATCAGAGGGCAGGACAAGCTGCATATATTCCCGAGAATCTTAGGCTTGAAGGAGTTCTGAGTAATGGTTATGTAGATGAGGCTTTTTTGTTCAATAGGCCCGTCGATGAAGTAGTTTTGGCACTTAAACCAGATGTCGTTATTAAAGGTCGTGAGCACGAGGAGCGTTTCAATCCTGAGCTTGAGGTCCTAACAAGCTATGGTGGTCAACTCCTTTTTAGTTCAGGCGATTCTGTTTTTTCGTCAGTAGATTTGATTCGTGAAGAATTACTAGAACTGGTTCAAAGTACTATTAAGTTACCAACTGACTTTATAGTTCGGAACAAAAT
>Ga0208638_1002002_pt1 | contig 10412 bp, 7 predicted proteins | sample ETNtaG_34_FD_185753 | JGI IMG/M metagenome (GOLD analysis project Ga0208638, IMG submission 185753) | Marine microbial and viral communities from oxygen minimum zone, Eastern Pacific Ocean - ETNP201306SV51 (SPAdes) (version 2) | ecosystem: Environmental > Aquatic > Marine > Oceanic ...
GAGTCGTGGTCGGTATCAATATATTAATCCAAATAGGAAATAAGCGACGCTAGCCACGAGGGCGAAATCTTCTGAGCGATCTACAGCCGTATCATCGCATGCCCTAGTGAAAAACGGCCTGGTGGTAACCATCAGGCCGTTTCCAATCATCAAAGCTGACTTGGTCTGATCGACTTAGCCATGCTTATTCTCAATCTCATTTTCGTGCCGAATCGCGGAGATGATCGGGATAATGCATAGCGCTGCTGCGATTACTACCCAAATCCATACATTCCCACCACCAGCACTGTTGAACACAGCACCTGCGCCGGTATCGACTCAGATGGGCAATCATTTTACATTAACTTTTTACCGGGTTTCTAGTTTTGGAATGTTTTGTTGAATCCAGAATTCCAAAAAGAAAAATCGTTAAGACTATGAAAAAAAACGAAAAATACTCTCTAGGTGCTAAACCATTTTTGACCTAACAACAAAAATGATCAATTCAACTGGCGCAAGCTAATTGTCGCCGAGTAATCGCTGGCATATCTCTAAAGGCCCAGAAAATCGACAAGGAGTTAGTTGTTAGTAAGTGACAGCCAATTGTGTAAATTAGAAAGACTCTTTTAAAGAGGAGGAGAGTTCGCTGGCACCTGCTGTGATGTCGATATTCACAGTGCACCCAATTGAAGTTTGTATCGATCGAACCTGGCGAGTTAGCGGCGGCGGGTTTGTGCCTGCCTGGTCGATTCAACTGGTGGTGGCACGGACTAACCGGCAGCGGCAGACATGATCACCTCGAGTCCAGCGGTTCGATGGCCCTGTTGTTGCCATAGGATGGGGAAATAGCTTTCGTCCATTTCGAAGTCAATAAGATGTTTATAGCGGCCCAGCTGTGCAAGGGCTTTGCCAAGATCTTCACCAAGCACTGTTGCTGCAACCCAAGGGTCGGCTTTCCAGGCGTTGCAGATTTGGCGAGTTAATTTGGGATCGCTCTTTCCTTCTTGCCAGTTCACCTCATCAGGTTTGATTCCGGAATGAAAATCCCCCTGAAACAAGCAATCGAATCGTTCCCGTAGCTGCACAATAGTTTTGCTATCGACCAGGTCTTTGACGATGAGAAAGCCGTCAGTATTGAATCGATCTATTTGATCGTTTGTCAGATGAAGCGTCATTCGGGTGTTCGATCAAGTCCGATAAGAAGGCACCCGGTATGGGTTCTTGAGTTGTGACTCGTTCCAGGCGCGTAACTGACAAAGTCACCGGTGGTTAAAACGGTGCCGTCACTTTCAATCAACTCGCCCTCCAGGATAAGAAACTCCTCAAGCTTCTGGTGTTCATGGGCAACTGTAGTTGCTCCGGGGTCCATGCGCATAACGTACCAACCAGTCCCGTTGGTGCGGTCATAGCTGATATTCAACAGATGTATGTCTTTTTGGATTGACCCCTCAAGGTCATATGGGGTAAAAACAGAGCGGTTGAGGTTGACGATCTTTCGCGAGATACCCGATCCTTCTTTCGTGGTTGTTTCCATAATATTTGCCTTATCGAGCGCTATTTCGAGTCGAAGTTAATCGTCGAGCGATGTATTGTGCCCGTTGCCCGTTGCGCGGCAACTATTGCGCCGCCAGTTACCTGGTTCATGAAGCGGCGTTGACGGGTTTCCCTGTGAGCACAGACAGTTTAGATTTCAAGGTCAAGACTATTCAACCGAGAAAATACTTCTAACTGAAAACCATTTTCGGTCCAATCAATGGGATTTTGTAAAATTTAGTGGCCGAATCATTGCTTCGAGTATTTCTAGTCATTAGGGTGGCTCCTGTCGATCTAGACTGTTCGAGGAAGGGCGACTGTCCTGAAGGTTGGAAATTATAGTGGTCTGTTTAAGCGTGGAATATTTAGAGAATCGAAGGAGTTAAGTTGAATGGCGAAGCGAGTAGCGATAATCGGAGCAGGACCCAGTGGGTTGGCCCAATTGCGGGCTTTCCAGTCGGCAGCCGAGAAAGGGGCCGAGGTTCCCGAGGTGGTCTGTTTTGAGCGGCAGGCAGACTGGGGCGGTATCTGGAACTATACCTGGCGTACTGGCACAGACGAGCACGGTGAACCGGTGCACTGCAGCATGTACCGCTATCTTTGGTCGAACGGCCCTAAAGAGTGCCTGGAGTTCGCCGATTACACTTTCGAGGAGCATTTCGGCCGCCCGATCGCATCCTACCCGCCACGTGCCGTGCTGTGGGATTACATCAAGGGCCGTGTTGAGAAAGCCGGTGTCCGAAGTCAGATTCGTTTTTCTAGCCCGGTCCGTTGGGTTCAATACAACGAAGATAAAGACAATTTTTCGATTACTGTTCAGAACCTGGCCGAGAATCATAGTTATACCGAAGAATTTGATTATGTGATTGTAGCTAGCGGGCATTTCTCAACGCCCAATGTGCCGGATTTCGAGGGTCTTTCAACGTTTAACGGACGGGTGATGCACGCTCACGATTTTCGTGATGCACTGGAATTTAAAGACAAGGATATTCTGATCATCGGCACGAGTTATTCGGCGGAAGATATCGGCTCGCAATGCTATAAGTACGGTGCCAAGTCCATTACGGTTTCCCACCGAACTGCACCGATGGGTTTTCACTGGCCCGATAACTGGGAAGAGGTGCCGTTGTTGACTCGTGTTGATAAAAATACCTGCCACTTTAAAGACGGTTCCAGCAAAGAGGTTGATGCCATCATCATGTGTACGGGTTATCTGCATCATTTCCCTTTTCTTCCTGACGAATTACGCCTGCAGACCGGCAATCGCCTCTGGCCGCTTGATTTGTACAAAGGTGTTTTCTGGGAGGCGAACCCGAAACTGATGTACCTTGGAATGCAGGATCAGTTCTACACTTTCAATATGTTTGACGCCCAGGCGTGGTACGCCCGGGACGCGATTCTTGGGCGCATCACCTTGCCTGGCCAAGAAGAGATGGGAGGCCACAGTCAGGCCTGGCGCGCTCGCGAAGAGACGCTTGCCGATGATGAGCAGATGATCTTGTTCCAGGGTGATTATGTTCAGGAGTTGATTGATGAAACCGACTACCCCAGTTTTGATGTCGAAGGTGTGAACAAAACCTTTATGGAGTGGGAGCATCACAAGCATGAAGACATCATGACGTTCCGCAATAATGCTTACCGCTCACTGATGACAGGTAATATGCAACCTGCCCATCACACCCCCTGGCTCGAGGCCATGGACGATTCCATGGAGTCTTATCTCGCTTCATCCTGACCTTGGTTTGTGGTCAGAATCTGAACCCGGCTCCGGCCGGGTTTGTTTTGAGAGCGTTAGAACGGTTGTTTCCCTCAAAGAAACATTGTTTCCACCTGTTGAATCTGTGACAGGAACGGCGTAGGCTCGCGGTTTGGCCTCACCGTAGAAATTTTCCAAGGAATGGCAGCTTATGTGCGGGATTGCAGGAATCATGTATCGAGGTGTCGATCAGGTGTTCGACACCGGTGATGCGCTCATACGGATGCTTGATGGCTGCCAGCATCGCGGACCTGATTCGACCGGTTTTGCCTTGTACGCGCCCGAGCTCTCCGGCCGACTGAAGTTGCGCTTTTTTCTGGACAGGCTCAACGAAGGAGGCGGTCACGGAGCCATTGATGCTATCCGCCACCGCCTCGGGGAACTCGGCGCCATCGTCGAAGAAGAAGCGCAAGTCGGCGACAACTATCGCGTGACGGTCGGTTTTAGTGGTGACGTGCAAAAACTTTCCTATGAGATGGAGCGTGCGGCCAAGGTTATTTCTATCGGGACCAGTCTGGAGATTATCAAAGACATCGGCAGCGCCCACGAGGTAGATGATCGTTACGATGTACACGAGTTTCGCGGCACCCATGGCCTGGGGCATGTGCGCCTGGCTACAGAAAGTGAGGTCAAGCCCGAGGCTGCACACCCCTTCTGGGCGACCGGTTTTGCTGATGTGGCGATCGTCCATAACGGGCAGATCACCAATTACTGGAAAATGCGTCGACGCCTTCAGCAGCGGGAATTCGAATTCACCACCGATAACGACAGTGAACTGATCGCGGTTTATCTTGCTGACAAACTGGCGCAGGGCATTGCCCTCAAAGAGGCGCTGGCAAGCTCTATTGAAGACCTGGACGGCACCTTTTCCTTTTTGGTCTCTACGCAGGACGAGATTGGTTATGCCAAGGATCGGCTCGCGGCCAAACCCATGATCATGTACCAGGATGAGAACCTGGTCGCAATCGCCTCAGAAGAAGTTTCCTTGAACCGCCTGTTCCCGGGGCAGGCCCTCAATACCCGCGAGCCCGCTCCCGGCACTTACGCGACATGGTCGCACTCGATTTAGCACAGTTAAGCGTTCGCGAGGCCAACACACGGCTGCGCACGTTGGGGGAGGCGGGGGAAGACGTCGAGATCCTCAACCCCGACGCCCGCCATCATATTGGTGTTGGATTGACCGCACCGGTTCGGGTCAGTGTTAGGGGTTCAGCAGGGTATTTCTGTGCAGGGCTGACCGACCAGGCACATTTCAACGTCAGCCATAACGTCGGCTGGGGTGTGGGGGACAACATGTACAGCGGCTCGGTTGTGGTCGGGGGTAATGCCGGCGCTATTCCGGGCGTGGCCATTCGCGGTGCCGAGATCGTGATCCACGGCAACATGGGCTCGCGCGCTGGCCAGGTCATGAAGGCGGGCACTTTGTGTTGTGTTGGTAATGCCAATTTTATGGCTGGCTACATGATGTATGGCGGGCGTATTATTATTCTGGGGGATTCTGGCGAACGCCTGGGAGAGGATATGTCTGCGGGTGAGATTTTCGTCGCCGGCAAGGTCGAGAACCTGGGTTCTGACGCAATGCTGACCGATACCGACCAGGTTGAACTAGACCAGTTGCACGAATTTCTGGATCGCTACGACATAAAAGCACCGGTGGGTTTTTCCAAAGTGGTGAATGCTGGCACGAAGTTGCGTTACGGGACTCCAGAGCCGCCGATGCGCAGCATTCCTTTTCAGAGTTTCTCAGGCACGTCGCCTTACTGGAATCCCAAAGTCCAGGAAGATATTGCGATCAAATCGCAAAGCGGCCGCTACCGCATTCGCGGTTATGGTGGAGCGCGACCATTGCCGCACCTCAGCGATATCGGTTTTCGCAAAAATCTTACCAACGCGGGCTCTGAGCGCGATGTGGTGGAGCAGGTGCGGATGGCAACTGAGATCGGTGGTATCAACGGCGCCCGACCACTAAATCTCAGTATGCCAGTGATGATTGCGCCAATGAGTTATGGGGCCATCAGCCGATCGACCAAGCAGGCGATCGCAATAGCATCAGCCATGTCGGGAATTGCGGAAAATACCGGCGAAGGTGGTATGAGTGATGCGCAACGCGATGCAGCTGGGCAGTTGATTTTTCAGTGTCTCGGTGGGCGCCTAGGCTGGAATATTCACGATATGCGCCGGGCTGACGCTTTGGAGATCTATATCTCCCAGGGCGCCAAACCTGGCCTTGGCGGCCAGCTGATGGCGAAAAAAGTCACCCCGGAACTGGCAAAGATTCGGGGTATTCCATCCGGGATCGATCTGCGCTCTCCGTCGCGGCATCCGGATATCCTCGGGGCTGACGATCTGGTCATCAAAATAGAGGAGCTGCGGGAGGCTACCGGCTATGAGGTTCCGGTGAGCGTAAAACTTGGTGCCGGGCGAATACGCGATGACATTAAGATAGCGGCGAAGGACGGTTTCGATTTTGTCGAGCTGGATGGCATGCAGGGCTCGACCGGCGCAGGCAGCGCCGAGGTAATCGACAATGTGGGTATTCCCACGTTGCCGGCTATCATCGAGGCTGTTGAAGCACTCGAGGAGATCGGTGCCCGTGACAAAGTTCAACTGGTGCTTATGGGCGGACTGCGTGATGGAGTTGATGCCGTCAAGGCGTTGTGCCTTGGGGCTGACGCCGTGGCGTTTGGCACCTCTGTGATTATTGCCGGGGGTTGCATCGCCTGCATGCAGTGTCACGTGGGGCAATGCGTTACCGGGATAGCAACACAGGATCCCGCCCACGAAAAACGTTATAAGCCTGAGAACGAATCCCAAAATATTCATCGTTTTCTCGAGAGTGTGCGTTGGCAGATTGCCGCTATTACCGATACTCTGGGTTATGATGATGTGCGCCAGTTGGGTCGCGATGATCTGGTTGCACTTACCCCCGAGGCTGCGTATATCACTGGATTGCCGTATGAACCAGTGCCCGTTGGTACTGCTACCTCTAGTGCGGGCACCGTGCTATGAGCGTCTATGGTCTCGAGCGCATCAGTGTTCCGGTAGTCCCGCCAGGTCTTGCTGACGATACTGCGGATGTACATTTTGTGGCTGCTCCTTGCCAGGCAGCATGTCCTGTAGGCACTGATGCGCCGTCCTACATAGCCCATATCTGGGAGAAGAAGTACCAGGAGGCTTTTGAGGCGATCACCTCTACTAATCCGTTCAGTTCGATCTGTGGGCGGGTCTGTGATGCGCCTTGTGAGCCGGCCTGCCGTCGGCAAAGCAGTGATGGCGCTGTGCAGATTCGAAATCTCAAGCGGTTCGTCATGGACCAACTTGGCGGCGATTCACCCCTGACCCCTTTTGAAGTTACCCGGCCAGAATCGGTCGGCATTGTCGGCTCCGGCCCCGCGGGCCTGACTGCAGCTTTTGAGTTATGTCGGGCGGGTTTCTCGGTGCACGTGTACGAGATGACCGACCGTCTGGGTGGGACGATGGTCTGGGGCATCCCCGAGTTTCGTTTACCCTCTGGGGTCATCGGTGAGGATATTGACAGGCTGCAATATCAGTGTCCCGGGTTGACGGTGCACCTCAATACAGGCCTGGGGTCTGGCGTTTCACTTGAGGAGTTGAAGTCGCGCCACGATTCTGTCTTGGTAGCGATCGGGTCCTGGTGGGGCAAAGCTATGGGTATCGCCGGAGAAGACCATCCTGCGGTAGAGGATGGGGTGAGTTTTCTGCGTCGAATCAATGACGGTGAGCGCCCTCAGATGCCTGAGACTGTGGTGGTGGTTGGCGGTGGTGATGTGGCGATGGACGCCTGCCGCGCAGCGTTGCGTTTGCCGGGTTGTAAGACCGTTAAGGTCATTTACCGGCGTGGCCCCGAGGATATCCCTGCCCGCAAAATTGAATTACACCATGCGCAAAAAGAGGGCATTGAATTTATCTACAATACCCTGCAGACGGGTGTTTTGGAAGTTTCGGATGGCCTTGTGCTGCAGTGCGTTCGAACTGAAGCCGGCCCGCCCGATACGGATGGTCGCAGTGCTCCGGTAATTGTCGACGGTAGTACGTTCCAGATTCCTTGCGGCATGATCATAGCGGCGGTTGGGCAGAAGGGAATCTGCGAGGCGCTGGAAGACGCGGGACTCATGGGTGGTGGCCGGGTTGAGGCGGATTTTTTGACAATGCGCACTGTCGATCCGAAGGTGTTCGCCGCCGGCGATGGCGCTTTTGGTGGCTCGACCATTGTGATGGCTATGCATCATGGACAAAGGGCGGCTTATTACATTAAGGCAGCGCTTGATCAGATTGAAGCACCTATTCCTTACCGCACCCCGTTTCGCACCCGCCGGGTGCCGGTGGCCCAGGATGCCAAGTGGGAGCAGTTCCCCATTGAGGAGCCAGTTTTTCATGGTGTGGGCGCACAGCCACAGACATTTCCGGAGATTGAGGATACCTATGACGAGCCGGCAGCGCTTCGCGAAGCCGCGCGTTGCTATCGCTGCGACGCAGAAACAGGTTCGGCCGATTACGCGGTTCGCCACCGTGAAGATCTTTTTTCAATGGCACGCACCCACCCCCAGGATGCCAGCAAGCATCAGGCCATGCTTAAGCGGCGCCTGCAAGGGCGGGAGAACCCCTTTCCAGAAGGGCGCTGGCCGTCGCTGGATGATTTGGTTTTTCTTCCGGCAAATCTCTCCCGCCTGGTGATCGACCCCTACCGGGAAGCCTGCCGAATTGATATCAGCCTGGGCGTGGGATTAAGCCTCGAAATACCATTTCTTGTCGCTGGCATGGATGAAGCGCCTGAGGAAGTTCGGCGGGCGGCGTTTCAGGCGATCCACGAGAGCGGCGGCGGGTATCTGGGCGCGCTATCGCCGGAGACTGAAATTCCCTGGATCCAGCTACTGCGACCCAATGAGGTTGTAAACCCTGATGCAGCCGGACACATTCTGCGTTGGAGCGGTGATACGTCATCGATACCGACAGGTTCTACTCAAGATTGCGTAACAGGCCTTTGTATTACCGAACTCCACGAGGTCGACAGTGCTGTCGAATTTGCCCTTGATGCGGGCTTTAAGCTGTTGTTACTTGATGGTACTGGGGATAATGTTTCATTGTCTGCAGAACTCAATACACAGCCTCAGTTCGGCCTTTTATCCACCACGGTTTTGGCGCTACGGGCGCGAAAAAAGGAAGAGGCGCTGACGCTCATCTACAGCGGAGGTGTGCGCTCGGGAACAGATGCGGCCCGGTTGATTGCCTTGGGCGCAAGCGTTGTTGTGTATGGTGTGACTGGGGCCCTGGCGATGGGCGGCCAGGTTACAAAGACAGGGCTACAGTGGCACTCGGACCGTTCTCAGGATGAGCGCACCCGCGGCCTTGCTGCTATCCTCAAGGCTAATGCCGGTGAAGCATCAATGATGGCACGGTGTACCGGCAAAACTCGCCTGCATAACCTTGAGCCAGAAGATTTAAGGTGCGTGACGCTTGCGACCAGCATAGTGACAGGCATCCCGGTGCCTGGCTACAACGTGAAAGCAGGGCCAGCGACCGCATGAATCGCCGCAGCGTGCAGCCGGTGTTGGCGCGCACAACTGCGCCGGACCCCAATGCTGCCTACGAGCGCGAAAATCAACTGGAAGACGCGATTGGTCGGCAGGTTCGGGTATACCGCACCCAACTTGGCATGACCATTGCAAATCTTGCCCGTCAATCGAAGCTATCGCCCGGAATGCTCTCCAAGATTGAGAACGGTCATACCTCACCCTCGCTTGGTACGCTTCAATCTGTAGCCGGAGCTCTGAACGTCCCTGTTACCGCGTTGTTTCGTAAGTTCGAGCAGGAGCGCGAGGCATCGTTCGTGCGCGCGGGGCAGGGTTTAGTCATTGATCGACGCGGCACGCGGGCTGGGCACCAGTATCACCTGCTGGGCCACTCGGTGGGTGACCGGGCGACCTTGGTCGAGCCTTACCTTATTGTCATCTTAGAGGCATCTGAGGTTTTTCCATTGTTCCAGCACGATGGGGTTGAATTTATTTATATCCTCGAAGGTGAACTGGTTTATCGACATGGCGGCCGGACCTATCCCATGGGTAAAGGCGACTCACTTTATTTCGATGCTGATGCACCGCATGGCCCCGAAGAATTAAAGCGTTTGCCTATTCGCTTTTTATCATTCATTGTTGAACCGCAGCCGACGTCGTGAGAACATCTGCGCCTCTAATTCAGATCTCAGAGTACTATGTAATGCACGTTTCACCGGAGGGTAAGTTCAATGGCAGTTAGCCTGGCGAAAGTCGCTAAAGAAAAAGGTATAGAGTATTTCCTGATCAGCTTTGTAGATCTGTTTGGGGTATTGCGCTCAAAGCTGGTGCCAGCGCGCGCAATTGGGCAGATGCAAAAAGACGGCGCTGGTTTTGCTGGTTTTGCTGCGTGGCTGGATATGACGCCTGCTCATCCGGATCTGTTCGCAATTCCGGATTCGGACAGTCTGATCCAGTTGCCGTGGAAGCCTCAGGTAGCCTGGCTTGCAGGCGATCTGTTCATGGGCGGCGAGTGGGTGGCGGCTTCGCCACGGGTCGCGCTGAAGCAGCAGATCGCAAAAGCGGCAAAAAAGGGCTATCACATGAAAACCGGTGTCGAATGTGAGTATTTCCTGGTCAGTCCCGACGGCTTGTCTTTATCGGATCCCAGTGATACCCAGGAAAAACCCTGTTATGACCAGTCGGCTTTGATGCGGCGATTCGATGTAATCAGCGAAATCTGCGACTGCATGATCCAACTTGGCTGGGGCCCATACCAGAACGATCACGAAGACGCGAACGGTCAGTTTGAAATGAACTGGGATTTCGACGATGCGCTGATTACGGCTGATCGGCATGTGTTTTTCAAATACATGGTCAAGGCGATTGCTGAAAAACATGGGCTGCGCGCGACCTTCATGCCTAAGCCTTTTATCAATCTTACCGGTAACGGTTGCCACGCACACGTGTCGGTCTGGGACAAAGCCGGAAAGAAAAATCTGTTCCACAATGCCCGTGACCAGATGGGCCTGTCAAAACTGGCTTACCAGTTTTTGGGCGGTGTGTTGCACAACGCTGACGTGCTTACCGCTGTCTTTAATCCGACCGTGAACAGTTTTAAACGCATTGATGCG
>Ga0208638_1002008_pt1 | contig 10396 bp, 9 predicted proteins | sample ETNtaG_34_FD_185753 | JGI IMG/M metagenome (GOLD analysis project Ga0208638, IMG submission 185753) | Marine microbial and viral communities from oxygen minimum zone, Eastern Pacific Ocean - ETNP201306SV51 (SPAdes) (version 2) | ecosystem: Environmental > Aquatic > Marine > Oceanic ...
GGGAGGAACGCACCTCTGGTGTACCAGTTATCGTGCCAACGGTAAACGCTGGGTAGCCATGTGCGGAGTGGATAACCGCTGAAAGCATCTAAGTGGGAAGCCCACCTCAAGATGAGTATTCCCATGGCATAAGCCAGTAAGGTCACGGGAAGAACACCCGTTGATAGGCTCTACGTGGAAGTCCAGTAATGGATGCAGCGGAGGAGTACTAATAGACCGAGGGCTTGACCATACATTTGGTTCTTGCCCAAGAAACAAGTTTTATTTGATTTAGACATATCTCTAGCAATAGAGATAACCTATGCAGTTCTCAAGGTTCAAACCTTGGGAATGATTTCTATCCTGGTGTTCATGGCGATGTGGAACCACTCCGATCCATCTCGAACTCGGTTGTGAAACGCATCAGCGGCGAAGATATTTGGGGGGTAGCCCCCTGAGAAAATAGCTCAATGCCAGGTAAAACATTTCCAAATACAAATCATTGATCTCGTGATGAGCATTGTTGATTTGCAAAGAAAAAGCCACCCATAAAGGGTGGCTTTTTTGATGGCCACTTCAATGGGGACTTACAAGAAGATAATCAACTACTTCTATAAGACTCTTGATAACTTTGTGATCACGTGGATCTTTCTCTGGATTGCCTTCTCTGAGGCTGAATAATATGGCCATCCCGGCTTTTTTTGCTGCATCACATTCTGCGCAGCTATCACTGATAAAGATCACTTCTCCGATAGGGATATTCATTTTCATTGCAATATCGCGATAGCTTTTGCTTTCTTTTTTGTTGCCACTGCGAGTATCAAACCAGTGGCTAAATAACCCCCTCAGATCACCATCTGCTGTGTGTTCGTAGAGGAGTTTCTGGGCAGAGATGCTGCCAGAAGAGTAGACGGCAAGAACATGGCCTTGCCCATGTAGTGAATGTAAAACCTCGGCAGTTTCTGGGTAGAGCACAGCGCAGATATCTCTTTTCTTGTAGCCCTCTAGCCAGATCTTGCCTTGTAGATCTTTCAAGAAGCTTGACTTACGATCGATTTTGATTAGATAGCGAAGATAACTGCAAATATGCTCAATTCGTTTGTTCTCATTTGCCAATGCTTTGCTGAGAAGTTCTTTGCTGCTTGGATCGCTATCAGCTTGCCATTCATCCCAAGTTTCTTCTACTAGAGATTTGATCTCATTATTGTTGTGGTGTTCATTTAGGAAATCTTCTAGATGTGTATAAGCGTAAGGAAAGAGTACTTCGCTGACAAAACTTGTTGGACATGTGGTGCCCTCTATGTCCAGCAAGATGTGAGCGATCATGATTTGTGCTTTGCCATAAGTTGTTCACGCCAGCAGAGCTCTAGCAGAAACTCGAGGATCTCAATATGACGCCTTGCTTCTTCTAGGCTCTCCCCCCAAGCATATAAACCGTGACCTGCAACTAGTAGGCCATGGGGTGCATCACTAATCAACATGCCTGCTGATTTGCTTAACTTAGTGAGATTTTGGCTATTAAATAGGATTGGTAGACTTATTGATGTGGAATGGCTATTAATCCCACGCAACCCTTTTAGCATTTCCCATCCTTCAATTTTAAGCTCTCTATTGTTTTTATGGTAGTTCGATAGCCATGTGGCTGTAATCGAGTGTGTGTGGAGCACTGCTTTGGCTGTCGTTTGCTTGATGATTTCTAAATGCATATCAGTTTCGGCACTAGCAATACCTTTCCCTCTGGTAACGCAACCCTTGCTGTTGACTTCAATTAGTTGTTCTGCAGCTATATCTCTTTTCTCTATGCCACTGGGTGCCATCAATAATCGCAAAGGATCTTTGCGCAGCACTAGGCTGAAATTTCCACCAGTTCCATCACACCAGCCTCGTTGATGCAGGTAGCGGATGGTGTCGCTTAGAGCTTCTCTTTGTGGCTGTGAATCAAACATTCTTGCCAGGTTTTACTTTTGGCAACTGGGGCACCAATGAGTGCCCCGACCGCAAAGGCTGTCACGGCGAATTGGCGTGCTGCATACCCGGCAGGCTTGCCCACCTCTGCGATAGACCCATGCCTGGCCACCGTAGTTGCCGTTTACGCCTTCAAGATCTCTGAAGTCGCTGAAGGTTGTGCCGCCAGCACCGATGCTCACATTGAGCACCTCCGTCAAGCAGTTGCAAAGCCGTTCAAGCTGCTCTTTTTTTAATTGACCTGATGGCGTATGGGGAAGAATTTTGGCAGCAAACAGGCTTTCGTCGCTGTAGATATTTCCAGCACCCGCCACGATCGATTGATCTAAAAGAGCCGATTTGATTGCTCGTTTAGATCCTTTCAATCTTTGCTCGAGGTAGGCAGCATTGAAGGCGCTGCTAAATGGTTCGGGGCCCAGTTTCTGTAAGCCGGTGATCACCGTTTCTGGAGCATTACCAGCTGGAACCCACCACATTTGCCCGAAACTGCGTGTATCTACAAAACGGAGCTCTTCACCTTTTGGGTTCCAGATGCGCACGCGTGTATGCGGGCAGGGCGAACTAATGGCGTCATGCCATTGAAATTGGCCTGTCATACGCAGGTGAACTCCCCACCATCCACCATCTGGATCGAGAGCAGAACGATTTGAGTGGCGAGTTTTATGGCGATGCAAAGCTGCGATTAGATACTTGCCGCGTCGCAGCCAGGTGCCCACTTGCATGCCACTGAGCATCTTGATGAACACAGCTGATCCACCAGGGCTGGCAATCGCTCGTTCTCGACAGACCTCGACTTGGTTGATCTGAAAGTCGACAAGACGATCTGCCAGTCCCCGGCGGACCGTCTCGACTTCAGGTAGTTCAGGCAAGCGCCTTAGGCGCGCTCTAGCTCGGATTCAGCGAAGCTATTGGTGAGGTTGCCATTATCGGTGCCTTGAATGCCGAAATAGTTCGTCTTTTCGAAACGAACCATCACTCCATATTTGTTGGTGGCTTCTACAGAGACCACTGAGCCCACTTCATTGAACCAGTAGGACTCTTGGCGCTTGACGCGTACCTTGTCGCCTTTTGAGACCGCCATCGCTGCGCAAGAACTAAATACATCCCAAACAATATCGCCGTGAGGGCAGTTGCAGACTTAATGCGTCACAGAATGTCGCTGCCAGGTTTATTCGCCGTGGCAGCATCCAGGCCTAAGTCAGCTTTGTTTTGGTGAGTTCGTCTGTTGATCTTGACCCTTTGGCCTTTGAGCTGGATCTGCCCGATCCGGAGCAGGATGACATCAGCAACATGGAGTTTCTGGCCCGGCTAGAGCAAGCCTGGGCATTGTGCGATCGCTTTGATTTACAGACTGAGATCTGGCGGGGGCGGATTCTCCGGGCTGTCCGAGATCGTGAGAAGCGAGGTGGTGAGGGCCGTGGTGCTGGTTTTTTGCAGTGGTTGCGTGAAAGGGAGATCAGCAAGACTCGTGCCTATGGCCTAATTCAGTTAGCTGATTCGGCCGAGGATTTGTTGGCAGACGGGATGCTGGAGCAGAGCAGCGTCAATCAATTTTCCAAGCGGGCTTTCATGGAAACGGCGCAAGCCGTTCCGGAGGTGCAGTTGATGATTTCCGAGGCGGCCAATGATGGGCAAGAGATCACCCGTAAACAGGTTCGTCGGCTTACCGATGAGTTCACTTCAGCTACCAGCCCTCTATTGCCAGAGGAGATACGTCAGCGAACTCAGGAGAATCTTCTGCCTCCGAAGGTTGTAGCTCCTCTGGTGCGTGAGCTGGCCAAGCTTCCGGAGCCTCAGCAGGAAGACCTCAGACGTGCTTTACGAGAGGAGCCAGAACTTGATTGCATCAAGGATGTGACCAGCACAGCACGTTGGATTAGTAAGACCACTGAGGCCAGCGTGGCGGTGAGGGCCTTTCAGCAAGGTGAACTCGATCTAGAGAAGGCCATCCATGAGGCACAGCGTCTTGATGCATTGGGTTTACTTGCTGATGCCGTTTCTCAGGCTCAGTCCTTAGAGGCCTCTGTTTTGAAGTTGCACACAGCCTGGCGGCGTTTGGGGGGTCTGCAGGAACGCCTCTGGGTTGAAAGTGGCAGCAGCACGCCTTACCTGCGAGATGTATTGGGTGCCTTACAAAGCCTCAGCGGGGCAACTGTGAGGGTGTCTCTTGGCGAGTTAGCAGGCGGTAAACGAGTTCGCTTGCAGTTGGTGGAGGAGGCTCCAGATCAGCTAGAGCCGCCGCCAATTGCTTGAGGTTGAGATCTAACCATCTGCTTGAGGGCTCGTTATCTTGAGAGCGCTATTGGTGGTGTGAATTGGATCCCCTGATCGAGGCCTTGCACCATCACTATGGCTGGGATGGTTTCAGGCTTGGTCAACGTCCAGTTGTGGAGTCGATCCTGGCAGGCCAGGACGCTCTAGCAGTGCTTCCAACTGGTGGCGGTAAATCCTTGTGTTATCAGCTACCGGCTCTGCTGCGCGCTGGTCTGGTAGTGGTGATTTCTCCCCTGGTGGCCCTGATGGAAGACCAGGTAAGGCAACTGCAAAGGCGGGGAATTGCAGCTGCTTGTTTGCATGCTGGTTTGGATCCGGCGCGGCGGCTGGATGTGCTGCGGAGGTTGCGTGATGAGCGCTTGCGTTTGCTGTACATGGCTCCCGAGCGTTTGCAGGCGGAGGCCACCCGGCAATTAATAGAAGACACAGCTGCGCAGGGAAAGTTGGTAGCTCTAGCTGTTGATGAGGCCCATTGCATCAGTGCTTGGGGCCATGACTTTCGACCTGATTACCGCCGCCTTGGTCAGGTGCGCCGCCTCTGCCCTGGAGTGCCTGTGGTTGCTCTTAGTGCCACAGCGGCTCCCAGGGTGCGTGCCGATATCATCCGCCTCTTGAATCTTCAGCGGCCGCTGGTGCAGGTTTATTCGGCTCGCAGAAATAACCTGCACTACGCCATGCGGCGACGGTCTAGTGATCCCCTGCCAGAGGTGCTGGAGGCGTTAAAGGAATCGCGTGGAGCGACTTTGATCTATGCCCGCACGCGTCGTTCTGTTGAGCAATGGGCAGAGCGGTTGCAGGCGGTGGATATTGCAGCCAGCCCTTATCACGCCGGACTTGAACCCGAGGAGCGACAGCAAGCTTTGGCTGATTTTCTTGATCAAGATCAGCCTGTGCTGGTGGCAACTGTGGCTTTTGGTATGGGTGTAGATCGCAGTGATGTGGGCTTGGTGTTGCATCTCAATCTGCCTGCCACGCCGGAGGGCTATTTACAGGAATCAGGCCGGGCCGGGCGCGATGGCAAGCCAGCTAATTGTTTGGTGTTGTTTTCTCCTGGCGATCGCACCAGCCTTGGCTGGGCGATGCAAGCTTCAGGTCGCCGTTGCTCTGATGGTGCCTTAACGGAGGAAGAGCAGATGCGTTTGGAGCTTGCGCAGCAACAGTTACGTCGCATCGAGGCGGTAGCAGAAGGGGAGTTATGTCGAGAACAATCGCTTTTGCTAGCCGTAGGTGAGCTTGTATCCCCCTGTGGTCGTTGCGATCGTTGTCAGGGGACTAGCTATCGACGTGATTGGTCTGAGCAGGCTATGGCAGTGCTTGTGGCGCTGGAAGAGAGCAAAGGGGTGAAGCTGCCTAGCCTTACTGGCAGCTTGGCGACTGTTCAGGGCCGTAGGGAGGAGCGTTGGGGTTGGCTAGCTCGGAGGTTGGTGCAGGAAGAGTTGATTAGTGAGAGCAATGACGGCGCCCAGAGGCTTTATCTGCGCGATAGCGGTCGTCGTTTCTTGCGCCAACCTTGGCCGCTGCACTATGCAGCTTGAGAGCAGCGTTATTTCGATTTAGCGACCTTTTTTAGCCGCCCTTGGCTTTGCAGAGATCTTTGACCAGGTTGCGCTCAAAGCGTTGCTGGGGTGCACTCCAGGTTTTCCATGATCCGTTAGCACCAGTGATATTGATTTTGCGTGCTGGGCAGTTAATGGCTAGGTAAAGGCCTCTGCCTTTTTTGTTCAGGGTTTTAGCAACGTAGCTGCCTTCCATTAATTGCCAATTAGCCCAATCCACTTGAAGGGGGCCGTAAGTTCGCCAATCTGTTTTTGTTGTATTGACTGCAACTTCGCTTGTATTTTTAGGTTTAGCTTCTGGTTTTGCAGAAGGCTTGTCAGCTGTTTCAGCAGTTGTTTGAACAGTGGGTTTTGTTGTTGAATTGGCTGCAACTTCAGTTGTGTTTTTAGGTTTAGCTTCTGGTTTTGCGGAAGGCTTGTCAGCTGTTTGAGAAGTTGTTTGAATAGTGGGTTTTGTTGTTGAATTGGCTGCAACTTCAGTTGTATTTTTAGGTTTAGTTTCTGGTTTTGCGGAAGGCTTGTCAGCTGTTTGAGCAGTTGTTTGAACAGTGGGTTTTGTTGTTGTATTGACTACAACCTCGCTTGTGGTTTTGGGGTTGTTTTCTGTTGATGGCTTTGCTCTTAGGGTGAGCTTGGTTCCTACCAAGAGCTTGTTTGGATTAGCGATGCGATTGATGTTGATCAAGCTTGCAACGGATACTCCATAGGCTTGAGCAATTTGGGTCAATGTTTGCCCTCGGGCCACGGTGTGTGAGCTGGCATTTGGATTTGCTTTGATTGCTACAGCCTTGGGCTTTGCTGCTGCTCTTGGTTGGGGGATCACAGCCCCTTGGGGCAGTTTCAGGCTCTGGCCGATATATAAATTGTTGGCATTGGGTAGGCCATTGAGGGCGACAAGGTCTTGCTGACGCACCTTGTAGCGCGCGGCAATGGTGCTGAGGGTTTCGCCACTGGCCACTGTGTGACGGCTTGCGCTAGATGTGATCCCACTGCCGGCACCACTTGGCAGTTTTAGGCTTTGGCCGATATATAAATCGTTGGCATTGGGCAGGTTATTGAGGGCGACGAGGTCTCGTTGACGCACCTTGTAGCGCGCGGCAATGGTACTGAGGGTTTCGCCACTTCTGACCGTATGACGCCCTGATCCGCTGTATGCACTGCTGCTTGAGCTGCCGGTGCCGGTGCCGGGCAGCTGCAGTGTGGTTCCTGCTACTACAAGGTCGGAGTTGCTAAGACCATTTACTCGCATCAATGCTCTTAGCGATACCTGGTATCTCGCTGCGATTTCGGAAAGGGTGTCACCGGGTTTCACTGTGATGCTCTCAGCCCAGGCTGGCAGCGGTAGAAGTGCTGTTAGGGCTAGGGCGGTAACAATGATCCGGCGCATACATTTTTCTATACGGTTGGGCGAAAGATAAGCTGCCTGACCAGATGCGCTAGCCCTTTTCAAGCATCCCGAAACGATGCGCTTGCCAAAGGAACCGACCAGATCATCCGAGCAGCCTTTTGAGTAAAGCCAGGTTGGTCTTATAGGGGGGATAGCGCAACTTGAGATCTAGCCAAAAGGGCCGTCTTAATACCGATTTTTGATGCGAGAAGGTCTCGAAACCAGCCAGGCCGTGATAACGCCCCATGCCGCTGGGCCCGACTCCGCCAAAGGGGAGTTCTGCTATGCCTGCCTGCATTACAACGTCGTTGAAACAAACCCCGCCTGAACTAGTTGTCTCGAGCAGTTTTTGTTGCTCGGCGTGTGAGCCACCAAAAAGGTAGAGCGCCAGGGGTTTTGGCTGTTGTCTGACTTCAGTGAGGGCCGCATCAAGGTTGGACACGCTGATAATCGGCAGCAAGGGGCCGAATAGTTCTTCCTCCATCAGTGGATTATTGCGGCTGTCTATATCAATCAAGGTGGGAGCGATACGCCTTTGGCTGGCATCTACTTGACCGCCTGAGATGATCTTGCCCTGATCACGAGCGTGATCAAGCAAGTGCTGCAACCGCTGAAAATGGCGGTCGTTAACGATCTGTGCCAGGTGGGGTGATTGCAACGGATCGGCTCCGTAGAACTCAGCAATGGCCACGGTCATTGCCTTTAGTAGAGGTTGTTTGAGCTGTTGTTGTACGAGTAGATGGTCTGGGGCGATGCAGGTTTGGCCAGCATTGAGGCCCTTACCCCAGATCAGTCGCCTGGCCGTTACCTCAAGATCGGCGCCATCGATAACGATTGCTGGGCTTTTCCCTCCTAGCTCCAGGGTTATTGGAGTGAGATGCTCGGCTGCTGCAGCCATGACCTTTTGGCCGATGGCGCCGCTGCCGGTAAAGAAGATGTGATCAAAAGGTTGCTTAATTAGTGCTGCTGCTACAGCTCCATCGCCCTGCACCACCTGCACTACGTTTTCAGGAAAGTATTGAGGGATCAGCTTGGCGATTAGCCCCGAGGTATTAGGGGCGTTCTCGGAGGGTTTGAGTACCGCTGTATTGCCTGCTGCCAGGGCACTGATTAGCGGTTGGAGGGTTAGGGAGAAAGGGTAATTCCAGGGGCCGATGATCAGCACGCAGCCCAGTGGTTCCAGCATGACCTGGGCCTGGCCGGGGCTATGGGCTAGAGGTACTGGCACGCGCCTTGGTTGCATCCAATGGCTTAGCTGCCGTTGAGCCAGTTTGAGTTCTTGGCCTAGTGCGATCAGTTCAAACAGTGCCTCAGTGGGGGGTTTGCCTAAATCCGCTGCCAGGGCATTAAGCACATCGTCTTGATGCTCTTTGAGCAAGGCCTCGATTTGATTGAGCTGCTGTCGGCGCCAGTGTTTCGGGCGAGTCAGGCCAGAAATTACTGGTTTGCGCAGCTCATCAAGTAGAAGATTTTCAGGAATCAATGGCTGACGATATCGCTAGCTGTGTCTAGCAGTTAAAAAGCTGATCTTTGCGATAGGGCACAAGCGAACCGTGGTGAAACGGAGCTGTGAACGAACAGCTGATGCCCTTCAGCCATGCCAATGAGTGATGAGATCAGTGATCGGCAAGGGCTGATTGGTCAATTCAGCTAAATAGTTTTTGATTACTAAAGAACAAAGTCCGTGAGCCGTGTTAGACAAGATTCGCTAATAGTAATAGCGTAATAATGCGAGATTAGAAGTTTCTTGTTTCATGATCTAGTAGTTTAATTGTAAGCGGTAAAAGCATTGCGATGGGATTCCTTCTGTACGCTTATGTCTATATACCTAGTGCTATATGATGCCAACGCTTTAGTGATCTTTGGCTTCGCTATGAGTTCTCATGAGTGTTAATCGTAGCGACTTTGAGATATTGAGTGAATGCTCTTGCTTGCTGGCACGCCATGGACTCTTGCGGTCTTTGCTTGGCAAGATTATTTGTGATGAGATGATCAATGATGTCAGTCTGGCTGTTGATCAGCAAGAGCATGCGCTGAAGAATTACAAGTCTAAATATGGCTTTAGGGATGAGAAAGAGCTTGAACAACATCGCCTGAATGAGTTGCTATCATTAGATGATTTGAAGTATCGAATTGAACGGCCAGAAAAGTTGAAGCATTACTGCAAAGAGCATTTTCGAGCTAGGGCAGAAGCTCATTTCTTGGAGCGTAAAAATGCACTTGATCAAGTGACATATCGACTTTTGCGTGTTAGAGATGATGGCCTGGCACGTGAACTATATATTCAAATTATTGAAGGCGAAGCCAGCTTCCCCGAATTGGCAAGTAAGCACTCTCAGGGACGTGAGAGAAATACTTCTGGGTTAATTGGTCCGTTGCCAATTAACCAATCACATCCTTTACTTGCTGAGCGTCTTCGTGCGGCTACTGAGGGTGAGTTGATTGAACCGTTTCAAGTGGATAATTGGTGGTTACTTGTAAGGGTGGAGAGTCTGGCTCCAGCGATATTTGATGAAGCCATGGCTAATCAAATGAGTCTGGAGCTCTTCCAGCAATGGTTGGATGATGAAGTGAAGCAACGTTTACTGCCAATTGAAGAAGCTCTTAAAGGAGATGCGGCAGTAACTATGGAGTTGTCAAAAGCGTGAGTGTTAGGCCGTCAGAGTTAATCAAATTCCCTGCTTTTCAACAATTAAGTGAAAGGGCTATGGATGCTCTTTCAGATGGTGCTGCAATATGCACTTACAAATTAGGTCAGTTACTATGTGGAAGAAAATCTATCCCAAACCAGATCTTATTGATTAGGGAAGGAGAGGCGAGACTTCTCTTTCGTGATCAGGGTCAACTACGCACAGTTGATAAGCTTGGCCCAGGCAGTTTTGTGGGCTTGGCATCTTTTTTGCGTGCTGCTCCTTGTGAGGAAGTCAGTGCAGCATCTGAACTAGAAGCAATTTGTTTGCCAGATGCATTGATCCTCAAATTGTTGTTGCAGGAAGATAGTTTTCGCCGCTGGTGTTCTAGCACTCTCTTTTCAGCTGAACTGAATGAGCTGCTCAGCTTGTTGCTTAGTAAGCATCCAAAAGCAGGGGTTTCCTTGCAGTCTCTTTTTGCCAGGCTTAGGCCCAAAGCCAGGCTGTTTTGTATTGAGCAGGATCAAAAAGCAGAAATTGCTGAAGATGAACTGCTGCTCGTTGCTAGTCAAAACATTAAGACTCATCCAATTGGCACACAATTG
>Ga0208638_1002022_pt1 | contig 10369 bp, 10 predicted proteins | sample ETNtaG_34_FD_185753 | JGI IMG/M metagenome (GOLD analysis project Ga0208638, IMG submission 185753) | Marine microbial and viral communities from oxygen minimum zone, Eastern Pacific Ocean - ETNP201306SV51 (SPAdes) (version 2) | ecosystem: Environmental > Aquatic > Marine > Oceanic ...
ATATATGCTCCGCCCGCAACACCAACCGCAGCATCTTCTCTTACGGCAGGTATATATGTAATGTCTGGTCTCTCTGTAAGGGTTGCAATCAGATTACCAATAATAGTACATGGAGTACCTGTGAAGAAATCGTAACCGCTGTTTATTAATTCCTGTGCAAAGTCTTCTGATTTAAGCATTTAGAGTATTATGAAATTTTATATTTCTGTTTTGCAGAGTTTACCATAAATAAATCTACAAAACAGTTTTTTTCTTATAAAGGTGGATAAAATTACATAATCTAAGTTGTGCTGTTATAGGCATGAATGTTTTATTACATGATCCAAAAAACAAGTTTACAAAGTTTTTGTAATAAGCTATAAAAAATTAAATACTTTAACCATAAATTATATGGAAAGCAGTAATTAACATGCCTTCAAAACAACCAAAACCGCTTTTCTTAGAAGATGCAAATTTGTGCCTTGCTACTGACCTCTATCAGCTAACTATGATCGCAGGTTATTTTGAATGTGGGAAGAATCATAAATCTACTTTTGAATTATTTGTCAGAAACTTACCTGAGAAACGTACATATCTCATTGCTGCGGGTCTGGAGCAGGCTATCCACTATCTGAGGGAACTAAGATTTACGGGTGAGTATTTGAAATACCTGAAGGACCTTCCGGCTTTCAAGGACGTGAGCAGGGGATTCTTTGATTACCTTCGCAATTTTCGTTTCAGCGGAGGTGTCTATGCCGTTCCTGAAGGTACAATTATCTTTAGCAATGAACCCATTATAAGGATAACAGCCTCACTGATTGAGGCACAGATAATTGAGACGTATCTTCTCTCAATGATAAATTATCAGACACTTATTGCTTCCAAGGCGTCAAGGGTAGTACATGCCGCAGGCAGCAGGGAAGTAATTGATTTTGGGACAAGACGAGCACACGGTCCGCAGGCAGGGGTACTGGCGGCAAGGGCATGTTTTATTGGTGGCTGTACAGGGACCTCCAATGTTCTCGCAGCTTACGAGCTGGGGATACCTTCCATCGGTACTGTAGCCCATTCATGGGTTATGGCCTATGATGACGAATATGAATCTTATGAAGATTTTCACAAGGTTTTTCCTGATAACACAATCCTCTTAATTGATACATACGATACAATCAAGGGTGCAAAGTTGGCCACTAAGATTGGAAAGAAACTGAAGGGTGTCAGGCTGGACAGTGGCAACATCACGCTTTTAAGTAAAAGGGTAAGGAAAATTTTTGACGATGCAGGTCTCCGGCATGTAAAGATTACTGCAAGCGGTGATTTGAATGAGTACAAGATATCTCGGATGCTCGATAAAGGTGCATGTATCGATTCCTTTGGTGTGGGTACAGAGATGGTTACCTCAAAAGACAACCCGACACTCGGCGGTGTTTATAAACTGGTAGAGCAGGAAAAAGAAGGCAGGTCCATGCCAAAAATGAAATTCAGTAAAGACAAGTCAACATGTCCGGCAAAGAAACAGGTTTACCGATTTCTAAATAATAAAGGAATGTTTAAAAAAGATATAATTGGCCTGGTAGATGAAGAGTTTGATACTAAGTCCCTTTTGTTGCCTGTTATGAAAAAAGGTAAACTCTTACATAAAATACCAACCGTTCAGCAAATACAGAAAACAGCGAGAAAAAATATCTCTAAATTACCGGGCAGATTTAAGGCTTTAAATTGTAAAGCTGCATATCCGGTGACGATTAGTAAAAAATTAAGACAGGTTAGAGATAAGACAAAGAGAAGCTTAGGTGTTAAGTGAAGATAATAAATAGTGATACTGGTGGCCTTTGGTGTTGACATTGATTATTACTTAGCTTTTCTTTTTACTAAGGAGGTGTAGTCCGCATTCCTTCTGATCATCTTTGAGCTGATGGTTAAACCATCTCCAACGTCCGGCGCGACGCGTTTCGTGAGCACCAATGGGTGTTGTGCAGATAATGCATCCAAGCGAGGAATAGTGCCATCCATCCCTTTCTATCTCCAGCAATTTATGTACGGGCACATTATGGGCTTTGATGTAATCCTTTACATCTTCTTCTGTCCATGCAATCAAAGGAGTCACTTTGAGCAGGGGACGTTCCTTTCCGTCCTGTTGCGTGTGTTGAATAATTTCGATTCGCTTTATTTGAGACCTGGCGTCTGATTGGTCTGCCCGTAAACCTGTAATCCAGGCATCCAGGGTGTCCAGAACCTTATTGTTTGGATCCACTTTGCGTATCTTGCAGCAATATTCTTGTTTTGCCTTGCTGTCAAAAAAGATCATTTCTCCATGTTCACGAACCATCTTATTTACTGCTTCAAAATCAGGCACTGCCTTTTCAATATTGATGTTATACTTCTTCTCCAGTTCGTGGATAAGTTCATATGTTTCCGGAAAAAGCCGCAAGGTATCCACGGTGTAAACACGGGGTTTGGAAATGCCGGCCCGAATTACCATGTCGATTAAGGCCACACCCGTCCACTGTCCGCTGGTACCTATAGCGGCGCGTTCGCCGAACATGCGAAACAACTCCGCCATTAATTTACCCGGATCCTGGATTTCTTCTAACTTGTGTACAAGTTCCTGATCAATCTTTATGGTTTCGCTCATTGTCATATTAATATCTTATCAGGTTTATACGATAATTGCCAAATTTTATTGATTTCTGTAACGAATTGTACTATTAAATGCTTATATCAATTAAGTGTAAATATATAGGGATTAATTTATGAAGATTTGCCTGGCTCAGATAAATCCAACTGTGGGTGACTTTGAACAGAATGTAAAGAAGATATGCAGGTTCATAAATACTGCGAAGAAGAGGGCTGATCTGATCGTATTTCCTGAGATGTGTATTGTAGGTTATCCGCCAAAGGACTTGCTGGAACTTTCAGGATTCGTAGACAGTAATCTAAAGGCATTGGAAGAGGTAAAGAAGAACGTTACAGGTATTTCAGCTATTGTGGGTTTTGTCGACAGGAATGTGGGCCATCGTGGCAAAAATTTGTATAATGCAGCCGCATACATAAATAATAAGGAAATAATATCCAGGCATTATAAGTCTTTACTGCCTACATATGACGTATTCGATGAGGACAGATACTTTGAGCCAGCTCATAGTATTTCTTTAGCAAAGATATCCGGCAGAAGATCTGGTATTTCTATTTGTGAGGATGCCTGGGGTGCAAATGTGGTTTGGCCGGGAAAGATTCATCACAAGGACCCTGTTGAAAGTATGGTAAGGCAGGGGGCAGAGATTATTATAAATATTTCAGCTTCACCCTTTACTATTGGTAAACAGGATGAAAGGTTGAAGATGCTGACAAGCCATGCAAAAAAGTACAATGTGCCAATTGTCTTTGTGAATCAGATTGGAGGCAATGACGATTTGGTATTTGATGGAAACAGCCTGGTAATTAATAAAAAAGGGGTTATTGTAGATAAGGCTTTAAGTTTTGAAGAAGATTTATTAATGGTTGAGTTCAAAGGTCCGGACATAAGTGCAGGAGGCAGTAAGCCGAGCTCGGTTGGAAAGAGAACTCAAGCCGGCGCTGATGAAGGCGAGATTGAATCGGTCTATGATGCATTAGTCCTGGGCACACGGGACTATGTAAGAAAATGTGGATTCAAAAAGGCCGTAATAGGCCTGAGTGGTGGAATAGATTCTGCCGTCACTGCTGTAATTGCAGCCAGGGCGCTTGGTAAAGGTAAAGTACTTGGAGTTACAATGCCGTCAGGCTTTTCATCCAAAGGTAGTGTTAAGGATTCAAAGGCGCTTGCCAAAAGACTTGGAATAGCTTTTGAAAATATCCCTATAAAGTCTGTCTATAATGCGTATACAAGGACCTTGAGTGATATGTTTACAGGGCTTCCATTTGATGTAACAGAAGAAAATCTGCAGGCAAGGATAAGGGGTAAAATACTTATGGCAATCTCAAATAAATATGGATACCTTGTGTTGACAACCGGTAATAAATCAGAGCTTGCAGTTGGTTACTGTACTCTATATGGTGATATGTGTGGTGGGCTGGCGGTTATATCCGATATTCCAAAGACCATGGTTTATGATATTGCTGAATACATCAATCGGAAAAAAGAGATAATTCCCATTGATACTATTGAGAAACCGCCATCAGCCGAATTGCGACCGGACCAGAAAGATCAGGATTCATTACCTCCATACGATATCCTGGATGGCGTACTGAGGGCGTATGTTGAGGAATCAAAGGATATAGATGATATTGTAGGGATAGGTTTTAATGAAACGCTTGTAAAAGATATTATTAAAAAGGTCGATACAAATGAGTATAAGAGAAAGCAGGCGGCTCCGGGGCTCAAGGTAACCTCAAAAGCATTTGGGACAGGCAGAAGGATGCCTCTTGCACAGCGATATACAAGATAGTAATATACTGAATAATTCCCGCCTAACAGACCGGCGGGCAGGGAAGAATTAAGAGATGAGGAGTTAAAAGGACTGTTTTTTTGGTAAGGGGACAATGAATATACCAGGACAAGATGAGAAGATGGCAAATCCTCCATGGGGTATGTGGGAGGTGTTGCTGGACGAACCTGCTTATAAAGTAAAGAGGATAACCGTGTTACCGGGGAAAAGGCTGAGTTACCAGAAACACTTCAGGAGAAGAGAACACTGGATGGTGGTTGAGGGAAAGGGTGTGGTGACCATTGATGGTAAGGATAATCACATAGAGAAAGGGGACACCATAGATATACCTCAGGAGGCCGCACATCGTATGGCCAATACTGGTGATGGTGATCTGACGTTTATAGAGATACAGCAGGGTGAGTATTTTGGAGAGGATGATATTATACGTCTGGAAGACGATTACGGAAGAGTATAAGTAAGAATGAAACATGAAGCACTGTTTTATAATTCAGAGGACGATAAAAAGGTTAGTTGCTACCTGTGTCCGCATAGATGTGTGATTGTAGACGGTAAATTAGGTTACTGTGGGGTAAGAAAGAACATTGATGGCAAACTCTATTCCATGATTTATGGCAGGATATCGTCTGCATGTGCAGATGCAATCGAAAAGAAACCCTTATACCATTTTCATCCCGGTAGCTACACATTTTCAATAGGTTCTCTTGGTTGTAATATGCGTTGTAGTCATTGTCAGAATTGGCAAATAGCTCATTCCCGTGCTGATAATGGAGGCAGAGATACATCCTATATTTCTCCGGATGAACTGGTGAACCTTTCGTTGGAGAATAAGTGTAGTGGGATTTCATGGACTTATAATGAACCAACAATCTGGATAGAGTATGCAATTGATGGTGCAAGATTAGCAAAGAAGAAAGGGCAATACACAGTCTTTGTAACAAACGGCTATATTGAACCGGAAGCATTAGATGCAATCGGACCGTATTTAGATGCTTACAGAGTTGACATAAAGGGTTTTGACAGTTACGGAAAAGATGATGTGCCAGAGACAGAAATTGAAGTGAGTGAGGAACTTCAGGACTCCAGGCATTGTTTCTATAGAGAAGTTGCAAACGTAAAGAGTGTAAAGCCGATCTTAGATGCCGCAATCAGAGCAAAGTCAAAGTGGGACATGCATGTGGAGATAATAACCAACGTTGTACCGGGTTATAATGATGACTTTGAAGAGTTGCATGAAATTGCCGGATGGATAGTGCAGAATCTTGGAGACGAGACACCATGGCATATAAGCAGGTTTCATCCATATCTTGATCTGTCACATGTACCGTCAACCCCGATCGCTACTTTAGAGACTGCAAGAAAGATAGGAGTTGAAGAAGGACTTAAGTATGTTTATACGGGGAATGTTCCCGGGCATAAGTGGGAAAATACTTATTGTCATAGTTGTGGGGAAATGCTGATTGAAAGGGTTGGCTTTGGCGTTAAGACATTTGAAATAAAGGATGGAATGTGTACAAGGTGTGGTGCCAATATTCCAATTGTTGGAGGCTTTGGATAGGTAACAGTTCAGCTTGCCACACCCGCCAAACTACACCGTCGGGCAGGGAGTGTAAAGTGAACTAAAGTGTTTAAAATTAAATAAATTGTTTACTACGCTTAGCGTGGTTTCCGCAACTTTAGCTCACTTTAGGCACTTTAAACTTCAAATTTATTATGAGGAATTAGAGGATTTATGTATGCCTAAAAAACGATCTATAATAACGTTAATAACTGATTTTGGTTTACAGGATGGATATGCGGGTGTGATGAAGGGTGTAATTACTAATATCAACCCATCAGCAAACGTAATTGATATTAGCCACAACATTGAACCCCAGAATGTATTTCAAGCTGCTTATGCCCTTAGCAGTTCATATACTTATTTTCCAAAGGGGACTATCCACGTAGTTGTCGTTGATCCCGGGGTAGGAAGTGACAGGAAAATTCTTTGTTTAAAGACTGAGGATTACTTATTCCTTGCACCTGACAATGGAGTACTCTCGTTTATTGTTGCAAATGAGGAATCTCCGTCAATCAGAGAGGTTACTAACAGTGAATTATTCCTGCCGGAAGTCAGTAATACATTTCACGGACGCGATATATTTGCACCTGTAGCAGCGCATATCTCCAAAGGAATTGATCGCAAGGACCTGGGTAAGCGGGTTGATAAGATTAATGAAATTGATCTGCCAAAGCCGATACGTTCACCGGATGGGGTGTTAACGGCCGAAATTATATATATAGATGGTTTTGGCAATCTTATTACCAATGTCAATAAAGAAGTTATCGACAGGATGAAGATCAATGCTGAAAGAGTGGCAATTACAATGGGCAGGAAAAGGATTAACGGAATATGTAAATCGTATTCGGATGTAGGAGCAAATGAAGCATTGGCAATATTTGGAAGCTCTGGATATTTAGAAATATCAATAAATCGTGGCAGCGCCAGGGATGTATTAGATTTAAAAAAGGGCGATAAATTGGATTTAGGAAATTAAGAATAATTGATTTATGGAAAAAGGCGTATTCGTTACGGGTATTGATACAGGTGTTGGCAAGACCGTCATTGCCGGTGCAATAGCTGCTGCGATAAAAGCTCATGGCCTGGATGTAGGTGTCATGAAACCTGTTGCTACAGGCGCAAAGGAAATAGATGGAGAACTTGTCTCTGATGATGCCGTATATCTTAAAAAAATAATCGACAGCACTGATGATGATGATCTTGTGAATCCCATTCGTCTTAAGCCCGCATTAGCGCCAACGATGGCAGCATCGAAGACTGGCGTTCCTATCGACATGGAGAAAATATGGGAAGCGTACAGGGAACTTACAGACAGACATGGTTTTGTTGTTGTTGAAGGAATTGGCGGCCTCATGGTTCCAATTGATGGCAATACGCTTGTTGCTGACATGGCACTGAAGATGGACCTGGCACTTGTAATAGTGAGTAAACATTATCTGGGGGCAATAAACCATACCCTATTGACGTTAGAATATGCCAAGAGCAGGAATCTTAGAATAAAGGGGATAATATTTAATATGTTGAAAAATGGAGAGGATTTTGTCGGGGAAATAGGTAGATTTTCCTCAACTCCGGTTCTCGGGGCTCTTCCGTTTAATGAAAATGTGTGTGTTGAGACGTGTCTGTATGGTGACATTGTAGAACACTTTCGTAAAGAAATAAACATATCAAAGATAATGAGAAAAGAGACTTAGGTGATTTTCAACGTAAATAAAATAATAGAGTAAAACATAATTGACATTTTTTTGAGTTCCTGATAACATGTTTAGCTCAAAACAACTTAACTCGTATAGACATTTACAGTGATTTGTCTCCGGCAGACAAACGCCTTTCCGATTTAGTGTATCATATCAGCAAGCTACAGGGTAAAAGATTACGTCCGGCATTGCTTTTACTATCAGGCCAATGTTCAGGTGGTTTAATCCCGCAACATATTGATTTGGCAGTAGTTGTAGAGCTCATACATACGGCAACCCTTGTACACGATGATATTATTGATGAAGCAGTGGTAAGAAGGCACATCGAGACGATGAACATAAAATGGGGGAGTAAGATATCTATCCTGTTTGGTGATTATCTCTTTTCACGGGCCTATACCATACTTTCCGCCCTCGATTCCCAAGTGTCAACACTCATAATGTCCCAGACCATAAACATCCTGTGTGAAGGTGAAATGGTCCAGCTCTTAAGATGCTATGATACCGAGGTGACAGAATCAGAATATTTAAGTATTATCGAACGCAAAACAGCATCTCTATGTGCCGCCAGTTGTAAATTAGGGGCTATTTCCTCGGGAGCAAATAAATGGCAGACTGAGGCGCTTACAAATTATGGTTCGAAGATTGGAATGGCATTCCAGATAATAGATGATTGTCTGGATGTTATGGGCAAAGAGGAAGAAATGGGCAAACCGGTGAACCTGGATGCCCAGATCGGAAAACTTACACTGCCGTTTATCAGGCTGGTAGATAAACTCCCGACAGACCGCAGAAAGAGTACACTTGAACTTATCTTCCAGAACAACAGCAAAGACTCAAAAGCCGCGATAGCTGACCTGCTTGCAGAACATGATGCCGTGGACTACGCATACGACACCGCAAAACGGCTGATAAAGGATGCACAGGAAAATCTCTCCGTCATTCCGGACTCGGTTTACAAAACCTCACTCCTGGAACTAGGCGACTATGTTGTTAGTCGAGACAGGTAAAAGGGGTCTGGCCTGCCCATTTGACAGAAATTCTTCTGCCTCTCTAATTCTTTTATCAAATTGATTATTTTTCCTTCTTCTCTCTTCTAATCTTCTTACAATGTGACTTATCCCCGATACTCCTAAATTTCCATAATCTGATCCGAGTTCTTTTAATGTCTTATCACTGTATTTTCTCAGAAGGTATATTTCAATATTTCTGGTTAAGCTGTCTTCTTCTCCAAATATCTTTCTTAAGGAGAACTTAATCCTGCTAGGATCAAGCTTTTTCAATTTCTTTATTTCAGCAATCTCACGGTTGTCGTCTCTGATTGCAATCGAACTTTTAATTACGTTGGTAGCCATTAATGTTCCATGTTTTGTGAAAACATGCGGCAAATACCCGCCCAGGTTCCTTTTTGTTGGTATCGCATTTTGCGATACCAACATATTTGCTTCATCCTTCATTAATTGAAACGTGAAATCTTCCGGAAATCGCTCACTGTTTCTCTTTACTTGTTCTCTTAATCTAATGGTTTTTACGCCATACAGTAACGCTAAATCCCTGTCAAGTATCACCTTTTTGCCCCTGATGAGCAGTATCTTACCTTCTATTGTTTCCTCTGGTATTAGACTGATTTCTGATTTTTTCATATTTCAAATTCATCTTTTATCTGTGTAATGCGGGGACAATCCGTGTCGATCCGTGGCAAAAAGATTCTTTTTTTATATCAACTTGATCCTTACTTAATTGTCCGGTAAATAAAAAAAGCCTTACTGCTCCCCGGACAAACAGCGCCGAGGACAAGAAGATGTTCACGTTAAACATCTCCATCAGTAAGGCTCAACTCCCTTATATGCACCTCCTTGTAGATTCCAGGAATTTTCATTATTCCTCTTCTGTACCATCCTGGTACATTTGTAAACTCTTCCTAAGCATCGGAATAATATCCTAATTAATCATTTACTAGGCAAAAGTCAACAGGGTAAGAATGGGTACAAAACAGGTATATATTATGCTTGGTGTCTGCAGAAAACGCGTTGCTTAACGCTCCCCGCCTGCCCGCCAGTTTGTTAGGCGGGGACAAAAAGCGCCCCCGCCCGTACCGAACGGTACGTTCGGGCGGGGAGGACAAGCAAAAGGCATGAATTGACACTAATGACGAATGACCATCTCTTTAGCCCCCTATATAATACGCAAGGTATGTTTCCTAACCTCTGTATTCGATTATACTTCTATTAAAATAGTTTGACATGCCGTAAAAAATAGATTAAGTTTTAGCAGATTATATTTATTATTGAGATACAAAGTGGAGGCGATTCAAAATGTTTAGTATTCCAATTGGGTGGTTTGGTATTCCTGGTGGTTTTGAATGGATTATAATACTGGTTATAGCTCTGTTAATCTTTGGCAAAAGGCTTCCGAGTACAATGAGATCCATTGGGAAGGGATTTGTAGAGTTTAAAAAGGGCCTGAAAGGCGTCAAGGATGAGGTTGACGAGGTAGAAGGAGATATTAAAAATATTGATGATAAAGATGTAGATGTGAAGTAAATGCTATTTGTTAATTCAGAAATTCTTTAATCACTCAATTGACCTGCTCCCCAAAAACTGATCCAGTTGTAAAGTTAGTATTTCGTTATATAATTGGATTAAGAAAGGGGAAAACACATGCCACAAAAGCGATACAAACCTGAAGAAATAATTCATAAGCTT
>Ga0208638_1002046_pt1 | contig 10279 bp, 9 predicted proteins | sample ETNtaG_34_FD_185753 | JGI IMG/M metagenome (GOLD analysis project Ga0208638, IMG submission 185753) | Marine microbial and viral communities from oxygen minimum zone, Eastern Pacific Ocean - ETNP201306SV51 (SPAdes) (version 2) | ecosystem: Environmental > Aquatic > Marine > Oceanic ...
CCCTGAGGATTTCCAAAGGACAGGACATTGCCGGCGCCTGCGGGCAGTTGGTGGTTCAGGAACAGATTCCTGCCTGAATCGGTCCGGAATTTTCAGGGAAAATCAGGCTGGAACTCAGCTGTTTTTCTGTTCGAGCTTGCGGACACGGTCGAAAAGCTCCCCGAGGCGGTTGATCAGGGACTGGACCTTGCGCCATTCACTGAGCGGCCGGGAAGGCATTCCGGCCAGGATTTCATCGTTTTTGGTGTTGGCAGTGATCACTGCTCGAGCAGCGAGGGTCACGTTGGAGCCGACGCGGACGTTGTCACGAATTCCGGTCTGACCGCCAAGGATCAGATGGTCTCCGGCCTGGACACTCCCGCCGATCGCCGTCTGGGCCGAAATCAGAGCCTGCTTTCCGATGCTGACGTTGTGGGCGACCTGGACCTGGTTGTCGATTTTGCTGCCGCGTCCAATCACGGTTCTGGTGAACCGTGCACGGTCGATGGTCGTACCTGCCCCGATTTCCACATCATCTTCAAGCACGACGATGCCAACCTGGGGGATTTTGAGGTTGTTGCCTTCACGCTGGTAATAGCCATGTCCATCGGCGCCGATGACGGCATTGGACTGGACGATCACCCGATTACCCAGAAGGCACCGGTCCTGGATCACTGCGTTGGGGTAGATTTCACAGTCACTGCCAATTTGGGCTTGATCGAGTATCACCACTCCGGCGTGGATACGGGTTCGCTCCCCAATCTTCACTCCAGTTCCGATAACCGCATGGGGGCCGACACTGACTTCCTGGCCCAGCTCAGCATCTTCTGCGACGATTGCACTTGGATGAATTCCAGTGGCTGGATTCAGGAGGGGATGCAGCAGGCGTGTCGCCTGGACATGCAGATCGAGGGGATCCTCGGTGAAGATGAGGTTTCCTTTTTTCGGCTCGTAGTCCTTCGGGACGATCAGTGCGATTCCCTCACCGATCTCCTGCTTGGGTGCATTTTTCAGGCTGCGGTCCAATTCTGCAGGAACCGGAACATTGCCAAGTCCTCCACGCCCGGTGACATACGCCAACCCTCCTGGCTGGAGAGAATCCAGCCCGCAGGAATGGGTCAGCATCAAGCCGTCCTGGCCCTGGTATTCTGCTCCTAATTGGCCAGCTAATTCCTTGAGCGGGATTCCTGGGTTCTTTTTCTTCAAAAAGGCTCCATCACGATTTCGTTGTCCAACGGCCTGACCTTGACCCGGGTTTCGGCCGGCATTGCAGGAGAATGAGGATCAATCCAGATCAGGGCATTCGCCTCGACCAGGGAGGAAATGCTGTGAGACCCCTGAAAAGGAAGGGGACGCACCCGATACTCTTTCCCCTGGGCATTGAGTTGTCCACGCATCAGGTGCAGACGGCTGATGCCTGGAGGCATGGCTTCGGAAAGACGTGCTTCGACCCAGTCCTTTTCCAACAGGCGGCATCCGCGCATTCGCCTCAAGGCAGGCAGGGTGAATTCCATGAAAATAACATAAGAGGACGCAGGATTGCCAGGAAGCCCAAAAATCAGGGATTTGCCGAGTTTTCCAAAATAAAGAGGTTTTCCCGGTTTCACACTGACCTTCCAGAAAATTTCCTGCACTCCAAGTTCTTTGAGCAGGGGTTTGGCAAAATCATGATCTCCAACCGACATTCCTCCGGAAATGAGAATCACATCCGAATCCATAGCCGCTTGGAACTCTGATTTGAGCTGCTGAGGGTCGTCTGGAACCATCAGTACCCGGTTTACATCACAACCGGCATCACGGACCAGGCCTTCCAGCATGAAGCGGTTCGATTCACGGATCTGTCCCGGTTCAAGCTTCTGATCCACATCCACCAGTTCATTGCCGGTGGAAATGATGCTCACGGCCGGTTTACGGAAAACAGGGACCTGGGCATGACCGAAGGTTGCCAGCAAAGCTAATTGTGCTGCTCCGATTTCAATCCCGGTCGGAAGCATCGTCTTACCCTCGGCAATGTCCTCTCCCTGGAAGCGGACATTTTCCTGAAAAGAAACTGGTTGATGGAATTCGACCGTTTCTCCATCCAATGTCACGTCTTCTTTCATCACAACGGAATCTGCTGAATCCGGAACCGGCGCGCCGGTGGCAATTTGAACACAGCATCCGGGAGTCAACTCGATCATCTCGGTGATCCCGGCATAGAGGTAGCCGAGATTCTTGAGGCGAATTTTGGAGGAGTTGCTGCATTGTTCCAGATCCGAACTGAGTACGGCATAGCCGTCCACGGCCGAATTGTTGAACAGGGGCATCGGGTGTGATGCCACGATTTCGCTGGCCAGTGCGTAACCACGGCTTTGACTCAGCGATCGTTCTTCGATCTCGAGAGGCTGTACATTCTCAAGGATCAGTTGTTTGCCGCTTTCGTAACTGAGCATGAATTCGATCAGGATTCAGCGACGGTTGGTTTCCAGGTAAAGGCCGACCTGATTACGTGCCTCAGGACTTCCAACCCATGTTTCAAAACCGGATTGGTTCAGTTCCTCAATCAGGTCCTTCCACTCCTGATCATCCCATGTACTATGTTTGCGAAGCCAACTGTTGAGCTCTCGCTTTGGAAAACGGATTTTCTTTTTGTTTGTCATCATTGCGAAGTGTTAAAAAGGTTCTTCTCTCTAAGGGTAAACTTAACATTTTACTGAATTCTTCAAAATGGAAAAGCCCCTGCTTTGATTTTCATTGTGAGAGAGCTTGGTTGTGCTCTCTTTTTCCAAATGGTAAAATAGATCCACTTGATACCTTACACTGCAAACACAATATGGAAGAACGTCCTTCTCAGGTCATCGAGGAATACCTTCTGGTGCTTTACAAACTCCATAGAAACGGAGAAAAGGCAAAAGCGGTCACTTTGGCCAACAAGCTCGAAACCAGTGCTCCGACCGTTCATGCGACGGTGGGCCGGATGCAGAGAGATGGGCTGATCAAAGTCAACCGTGCCAAAGAAATCCTGATGACCCAACTGGGAATCGAAATGGCAGAAAGCATTGCCTACCGCCATAATCTTGCAGAAGATTTTCTCTGCAACACCCTGGGTATTCCCTGGTATGAAGTCCACAAACACGCCCATCAACTCGAACATGCGATGACTCCGCTGGTGGTAGAAAAACTGGCTGAATTTCTGGGCAAGCCCGAGTTCTGTCCCCATGGAACTCCGATGCCCGGACTGTCTCTGCCTGGTGACAGCTTTACCCTGGATCAGGCAGAAACTGGAGCTCAGGTCGAAGTGGCGATGATCGGTGAGGATCTGGAAGATTCGGTGGAACTGATGCGTGTGCTCCAGCAACAGCAAATGATGCCCGGCCAGAAACATACCATCCTGGAACGGTCTGAAGTGATGCAGTCCATTACCCTCGACAACGAAAGTGGACAGTCGGTGCTTCCGATGCATGTGGCAGAAAAAATCATCGTCATTCCTAGTGCCCCTCAGGCTTGAGGGGTTTGACTTTTCTTCCTTTTACAGGCAATTTAGTACTGTTTAATTTGTAAATTAGCTTCTACTAAATCAACCTGCCGCGGTTTTCACCCTTTTTCTCATCCTGTGAGGATTCTCTCGTCGAATTTCTTTGCTCTGCTTTTGGTAGGCGTTTTTGCTGTTCCTGCCTTGAGCCTTTTCCTGATGGCTCTTGATGCTGAAACGGAGATTTGGGCTCACCTGAGTTCAACAGTGTTTCCGGTTTATTTGCGTAATAGTCTGCTGCTTCTGGTTGGTGTGGGGGCCGGTACTCTGATGCTGGGAGTAGTCAGCGGTTTTCTGACTGCACTCTTCGAATTTCCAGGAAGGCGTTGGCTGGAGTGGATGTTGATGCTGCCGATGGCGATGCCGGCTTATATTCTGGCAATGGTCTACCTGGAACTGCTTGAGTATTCAGGAACGCTGCAATCCGCATTGCGTGATTTTTTTAGCTGGAAGACTCCTGCCGATTACTGGTTTCCAGAGATTGCATCGATCGGAGGGGCAGTGTTGATGCTAAGTCTGGTGCTTTATCCTTATGTCTATCTGCTTTCCCGAAATGCCTTTCAACAGCAGTCGCCTGTATTTACCGAAGCAGGAAGGCTCCTTGGGGACCGCACGCGTTATGGTTTGTGGAAGATTGCTTTGCCCATGGCACGTCCCGCAGTGGCAGTTGGGGTCAGCCTGGCATTGATGGAAGCCCTGGCGGATTTTGGCACGGTTCAGCTTTTTTCGGTGCCTACCTTCACGACCGGGATCTATCACATCTGGTTTGGCACTGCCAATGCTCCCGCAGCGGCTCAGCTTTCACTCTCGTTATTGGGGTTTGTGGGATTGCTGATTGCACTGGAACGTTTTTCCAGGAGACAGCAGCGTTTTCACGGGAAAGCCTCAAGTCTCAGGCGCTCCGAACGCAGACCCTTGCCGAATCGTTATGTGCCATTGGCTCAGTTTTTCTGTCTCCTTCCGGTTTTTTTGGGGTTTTTCCTTCCGGGGTGGATGCTGCTCCATTGGAGCTGGCAGAGTTTTTCCAGTTGGAATGCAGGACGTTTTATCAGTGATGCCTCCAACAGTCTGCTGCTGGCCGGGATAACGTCTCTTCTTGCCCTTGCCGTGGCCATGCTTCTTAATTTTGGCATCCGACTGCCGAATCGAAAAATGTTGAAAGGCGCTTCCAGGCTGGCCAGTCTGGGGTATGCTTTTCCAGGTCCGGTGATTGCCTTGGGTGTGTTGATGCCATTGTCCTGGTTCGATCAGCATTTCAATCAATGGTTGAATGCAGAGGGACAAACGGGAACTTACTGGCTCAGCGGGACTATTTTTGTTTTGATCTATGCCTACCTCATCCGGTTCCTGGCCCTGGCTCAGGGTTCAGTGGAAAGTGGAATGGCCTCCATCACTCCGCAAATCGAAGATTCCGGAAGGATGTTGGGCAGCCCGCAAGGCAAGGTCCTGCGTGATCTCTACCTCCCGATGCTGCGTGGAAGCCTCTGGACCGGGGGGCTTCTGGTATTCGTAGATGTGATGAAGGAACTACCGGCAACACTGATGCTTCAGCCTTTCAACACCAGCACACTGGCGACCCGGGCTTTTGCTTATGCATCCGAGGAAATGCTGAAGGAAGCAGCTCCCTGGTGCCTGGCCATCGTGATGACCGGTTTGCTTCCTGTGATTATGCTCAACCGTAAATTACGTTCCAGTGCAATCCCGGTCGACACTTCTCACCGATTGATGCCTGTACCGCCGGAATCCCAACTTCAGCCTGCATGATGACAAAAACGGATCCTCCACTCATCGAATGCACGGGATTGGGTAAGTCCTATGAGACCATAGAGGCGGTTTCCGAGCTGGGATTCGAATTGGAAGAATCCGAATCGGCTTCGATCCTAGGCCCTTCAGGATGCGGGAAATCAACCCTGCTCAGATTGATTGCAGGTCTGGATGTTCCAGACCGTGGCTGTGTCTCTCTTTATGGAAAGGAAATCAGCACCCCTCAAAGGATGCTTCCCCCAGAAAAACGTCGTTTCGGCATGGTATTCCAGGACTTTGCCCTCTTTCCCCACATGAGCGTAGGGGCCAACATCGCCTATGGAGTACGTGGTTCGAAGGCTGAAAAAAAGAAAAGGGTGGGAGAATTACTGGATCTGATCAGCATGCCTCACCTTGCCGGCCAGATGCCCCACCAGCTCAGTGGAGGGGAACAGCAGCGGGTTGCAGTGGCACGTTCCCTTGCTCCACGTCCAAGGCTGATCCTGCTGGATGAGCCTTTCAGCAACCTCGATTATCAGCTTCGCGTGCAGTTACGCCGTGACATCCGGGATATCCTCCGTCAGCAGGGAGTTGCTTCGCTGCTTGTCACCCACGATCAGAATGAAGCGATCACCTTTTCGGAGAGAATGTTGTTGATGAATCGTGGAAGACTGGTTCAGAACGGCAAACCTTCGGAAATCTACCGATATCCTAAAACCCTTTGGGCGGCCCGTTTCGTCGGTGAGGCCAATCAGCTCAAAGTGCATCATGTTGAAGGAAACAGCCAAACCCCACTCGGCATTTTACATTTTGCAAAAATTTCTTCAGACGCTGCAGCATCGATGATGATCCGTCCTGAAGAGATTCATTTGCAGCCTCCAGAAAAAGGATTTCCCGGAGGGAGTATTGTTTCCATCGAGTTTGCAGGACCTGTTCAGAATCTCGTGGTCCGTCTGGACAGTGGAGAAGATTTGCGGGTTGCCACCAGTCCAAAGCGGATCTGGACGGAAGGAGAAAGCGTTTCGGTTGTTCCAGAGCATTTTCAATGTTATGACGATTCCGGGGAACGTTTGGATGATGAAGCTGATTTGACCCCTCCGACATGACCTTGCTGAAAAGTTTTTCACCTCCTCTGAACTAGCATGCGCATCCAGGAAATCCGGGTTCGAAAAGCCGGGATCCAGTCTTCGATCCGAAACGCGTTCATTTCCTTTTCGGAAATGACCCTCTCCGTGGTCAGAATTCGGATCGACCCGGGAGGGAAACCCGTAGAGGGCTTTGGCTTTTGTTCCAATGGGCGTTATGCGCAGAATGAAATCATTGAGCAGCGTTTTGCCCCAAGAATCTTGTCCTGTCCTCCGGAAAGTCTGCTTGATGAAGCAGGGCTGCCGGATCCCTTCAAAATCTGGGGAGCTTTCATGCAGAATGAGAAGCCTGGAGGTCATGGAGACAGGGCGGTTGCTGCAGGGGCATTGGACATGGCCGTCTGGGATGCGGTGTCGAAACTGGCTGAAAAGCCACTTTGGCAACTGCTTTCGGAACGTTTCAATGCGGGGCATGCGGATTCAGAAGTGCTCGTCTATCCCGGAGGGGGATACTACTATCCGGGTAAGGAAGTATCCGGGCTCCAGGATGAATTCAGAGGATACCTCAATCAGGGATATCGTCACCTCAAAATGAAAATCGGAGGTGAAGATCTCGCCACCGACATGCGTCGCATCGAAGGGGCATTCAAGGTCATGGAAGGTCCCAGTTTCCTTGCGGTAGATGCCAATGCCCGTTTCGATCTGGAAACGGCTCTCGCGTATGGACGCGAAATGGAACCCCTCGATCTTTTCTGGTACGAAGAACCTTTGGATCCTGAGGATTTTCTGGGACATTCACTTCTGGCAGAAAACTACCTCCCCTCCCTGGCCACCGGAGAAAACCTCTTTTCCCGGCAAGAGTTGTTGAACCTGCTGAGGCATGGAGGGTTGCGATCAGACAGGGATTGGATCCAGCTCGATCCGGCACTGGCCTATGGATTGACGGAGTATCTAAGGGTGATTGAAATTCTCGAAAATCATGGCTGGCCGCGTCGAAGACTGATTCCCCACGGAGGCCACCAACTGGCTTTGAATGCGGCTGCCGGACTGCAGCTTGGTGGCTCTGAAAGCTATCCTGGAGTTTTTCAGCCTTTCGGAGGTTTTGCCGACAGCATTCCAATCATCCAGGGGCGTATAAGGTTGCATGATACACCAGGAATCGGGATTGAGTTGAAACCTGAACTCCATTCACGAATCCTGGAATTGATGGAATAGTTCGATCCTCATGTCAGCAATGGGGTTCAATCCATCTCCTTTTCTGAACCTCACTCAAACACACAAAAGGCGAGGTATGAAATTGCAGAAGCTTGAAAAGCTTGAGGAAGACAAAGTTTTAACTCTTATTTGGGAGGATGGTTTCCAATTTCAATTCCATGCCCGTTGCTCCTTTTCCTTCAAAGGTTCGCGTTGGCTCCAGAGGTGTTATTCTGATCACGACGGTTTGCTCTCCCCCCCGGATTTCTTAGGACATTAATTTTGAATCAGGATGAAGGATTGGTAGAAATCATAAATTAATGAATTACCATCCGTGATTTGAATAAGCAGGTCTTCTTGTTCCAAAGATTCGTAATCAAGTCAGATTTGTTTTTTTTCAGCTTCTAGGATAATTTATTAGGTGCCCACATTCAGGCAATCATGGGGATTGCCCGTTAATCGTTCATATACATTCAGGGAAAAGATGTTAAAAAAGATTACACTTTTATTGATGGGATTAGGGTTAGGTATTGTCCATTTCGCATGGGCGGCAGGCGATCCCGAAAAGGGCAAAACATTTTATGCGGTATGTGTTGCCTGTCATGGGCAGGATGGAGCAGGAAACAAGGCGCTTAATGCTCCACGTATTGCTGGTCAGGAAATTTGGTACATCGAACGACAATTGAAAAACTATAAATCAGGCATTCGAGGAGCCAACAACAAAGACATTTATGGCATGCAGATGCGTCCGATGTCGATGACATTGCCGAATGATGAAGCCATCGCAAATGTTTCAGCCTATGTCAATAGTCTGAAAGCCAAACCACCTGTGGCAACTATCCAGGGCGATGTTGGTGCTGGAAAGGCTGCATACATGATCTGCCAGACCTGTCATGGGGCTAAAGGGGAAGGAAACAAGGCATTGAATGCGCCGAAACTGATCGGCCAACAGGATTGGTACATGGTCCGGCAACTCAAAGGCTTCAAGGATGGCCTCAGAGGAACGCATCCTAAAGATGTCTACGGCATGCAGATGCGTCCGATGTCGATGACCCTCACTGATGACAAGGCCATTAATAACGTTGTGAGTTATATTGTCACTTTTAAATAAAATCTGAAACAGGGAGTTTCTAACTCCCTAAGCCCATCTTGTTTCATGGGACTTGATATTTTTGGACGCATTTATCAACCTAGGCCCTTGTCCATATTCTATCATATCTTTTTCTAGTCAAGATTCCTGAATCAGGATCTTCATTTCCTCTTGCGAAGTAACGACGGTTCCTGTTTTTATCATTCCTATATTATGGATGAAGTAATCCCTCCGCAACTACTTCAATTAAAAGGAATTACCAAGGAATTTCCAGGATGCCTGGCAAATGACCGGATCGATCTGGACATTCAGGAAGGTGAAATCCATGCTCTTCTCGGTGAAAACGGTGCAGGCAAAAGCACCTTGGTCAAGATCATTTACGGCGTTTTAAGACCTGACGAGGGAGAACTTTGGTGGAAGGGCAAGCTGACCCAAATCCCACGACCGGCTAACGCCAGGCAGCTTGGAATTGGGATGGTCTTTCAGCATTTTTCTCTTTTTGAGGCGATGACTACGTTGCAGAACGTCGCTCTTGCCCTACCTACTATCAACCTCGATGACTTGCGGGAAAAGCTGGAGCAGACCGCGGAAGCCTATGGTTTGGTTTTGCATCCGGAACATTATGTTCATGACCTTTCCATGGGAGAGCGGCAGAGGATCGAAATTGTCCGTTGTTTGCTGCAAAATCCAAAACTGTTCATTCTGGATGAACCAACTTCCGTTCTGACTCCTCAGGAAACAGAGATACTCTTCCATACCTTGCGAAAAATTGCTTCGGAGGGGCGGGCTGTGCTGTACATCAGCCATAAACTCGAAGAAGTCCGCAGCCTTTGTGACCGTGCAACCATCCTCCGCGGAGGGAAAAAAGTGGATGCCTGCATTCCCTCAGAAGAATCCGCCCACTCATTGGCGGAGAAAATGATCGGCCAGAAAATCGAAATGGTGGAGAAAAAAAGTTCCATCGAAAAATCAGGAATGCAGCTTGAAGTCGAATCACTCCATGCCGACCCCAAACAGCCTCATGGAGTAAAACTCTCGGATCTTCATTTTCACGTTTCCTCAGGGGAGGTGCTGGGAATTGCAGGGATTGCCGGGAATGGTCAGGGAGAACTGATGGGCATTTTGACGGGGGAAACCGGATCTCCAGCAAGCGGAGCGATCAGGATGCTCAGTAAGGAAGTGAACACCCTGAACCCGATACAAAGACGAATGCTGGGCGCGGTCTTTCTGCCTGAGGAAAGGCTGGGACATGCCGCGGTTGCGGAAATGACGCTTTCGGAAAACACTTTTCTAACCTCCGCGGACCAGATGCACTTCGACAAACGCGGTTGGATCAACTGGCCTGCCGTGGCAAACTTTTCTAATCAGATCATTGATGATTTTGATGTACGCACCACCGGGGAAGAGGCCCTGGCAAGCAGCCTATCCGGGGGAAATCTGCAGAAGTTCATTGTTGGCCGGGAAATCCTGCAGCATCCCAAACTTCTCATCATTTCCCAGCCAACCTGGGGTGTGGACGCAGGTGCGGCAGCAGAAATTCACAGGAAAATTCAGGTTTATGCAGAATCCGGTGCGGCGGTATTGCTTATCTCCCAGGATCTTGATGAGATCTTCCTTTTATCACACAGGATTGCGGTCATCTCCCAAGGCACCCTCTCACTCGCTGAAGCGGCCCAT
>Ga0208638_1002053_pt1 | contig 10259 bp, 6 predicted proteins | sample ETNtaG_34_FD_185753 | JGI IMG/M metagenome (GOLD analysis project Ga0208638, IMG submission 185753) | Marine microbial and viral communities from oxygen minimum zone, Eastern Pacific Ocean - ETNP201306SV51 (SPAdes) (version 2) | ecosystem: Environmental > Aquatic > Marine > Oceanic ...
GCTAACTCTTCTGTAATGGATGGAGTTGACAAGGTCTTTGTGTCTGACATGCTGCATCGCCTGGCAAATAGTTATATGGAAAATGGTGACACAGAAAATGCAACGAATGCATATAAGAAGATACTTGGTCTAGAATTGACAGATGAGCCTGTCAAAATCCACTACAAGCTTGGCCAGATATATGCTGATGCAAAGAAAATGGATGAAGCAATAAAAGAGTTTATCAAGGCCAGGGAAGCTAGTCCTCATTCTGAGCCTATAATGTTTTATCTTTCATTGTGTTACGAGGAGTTGGAAGATTACGATAATGCAATTGCTACATTAGAATCTTTTATTGAATATGATCCTGATGTCTGGCTTATGCGCATTAATTTGTCAAATATTTATGATAAGGTAAAACAATATGAGAAAGCAGAGTTAGAGAGAGAAAAGGCCTTTGTAATATTGAAAGAGAGTGTAAACAAAGGAAGTAAAAGCTTGAGGGAGTATACTACGTTAAGCCAAATATACCAGAGGAGGGGTGAAGACAGGGAAGCGATTTATACTCTGAGAACTGCAATCTCGAGTGTAATAAACCAAGATGAAGAGGCGCTGAAGGGAGTTTGTTTTATGCTGGCTAACATATATTATGAGATGAATGATCATAAGCATGTAGTAAATGAATTAGAGAAGGTTTTACAGATAGATCCTGATTACCATCAGGCAAGTAACTTTCTAGGTTATTTCTTTGTTGAAAAAGGCGAACAGTTAGACGAGGCCTTAGGTTTGATAGAAAAGGCTTTAAGTATAGAGCCTGAAAATGGTGCATATCTTGATAGTTTAGGTTGGGCATATTATAAATTGGCAGATGAAGATGACGATGAAAAGATAACGTTAGCATTGCAAAAACTTAACAAGGCATCGGAATATGCTGAAGACCCGGAAATTATGGGACATATTGGAGATGTGTATTATTCTCTCGGTTATTGGGAGAGAGCACAGGGCCAATGGGAGGCAGCCTTAAAGTTATGGGAAAAATCTACAGCAGAGGCATCTCCACTTTTAAAGCATAAAACTGCCCGTGAGATAAAAGCCAGAAAAGTGATTCAGAATAAACTAGAAAAGCTTCAACATCTGATGATGGTTGAGAGTACAATGGAGAGGCTGAAATCAGGTGAAAGGGTTGTTCGTAATCATACTAACTAACAAGAGAAGCTAGTATAAAGAATGGAAGATAGAGAATAATGTCAGGACACTCCAAGTGGTCAACTATAAAACATAAGAAGGGCGCTGCGGATGCAAAGAGGGGGAAGATATTTTCCAAACTTGCAAAAGCCATTACTTCTGCCGCGAGGCAGGGTGGCGGTGACCCTGAAATGAATTTAAAATTGCAGTATGCTATTGATAAAGCGAAATCTGAGAATATGCCCAAGGACAATATTGAACGTGCAGTACTTAAGGGCACAGGAGCATCAAGTGGAGATGCCGTACTTCATGAATGCCTTTATGAAGGCTATGGTCCTGGCGGTGTTGCAATTTTGGTAGAGATATTAACTGACAACAAGAATAGGACTGCAGCAGAAATAAGGAAGATATTTGAAAGATCTGGAGGGAATCTTGGAGAGTCCGGTTGTGTTTCATGGATGTTTCAGAAGAAAGGATTGATAAGTGTCAATATTAACGAGATAGACGAGGATAAGTTGATGACACTTGTCCTTGATGCAGGATGTGAAGATTTGCAAACAATAGATGAAATGTATCGGATTGACTGTGATACAAAGGATTTTAATAATGTTAGAAAGGTGTTACAAGATGAGGGTGTTAATATAGAGTTAGCTGAGATTAGTTGGGTTCCCAGCACTTTTATCGAATTGGATGAAGCAAAGGGCAAAAGCGTTATTTCTCTAATGGAAAAATTGGAGAATCAGGATGATGTTCAAAATGTTTATGCTAATTTTACACTTCCGAAAGACTTGTTAGCCAAATTATAAGTTTCCAGAGAAGCTGAAAACTTATTCAGATTGGCGAGGTTCTTCCTCTGCTACTAAATCATCTTTTTCAGATTTCCCTTCTTTTTCCTCTTTAATGTTTAGTAGCTCAAGGATTTTGTCGGCTTCCAACACTTCCTCTTCTTCAAGCCTCTTGGCAAGGAGATCCAGCTTGCCTCTGTTTTTTTCAATCAGAGACTTGGTTTTAGCGTAAGAGTCTTTGATTATTGTTGATACTTCTGAATCAATCTCTATTGCTGTTTTCTCGCTGAACTCTTTTTCCTGGACCAGGTCATGCCCAAGAAAGACATTTCCCTGTTGTCTTCCGAATGTTTGCGGGCCAAGCGTTTTACTCATTCCAAATTTACATACATAATTTCGAGCTAATTTTGTTACTCTTTCAAGATCGTTTTGTGCGCCGGTAGAGAACTCATTAAAGGCTATTTCTTCAGCAGCACGGCCGGCAAGAAGGACGCATAAAGTAGCTAATAACTCAGATTCTTTGGTTAGATATTTGTCTTCGGTAGGAAGCTGTAATGTATAGCCAAGTGCTGCAGCGCCCCTTGCTATAATCGATACCTTATGTACCGGATCGGTATTAGGCAGTATTGCAGCTACCAATGTATGGCCAGATTCGTGATATGCCACTATGCTCTTTTCCTCATCACTTATTACCCTGCTTTTTCTTTCAGGACCCGCAATAACTCTTTCTATTGATTCTTCAAGTTCCTCCATTTCGACAAATTTCTTATCACGTCGAGCAGCAAGTAACGCCGCCTCATTAATAACATTTGCCAGGTCAGCACCTGAGAAACCGGGAGTCCGTTTTGCTATTGTATTAAGGTTGCCATTCGGTTCTACTTTAACGCCTTTTGCGTGTACCTTTAAGATAGCTTCTCTTCCTACCAGATCAGGTCTGTCTACAGTTACTTGCCTGTCAAATCTCCCCGGGCGAAGCAATGCAAAGTCCAGGACGTCAGGCCTGTTTGTTGCTGCGATGATAATAACGCCGCTATTTGAAGTGAAACCATCCATCTCAGCCAGTAGCTGGTTAAGTGTTTGTTCTCGTTCATCATGGCCACCACCTAAACCTGCGCCACGTTGCCTTCCTACACTATCTAGTTCGTCGATAAATACTATGCAAGGAGCTTTTTGCTTAGCCTGTTCAAACATATCACGTACTCTTGCAGCTCCCATTCCAACAAACATTTCAACAAAATCAGACCCGCTTATTGAGAAAAATGGTACTCCTGATTCACCTGCGACCGCTTTTGCCAGAAGTGTTTTTCCTGTTCCCGGCGGTCCTACAAGTAAAACACCTTTTGGAATCTTGCCGCCAAGTTTCTGGAATTTTTGTGGGTACTTTAAGAATTCTATTATTTCTTGTAGTTCCACCTTAGCTTCTTCGCATCCTGCAACATCGGCAAAAGTAGTTTTCTTTGCATCTTCCTCTGCATATAATTTAATCTTTGCTTTTCCGAATGACATAAAAGGGTTTCCCATTCCGCCAATTCTCTTTGATATGAAAAACCAGGCTATACCGATAATCGCGAATGGGAAAATCCACCACATTAACATATTCCTGAGAAAGTTGTTCTCTACTTCACCCTTGAACTGAACGTTTTTTGCTTCTAATTCATTAACTAATTCGATGTCTTGTACCGGAACAGTTACAAAAGCAACAGGTTTGTTATTTCCAGATGATGGATCTTCATAGTGACCCCTGATTATTTTTTCTCCTATAGAGCAGTCAACTATCTTTCCCTCACTTACATACTCTCTGAATTGGCTGTAAGTGATTTCACCGGCTTTAGGTGACATAAACATCTGTATGATATATAGAACCACAAGAAAAAGGAGAAGATATCCTATAGAGAAACCAGTCTTCTTTGATTTCGGGTTCTTAGATAGATTTCCAGGTGGTTTTTTGTCTGATTTTTTCATTTAATTGCTACTGGAATAAGTGAACATGGTAAAGTCTATAAAAACATATTACGTAAAGACATAATCCCAAATTATATGATAATATCATTATGAAGTCAAAGCAATAAATGTTATTGATGTGTCGTTGATGCTTAAGAACAGCAAAAATTCTTTGTTAGAGAATTTCGGAGGGTCTTAAGGACAGGAAAGATTCTGGCTCTTGCACAAAGGATTCTTTATATAACCTTTTTTCTGTTAAGTGTTCTATAAATAAGAACCAATCTATACCTCCTTTTTAGAAAACCTATGCAGCCTGAACATGTATCTTATCGTTTAAGAAGGTAATAGAGTTTGCCATTAGTATTAAAGTTCTCTGCCTTTTGGAGGGTATATTCTAAACTATTTAATGGTTGTTTTTAATACTGCTTACAAATTTCAAGCGATAAAAGTGTCTTTCATTTGGCAAATAGTTATCAAGAACAAGATATTATTCTGATTCATCCTTCCTCATGCTCTCTGCCCTTACCTGTCTTCATTTCATGGTTTCGGGTTTTCTGATTAAAACTTTTTAAGTAATTTCTTCTTTTTGTATTCATAATCTTCGTCAGTTATGAAACCTTCATCTCTCAATTCCAGATACTCAGCCAGAATCTCTTTAATCTTTTTCCCCTTTTTCCCTTCGTCATTCTTTTCCAGAAGGTCTCTTTTCTTGTGCTCGTAATCTGTATCATTGATAAAACCACCATCTTTTAGTTTGCGAAGCTCATTAAATTTGCTTTTTATACTCTTTTCTTGTTTACTACCTAAAATTGTTGCTTTTCTGGTTTCATAATCTTCATTGTTAATAAGCCCGGTAGTTTCTAATTCCTTCAGTTCCAGGAGTTGATCTTTAATACTCATTCTTGGCTGTGCACCTTTATAATGGCTACCTGAAATAATTTCTCCGGAATCGGTAGTTTTAGGTTCTTCTTGTTTAACACCGGGTGCTACTTTCTTTTCGAGGTCCTCTTTTTTGGCAAAAGCATCTTTTTCAAAATCAATTATTAACCAATTATCATGTCCTTTCTTAAGTCGTTGACCCGAGTGAATGCTTATTTCCCAGGGGGGGTCTTTTTTTATACTAAATGGATCAACAAATGCTGTACTTACAACAGAATCAAATGTTTTGTCCCTGCCCTTGCCCATTATGGCTTCATATTGGATTCTTGAGAAAATAACATTTAATTTATCACCGGAAATAAATAACCCAAATATGGTATACACGTCTGACTTAATAAGCTTTTTCCCCTTTGTGTAATGCGAATTTACCAATATGTACTGCGATGGAGATGCCCTTGTGAAAGCATCTTCTATGTGGGATGTTAATTTCACTAATTCACTTTCATGAAATACATACTGTTCTTTACTCCAACCTTTTAAGCCCTTTTCTTTAAAATAAATGGACGAGAGCACACTTGCCAGCATGTCCTTTTTTAAATATTGTGGATGATCAAGTAATGTCTTTAGGGCTCCTTTTGTACTCTTTAATTCTTCAAGCTTTATGTATGTCTTACCTTGATTAAATACATTGTCAAATGGGTCTTGAACTTGACCCTTCCGGAAAAAAGAATTAGAGTTTGTACAACTAATTGCTCCAGATAAAACAACAAATAACGAAATAAGCCTTATTCTCTTACACCACATTATTATTTCCTAGATTGAGTAATTAAATATAACTGTAGCCGCAGGCTGACCTGCCCACGTTCTTTGTACCATCTTTACTTTATCAGGATCCCTTAATCTTTAGTAATTGCGCCCGCAATTGTAATAGTACCCAAATCAAACATATTACTATTTTATTGAAAAGAAGCAAGATAGTTCATATATTTATTGCCTTTGTAAAATAGACTAAATTTATACAAATCCATCATTTGACTGAGTATACGCCTGTGCGGTATGAAATCCAGTAGATTGTGTATTAACAATGAGGGGGGTTATAACGCTCAAGTAGATACCAAAATCAATAGGAAAGATGAATTCTGTCCTCCACCCGGTTGCCTTTAATGTAAACTCACAAGACCTCATTCGAGCTATCCAGCTTCCTGCATACTGGCAATAATGCTTTGAATGAACTGGCTTCTTATAGAGTCCTTTTTTCTAATATATAGAGCCATTGCTCTATTTACAAGATGCTTCACTTTGTGTACACGTGTAATCATTATCTCACATATGTAACTGTATATGTAGTTATTTATTTATATTGTGGTTGACATGCTGGAGAATTGTGTTATGGTTCCTCCAGATACAAGTAGCGTATACACCCATACGTGTCTTGCCTTGGAGTATGCAGTACTGACTTAAGTTTGCATGGATGCCATATAACGACTGTAGCGGATCCAAATCTTGGCGAAGCTTAATCACTTAATTTTGATGTGACGTTACAAATAACACAGCAAAGTGATATAAGGAAAGCTCTCTCAGTTCTAGAAGTAAGTATACATAACTATTTCGAGTTTTGCTGTTGCAGCTATAAATAAATTTCTTGAAGAGAGGTAAGAGTTCGGCGGTTTAGATCGAATACAAGCTATTTTTATACTACCAATTTATTAAGGAGGGTAAGCTATGAAAAAAGTGATAATGACGTTGGTTATCGCGTTTAGTGTAGTGTTCTTGTGTAACGCAAAAGTTGGGTTTACACAAGAAGGAATGGAACAAAGGTTGGACTATTTAGAAACCAGGATTAGTGAAATTACTACGGTTCAGGAGGATAACAAAAGCACTTTAGATTCACTGAAGGGGCTTCAAGACAAAGTTTCGCTTGGTTTTGGTCTGCGTACGCAATTTTCAATGACAGAGGATGCAGCAGGTACCAAAAACGACGGTGTAAGTGGCGGAAGAAGCTGGGATAAAAATTTTGATGTTACAAACATGCGTATGTACATGGGTGCCAAAATTACCGACCAGATAACTACGACATTTAATACAGAAATATATAATGATGATGGAGAAGATACAGTGCGCTTGTTGGATGCTTTTGCGGAGTATACGTGGAGCGACAAACATCACATACGTTTTGGAAGGCATCTGCCGGCCAGCGACCGTTATAATCTTGACGGGCCGTACTATCAGAACGCTTATGACTTTCCAGGTCCGGGAATATCCATGTATCCCTTCAAGCAAACCGGCCGTGTTGAAGGAATATCTTATTGGGGGCAGCTCGACGGTGGAAAATTCAAGTATCAGTTCTCAGCGGCTGAAGGTAAAGAAACTGCAGGTGGGCCCAATGATGATCCAGACCATTTGTTGACTTCAGGTCGTTTGACGTTGTGTTTATGGGAAAAAGAACCCGGTTATTACAATAGTAGCGCTTTCTACGGCGCGAAAGATGTGTTTACTATAGGTTTAGTGGGGGTTTACCAGTCAGATGCTGCAGGTACCGCTGCGGCACCGACCGATTATAGAGCTTGGAATGTCGATGTCCTGATTGAAAAAACCTTTAATTGGGGCACTATAGACATAGAGGCTGCCTATTTTGATTATAATTGCGGGGACACCTCCGGTGGCACAGGGACTCTTGGTGGCGCTGGTCAAGCTTGGGAGGCTGGGCTAAGTTACCTGTTTCCTGAAAAAATGAATTTATTTTGGGTTGAGGGGCAACTGCAACCAATTTCCCGTTATGTCTCATATGATCCTACCGACGCAGATACAGCCAATCAATGGTCTCGTTCAAAACTGGAATTGGGTTTTAATTACATCATACAGCCTTATAACGCAAAGGTTTCCTTGATGTGGTCCAATGAACACCTTGGTTCTACCGGCGGTGAAGCTGATTGGAACGAAGATCGGCAATCAGTGAAACTCGGGATGCAATTTCAGCACTAAGATTGTTGTATGTGAACCATTCAACATGGGGTAGTGTTTAACGGATAACATTGTCGACTCACAAGAAAGGAGGTTTTTTTTACTATCATAATTTTAGTTTTATCAAACTAAAGTGAAAGAGAAAGGAGAAGCAAATGCATCAAAAAAGTAAAAAAAGCATTTTTGGTTGGAGTAAGCGCTGTGCAGTTATTACCGTTGCAGTTGCCATGATTATGTTTGTTGGGTTACAGGCTGCCAAAGCAGGGGAAATTGATCCCTCCAAGCCACCTATTAAGGTTGGGGTAATGCATTCTTTGAGTGGTACCATGGCAATAAGTGAAGTTGCTATTAAAGACGTGGTAATAATGGCAATTGAAGAGATTAATGCTGCTGGTGGTCTTTTAGGTGGAAGAGAGGTTGTTCCAATCATAGAAGATCCTGCCTCAGACTGGCCTACATTTGCAGAAAAGTCCAAGAAACTTATACTTAAAGACAAGGTATGCTCTGTTTTCGGTTGCTGGACTTCCGCAAGTAGGAAAGCATGTCTACCGGTATTTGAAAAATATAACCATTTATTGTGGTATCCTGTTCAGTATGAAGGAAATGAGTGTTCCAAGAATGTAATTTACTCAGGAGCCGCACCAAATCAACAGACAGGTCCTGCAGTGACGTGGCTTTTAAAACAGGGCAAGAAAAGGTTTTATCTGTTGGGTTCGGATTATATATTCCCAAGGACTACAAACATGATTATCAGGGGACAACTTGAGGAAGAGGGTGGTGTTTTAGTGGCGGAGGAATATACTCCACTTGGGCATATGGAATATTCTACTGTTGTGAATAAGATTAAACAGGCAAAACCTGATGTTATATTCAGTACAATCAACGGCGACAGCAATGTGGCATTTTTCAAACAATTGAAAGCAGCCGGTATTTCGGCTAGAGACATTCCTGTTATGTCGGTGAGTATTGCTGAAGAGGAAGTTCGAGGTATTGGTGGTGATAACGTGGCAGGTCATTATGCCGTGTGGAATTATTTCATGAGTCAAGATAACCCGGTGAATGATGTTTTTGTGGAAAATTATCAGAATCGTTTTGGGAAGGATCGCGTCACGGATGACCCAATTGAGGCACAATATATTAACGTAAAGGTATGGGCCATGGCAGTAGAAAAGGCCGGCTCTGATGATGTAAATGCCATACGTGAGGCTGCAAGAGGACTGGAATATCTGGCACCCGAGGGACCTGTACGGCTTGATGCCGAGAATCATCATTATTGGAAAGTTGTGCAGATTGGCAAGCATTTGAAGAATGGTCAGTTCAAGGTTGTATGGAGTACACCTGGTCCTGTACGTGCTATGCCTTGGAGCAGGTTCACTGATCCAGACAAAGATTGTGTTCAATCCAAAGGTGGAACAATTACTATAGCCGAAGGTGAGAGAGGTGCTGACTATGAAGAAATGACTCCGGCTGATATGGCTAGAATTAGTAGTGGTGGGGCCGCTGCCTCAGGTTGTGAGGCACCCTGCTGCAATTAGAAAGCAGAGTGGAGAAACTGGAAAAATGGATGAATAGTTTTAAGTCAAAATAACTGGCTAATAATTTTTCTCATGTAAAATTTAGTCAGATTCATTTTTCAGTTAGAGTTTTTAATAAATCATTTTGTAATTCTTGAGGCGGAAGGCTCATTAACATTTTAATGAGTCTTCCGCTATCAGTTAGAAGATAAGCATAAGAAATCTTCGAAGTTGTAAGACTATATTTCCCTCCCGAGTACAAATTTTCTCATCATCACATTTCTAACAATTGTGACGGTTTTTGAGTTAATCTGAGGGGAGAAGGCTCATTAATATTTTGAAGATTAATTATTAATAGGGCAGGGTTAGATGCTTTCACATTTAACCGGAAACAACCTTAATATCTTTAAAGGTTAATAATGAGTCTTCCGCTCCAAGTTAATAGATTAGCATAAAAAGGAATCTTCATAGTTGTAATACAATATTTCTCTCTCGAGTACAATCACTTCTTACATTGTTTTCCCAAAATGAAAACTGTTTTTGGGTTAATCAGAGGGGGGAGATTCATTGATCCATTAATTAATATCTTTGAAGATTAAATAAATCCAAGGACAAATAAAAGAACCTCACCATTTGACCTGGAACAACCTTAATACCTATAAAAGGTTAATAATGAGTTTCCCGCCCTCAGTTAAATAATTGCCATAAAAATCTTTTACCGTTTAATCCTGTACTGGTATATGCAAAAAATATCATTAAAGAGTTGATTTTATCTTATGCTGTATAGTTCAAAGGGTTTGTTTATATGTTCATTAACGAGCATAGTATTGTATATTTTAAAAGTTGGTCTAATTATACTATTTTCAGAAAATAATGTTGTATAATTGCAGTTGAAATGTATACTGAAACTTTCTGCAATTTTGAAGACGTTAATAGGCAATGTATATGTGGTTATTTAATATTTATAAAAGCGAAAACAATTTTTTATATCATTTAAGTATGAAGTTCTCTAGGA
>Ga0208638_1002055_pt1 | contig 10258 bp, 8 predicted proteins | sample ETNtaG_34_FD_185753 | JGI IMG/M metagenome (GOLD analysis project Ga0208638, IMG submission 185753) | Marine microbial and viral communities from oxygen minimum zone, Eastern Pacific Ocean - ETNP201306SV51 (SPAdes) (version 2) | ecosystem: Environmental > Aquatic > Marine > Oceanic ...
AAGATATCAAGGGAAGTTTCAGACAATACTTTATTATCTGATTTTTTAAGAAATGGATTGTCTCTAACCGGAACTCATGTGGGTTGTGACACATCTCAGTGTGGTGCTTGCACGGTTCATTTAAATAGAAATTCAGTTAAAAGCTGCACGACCTTAGCGATAGACTGCGATGGCGCGGAAATCACAACCATCGAAGGATTGGCAAGCAACGGAAAAATGCATCCTGTGCAGGAGTCTTTTAAAAGAAATCATGGTTTACAATGTGGTTTTTGCACACCTGGTATGGTTATGAGCGCAGTTGATTTATTACAAAAAAATAAGAATCCAAGCGAAAAAGAAATAAGGAATTGGTTAGTGGGCAACATTTGTCGTTGCACTGGTTATCAAAATATTGTGGCTGCTGTTAAAGAAGCCGCCTCAAAATTATAAGAACATGATTTATGGCTAGTTTAGTTGGATCAAGAGTTGAAAGAAAAGAGGACAAGAAATTTCTTACAGGTAAGGGTCGATACACAGCAGATATAAACATCGTAAATCAAACCTATGCCTGCTTTGTTCGATCACCACATGCTAGAGCGAAAATTAATAAAGTTGACATAACAAAAGCTTCAAAAGCTCCTGGAGTAGTAGCTGTTCTAACAGGAGATGATTTGGCACAGGATAAAATCGGAGGAATGATAGCTGGTTGGAAAATTGTAAGTCAAGACGGTAAAGACATGAAGGTTCCGCCTCATCCAGCGCTTGCAAAAGATTCTGTAAATTATGTGGGTGATCATGTAGCCGTTGTGATCGCAGAAACACTTGAACAAGCCAAAAATGCAGCAGAACTAGTTAGTGTAAGTTACAAAATCTTAAAAGCGGTAATTGATACCAGCAATGCAATGAATTCTGAGGCAATTCATGAAGGAATTGACAGAAACTTGTGTTTTGATTTTGTATTAGGAGATAAGGGAAAAACCGATGATGCTTTATCTTCAGCTGACAAAGTAGTCATGCTTGATTTAATAAATAACAGATTAATACCAAATGCAATAGAGCCAAGAGCTTCTATTGGAGATTATAATTCATCTTCAGAACAATTGACTTTATATACAACAAACCAGAATCCGCATTTAACCAGGTTAGTCTTGTCTGCATTCAACGCTATTGCACCAGAACATAAGTTTAGAGTTGTGGCACCAGATGTTGGTGGTGGCTTTGGATCAAAAATTTACCCCTATGCCGAAGATGTCGTCATAGCCTGGGCGTCAAAAAAAATTGAGAGACCTGTTAAATGGGTTGCTGAAAGAAGTGAATCATTTCTATCTGATTGTCATGGGAGAGACCATATAACTCATGTCGAACTTGCTGTTAAAAACAGTGGTGTGATAACTGGTCTAAAGGTCGACACTATTGCAAATCTTGGTGGGTATGCTTCACTTTTTGCTACAGTGACGCCAACATATTTATATGCTCCTTTAATTTTGGGGCTATATAATATTCCTGCTGCTTTTTGCAATGTAAGAGCAGTCTACACAAACACAGCACCTGTTGATGCTTATAGAGGAGCTGGAAGACCGGAGGCAACTTTCCTAATTGAAAGAATTGTAACTGAAGCAGCTAAAGAAATAGGAATGGATCAAGCCGAGTTTAGAAAGAAAAACTTTATAAGCAAATTTCCACATCAACAGTGCTTAATTCATAATATAGATTCGGGTGATTACAACGCCCATCTGAATAAGGCTTTGGAAGTAGCTGACTATAAAAACTTTGAAAATAGAAGATCGCAATCTGCAAAAAAAGGGAAACTCAGAGGTATTGGTTTTTCAACTTATTTGGAAGCATGTGGTATAGCTCCTTCTGCAGTTGTGATGTCTATAGGAGCTGGTGTAGGATTATGGGAATCAGCTGAAATTAGATTTAATGCGACTGGAAACGTTTCAGTTTTCACTGGAACTCACAGCCACGGACAAGGACATGAAACAACCTTTGCACAAATTGTTGGTGATAAATTGGGTGTTCCAATTGAAAATATTGATATCATTCATGGCGATACAGATAAAGGCCCTTTTGGAATGGGAACTTATGGGTCAAGATCACTTGCTGTTGGTGGAACGGCAATTACAAAAGCATGTGATAAGATTGTAGAAAAAGGAAAAAAAGTTGCAGCACAAATGATGGAAGCTAAACCTGAAGATGTTGATTTTAAAGCCGGAGAATTCATTGTAAAAAATTCAAACAAAAAGAAAACGATTGGGGAAATTGCTTTCGCCTGCTATTTACCAGGCCAGTATGGTGAAATTAAATCTCCACTTCCACCTGGAGTAGAACCTGGTTTAAAAGAAACTGCTTTTTATGATCCGATTAATTTTTCATTTCCGGCAGGCACGCATATTTGTGAGGTAGAGGTAGAAGAAAATACTGGCGTAACAAAAGTAGTAAAATATACCGCAGTAGATGATTTCGGTACGGTTATTAATCCTATGATTGTTGAAGGTCAAGTTCATGGAGGAATTGTTCAAGGAATCGGTCAGGCCTTATACGAAAATGGATATTACGATAAGTCAGGTCAACTGATAACTGCCTCTTACATGGATTACACTATGCCAAGAGCGGACGATTTTCCGCACTTTGAAATTGATTACACATCAACACCCGCAACTTCAAATCCATTAGGAGCCAAAGGTTGTGGGGAAGCTGGAGCAATTGCAGCACCACCCGCTGTAATGAATGCAGTGATTGATGCTATTGGAACTGATGTTTCTATGCCAGCAACATCTGAGAAAGTTTGGAAGGCATTAAAAAAAAGTGGTTCAAATAAAGTAGCAGCGTGAGGAAAATAATATGAAAAATTTTAATTTTTGTTCAGCAACAAGTTCGAAGGAAGCCACAAAGCTAGCCTCAGGAAGATCAGTTTTTTTAGCTGGTGGAATGACTCTCATTCCAGCCGTAAAACATAGATTTGCTGCATACTCGAATATAATAGATATTAAAAAAATCAAAAGTCTTTCGGGTATCAAAGTATCTAGTAAATCCTTAAGAATTGGAGCCACAACTAAACACGCTGAGGTAGCTGCCTCAAAAGAGGTGAAGAAATCTATTTCATCTCTTGCAGGTCTAGCTGAAGGTATTGGAGACCCTCAGGTTAGAAACAGGGGGACAATTGGCGGATCCATCGCAAATAATGATCCCGCCGCAGATTATCCTTCAGCTTGTTTGGCTCTAAACGGAACGATTCACACCAATAGCAGGAAAATCCAAGCAGGTAAGTTTTTTACTGGAATATTTGAAACGTCACTAAAAAAAGGAGAATTAATAGAAGCAGTCGAATTTGAAGTTCCGGAAAAATCAGGCTATGGAAAATTTCCAAATCCTGCTTCAAGATATGCTGTTGTAGGTGTTTATGTAGCAAAATATAAAAATGATGTGAGAGTTGCGATAACGGGTGCTGGAAGTTGCGTATTTAGATCAAAAGAACTTGAATCAGCTTTATCGAAAAATTTCTCAACTTCAGCTATTGATAACACCAACATTTCAAGCAAGGGACTTAATTCTGATATCCACGCATCGGCGGATTATAGAGCTCATTTGATTAAGATAATGGCTAAAAAGGCAGTTTCAAACTGTTAGGAGTTCAAATTTACAAAATATTAATTTAGTCTAGAGCGATTTATTATACTTTATTTTACAATGTTCTAAATGAAAAATTCATTTGATGAAAAAATTTTGGATGAAGCTAGTGACTGGCTTGCGGCTAAACAAAATGTTGTTATTGCAACCGTTATTCAAACATGGGGCTCTTCGCCAAGATCTGTAGGTAGCCGAATGATCGTGAATGATAAAGGAGATTTTTCTGGATCTGTATCGGGCGGATGTGTTGAAACTGCTGTCGTTAGGGAATGTATAGGATTGATTAAAGAAAATAAGCCTTTTAAAAAAATAGAGTTCAAAGTTTCAAATGAAAGCGCATGGGAAATTGGATTAGCCTGCGGTGGTGAAATTGCAATCTTTTTAGAACAAATTAATTAAGTGAAAAAAGAACTACTTAAAGAAATTATTGAAAAAAAAGAAAGAAAAGTAGAGTTTGCAATCATTACCAATCTTGAAAACAGTGAAAGCTGTATTTTTGAAAAAGATAAACCTATCGACAAGAATTTTGAAAAATATAAAGAAAAAATTAATTTTCATTTTGATAAAAAAAAGAATGGTATTATAGAAGGAACAAAAATTTTTATTGAAACCTATATTCGCCCAATTAAAATCATCATTGTTGGTGCTGTTCATATCGCTCAATATTTATTTAATTTTGCAAAAAGTTTAAATTTTGAAATTTCAATAATTGATCCTAGGGGTTACTTTGCATCAGAACAAAGATTTCCAGGTGTAAAAATAATCAATAAATGGCCAAAGGAAGCGCTTGAAGAAATTAAACCAGATCAAAATACTGCTTTGATAGCTTTAACACATGATCCTAAAATTGATGATCCTGCCCTTCAACATGCATTAAAAAACAAATTTTTTTACATCGGGGCTCTTGGAAGTAAAAAAACTCATGCTAATAGATGTGCAAGACTTAAGGAATCTGGATTTACTGATGAACAAATCAATAAAATTTTTGGACCTATTGGTATTAAATTAGGAGGAAGGTCAGCTCCAGAAATAGCTTTATCAATTATTGCACAGTTAGTTTCGGAAGTTTACAAAAAATAAATTTTATTATGATTTCAGCTATTTTACTGGCCGCGGGTCAATCAAAGAGAATGAATGGTGAAAATAAATTAACCAAAGAAATTCAAGGTATTCCTTTAATAAAACATTCAGTAAAAAATATTTTAGCTAGTTCTATTAACGAATTGATTGTTGTTCTTGGATATCAAAAAGAAATTATTGAAAAACTTATTGATAAGCATGAGAAGATAAAATTTGTTTTTAATAAAGATTTTGAAAGTGGAATGGCATCTTCTATCAAAGCAGGACTAAATCATTTATCTAATAATACTGAGGCTTTCTTTATATGCTTGGGAGATATGCCTATGGTAAATACAGATATTTACAATCAATTAGTTAAATCTAGAAATCAAAAAAATATAATTATACCTACTTATAAAGGACAACAAGGAAACCCTGTTCTATTTGATAATTTAATGAAAGAAAAAGTCTTAAATATCAGCGGTGATATTGGAGCCAAAAAAATATTAGAATTAAATAAAGATAAAATATTAAACTTAGAGATTAATGATCAAAGCATAACTAAGGGTTTTAATACTCAATGCGATTTTAGTTCTTTATAATTCTGTTATCAGGATCGTGAAGTGGTTTAGTTTCTATGATGGCTTTGTATTTTGTTTTTTCTACTTCAATTTCTATATCTTTCCTATTTAAGTTTAGTTCTGAGTTCACATAACCAAAGGCCATATTTTTTTTAAAATTAAACGAATAATTGCCTGATGTTGTTCTCCCAATAATTTTTCCATCACTTAATATCGGTTCATCGTGAAGTAATAAAGGAAATCCAGGTCTATTTTCTTTGAGACTTAAGATCACAAGTTTCTTTTTAGGTTTTTGTTCCTTTATTTTAAGAAGTGCTTCTCTGCCAATGAAATCTACATTTTTTTTATAGCTAATTGCAAAACTCAAACCTGCCTCATATTGATTTTCCTCTGGCGACATATCATGTCCCCAATGTAAATATCCTTTTTCCATTCTCATTGTATCCATTGCAAACATTCCACAATGAGAAAGGTTAAACTCTTTACCTTTACTGACTATTAAATTGTATATTTCTCTTGATTCATTCATTTTTATATAAAGTTCAAAGCCTAATTCACCTGCATAAGATAGTCTTTGTGCATATATTTTTTTATTATTTATTTTGATTGCTTTACTTGTGCCAAATTTAAAATTTTCATTAGAGAAGTCGTCCTCTGACAACTTTGACATTAGACTTCTACTTTTAGGTCCAAACACGCCAAGACAAGCGACATCATCTGTAACGTCCTTAAATTCCACTTCTTTTGATAAATATTTTAATATATGAAATTTATCATGTTCTTTGTTTGCCGCAGAAGTAACAATTCTAAAATAATTTTTATCCATACAAACAACGGTTAAATCTGTTTCTATTCCACCATCTTCATTTAACATTTGAGTGTAGGTAGTTTTTCCAATTTCATTTTTAATATTAGCAGTACAAATTTTTTGCAATTCACTGTGGGTTTTTTCTCCTTTTAAGTCGTATTTAGAAAAAGCAGTTAGATCGAACAAACCAACATTTTTTCTTGCATTCTTCGTTTCGAATTCTACCGATGGATACCAATTTTGGTAATTATAACTATATTTGAGTTCCGGTTTTTCATTGTTTAAAGTAAACCACAATGGTCTTTCATAACCTGAGGACACTCCAAAGCAAGCGCCCGCTTTTTTTAGTTCTTCATGATATGGAAATAGCTTTTTGTTTCTAGAAGTTTTATGTTGCTTGTATGGCCAGTGCATTCCATACAAATCTCCCAAAGTTTCGGTTATTCTTTCTTTAATAAAGTTAATTTCAGAATGAAATCTTTGAAACCTTTTTATATCGTATATAAATAAATCTTCATTGATGTGACCATTAATCATCCATTCGGCTGTTACTTTTCCAGCTCCTCCACCACTTCCGATTCCAATGCTATTAAATCCACAACAAACAAAAAAGTTTCTAATTTCTGGAACTTCACCTAATAATGTATTTGTATCCGGAGTGAAAGATTCTGGACCTGCAAAAAATTTTCTAATCCCTGCTTTTTCTATAAGTGGTACTCTTTTAAAAGATGCTTCTAGATAAGGTTCAAAGTGATCAAAATTTTCAGGAAACTCTCCAAATGAAAAATCATTGGGAATTTTATTTGTTTTTCCAAAAGCTGGAATTGATTTTCCTTCAAAAACTCCGACTAATAATTTGCCAGCATCTTCCTTCAAATATAATCTATCATCAAAATCTCTTAATACAGCCAAATCTTTAGGCAAATCTTTTATTGGTTCTGTAATAATATAAAAATGTTCTGCGGGATATAAAGGTATGCTTACCCCTAGCTCCTCTCCTATTTGTCTCGACCACATTCCAGTCGATAAAACTAGATACTCACATTCAATTGTTTGATTGTGAACTTTAACACCAGAAACTCTTCCATTTTTTACCAAAATTTTTTCTACAGGATTTTTTTCAAATATTTTAACTCCTAATTCTTTTGCCGCTTTTGCCAATAAATTGGTTACTCCAATTGGATCTGCCTGACCATCTCCCGGCATAAAAATACCACCCAAAATATCTTTTTCATTTATTACTGGATAAATTTTTTTTATCTGATTAATGTTTAATACTTCTACATGTACATCAAACAATTGTGCTGTGGTTGCTTGTCTTTTTAACTCCTGCCATCTTCCTTTAGTTGTTGCAATGGATAAAGCACCATTTAATTTTAATCCAGCAGAAAAACCTATTTTTTTTTCTAACTCTTTATATAATTCTGTAGTATATTTTCTTATTTTAGTAACAGCTGCTGAAGGTCCCAACTGACTTACTAATCCAGCTGCGTGCCAAGTAGTTCCTGAAGTTAATTGATCTCTTTCAAGTAAAATTATATCCTTCCATCCAAATTTTGCTAAATGATAAGCAACAGAACATCCGGCTATACCTCCACCAATAATTATAGCTTTAGCGCTACTTGGTAACTCTTTTTCCATTTAAAATATATTAATTAATTTGTTAATGCTTCGCTAGAAGAAACATATTTATGTCCAAAGGCATCAGCTACAGCTTTGTATGTTACTTGACCTTTAAAAACATTTAATCCTGCTAAAAAATTTTTGTCTTCTTTAAGAGCTTTTTCGTAACCTTTGTCAGCTAGTTTAACAAGATAAGGAAGTGTTGCTTTATTTAAAGCAAGAGTCGAAGTCCTTGGAACTCCACCTGGCATATTCGCTACACAATAATGAACGACATTTTCCACAACATATGTTGGGTTAGCATGAGTAGTAGGTTTGCTCGTCTCTACACAGCCGCCTTGGTCAATAGCGACATCCACAATAACTGCACCTCTTCTCATAAATTTTAACATTTCTTTCGTCACTAACTTTGGAGCTTCAGCACCTGGAATTAACACTCCGCCAATCAGAAGATCGCATTCTGAGATTAAATTTTTTAAATCAGTTTTATCTCTTTGTATTGGAATTATTGTGTTTCCAAAAATCTTCCCTAGTTCTTCTAGTCGTTGAGAAGATTTATCTACAATATATACTTTTGCTTTCATTCCTGTTGCAATCAAAGCAGCATTTTCTCCAACTACCCCTCCTCCAAGAATAACCACTGTTGCAGGATCTACTCCGGGAGCTCCTCCCAATAATAGTCCTCTGCCTTTTTGAGTCTTTTCTAAGGAATGAGCTCCTGCTTGAACTGACATTCTCCCTGCTACAGCGCTCATAGGAGCCAAAAGTGGTAATCTACCATTATTGTCGGTAACTGTTTCATAAGCAATACATACTGATTTTGATTTTATTAAACCCTCTGTTAATTCTTTTGCAGCTGCCAGATGCAGGTACGTAAAAATAATTTGATTTTCTCTAATCATTGCTACCTCACCACTTAACGGCTCTTTGACTTTTACGATTATTTCTGAGTCATTAAAAATATCTTCTGCCCTATCAACAATTATAGCACCCGCTTTCTTGTATTGATCATTGTAAAAACCAGATTCAAAACCACCGTTATTTTCAACTAAAACTTTATGTCCTTTCAAGGTAAGAATTTTGATACTAGCAGGAGTTAAACCAATTCTGGTTTCCTGTGGTTTAATTTCTTTAGGAACTCCTATACGCATCACTTTACTTTTTCATATAATTACTGATACCAGTACGAAGTTTTTCAATAATTTCGTCTATATCTTTTTTTTCACACACAAATGGAGGAGCAATAATCAAACAATCTCCTGTAGCTTTAAAGTTAACTCCAACTTCATAACACGCCTTAAAGCATGTAAATCCTGCTTTTCCTGGTCTATCTGCCGGTTTAATATCGATACCTCCCATCATGCCATAACCTCTAATATCCGCTACACAGTCAAGATCTTTTAAAGAAAATAAACCATCTAAAAAATAAGAAGAAAGTTTTTTCACCCTATTAAATATATCTTCCTTTTCAAAAATATCCTGTACCGCAAGTGCAGCTGCAACGGCTATTGGAATGCCTGAGTAAGTATATCCGTGAAACAATTCAACCGCCCCCTTTGGAGATGCATCCATCACAGTTTCATAAATCTCTTCTTTTACTGCTACTGCTCCCATCGGCACAACTCCATTGGTAGTTGCTTTTGCCATTGTTATTACATCGGGTGTAACGCCAAATTCTTGAGAAGCAAAAGCCGAACCCATTCGACCCCAACCAGTTATAACTTCATCAAAAATTAATAAAATACCATGTTTATCACAAATTTCTCGTAAACGATTTAAATATCCTTTTGGTGGAACCAATGAACCGGTTGAACCTGCTGTTGGTTCAACAATGCAAGCTGCAATATTTTCTGAGCCAAAATTTGTCGCAATACGTTCAAGATCGTTCGCTAATTCGGCACCTGTTTCGGGTTGTCCTTTAACAAATTTATGTTCCGGAAGATGTGTATGACGCATATGCACTACCCCGGGCATCAAAATACTTGCAAAAGTTTTTACATTGTTAATCATTCCACCAACAGAAGTGGCTCCAACATTCATTCCATGGTATGAGCGTTCTCTCCCAACAAAACGAAATCTTTGGCCTTGGCCCCTAGCTTTGTGGTAAGCAATTATAATCTTGATTGCAGTTTCAACAGCCGAGGAACCACAAATTGTATAAAAAATTCTGTTCAAATCACCTGGGGTATGCCTTGCAATCTTTGATGCTAATTCGAACGAACCGCCGAAACCTTGTTGGAAGGGCTGAACGTAATCAAGTTGTTCTAACTGCTTCGTAACAGCTTCAAGTATTTCTTTTCTACCGTGACCTAAAGGATTACAAAATAATCCCGAACTTGCATCTATGTGAGTTCTGCCATGGTGATCTTTTAAATAAATTCCTTTTGCCCCTGTGATCAATCTTGGATTTTCTTTAAAATCTCTATTGGATGTAAATGGCATCCAATGTTCTTGGAGTGAATTAGGTATTGATTTTGTGTCGGTTCCCATAATGATTTGAAACTTCCCTCTTCCAAATATTTAAACTATCATTTTAACCAAAACTGCCAACAAAATTATTACTAATACAACCATAAGT